>Ga0160461_1000897_pt1 | contig 14817 bp, 13 predicted proteins | sample HID1975I_E6MG_FD_108266 | JGI IMG/M metagenome (GOLD analysis project Ga0160461, IMG submission 108266) | Enriched soil microbial communities from UW Madison campus, WI, USA - HID1975I_E6 MG | ecosystem: Environmental > Terrestrial > Soil > Unclassified | place: USA: Madison, Wisconsin...
ACGACCTGATGCCGCGCACCTGGGCGGACAAGGTCGACTGGTCCGCCTATCGCGCCAGCGGCAAGACCTCGGGCGCCGCGCCAACCAAGCTGTACTTCGACCCGGATGGCCGCCTGTGCCGCGTGGAGCGCTATCGCGCCCTGCGCGGCCAGCCCGTGCTTGATGGCGGCTTCGCGCTGTCATACGACACAGCGGGCGCCCTGGCGGCGTACATCGAATACCAACGCGAATACCAACAGGCCGGCGCATCCCGCGCGCAGCCTTACACCGCCACCCGCCGCGCCTGCCTGCAACGCGACGCCAAGGGCCAACTGGCTGCATTTATCGACGACGGTTGCGGTGAGGCCCAGGGCACGGGTGCCAGCCGTCACTACGTGCGAGATGCCACTGGCCGTTTGCTGCGCGTGATCGACAAGGTGTCCTCGGAACAGCCGGTGGCCGTCCAGACCGTGGATGCGCAAGGCAAGCCCGGGCCACGGTACGTGCGCCAGAGCCCCAACTACCATGCACCTGGCGTCAACCAAGCGCTGACCGCGTATCCCGCGCCACCGGGCAAACCATCCGATCGCCTCTTTCCCTTGCATCGTGAAGTATTGGCCGCGCTACCAGTCGAGGTGCCCGAGAATCCGTGGCGCGTTGTCAGGATCAAGGACGACGTGCCAATGGACGACGACATGATGTCGTGGGACCCGGAGACGCAGATTGTGCTGGCGGACGGCGCGCAGGGCACGCCCAAGGGCGCGGTCTTGACGCCGGCACAGCAGAAGCAGGTGTGGCAAGCCATGGGCGAACACCCAGGGCGCGTTTTTTTCTACCCGGACCCGATGACACGGGTGATGCTGCTGCCCGCCATGTCGCCGGAAAAGTGGAAGGCGTGTAGCGACCCGGCGAACACCGCCACGGATGCTTGCGCGGGCTGAGCGCGGCCTGGGACAGCCGGGCCGGAAGCAGACGCCTCCCGACCCTTACCCGACGGCTTGAAACTTCAGGAAGCGTTGGCCGTCGTAGGCTGATTCACCCACAAGCTCAAAGCCTAGCCTGGCCAAACCTCTCAATCGTGCTCGGCTCGGCGGCAGCAGGATGCTTACCGGGCCTATACCAAGTTCATCGCGGCGGCTCATCACATGGCGAAAGATCATCGCGCCGTGCCCCCAAAACTTCGGCAGCAGCACCAACGCAAGGTCGGCCTCGTCGCCTTCCTTCTGAAAGCCTCCCCACCCCGCAAAATGGCCATCAATCCGCATGGCCCATGGGCCATAGCCGTTGGTCAGCCACTGCGCGTCCTTACCCTTGGTCCAGTCGGCGACGGCGTCCTCGGTCCAGTTGCCGCCGTCTAGCGGCATGTGACGAACCACGTCGGGGTGGGTCAACAGGCCTAGCCAGTCTTCTGTCGGGATCTCGGCAAAAGCGTGCAGCGAGAGCGTCATGTACGTGTTGCCCCTTTGAAATTTCTGATCCGAATCTTGGCCCTGCCTATCGGAAGGAAGGGGCAAGTTTACGGCGGCTTTCGGTCAGGTCTTCTTCCCCCCTATCGCACCGTATCCAGCAACGCCTGGGCCTCCTGTCTGCGCCCGGCATCCGCCACTTCCCTGCCTGGCCGGGGTGGCGCCTTCAGTGCTTTCTCAAGATACGGAATGGCCTCGGTCTTTCGGTTCCGATAGACCAGGTAGTCGGCATAGAAGTAGTTGGCGTCGATCCCATCGGGATTCAGCGCCAATGCCTGTTGCAGCAAGGCTTCGGCTTTTTTGTTGTCGCCGAATCCGACCGGCCAGCCGGGCACCTTGTAGTACAGGACGCCCAGGCTGTTCAAGGCGGATCCGCCCAGCGCCTTGCTATCGATCTGGATCGCCGTTTCATATTCCGCCTTGGCCTGCTTGGCCAAGCCCAGCGCGCCCAGCCCGCCTTTGGCGCCTGCCCATGAACTCAGGATGATGCCTTCCCAGATATGCGGTTCCGCCCGGGTGGCATAGCGCGCCGTCAGCGCATGCGCGGTTTGCGACAGCGCCTCGAAACGGGCCTCGCGTTGCTTGGCCGGGGTCTGGTATTGGATCACCGCCCAGTCATCTTGCAGGGCACGTATGCCTTGATCAAGCTCTGCGGGTGCGGGTGCCGCCGCGGCAAAGGCCGAGAGGGACAGCGCGGCACCCGCCAGCAGGCCGGCAGCAGCGTGCAGCAAAGAAAATCTTTTAATCATGAAGAGGCTCCTGAGGGAAATTTCAAGGACGTGAGCGCGCGGCGGTGTTTGGCGAATGCACCGTCCAGCCACTCGGGACACAAGCCGTTCAAACGCGCGGCAATCGCTTCGACACCGCCCGCGAAACCTTGGCGCGATTCGCTATGCAGCATGCGTGACACGCAAGCCGCCACCGTCTCCGGCGTATCGCTGTTGGAGCCGGTCGCGTTATTGAAAGCCTGGACCTCACGCGAATTGAAGGGCGTTTCAATCGCCCGTGGCGCGTAGTACTGCACCCGGACCGTTGAGTCCGCGAGTTCGCGCCGCAGCGACTCGGTGTAGAGGCGAAGCGCGGCCTTGCTGGCGCCATAGACCGAGAAGCCGGGCACCCCCAGGCTGCCCAGCGTCGATCCGATGTTCAGCACTTGGGCGCGCGGACGGCTATGCAATAGCGGCAGCATGCCCGCCGTCAGCATCATGGGCGCCACGACATTGGTTTCCATCACGCGACGTGCGTCGTAGCTCTGCACATCCTGCGCGGGTCCAAATGCCGCGACCGCCGCGTTGTTGATCAGCACGTTCGCGCCTCTGGCCTCGGCGGCGTCGATGATCGCGGCGCGACCGTGATCCGTCGTCACGTCCACCACCAAGGCGTCGACGCGCGAGCGGTCCTGCGCGCCGGCATTCAGCGATTGCGCCAGCGCCAACAGCGGACCCGCCGTGCGCCCGATCAAAAGCAGACGCGCGCCTTCCGCGTACAGTTGACGAGCAATCGCGCTGCCCAGGCCGCCCGCCGCGCCGGTCAACACGATGGAGGCATCGCGCGGGCTCATGCGGCCTCCGCCTGCGTCTGCGTGCGTGGCAAGGCGCGGAAGATTGCGCCATACAGCGCGTAGAACATGTTGGCGGCATGGATCACCGCTGCCTGGTCGCCGGCATCATCCAGGCGGTTCATCAGTTCGGCGAAGTGCGCGGTGTGTTCCTGGTCCAGCGTGCCATGCGAACGCAGATAGCTGAAGGCGGATGCCGGAAGCGCCAGATTCTGCTGGATCTGATCGGCCGCATTCAGCGCCAGGGCGACGCTGGTCCCTTCCAGGACGTGAACCATCCCGAAAAATCCCACCGGGTTCTTGCGGGCGATCGTGTCGTAGGCATAGGCCACCATCACCTCGGTCTGGGGGCCTGGGCCCGTCAGGCGGATCTCGTCGGCATCTTGTCCCAGCGCCCGCAGATCGTTCAGGATCCAGGCGTCGTGCCCGGTTTCCTCTTCGATGTACTCGTCGATGGGCGCCAGCATCCAATCCAGCCGGGCCGGCATGCGGGCACGGCACGCATGCATCAGCGGCACGGTATGGCTGACGTGGTGGTAGGCTTCGCGCAGGAATGCAATGTAGGCGGGCAAGGCGACCTTGCCGCGCAAGCAATCCTGGATGATCGGGATCGCTACCAGCGATTCCCGGCTTTCACGGGTCTGAGCAATCAGTGTTTCGAAAAAGGTCATGACGATTTACACCAGAGGTTGTGCGGTTGTCCGCGAAAACAGGTCGGCGTGCAGGTCCGCCACGTCAGCGCGGCGCGGACGGCCGTTGGCGGTAGCCATGCCGCTGGCCGCGCTGAACTCGGCCCGCGCACGCATCCACGGGCCGATCCGCGCGTAGTCGGGAAGCGCTTGGTTGGCGGTGTCGATGCTGGCGCGTATGGCCTCGTCACCCACCTCGCCCAGCGGCCAGATCACAGCGCCCAGCTCGGACTGGCCTTCGCCCAGCACCACGGCCTGGGCGATCGCGGCCTGGTTCGTCAGCCGCAGCTCTATCCACTCGGGCGACACGTTGCGCCCGAAGCCGGTGATCAGCAGGTTCTTCTTGCGTCCATCGATGTGCAGGAATCCCGCTTCGTCCAGCCGCCCCAGATCGCCGGTTGGCAGCCACTGCCGTGGCGCGGTCTGCTGGCCCAGGTAGCCCAGCGCATGCGTGCCGGCCACCTCGATTTCACCGTCGGCGGTCACGCGCAGGCGCGCATGCGGCAAGGGGCGGCCCGCCGATCCCGGGCAATCGGCGCCGGGCAAATTCAGGGTCTGCACCGAACAGGCTTCGGACAGGCCGTAGCCTTCGTAGGCGGGCAGCCCTTGCGCGCGGGCGGCGGCCAGCAAGTCCGCGCCCACCGCCGCGCCGCCCACCGCCATCAAGCGAAGTTCAGGAGGGGCGCCAGCGCCCGTCGCCCGCAGCCAGCCGGTATAGGCGCGCAGCATCTGCGGCAAGACAATGACGCTTTGCGCGGCGGCGTCCGTCAGCGCTGCATGAAAAATGGCGGGATCAAAGCGGGATGAACCCTGCAAGCCGGTCTGGCTCAAGGGGCGCGTTGTGATCGCCGCCCCCTCGATCAATGGGGAGTAGACGCCGGCAATGTTCTCCAAGAGCACGGGAAGCGGCAACGCCGTCAGGTGGCGGTGTATGCCTAGCGGTCTGGTCGCGGCCGCCAGGCTGGCGGCCACGGCCAGCATTTCCTTCGCGCCCAGGCACACTCCTTTGGGGCTGCCCGTCGAGCCGGACGTGAACGTGATCTTCGCGGTTCCGTCAGGCAATGGCGCGGAACGCGCGTCGCGACGGTACAGCGCCGACGAGTCCGGCAACGTCTCGGCCAGTTCAAAGCCAAAGGCATGCAACATGGCTTGCATCGACAACGGCCCCACGACGGTATTCGCGCCGGCCGCGTCCAGCGTTTGACGCCACTGGTCCGGCGTGAAGAACAAGGGCAAGGGCACATGCACCACGCCCGCCAGCAAGCACGCCAGATCATGGACGATCCAGTCGGCGCCGTTATCCATCAGTGACGCGGTGACTTGTGCGCGGTGAGCCCCGAGCAGATCCGCCCGTGTTTGAACCCGCCCCAGCAAGCCTTCGTAATCCAGTGAGTCCTTGCCCGTCTGTAGCGCAAGGCGGCCGGCGCGGCTCGGGTCCCGCAATAGGGAAAAGAACTCGGCGGCGTTCATGCGTCCTGCTCCGGAAAGTGTTCAAGAATGGTGTGCAGGCGTCCCGCGAAGACATGAGGCGCATGGGCGTAGTAATCGCCCCAATCGTCGCGTTCCTGCTCGTTCAGATGATCCGAGGTGGCCGCTGAAATCGGCTGGTGCGCCAAGCCCATGCGGGCGAACAGGTGGTGCAATTCGCTGGTCAGGGTGCTGACCGCCCAGTCGAAACCTTGCTGGTGCAGGTGGCGGGCAAGCAAGGGCACCAATAGCCGCCCGCCACCCGGCCGGGCCGAGGCAAACTGGCCCGCTTCCACGATCAGGCGGCGCGCTACCGGCGCGTCCTGGTCACGCAGATATTGTTCAATCGGCGCCGCCAGGTAGCGTTCAAGAAACAAGGGATCGTCCGCGCCCCGGTAGCCGGCCGCCGCGAGGATTTCTCCGTCTTCCTGCACGCTTACCAGCGTGGGCAGCCACTCTTTGAGCGTTGCGCCGAATCGTTGCTGATAGCGTTGATGTATGTAGGTTTCCACGCGGCCACGCATGGCGTCGCCGACGGGGTGGACATGCAGCGTACGGAGTACGGGCCTTGGCGGTGCGGCGATCGAACTCTGCGTGGGCAGCGATAAAAACTTGGTTTGCGGCATACTGGCATCCGGTCGATGTGGCGTCGGTTTATCGACATCTGGTGCGCAGCTTAGGCAGCCAACCTTAATGAGAAATTAACGGGTACGTGGTGGTAATCTCAGCCGAATATGGCGCGAAGGCAATAAATGAGAATCCTCATCATTGAAGACGACCCGCTGATCGGCGATGGCTTGAAATCCGGCCTGCGCTTGCTGGGCTATGCCGTCGACTGGTTCACCAACAGCCGCGAAGGCGACCAGGCCATGGACGTGGTGCACTACGATGCCGTGGTGCTGGATCTTGGATTGCCAGGCGAAGACGGTGTGGCGCTGCTCAAGCGCTGGCGCCGCAATGGCCGCAGCTTGCCGGTGGTGATCCTGACCGCGCGCGAAGCCGTCGAAAGCCGCATCGCGGGGCTGGATGCCGGCGCGGACGACTACCTGATCAAACCCATCACGTTGGACGAACTGGCGGCACGTTTGCGCGCGGTGACGCGGCGCGTGGCGGGCAAGCCCGAACCCGTGTGGCGCCATGGCCACCTGGACTACCACCCTGCCCTGCACGAGGTGCATTGGAAGGGTCAGAAGGTGGACCTGACCACGCGCGAAGCGCTGCTGCTCGAACTCTTCCTTACCCATCCAAACCGTGTCCTTACCCGCGACTTTATTCGCGACAAACTCTACGACTGGGACTCGGAACTGGAAAGCAATGCGCTTGAGGTATTCGTACACCACCTGCGCAAGAAAATTCACCCAAAGATTGTGCGCACCGTGCGGGGATCAGGCTACGCACTGGGCCAAGTGGACGCCGACTCATGACCTTGCAACGCAGGCTTATCGTTGCCGTGCTTCTGGCCGCGCCGCTCGCCTGGCTGATCACCATCGCCGGGACCTACTGGCGCGCCTCGCACGAGATCAACGAGCTCTACGACACGGATATGCTGCGGCTCGCGCAGCAGACGCTGGCCATCTCCGCGCTGATTCCTCCGTCCGCCACCCTGCTGCCCACGCCCGCGAAGACGCCGTCTCCGGCGAATACCGGTGATGCCGGGCTGGGCGATCTCTCTGTTGCGATATGGCGGGGTGCCGGCGCCCCGCTGGTGCTGGATCCCGAAGCGATGCAATTTCCGCGTGAGGGCGACAGAGAGGGTTTCTTCGAAAGCGTCGTCAGTGGCGAGCCCTGGCGGCTGGTCTACTTGAGCGATGCGTCCAACCAAACGCGCATTGCGGTCGGACAGCGCATCGGGGAACGCAACGACCTGGTGGTTGCCTACATCGCTGGCCAGATTGTTCCCTGGCTGGTGGGGCTGCCGGTGTTGATCGCCTTGCTGATCTTCGCCGTACGCCAGGCGATGCGGCCGGTACGAGATCTATCGAAGCAGTTGGAACGACGCCGCCCTGATGACGCCACGCCCCTGTCAAGCTCGCAAGTGCCGGGCGAACTGAAGGTTCTTACGGACGCGATGAACGGCTTGCTGGCGCGCGTTGGAACGCTGATCGAACAAGAACGACGCCTGACGGCGGACGCCGCCCACGAGTTGCGCACGCCCTTGGCGGCGGTAAGGGCCCAATGGGACGTGGTGCAACGTACCCAAGATGCCGCTGAACGACGCCAGGCACAGGACAGCGTGACTCGCGGCATGGAAAGGCTGGACCGGCTGGTGTCGCAATTGTTGACCATGGCCCGTCTGGATAGTGCCAACCATGCCGACTTTGGTGGGTCCGTCGATTGGCGCGTGGTGGCTGAACAAGCAGTGGGAGACTGCCTGTGGATCGCAGACCGGCGCGATGTCGACATCGCCGTGGAATGGCCCGAAACCGGCGTGCTGCCGCTGCCGATGGCCGGTGATGAAAGCGCGTTGACGATCATGCTGAAGAACATTCTGGACAACGCGATTCGCTACGGCCCCCGGCATTCCCGCGTACGCCTGACCTTCTCGGCCGCGGACATCACGGTCGACGATGAAGGCTCGGGCATCGCCCCCGACGTACTACCCCGGCTGGGCGATCGATTCTTGCGCGCGGCGGGGCATGAAGAAGCCGGTAGCGGGCTGGGCGTGTCGATTGCTCGCCGCATTGCTCACAACCACGGCATGAACCTCCGATTTGCAATGCGCGAAGCGGCGGTCGACTTTGGACCCGGGCTACGTGTGACGATACGACGTGGCGAGTAGCGCGGCGTGCCTCCTGGGCGACGGTCATTCACCACCTGATGTCAGGCTGGTTCGTAGGTTCAATGCGCCCAATCAATCGGCTTTCTTGAACTCTTCGAATACCTGACCAAGATCACCGCCGTACCGGTTCGTGGCCTTGTACCCGTTAGACGATGCGAAGAGGGTTGAGTACGCCCCGGCGCGGTGGATCACGCCTTTGGGATAGCCCGGGTTGTATTCGCCTTCGATCAGATCAACCCGCACATGCCTGATCGTGATTTCCTTGACCAGCCACTTCGTACCCTCTAGACCTGTCGCTGGGCCCGGCAAGAATTCCTTCTTTTTGTGGTCAAAGTGGCGATAAGGAATGACCACATCTCCCACGGCAAACGTGGGCAGCACTTTGTGCTTTTCATATTCCGCCCGGCTCTTGGACGCCCCGCTTTCAGGGCATTGGGCCAGGCCCGCTTGCGCGGACCCATCAGACAGCTTGATGGGCGGAAAGAGCGACAGGTATTTGGAACTGCTCGAGACGGGGACCAGCCCTAATAATCCCGCGCCACCGGTTGCCTGGACGACGGCCAGATTGCCCGCTTGATCGATAAAGATCCTGACCTTGCTCCACGAGCAGCCCACGCCTGGACCGTCGCCCCCACCACAGCGGGATGCCGTCTTGATTTCTATGCCGCCATCATCTTGCACCTGGAAGTCGACGCCTTTGACGAAATGACGCGAGTCGACAATATTCAGATCCTTGTCCAGGTATTCCGCCTGGAATTCGTCCTGGGACAAGGGTTTGAACCTGACCGCCACCACGCCCAGCGCCTTCCAGAACCCCAACAGATGGGACAGCACTTCGCCGCCGCGATAGACGCTGTCCCGGGTGGCATAACTGGCGTCCTGGCAGAAGTACAAGGTATCGCTATCAAGGACACTACCCGCCGCCTTCGTGCTTGTGATTTGTTGGTCGGCATAAGAAGAGCAGCCGGTGATAAGCAGCACAGCAAGAACAGCGGCGATTTTTGTCGGCATGGGGGGTCAGGGGAAGCGAGTCCGAGGCAGAGTGATGGCTACCATAGCAGGTCCGTCCCTCTGCCCCCACCCGTTCACCCCTTGCCCGGCCGCGTATCCACCGCCAGGCACAGCAAGGCCGTCAACAACGCCAGCCCCACATGCCCCATATACAAGGGCAAGAAATCCGCATGGCTGACCGCGCCCTGCCCCAGCAGCAACACCGTGATCGCCACGCCCATTACCCCGCCGATCTGGCGCGTAGCCTGATTCACCGCGCTGCCCACCGCGTAGTGTTGCGCCGGCAAGCGGCTGACGGCGGCGCCCGACAAGGACGGCAGCACCATCCCCACGCCGATGCCGCTTAACAGCAGGCCCGGCAACCACTGCGTCAAATAGGCCGGTTGTTCGCCCGGCACCAGCAAGAACCACAGGCCGCTGGCCGCATAGATCAAGGACCCCATCACCAGAAACGGCCGGTGACCCAGGCGTGCCGCCAATCGGCCGGTGATGATCGCCGTCGGCATGACCAGCAAGGGCCCCGGCGTGACCGCCAGGCCCGCGCGCGGCAGGCTGTAGTGCCACACGCCCGTCATGTAGAAAAAGAAGGCGAAGAACATCATGGCGAACGCAATGCCGAAGCTGAGCGTGGCCAGGTTCACATAGCGGTAGGTGCGGTGCTTGAACAAGGCCAGATCCACCAAGGGATGCGGCGTGGACCGCGCCCAGGCCACAAACGCGCCCATCGACACCACGCCCACCGCCGCCACCACCAGCAGTTCCACGCGCGTCCAGGACGGGGATTCCGACTGCACCGTCGCCAGCGCCAACGCGCCCACCGCCACCATCAACAGGACCATGCCCACCCCGTCGACGCGGCGTCGCGCCTCGGGTTTGACGGATTCCTTCAGCAGCCCGGCACCGAACCAGAGCGACACCGCGCCCAGCGGCAGATTGATGTAGAAGGCCCAGGGCCAGCCGGCCGTGTCCACCACGAACGCGCCCAGGCTGGGGCCGATGGCCGCGGCCAAGCCGCCCACCGCGCCCCACAAGCTGACCGCCACCGCCCGCTTTTGCGTAGGAAACGCCGCCAGCACAATCGACAGGGACGCGGGCGTCAATAGCGCCGCGCCCACCGCCTGCAACACGCGCGCGGCAATCAGCCAGCCCACGCTGCCGGCCAGGCCACAGGCGGCGGAGGCGGCCAGGAACAGCACCACCCCAATCATGAACATGCGCTTGCGGCCATGCGTGTCGGCCAGGCCGCCCGACGGGATCAGCATGGCGGCGTACACCACGGTGTAGGCGTTGAGCACCCAGGACATGTCCGCAGCCGACGCCTCGGGAAAGCCCGCGCGCAAGGCGCCAAAGGCCGCGTACAGCATGGTGGCGTCCAGCGACACCAGGAACACGGCAATGCTGGACACCCAGAAGACGGGCCAGGGCGAGGCCGTGATGGGCGTGACGGGCGCGGCGGTGGGCGCGTCGGCCGCCGCTACGGTCGGCGGCGTTTGAGTATGCGCGTTGGCATGCATGGTGGTCTTAGCCCCGCGCTTACAGGTAGACCGGCGGGTTGGCCGACAAGCCTTGCTTGACCTGGCGAGTGCGCTCATCGGCCAACACCTCTTGCGCGCCCGCTTCCAGGCCGTCGAACGCCTGGTTGACGATGGCGTCCGGCGTGGACTTCGGACCATCTATGCCCTTGGTCAGATCGGTATCAACAAACCCCATGTGCAAGCCCAGCACCTGCGTGCCCTGCGCGCGCAGGTCGTGACGCAGCCCGTTCGTCATGGCCCAGGCCGCCGACTTGCTCATCGCGTACAGGCCCAGCGGCTGCCCGTTGATCCAACTGGCAATCGACAGCACGTTCAGCAACGCACCACCGCCATTGGCGGCCAGCACCGGCGCGAATGCCTGCGCCACCCGCAGCGAACCGAACAGATTGACGTCCAGGTGGCGTTGGGCCGATTCAATGGCGTCGGCGTCCAGGAAGCCGCCCATGGCCGCGACACCCGCGTTGTTGATGACCAGCGTCACGTCCGTGGCGTGCGCCGCGGCGGCCGCCACGTCAGCCGGGTTGGACACATCCAGCTTGATAGCCTCGACCCCAGGCAAGGTGATCGTGGACGGGTCGCGCGCGCCGGCGTAGACCTTGCGGGCGCCACGGGCCAACGCGATGCGCGCAAAAGCCAAACCCAGACCGCGGTTGGCGCCGGTAATCAACACGACTGCATTCTTGAGATTCATGATGGGATCCTGTTCGGGAAGTAGAGACTGCTGGCTGGTCTAAATATGATGATCATCATATTTTTGTCGGGTAAAAAGGCCGCGCACAGCGGCCTGGGAAACGGTAGGCGGTCATGCTCATGGGGCCGTCACCGTGTCGTATTGGTCAAGGATGCTCTGGCGGGCTGACGCCAGCACGGCGCGCCCTTCAGCGTTATCGCCCAGCGCGCGCGCCAGTTGCAGCGCGCCCACCAACGTGCTGGTAACCCCAGCGGCGGCGTGTTCGCCCGCATCCGGCGGCAAGACGCCACGCACCGCCTGCATCAAGCGTTGCACCCGCTCTGCTGACACGTTGCGCACGTCGGGCGACTGACGCGGCATCTCGGAAGCCAGCGCCGCCACCGGGCAACCCGACTCACAGCCTTTCAGATGCGCATCGCCAAGATAGGCGTCCACCCAAGCTTGCAGCGCGCTGGCGCCTTCGGCCTGGCGCTTGGCCACGCTTTGCAGCATGCGCGACGCGCCATCGCGCCCCGCACGCTCCATCGCGGCGGCCAAGAGCGCGTCGCGCGACGGGAAATGCGCGTAGAACCCGCCATGCGTCAGCCCGGCTTCCTTCATGATGTCGGCCACCCCCACCCCGGCATACCCTTCCCGCCGGATGGCGCGCGCGGCGGCGTCAACAATCCGTTCGTGAGAAAGCGCTTTGCGGTTGGAGGGGCCAGACATGGTCGGGATCCTGAAATATGATGATCATCATATTAATCCCGCAAAAATCCGGCGTGCAAGAAAAATCGAGGGGATTTTGTAACTGCGGGATGTGACTGCGGGGGATGTAACGACACAGCCCCCGCAGGAGCGGCGCTTAGCGCCAGACCTCGGGTTCGACGCTGACCTCGCCCTTATCGGCCGAGAAATACACGATGCCATCCGAGATGTTGGCGTTCAGCTGCATGGTGCGCTCGGCCAGCTTGGCCAGCGCCCTGCTCTGATCGGACGGCAGGTTCACCACCTTCAGGTTGCGGGTGCGTTCCAGCTTGTTGCGCACGCCATCCCACCAGATCTTGCTGGCCGACCCGCCATAGCAGTAGATGATGACCTGGTCGGCACGCCCACAAGCGCGCAGAATGCGACGCTCTTCGGGCTGGCCCACTTCAATCCAGAGCTTGACCGCGCCGGTCAGGTCCTTGACCCACAAGTCGGGCTCGTCGGTGTCGCTCAAGCCCTTGGTGAACGCCAGTTCTTCCTGCGCATGCAGCGCAAAGGCCACCAGGCGCACCATCATGCGTTCGTCCGTTTCAGAGGGGTGGCGGGCGACCGTCAGCGCATGGCTGCCGTAATAATGGCGGTCCGTGTCGGCGACGTTGAGTTCGGCCTTGTAGATGGTGGCGCGCAGGGCCATGGCGAAAAATCCGTAGTGAATGGAGCGAATTGCGTGAAGCCCGCCATGATACCGCCTGGAGAATTCAAGGTGGAATTACGCTGCCCGCAGCGCATTTTCGTATCAATCGCCCGAAGATTATGACCGCTACCACCGCGTTCTTCGTCTTCACCCTGGCCGCCGTCATTTTGATCATCACGCCAGGACGGGAGTCATGCGGGGATTGGACCGGATGACGGGCGCGGTGTTTATTGCGGTTGGGTTGAAATTGGCGTTGGAGGGGCGGTAGGTTTTTTGCGGGGGTGGTTGATGGGTTACGCGCGATGGAGGTCGGCGTTTTTGTTCAAGGCATGCCGCGCTTCACCCATCCTACAGTGGTGAGGCCCGTGCCATGGGTGGGATCGGTGAAGCCATGTGCCATGGGTGGCATCGGTGAGGCCCATGCCATGGGTGGCATCGGTGAAGCCATGTGCCATGGGTGGCATCGGTGAAGTCCATGCCATGGGTGGCATCGGTGAAGCCGGTGCCAGAGGTGACGTCGGTGAAGCTAGTGCCATGGATGGCATCGGTGAAGCCCACGCCATAGGTGACATCCGTAAAGCCCGTGCCATGGGCGGTATCCGTGAAGCCCGTGTCAGGGGTGACATCGGCCGGCAGCAGGGAATACCTAGCGCGACGGGTCGCCGCCCAAATGCCAAAAAAGGCCGCCCGCGCGGCCGGCTTTGGCGGCCCTGCAAGACCTTCCGTCAAGCCACCCCCGTGGCAAGAATGCCAAGCACACCGTTCGCCCCAGCGTCCTTCACCGGCTATGGCTGGAGCGTTTGGCGTTGGGGCGAGGGTGAGCGAGGCGAGTCGATGCGCCCGAGGGAATCCGAAGGCAGCCGCCGCAGGCGGCTACGAGGATGACGAGGGGGAAGTCCGGAGCGAAGGCTCCGGACCGCAATCGTTGAGCCAAGCTCATCCTCGCCCCAACGCCGAACGCGCCTTAAGAACCAACATCCCATCCCGGGATAAACATCGCATCCCAGGATCAACATCCCATCCAGGATCAACATCCCATCCCAGGACCAACATCCCATCCCAGGATCAACATCCCATCCTAGGATCAAGATCTCATCCCAGGATCAACATCTCATCCTAGGATCAAGATCGCATCCCCGGATAAACATCGCCCCCTAGGAGTGGCATTGCCTCCCAGGAGTGACATTACATCCCAGGAGTGACATTGCATCCCCAGATCAACATCGCAGCCCAGGAGTGACCTCGCATCCTCGAACTCACATAGCAGCCCAGGAGCCACGGCAGCCTAGGGTCCGCATCGCCCTCCCAGGATCGACATCGAATCCTTAGATCGACATCGAATCCCAGGACCGATCGCCCTCAATAAACCCCAATCGAATGCCGCGCCACGAAATGCCCTTCTCCGACAGCCACCAGCGGCTCCACCAGCGGATCATCTCCCAGCTTTCTCATCGGGCTGGGAATCTCGTCCACCAGCAGCGACCGTTCACGATGCCGCCGTTGCGGATCCGCGATCGGCACTGCCGCCATCAGCTTCTTCGTATAGGGATGCTGCGGGTTTTCGAAGATGGCGCGGCGGGGGCCGATTTCTACGATCTGGCCCAGGTACATCACCGCCACCCGGTGGCTTACTCGTTCCACCACCGCCATATCGTGCGAAATGAACAGGAACGACACCCCCAGTTCCCGTTGCAGATCCAGCAGCAAATTCACGATCTGCGCCTGGATCGACACATCCAGCGCCGACACCGACTCATCCGCGATCACCACCTTCGGATTCAACGCCAACGCCCGCGCAATGCAGATCCGCTGGCGCTGACCACCCGAAAACTCATGCGGATAGCGGTCGATCATTTCCGGCACCAGCCCGCACTTTTCCATCAGCCAGCGCACCCGTTCCTCGGCCGCCTTGCCCTTGGCCACCCCGTGGATCAGCAACGGCTCCATGATCGAATAACCCACCGTCATGCGCGGGTCCAGCGATGCAAACGGGTCCTGGAAAATGAACTGAATGTGTTGGCGCAACGTCTGCATCGCACTACCGCGCAACGCCCCGATGTTCTTGCCGTCGAACTCGATCGTGCCGCCCTTGCTCTTCACCAGTTGCAACAGCGACCGGCCCGTCGTCGTCTTGCCGCACCCCGACTCACCCACCAGCGATAAAGTCTCGCCCGGGTACAGATCGAAGCTCACCTTCTCCACCGCATGCACACGCTTTTGCACCCGGCCCAGAATGCCGCCCGTAATATCGAAACTCGTCG
>Ga0160461_1000898_pt1 | contig 14817 bp, 14 predicted proteins | sample HID1975I_E6MG_FD_108266 | JGI IMG/M metagenome (GOLD analysis project Ga0160461, IMG submission 108266) | Enriched soil microbial communities from UW Madison campus, WI, USA - HID1975I_E6 MG | ecosystem: Environmental > Terrestrial > Soil > Unclassified | place: USA: Madison, Wisconsin...
CGCGATCGCCATCCGCTGGTCTCGCTGTTCATCGAGCTTCCGGTCGAGGAAGTCGACGTCAACGTCCACCCCGCCAAGCCCGAAGTCCGCTTTCGCGACCCCGCCCTGCTGCGCGGCCTGATCGTCGGCGGCCTTCGCAACGCCCTCGACGCGGCGGGGCACCGGAGCGTGCAGCGCCCGTCGGCGGGAGCGCTGGGGGCGTGGCAACAGGAAAGTCCCTCCCCTTCGGAGGAGGGGCTGGGGTGGAGGCCGTCCGCCACTGCAACGTCCAGTCTGTGGACAGCCCCCAACCCTTCCCCTGGCGGCCAAGGACTCAGCGGCCGCCTCTGGGAATCCCGGCTCGACTACCGCCCCTCCGGGCGGGCGGAAGTCGCGGTCGCCTCGCCTCCCCCCGCCATCCAGCACCCGCTGGGCATCGCACGCGGGCAGGTCGCGGCCACCTATATCGTCGCCGAGGCGGAGGATGGCCTCGTCCTCGTCGACCAGCATGCCGCGCATGAGCGCCTCGTCCTCGAACGGATGCGCCGCGCGATGGCCGATGGCGGCGTCGCCGCGCAGGCGCTGCTGCTGCCCGAGGTGGTGGAACTCGACGAGCCAGCCTGCGACCGGCTGGAGGCGCGCACCGCCGAGCTTGCCGAATTCGGGCTCGAGCTGGATCGCTTCGGCCCGCGCGCGATGCTGGTCCGCGCCACCCCCGCACTGCTCGGCGCGGGGGACACCCGCGGTCTCGTCACCGATCTCGCCGACGAACTCGCCGCCTATGACGAGGCGCTGTCGCTCAAAGAGCGGCTGGATCACGTCGCCGCGACGATGGCCTGCCACGGGTCCGTCCGCGCCGGCCGCATCCTCTCGGTCGCGGAGATGAACGCCCTGCTGCGCGAAATGGAGGTCACCCCCCATTCCGGCCAATGCAACCACGGCCGCCCCACCTGGGTGAAACTCGGGATGGCGGATGTGGAGAAGCTGTTCGGGCGCAAATAAACGAGTGTGAATATGGCCGCTGACGCCCAATTGCGGACATCGAACGGTCTGATTAGGAGCGATACGTGACAGCGCGGCTATTCACATTCGTAGCCGAATTTAGAGGCACAACGTATGTTTCGCAGGTCTGCGCGCCTGACGAACGGGATGCAGTCCGCGTATGGGTGCGGACGCTCCAATCAGAGCGTCCATTTGGCCGTGCCTCTTCGTATATCGGCAGAACGGCAGCAGCTCTGTTGGAGGAGAAGTTTCCGCCGGTCGCCATCGGCGGTGTTTCGAATGTGTGGTGCATCACAGGGTTATGCGGCGGAGACTTGATGCTGGCCAACATTGTCGAAACGGTCTCGCCCGCAAAGGCCAGCTAGCGCCCAATTGCTGCCGCTCGTGACACTTGCTAACGAGCGATATGAGCAATTTGGATCAGACCTCGCAATTTGAAATTCCGCCTTCGTTTCACTCGGCACGAGCCGCAGTGCCGGACGAAGTAGTGATAATTGCGTGGTGGGATGATGATCAATCCCAACGGATCACGATCCAAGATTTCTGCCGCGATGGTATTTCCTTTATACCGATTTTCACAAGCGAGGCAGCCTTTAAAAGCCAAAACAAAGGAAGCGGCTTCGAGGACAAGGGCGTTTCTATAAACACTACCATTCTATTCTCGTTTCTAAAGGGTGGAGAGCACCTTATTATTGATCCGGGCGGGAATGCGCCTTTATCAATACATTTACCAGAAAGGTGATCGCGCGCTTAATCGAACGACTGCTTTCCAACCCAGAAGCCACCGTCTGGGCAACCCGCCAAATGTCTGCGTTCGTGCCCCGCCCCTTGGTGAAGCTGGTGCTGGCGATGTGGAGAAGCTGTTCGAGAGGAAGAGAACTAGCGATCACCAGACGGTCGCTTGCCCAGGAGGTCAAAACTCCCGCGCCACCGTGGTCCGCCCGTCGCTCACCCGATAGGTCACCGGCGTGTCGTGATCGATCGCCACGCGCAGGCTGGCCCCTGCGTAGAGGCGCCGGGCGGGCAGGTCGCGGCAATTGGCACCGGCGGCGTCGCACTGCCGGCCTTCGTAGACCTCGACATTGGTGTTGCCCTGGTTGGTCAGCGTGATCGCGCGCGGCTCGCGCGTCGCGGTCACCCCGCCGGCGGGCTCGCCGGGGCGATAGATGACGAGCACGTCATAGCCGATCAGCACCTTGATCGCGGTCTCGGGCGCGGCGACGTCGCCCGCTACCGGCTTCACGGTAACGCGATAGATGCGGTCCACCGCCGCGCGCGGCGCGACGGCGGCGATGCGCAGCAGCTTGCGCTGGTCCGGCTCCAGGATCACCCGGCGCGGGGTGACGAGCAGGCCGGACACGCCGGGATCCGGGTTGGCGTTGCGGGTTTCGCCGGGCATGCCGGGGGAGACGATCTCGGCCGGATCGGCGACCACGAAGATCCGCTCAGGCCCGTTGTTCCAAAGCTCGATGTCCTCGCGGCCCGGCTTGCCCGGTTGCAGGTCGACGATCACCTGGCTCAGCACGAGGTCCGCGCGCGCCGGCTGCGCGGCCAGCATCATCGCCGACATCGCCGCAAACACCGGCACCATCCGTCCCAGGATACGCTTCCACACGCTCATCCGCTCGCCTCTCCCGTCCATCACATCGTCTCCGCCGCCGCGATGCGTTCGACCGTCGCGATCGGCCGGCACCTGACATCGCCGAGCGCGGCATAACCCTGCGCGTCGGCCTGCAGCCGGCCGATCACCAGCGTGCAGCGCCGCCCGTCCGCAGCATGCAGCGTCATTTCCGCGCCCGATTCGCCTTCCATCTGGAAATAGCCCGCCTCGTCGGTGCGTCCCACCGCCCCTTCGGCGACGATGTCGGCGGCGGCGACCGGGCTGCCGTCGGGCCACAGCGCGCGGCCGAACATCGCCACCTTGGGTTCCACCCACCAGCCGACGCTGGCGACGCTGCCGGGATAGACCGTGACATTGCGGGTATTGCCATCGAACGACACCAGCGCTTCCCCGATCGGCCGCACACGCACACGATAGCTGCGATAGGAGGGCAATGTTATCGGCAAAGTCGATCCCACGCGCACCGTTCCGCGCGGTACGTCGTCGACCAGCACCTCGAACTCGGAACCGCGCGCGCTGCCGTCCAGCCGGATGATGATCGCGCTCTCGCCCTGCTCGCGCCCGTCAAAGGCCACCGTCCCGCCGCCCACGCTTGCGGTGGTCCGGAACCCGACGCTGTACTGGGTGCCCGCGTTCTGGCCGTCTAGCTGGTGGACGACGTCCGCCGAAACCGCCGCCCGCCCGCCGCGCAGGTCCGATCGCGCGCGCAGCAGGTCGCCGGACAGATCGCGTTCGTATCCGCCGGCGACGTTGAGGTCGCCGCCCATCACTCCGTCGCGCTGCCAGCTTGCCGCCACGCCGCCGACCGCACCGGAGCGACGGCTGCTCGAATCCGGCGTCGTCGCGCGATAGCCCGCCGTCGCGCCGATCGCGGCATTGCCGCGCAGCAGCTCGAAGCTCAGCCCCACGAAGCCCGCCCGCCCCCGATCCGATTGCGAGAAATCGCCGCCCAGCGTCAGGCGCATCGTTCCCCGCTCGATCAGCGGCAGGCGGAAATTGGGGCCGATCACATAGGATGTGCCCCGGAACCGGTCCCGCCGGTAATAGCCCGACACGCCCAGCTGCGCGCGGCCCAGGCGATAGCTGATATTGGCCACGCCTTGCGTGAAGCTCCCCGCCGAAAGCCGCGCGGTATCGAGATAACTGCCCGCGATCGTCCGCGACGGCCCGGCGGTCGCGGTGATCGGCAACAGGGGCTCGCCCCCGTCGCTCATCACCTTGCGCAGGTCGATGTTGTAGTTGAGCCTTGTCCGATCCGACGAATTGAGCTGCGCGATCGCGCCGATATCGCCCTGCGTCGACAGCAGCCCGGCGACACGCAGCTGCGCGAAGCTCGACAGCAGATAGCCGCCGACCTCGGCGATCGCGCGGTCGTCGGTCGCGACGATCTTGGCGTCGAGCGCGACGCGCCGGTTGATCCGCCGTGCCACCCCCGCCTCGACGAAGGGGATGCCGGTCAGCGTCAGCAACCGGCCCGGCCGGTCTTCCGCCAGGATGCCGGCATAGCCGAAGACGATCGGCCGGCCGATCGAGGGAATACGCGGGTTCTTCGTGAAGAAGCGGCGTTCGCTCCGCGGCGCGCCTCCGGCTTCCTGGATGTTGAGCACCACCTCATAGGAGCCGTCGGGCAGGCTGCCGGTGTCGAGCGACTGGTTGCCCGCATCGTAGCTGCGCGAACTGACGATGCGGCCGTCGCGCACGATGTCCACCCGCGCGCGACGCGGCAGGAAGACGATCAGCGGACTGCCGTTCATCTGCTCGCGATCGACCCGTGTATCGCTCTGCGTGGTCATCGCCACGCCCAGCATCTTGCGCCGGCCGGTCAGTTCCAGCCCCGGTGCCCACAGCAGCCCCGCCGAATAGCGGCGATCGGGCCGGTCGACCTCGGCCGCCAGCGTATCGGCCAGCAACCCGTAATCCGACGAATAGGATATCTCGCTGCGCACCCGCCCTTCGCGAAACGCCAGCAATGCGCGGTTCTGGATGTCGTACAGCGTGTTCGATCGGGTGGCGCCCGCCACCGTCGCCGCGAAGGAATTGACCAGCGACAGCCCCGCTTCGGGTGGGGGCAGGTAACGCTCCGCCACCGCCGGCGAGATCGAGAGCAGACGCGGGTTCACGAAGACGTCGAGGCGATAGCGATCCTGGTCGAAGATCACGCCCGCGACCTCGGGAGTCAGCCGGCCGCAGCCTTCCACGCCGCCATCCGACCCATCGGTGGCATCGGCCATCTCGCTGCCCGGCCGGCCGAATCCGCCGCCGCAGGCCAGACCGGCCTGCGCGTCGAGCCGGTCCGCCGCCAGCGCGGCCGTGACTACCGTCGGATCGATGACGCCGGGCAGCAGCGCGACCACCGCCGCCGGATCGATCAACCGCACCGCGCCGGGCTCGAAGCCGATCTCGGCCTGGCCCATCCGCCGGCCGCCGAAATACACGTCCGCCACCCCCTGCTGCGGGCGCAGCAGATCGTCGAAGCCGGCGGGCTGACTGGACGTGATCAGCGCGGCGATCCGCACCGGGGATTCGACCGCGCCGGCGTCGCCCGCCGCCTCGGCGGCATCGGCCGCGCGGGCGATGCAGGGGGCGACCAGCGCGGTCGCCGCGAGCAGCGCCGCCACCGTCGAAATCCTCATGTACCGGATCGGACCGCCGTCTTTGGGGGGGATGGGGCTGCGCATGGCGTCGCCCGCATCAGCCCCGACCAGACGAGATCGGGGCGGTCGAGATCGGGGCCTTCCGGATCAGGGCCGCCCGGATCGGGGCCTTCGGGATCGACGCGCGCTGCGTTGGGCGCGCGCCATCGATCGGAGACCCGCTCCGCATCGTCACGATCCCGCCAGCCGCCGGCCGCTTACTGCGGCGCCACGACCAGCGTCAGCGTGCCCGTATAGGTCGTCTCGGCGACCATGTTCTGCAGGTCGGTTGCCGCGATCGTCACGATCAGGCTCGACGTCGTCGCGGGGCCGGCATTGCAGGTCGGCCGGGTCGCGGTCGAGGTCAGCCCCGTCAGCGCAACGCCGGTCGCCAGCGCGGTGCCCGATGTCTGGCCGGACGTGCCCGCCCACTGGACGCTGTAGGGCACCGGGGTGAGCGATGCGCTGGCCAGCGTGAACGCATTGGCCGTGCCGCTGCCGCTTGCGGTGATGGTATAGCCCTTGGTCGCGGTGTTGCTCCACACGCAGTTGTTCTGCGCGTTGGTCGCGGCGCTGACGGGATCATGGCTGGTGAAGGTAACGTCGCTCAGCGCGGTGATCTGCACGCGGTTCGGCACCGATGCCGTGATCACGATACTTCCGGTCGAGGTCGCGCCCAGCGTTCCCTGCGTCGCCGCCGAAGCCGCGCCCGCGCTCATCAGCAGCGCTCCCGCCGCCACCGCCGCCACGAACCGGCGAGCCTTCGGACCGCCAACGATGCTCTTCTCACGCATTACCCGTATCTCCGATCGGCATGGGTCGATACGCCTTTGCGGGGTCGATCGCCCGACGAGACGGGCTTTACCTGCCCATCCGCCTGTTTCTGATACCGATACCAAGCACTACATTGGTTAATTCATTGTTGAAATCATGATCAAACTTGCCAAACCTCAATCCAAATGATGGGTTATTGACGATGCATCCCGATCATGGCATCGACGTTTCGGACATTGAACTTTCGCATAGATGGATGATGTCGCAACCAGTACTTGAAGATATTAAAAACAGTTACCTAACAACTCGAAATATTTCATGATTTACGGACGTAATTTGGGTTCTCTTGCGTAAGTTGCGTAATTTACGTGGGCGATTATGCGTAATGGAGGGATATGATGCGGCAACAGGTCATCGTGGCGGATGAGTCGGCGGATCGTCTCGGCCAATTGACCAAGGCGCAGTTGCGGATCGTCCGCGCGCTGGTCGACGGGCGGCTCAACAAACAGATTGCCCATGACCTCGGTCTGGGCGAGGCGACGGTGAAATCCCACCTCGCCGCAGCATTCCGCAAGCTCGGCGTGCGCAACCGCACCCAGGCGGCGATGCTCATCCAGGCTGTCGAGGCGCAATCCGGCCACGCCTAGCCCACATCACGTCGAAAGCTCCGCCCGCAAAAAGACGCCGCCGCGGAGCAGGCTCCGCAGCGGCGAGGGTCCGGTTGGCGGAAGGGAGAATGCCACCGGAGGGAGAGCGGGCGTCAGCCCGTGTCAGCGGCGCGAAAGGCCGTCGGACACGGTGACGAAACCCATGGTGGCCGCGAAAATAGCGAAGGCGGCCAGCACCAGATAGAAGAAGTGATCACCGACGAAGCCCAACATGGCGGCTGCTCCTGGCAGGCGCCGGGCGGCATGCCCGGCGGGTTGATGGCCATCTTCCTGCGCCTTGTGCCGCCCCATCGCTTTGACGCCCGTCAAATCGCTTGGAATTCGTTCTCCAATGCCTCCCCCGATGCCTCGCGCCTCCGCCGGGCACCCGGTTGCAGGCGGCGGCGGAGCAGCCTATCAGCGCGCTTTAATGTCTTCATCGCTCCCCCGCTCCGCCGCGACGCCCGATGGCGTGCACCCCTTTCCCCATCGCCATCTGCTCGGCATCGCCGGGCTGCATGCCTGGGAAATCAGCTTCCTGCTCGACGAGGCGGAACAATGGGTGGCGCTCAATCGCACGCCGACCAAGCATGACGACCGGCTGGCGGGCCTCACCCAGATAAACGCGTTCTTCGAGAATTCGACTCGCACGCTGCTCAGCTTCGAAATCGCGGGCAAGCGGCTGGGCGCCGACGTCGTGAACATGGGCGTCGCCCAGTCGAGCGTGAAGAAGGGCGAAACGCTGATCGACACGGCGGTGACGCTCAATGCGATGCGATCCGACGTGATCGTGATCCGCCACGACGCGTCCGGCGCGGTCGGGCTGATCGCGGACAAGGTCGATTGCCCCGTGCTCAACGCCGGTGACGGACGGCATGAGCACCCGACCCAGGCACTGCTCGACGCGCTCACCATCCGTCGTCGCAAGGGGAAGATCGCGGGGCTGACGGTCGCGATCTGTGGCGATGTCCTGCACAGCCGGGTCGCGCGGTCGAACATCATCGCCTTGGGCACGATGGGCGCGCAGGTCCGCGTCGTCGCCCCGCCGACGCTGATGCCGCCCGCGATCGACCGGATGAGCGTCGAGCCCTTCACCGATTTCGAAAAGGGGATCGCCGGGGCCGATGTGGTGATGATGCTGCGGCTGCAGCGCGAGCGGATGGCCGGCGGTTTCGTGCCGTCGGAGCGCGAATACCACGCCTTCCACGGCCTCACCCCCGAAAAGCTGGCCCATGCCGCGCCCGATGCGCTGGTGATGCACCCCGGCCCGATGAACCGGGGCGTCGAGATCACCTCGTCCGTCGCCGACGATCCGCAGCGGTCCGCGATCACCGAGCAGGTCGAGATGGGGGTCGCGGTGCGGATGGCCTGCCTCGACGTGCTGACCCGATCGCGGCGCGGCGTGGAGGGCTGGGCATGACCAACCCCCTCGCCCCACTGTCGATCGCCAATGCCCGGATCGTCGATCCGGAAGCGGGCCGCGTCACCGAAGGCACGCTCCATATCGTCAATCGCCATATCGCCGCCGTTCCCGGGGCCGGCGCGACGACGATCGATGCGCGTGGCGCGGTCGTCGCCCCCGGCATCGTCGATCTCGGCGTCTTCGCGATCGATCTGCCCGCCTTCACGGCGGGCGGCATCACCCGGGCTGCGCTGATGCCCGATCAGTCGCCTCCGCTCGACGATTCGGCGCTGGTCCAGCGCGCGGCGGCGGCGGGCAAGCCCGATGTCTGGATCCACCCGATCGCGGCGGCGACGCGCGGCCTGCTCGGCGCGGATCTGGCCGAGATGGGACTGATGAGCCGCGCGGGTGCCTGCGCGGTCGCGACCGGCCGGGGCTGGATTGCCGATTCGGGCGTGATGCTCCGCCTGCTCGCCTATGCCCGCGCTCTCGATCTGGTCGTCATCGCCCATGCCGAGGATGGCGGGCTGACGCGCGGCGCGGTGGCCACGGAGAGCGAGATGGCGACCCGGCTCGGCCTCTCCGCCGCCTCCGCCGCCGCCGAGGCGATCGCTGTCGCGCGCGACATCGCGCTGGTCCGCCAGACGGGCGCGAAGCTGCATTTTCGGCAGATTACCACCGCCGCCGGCTTCGACCTGATCCGGGCAGCCAAGCGCGAGGGGCTTTCGGTCACCTGCGGGATCACGCCCGGGCATCTCTTCCTGTCCGATGTGGCGATCGGCGCGTTCCGTACCTTCGCCCGCCTGTCCCCGCCGCTGCGCGAGGAGAATGACCGGCGGGCCGCTTTGAAGGCGGTCGCGGACGGCACCATCGACGTCATCTGTTCGGGCCACGACCCGCAGGGGCCCGAGGCGAAGCGCCTGCCCTATGCGGACGCCGCGCCCGGCATGGCCGGTGCCGAGACCCTGCTTGCGCTGTCGCTGGGGCTGGTGCGCGACGGCATCATCGATCTGCCGCGCCTGTTCGCGCTGTTGTCGACCAATCCCGCGCGACTGCTCGGCGTGCCGGGCGGGCGGGTCAGCGCGGGCGAGGAGGGCGATATCGTGGTGTTCGATCCCGACGCCCCCTGGCGGATCGACACCGACCGCATGGCCGCGCGCGAAGGCAACACGCCGTTCGACGGCCTGCCCGTGCAGGGCAAGGTCCGCCATACGATCAAGGGCGGCCAGCCTCTCGGCTGACCGCCCTCGTCGCTCTTTTCTTCCTCTCCGCTAACGGGGTATCAGGCGGCCGGCGCGGCCTTGCGGTTGCGCGCCGCCCACTGCATCGGGCGATCGCCGGCGACCTTGCGAACGAAGCACTCGCCGCCGCCGCTGCGGATCTGGCCGCAAAGCTCGGCCGCCCGCTCATGGCTGGCGAAACCCGAGATCGAGAGGCGATAGAAGGTCGCCTGGCGCTCGGTCGCGACATAGGTCGTGCTGGCCGGATCGAAGGTCGACAGGCTGGAGAAACGGTCCATGGCGCGCTCCCATGCGATCCCAACGCGGTTCGCGGTCGAGAACGCGCCGAGCTGCACGACGAAATCGCCGCCCGTCGCACGCGGAGCGGCCTTTTCAGCCGCCGCGGCGCGGAAGCTGGCCGGCGTCGCCACCGCACGGAGCAGACGGGGCACGTCGCGGCGCGCCTCGGCCAGATGGAACGGCTCGGCCTGCTGCGCGGGGACGATGCTGAAATCGGTGGCTGCGGTCTCGACCGGGGCGGATACCGAAGGCTCGACGGCGACCGGCTCAACAGCGGCGATGACCGTTTCAGCTTCCACCGCCTCTGGCTGCGTCGCCGGATCGGCCTGCGCCAGCGCCTGCTCCGCAGCCTGCGGCGCGAGCGCGAGTTGCACCGGCTGGCCCGGATCGCCGGCAAACGGCGTCACGCCGAGCAGCCCGGCCACCTGCGTCGCGGTGCCGTCCGTGCGCGTGAAAGCCGCCCACTGCGCCATGCGCTCGTCGAGATCGGCAGGTGCCACGTCGATCGCGGCAGTCGCCTTGGCTTCCGCCCAGCGGCCCGCCAGCGCCAGCGCCAGCGCATAGTTCTGCCGCGCCTTCGCATCGGCCGCCGCATCGCGAGCGGCGGGTTCGAGGATCGACAGTGCCTTTTCGGTATCGCCCGCCAGCGCATAGGCCAGGCCCAGATCGGCCGCCGGCACCGGCGCGGTGATCCCGTCCAGCGTGGCGTGGGCGGCATCGTTGCGGCCCTGCGCAACCTGTGCGAGCGCCTGGCTCAGCGAGGCACGCCCCAGAGTCGGTACCAGCGATAGCGCGTCGCCGAACGCCGCCTCGGCCGAAGCGAAGCGCCCCGCCAGCAGATAGGCCTGGCCCAGGATCGCCCGATAGCCCGCGTCGCGCGGCGAACCGAGCACGGCGACCTCCGCGAAGGTCACCGCCGTCACGGCATCACGCGCCTTCAGCGCGGCATCGGCTTTCTGCGCGGCGCGGTTGGCGGCTTCGGCCTGGTTCTTCGGCAGCCCCGAGCCCGCGACGCGGATCGGCGAGCGGCCCGTGGTGCAGCCGACCATGACCACGCCCAGCATCAGCGAGGCGGCGGTGATCTTCACGACGATTGTCTTGCGCATGATCATCAGTCCTGTGGATCGGGTGGGATCAGGCCGGCCGGCCGGGGATCGACGCGGCGAGCGCATCCAGTTCCGGATGCTGGGCCAGCAGCGCATCGAGCGCTTCGGTCACGATCACCTGCGCCGAGCGATTGCGGACGGTGCAAGCGAGGCGCAGCCGCAGATGGCGTTCGGGATCGAGGCGGAGCGTAAACGCCGCCTTGCCCCGCGCTGGCACCGCCACGGCGGCAGGAGCCTTGCGCGCGACGCGGCGCGGTGCCGGCGTCGGCGCGACCACCAGAGGGGCCTCGACCGTTTCCGCTTCTACCGGCTTCGCGGCGGCAACCGGGGGCGTCTCGACAGCCTGCGCCTTGCCGCCGAACTCCTCGGCAATCTCGGCCTGCTGGCGCAGAACCTGAGGCACGGGCGCGACTTCGGCGACCGGCGTGTTCTGGACGATGGGCTGCACTACGGGAGCCTGGACGACGGGAGCCGGCTGCGCGGCAACCGGGGCCGTTTCCGCACGGAACTCCAGCTGACCGAAACGCGGCGGGGCCGGGCGGTCGTACCCCATGTCGTTCCAGCCGAGATCGTCATGGCTCACCGAACCGGCGAACCCGCCGGGGCGCATAGCGGGCTTGGCCTGTCCCTTGCGAGCGAGCAGCCCGGAGGAGAGGGAGGCAAAGGGCTTGGCTTCGCTCATCACCTGATGCTCCCTTACTGGCCGACGACGCGACGGCCGAAGCCGCCGGCCGGCCGGGGCGCGGCGCCCATCGGCGTGCCCGGCGCGCTGAACACGGTGCGGCGGAAATTCTTCTCGAGCCGGTCGGAGATGTAGGTCCACAGGTCGGTGACCTCCTGCGCCGAGCGGCTCTTGGGGTCGACCTCCATCACCGTGCGCCCGTCGATCATCGACGCCGCGAAATCGGTGCGGTGGTGGAGCGTGACCGGGGCGACCGTGCCGTGCTGCGAAAGCGCGACGGCGGCCTCATAGGTGATCTTCGCCTTGGGCGTGGCACCGTTGACCACGAACAGCAGCGGCTTGCCCGCGCGGTCGCACAGGTCGACGGTGGCTCCGACGGCGCGCAGGTCGTGCGGGCTCGGCCGGGTCGGGATCACGATCAGCTCGGCCACCTGGATGACGCTCTGGATCGCCATGGTGATCGCGGGCGGCGTATCGATGACGGCCAGGCGGAAACCCTGCTGGCGCAGCATCTCCAGATCGGCGGCGAGCCGCGCGACGGTCGTCTGCGCGAAGGCGGGGAACTCGGCCTCGCGCTCGTTCCACCAATCGGCGAGCGACCCTTGCGGATCGATATCGATCAGCACCACCGGCCCTGCGCCCGCCCGCTGCGCCTGCACCGCAAGATGGCCGGAGAGCGTGGTCTTGCCCGATCCGCCTTTCTGCGAAGCCATCGCCAATACGCGCATGTTACCCCCATCTGTCCCGAAGCTGGCCGGTGGCATCACATGGCGACCGCTAAATTCCGGTTAACGACGCGAAAGGTGCTGGCTCGCACGACATCGAGTGCCGGAAATCCGGGCAAAAAATCTCTGCCGAATGATTTGCAAAATGGCGGCTAACCATGCGAATCTGGTGGCAGACAGTATTTCGGCGATGCGGGGGATGAGGATATGGCCGCGAAACGGATTTCGGCGCTGGCTCTGGTGGGGGCGGCACTGGCCGCTCTGGCCACACCCGCGCTGGCCGATGTGAAGGCCGGCGTCGATGCCTGGCAGAAGGGCGACTACACCAAGGCCGTGTCCGAATGGCGCGGCCCCGCCGGCCAGGGCGACGCCGATGCGCAGTTCAACCTGGGCCAGGCCTACAAGCTCGGGCGCGGCGTCACCACCGACCTCAAGCTGGCGCAGGACATGTACGAGAAAGCCGCCAAGCAGGGACACCAGCAGGCGGAGGCCAATCTTGGCCTGATCCTGTTCCAGAACGGCGACCGGCAGGGCGCGATGCCCTGGCTGCAGAAGGCCGCCGACCGGGGCGAGCCGCGTGCGCAATATGTGCTGGGCACCGCCCTGTTTAACGGCGACCTCACCCAGAAGGACTGGGTCAAGGCCTATGCGCTGATGACCCGCGCGTCGGCCGCCGGCCTCCCCCAGGCGTCGACCAGCCTCGCGCAGATGGAGAACTATATCCCGATGGCGCAGCGTGCCCAGGGCACCGCGCTGGCGCAGAAGATGGCGGAGCAGGCGCGTACGGCCTCGATCGATGCGACCGCTCCCGTATCTGCGGCGACCGTCGATACGCCGAAAGCACCGCCAGCACCGGTCCAGACCGCTGCCGCCCCGGCCCCTGCTCCTGCGCGTCCGGCAGCACCCATCACGCCGGTGACGCCGCCGGCCTCCCAGCCCGCGCAGGTGGCGAGTGCCCCTGTTCCAGCTCCAGCTCCTTCGGCTCCGGCTCCCTCGGCAGCAGCGACGGGCGACGGCGGCTGGCGCGTCCAGCTCGGCGCCTATGGCAACGCCACGGCGGCGCAAGGCCTGTGGGACAAGCTGCGCGGCCACAACAGCGCGGTCGCCGGGCTGCAATCCTATCTGGTCAAGGCGGGCGCGGTCACGCGCCTCCAGGCCGGACCGCTCGCGACCCGCGCCGATGCCGAACGGGTCTGCGCGCAGTTGAAGGTGGTCAACCAGCCCTGCATTCCTGCCCGCTGATCAGGAAAGCGCCCGGTTAACCGTTTCGCAGTCCCTCGCGTGGCAGCACTCGCCGATCGGCAGGCGAGGATAGCTCATGGGATATCTGCGGCAGTTTCCTTCGAGAACGGCAATGGCGTCGCAATGGCGGCGGCAGGGCCAGTGCGTGTTGATCGATACCCAGTCGGCGGCCATTCGCCCCTCCCCCGCCACGCTGCGCGAAGTGTCCGGCGCTGGCGCGGCGATCGGGACGCCGGCGCGGCCGCCGATCGGCGGCATCGTCGAGCTTCATCACCCGGAAGCGGGCATGATCCGGGGCGAGGTCGTCGGCTTCGATGCAGAAGGCCTGCGGATCGCCTTCGATCGATCGAGCCCTTCCGTCGCCTTCGCGCTGACCGCCATCGCCGCCGACATGACGATCGCGGGCTGACCCGGCGCTATTCGGTCCAGTCGGACCGTGGGATGCCCATCGCGTAGAGCACGGCGGTGAGATCACCCTGATCGATCCGCGCGCCCGCCGCCGCCGCGGTCTTCGGCTTGGCGTGATAGGCGATGCCGAGCCCCGCTTCCTGGATCATCGGGATATCGTTGGCGCCGTCGCCGATCGCCAGCGTCGCAGACGCCGGCAGGCCCAGCGCCTCGCGCTCGGCGATCAGCGTCTCGCGCTTGGTCTGCGCGCCCACGATCGGCCGCGCCACCGTGCCGGTCAGCCGTCCGTCGGCCAGCCCCAGCACGTTGGACAGCGCCCGATCGAAGCCGATCTCCGCCGCGACCTTGTCCGCAAAAACGGTGAAACCGCCCGATACCAGCACCGCGCGACCGCCCTTCGCCCGCAGCGTGCGGACCAGCGCCTTCGCCCCTGGCATGATCACCACGCGCTCGGCATGGCAGCGGTCGATCGCCGCCGCGTCGAGATCCTTGAGCAGCGCGACGCGGGCATCGAGCGCCGCCTCGAAATCGAGCTCACCGCGCATCGCCCGTTCGGTCACCTCGGCGATCTGGGCCTTGATGCCGGCGTAATCGGCCAGCTCGTCGATGCATTCGATGGTGATCATCGTCGAATCCATGTCGGCGACGAGCAGCCGCTTGACCCGGTCGGCATCGTCCTGGACGACGACGTCGACGCCCGGCAGCAGCCCCTCCAGCGCCGCGCGCGCGGTCACGATGTCGACCTCAAGTTCGAGGTCGCAGGCGATGCCGGCTTCGATCCAGCGGGGAGCAGCCGCCCCGCCCAGCGCATCGCGCGCCGCCGAAATATCGCGCTGCGAAAGCCCTTCGGCTGCTATCAGCGTGGCGATGATCATCGATGCTCCTTCCGTATCGCCTGGCTCCCGGCCGGCGGTGGCGCTCATCGCAGGACCGACCGCCAGCGGCAAGTCGGCACTGGCGTTGCAGCTCGCGCAGATTGCCGACGGCGTAATCATTAATGCGGATTCATCCCAGATTTACAGCGATCTCCGGATCATTTCTGCAAGGCCGTCTGAATCGGAGGCCGCTTTGGCTCC
>Ga0160461_1000899_pt1 | contig 14789 bp, 9 predicted proteins | sample HID1975I_E6MG_FD_108266 | JGI IMG/M metagenome (GOLD analysis project Ga0160461, IMG submission 108266) | Enriched soil microbial communities from UW Madison campus, WI, USA - HID1975I_E6 MG | ecosystem: Environmental > Terrestrial > Soil > Unclassified | place: USA: Madison, Wisconsin...
TCTTGACGACCATAGAGCATTGGAACCACCTGATCCCATCCCGAACTCAGCAGTGAAACGATGCATCGCCGATGGTAGTGTGGGGTTTCCCCATGTGAGAGTAGGTCATCGTCAAGATTCAAATCCAAAGCCCCTGTCTGCGATGCAGACAGGGGCTTTGTCTTTTCTGGTCAGAATTGATAGCTGACCGTAGCGCTTACGTTTCGCTCTTCACCCATGTAGCAGTAGTTCAGGCTGGCACATGAGGTGATGTAGCTTTCGTTGGTCAGGTTGTTCGCATTCAGGCGCACATCCACCCCGGTGAGGCCGACCTTGCCCAGGTCATACCCGATCGAAGCGTCAAACAGCGTGTAGGAGGGCACCTTCATGCTGTTTTCCGCATCAACCCAGCTATACCCCACATAGCGCGTCCCGCCGCCCAGTCGCAGGCCGTCCAACGCTCCCTGCCGGAAGTTGTAGTCGGCCCACAGCGAAAACATCTGCTTGGGCGCCTGGGTGGGCGAATTACCCTTGTTGTCCAACTGGGTCGACACCAGACTCGGCATCGTCTTGGCGTACTCGATGTCGGTAAAGGTGTAGCCGCCCAACAGCTTGAGGTTATCAGTCAGCTGAACATGGGCCTCCAGCTCCAGCCCTTGTGAGCGAACTTCACCCACAGGGCGATAGAACTCTTCGTTCGGTTGCTTGGAGGCAAGGTTCTCTTGCTCGATGCGGAACACCGAGGCGGTGAACAGGTTGTCACTGCCTGGCGGCTGGTACTTGATACCTGCTTCCCACTGGGTGCCCTCGGTCGGCGCCAGTGGGCGGCCATCCTGGTCGGACACGGTATTGGGGTTGAACGACTCCGAGTAGCTGACATAAGGCGCCAGGCCATTCTCGAACAAGTAGAGCACGCCTGCTCGGGTGGTGAACTTGGTGCGTTCGTCATTGACCTTGGTGTTGCTGTCGCGGTTTTCCTCAGAAACCTTCACCCAGTCCTGACGCAGCCCCAGCGAGAAGCGCCACTGGTCGAGCTCGACCAGGTCCTGCAAATACACCCCTGTCTGCTGCAGGCGACGCTGGTAGCGGTTCTCGCCGAGTACCTGCAGGTTGCCATTGCCATATTGAGGGTTGCCGGCATCCAGCGCATCGACGGTGCCGTAGCGCCACTCCACGTCGGCTTTGCGGCGTTGATAGTCGGTGCCAAGCAGCAAGGTATGCTTGGCCGCACCGGTGAAGAATTCTGCCTGCAGCATGTTATCGATGATGTAGGAGTGCAGGCGCTCGTCGCCGCCGGTGTAGGCGCGGTTGAGGATATTGCTGTCGGCATCTGCCCAGCCAGCGGAATACACCTGGTCCATCGAGACGTCAGAGTCCTGATAGCGGAAGTTCTGCCGGGCGGTGAACACATCGTTGAAGCGGTGCTCGAACTGGTAGCTGAACGACTGCTGAGTGCGTTCGTAGTTGTCGATCCCAGGCTCGCCTTCAAAGAAGTGATCTGACAGACGCAGCCCGTTGCGCTTGTGCAGCATGCCGTCTGCCGGGTTACCGCCGTGGTACCCACCATTCGGGTCATGCTGCAGATATGCCTGAAGCGTCAGCGATGTGTCTTCGGTGAAGTCGATGCTGACAGCCGGTGCTATGGCGTAGCGTTCTTCCTTGTTGTGGTCGAACTGGGTATCAGCGCTATCGGCCAAACCTGTCAGGCGATAGGCGATACGTTTGTCGTCATCGACCGGGCCGCTGAAGTCGAAACCCATGCCACGCTGGCCCTGGGTGCCGACTGTGGCCTGCACTTGATGGAATGGCGTGAACAGTGGCTTTTTGGTGGTCAGTGCCACCAGGCCCCCTGGGGAGCTGCGGCCATAGAGTACCGAAGACGGTCCTTTCAAGATGTCGATGCGCTCAAGGAAGTACGGGTCCACTTGCATGGTGCTGTAGGTGCCGTTGTCACCCATGGATTTCAGGCCATCGACGTAGATATTGTCTACCGAGCCGTCGTTGAAGCCGCGCATGGCCACATAGTCGTAGCGGTGCGTGGCGCCATAGGGGTTGGTCAGCACACCTGGCGTATAGCGCATGGCCTGGGCAACGGTCTGCGAGCCCTGGTCGTCCATCTGCTGACGGGTGACCACCGAAACCGACTGTGAGGTTTCCACCAACGGCATGCTGGTCTTGGTGGCCACCTGGCTGTGCGTGGCGTTGTAGCCGTCCATGCTGCCCAGGGCATTACCCAGGGTAAAACTGCGCACGTCGGTGTCTGGCAACGACAATGCGGCCTCTTCAGGCTGGGCCCGCAGCACGTAGCTGTGCCCACCCTGGCTGACGGCCTGCAGGCCGCTGCCATTGAGCAGTTGGCGCAGGGCCTGATCAGGCGAGTAATGCCCTTGCAAGCCATTGGACTGCAACCCGTTGGTCAACTGCGGCGTGCTCGACAGGGTGATCCCCGCCTGGCGGGCAAACTGGTTGAGTACATCGTTCAGTTCCCCACCCGGGATCGCGTACTGCTGGCTGACCTGGGGCGCTTCGGCGGCCAGAGCATGGAGGGGCAGGGTGGACATGCCCAAGGCTGTGCCGAACACAGCTGCCTGGACTGCTTTGCGCAGAGTGGCTGAATTCAAGACAGGTCGAAAATCATTCTCGTTGGACGGGCGTGTGTGTGGTGAGGCGTTGGGCATGAAAGAGTCCGTTGAAGGGTGGGAGGGCAGAAGACGATGCTTACTGTCCTAGCCGGACCGGCACCCAAAACCCGCCAAAAAGATCAGCGCTTGGGTGAAGTCAGGCAACCTGCTCCACACGTATCCACCAGCGCGTGCGTTGACGAAGCCTCACCGGCAGCGTTTGTGGCAGCAATTGCAGCAGCTGCTCAGGGTCCTCGAGGCGGAACACACCTGACAGGCGTAAATTGGCAATCTCATCGCTGCAACCCAGGTAGCCGTGGCGATAACGGCCCACCTGTTCAAGAAAGTCGCGCAAGCGCATGTCGCGGGTAACGATCAGCCCTTCGCTCCAGGCAGCCGGGTCCATGGCCACGCTCTCCAGGCGTTGTGCGCCCTGGGCGTCCAGGCGCCAGTGCTGGCCGCTGGCAATCCACTGCACCCGGCCGTTCCCCGGCCGGTGTATCGCCACGTTGCCGTGGCTGACGCTGACCTGCGTGCAATCTCGCTCCTGGCGCACCACAAAGCGCCCGTCGAAACCTTCGAGCAGGGCATCTTGCGTCTGTACCAGCAGAGGACGAGCCTGGTTAGGTGCGTCACTGCACGTAAGCATCAGCTCCCCATGCCTGAGGCGGAGCAAGCGCTGCTGATCGTCGAAAGCGAGGTCTACCGCACTGCGCGTGTTGAGTTGCATCAGCGAGCCATCGGGTAGCTGGAAGCTACGCCGTTCGCCCGTGGCAGTCGCGTAGTCCGCAGTCCAGCCGCTGACGGTATCGAGGTCTTTGGCCAGCCATGTCGCCGAGCCCGCCATGGCAGCGCAGCCAAGCAACTTGAGCGCCTGGCGACGGTGCAGGCGCCGCTGGCTGGTTTCCAAGGTCTGTAGGGCAACCCCCGCGCCGGGGATGGCGCGCAGGTCAAGGTCCTGATGCAGGTGAACCACCCGTTGCCAGGCCAGTTCGTGCTCGTGCCGTGCGCTGCGCCACTGCTCGCATTGCTGCAGCAGCACGAGGCTATTGCCGCTTTCTCGCAGCCTGAGCATCCACTGAATGGCTTGCTTGACCGCTTTGGCGGAAGGGGCGGCGGCTGTCATTGCTCGTCTTCAAAGCGCAGCAGGTAGCAATGATAAAGCGCATCAGCAATGTAGCGCTCCACAGTGCGCACCGAGATACCCATCTGCTCGGAGATCGCCTGGTGTTTCAGCCCTTCGCACTGGGCCAGCAGGAAAGCGCGGCGCACCTTTGGCTTGAGTCCATCGAGCATGCGAGCGATACGCTCCAGCAGTTCGAGCAGCACCTCGCGGGTTTCCGCCGAGGGTGCCAATGCTTCCGGCAGGTGGGCCAAGGCTTCGAGGTAAGCCCGGTGCAATTCTTCACGGCGCCAGTGATCGATCACCAGCCCGCGTGCCACGGTGCGCAAGAAGGCCCTGGGCGTGTTGAGCTGTACCTGCTCGCCACGCTGCAACAGCCGGACGAACGTGTCCTGGGCCAGGTCTGCGGCATCGGCGGCGTTACCCAGCTTGCTACGCAGCCAGGCATGCAACCAGCCGTGGTGGTCACTGTAGAGCGTTTGCACGGAGTCATTGGAAGGCATGGAGGAGGGCGCTGGCTTCAATGGACATAAATGATAATTAGTCTCATTGTTTGCGGAGCCCGTCTATTTTGCAACAGGCTGATGTCGGGTGACCGGCTATCCCGCTCAGAACCCGCTATCGCCCTAGCTGTGAATCCAGATACTGCCTGATAACACGCGCCCCTGAGTTCAAGTGCTGCTCAAGCACCGCGACCGCTTCATCCACCAGCTTGTCGCTGGCCGCATCCACCAGCGCGTTGTGATCGTCCTGGGTGAGCTTGCCCAGCCCCATCGACGAGAGATGGAAGCGCAGAAAGCGCTCTTCTTCGTTCAACTCGTTCTCGATCAGGCGCAGCAACTTCTTGTTCGGCGCCTTGCTGTACAGCGCCATGTGGAACAGGCGGTTGAGGCGGCCGATTTCGGCGTGACGGGTTTCGTTTTCCAGTTGCTGGATATACCCGCGCGCGCGGGCGATGTCATCGGCATCGAGCAACGGAATGGACTGGCGCAGGGCCTCGCTCTCGAGCAGAACACGCAGGGCGTAGGTGTCCACTGCGTCTTCGCCAATCAAGGGCGCAACCACTGCGCCCTTGTGCATCTCCACGTTCAGCAGCGATTGCGCTTCGAGCTGGCGCAAGGCCTCGCGCACGGGCATGCGGCTGACCCCGAACAAGGTGGCGAGCTCTTGCTGACGCACGGCAGTACCTGGCGGCAGACGACCATCAAGAATGGCGCTGCGCAGGCGCTCCTCGATAACAGCACGTGCCATGTGTGGGGATAGCTGTTCGCTAGCCAGCACGTTGCTCAGTTTGATTTTCTCGGCCACGCGGAGTCTGCCTCGACGATAAGAAAAGTTGGATCCAATGACACTAGTAACAGGCAAGGGGGCTTGTCAAACCGTCGACCGCACTGGAGCGGCCGACCCAAGGCCGCGGCTATGGTGTATGAAGTCGCTTGGCAAAGGAAGCGGTACATAGAACGAGATAGCCATAAAGTCAGTATGGCCCGACCATTGGCTGCGTGATTGCAGGGTGCCATTGTTTTTTGCACGGGCAGGCCGCACCATCGCTGCTTTCGACGGGTCTGAACAGGTCTTCGCAGTGGCGATATCCTGGATGTTCAAAACGGCTGTGCGACGTGTCGGCCTTGCCGCGCTGCTGGGTAGCTTGCTACTGGGCGGCTTGCACGCGGATTGGGATTTTTCCCAGATCAGCCGCCAGTCGCAGGCGCTGTATGGCCCGCTTGGCGCGGGGCAGGGGCGTATCGACGCCTGGCAGAACCTGATGGCCACGCAGAAGCAGGGCAGTGAGCTGGAACGGCTGCAAGTGGTCAATCGCTTCTTCAACCAGCAATTGCGCTACGTCGAAGACATCGACTTGTGGCATGAGGTCGATTACTGGGCCACGCCGGTCCAGGCCCTGATCAAGGGGGCCGGTGATTGCGAGGACTACGCTATTGCCAAGTATTTCAGTCTGCGACGTATGGGCATCCCCAGCGAGAAGCTGCGCATCACCTACGTCAAGGCGCTGCGGCAGAACCGGGCGCACATGGTACTGACCTATTATTCCAGCCCACAGGCTCAGCCGTTGGTGCTCGACAGCCTGATGGATGCCATCAAGCCGGCGAGCCAGCGCGCCGACTTGCTGCCGGTGTACGCCTTCAATGGCGAGGGGTTGTGGCTGACAGGCGCCGCCGGCAACAAGAAGGTCGGCGATACCAAGCGCCTGTCACGTTGGCAGGATTTGCTGAAGAAAATGCAGGCCGAAGGGTTCCCGGCCGAGCCGGTTTACTGAAGGAGCACAGATGTCACTGTTCAAACAATTGCTGTTGGCCATTTGCCTGTTCCTGGTGGTCGCTTTCAGCGGCAGCTTCATGGTCAGCCTGGAGAGCTCGCGCAGCCAGTACGTCAACCAGCTGCGTTCGCACGCCCAGGACGCGGCCACTGCCTTGGCGCTGTCGCTGACGCCTAATATCGACGACCCGGCGATGGTCGAACTGATGGTCAGCTCGATCTTCGACAGTGGCTACTATGCGAGCATCAAGGTTGTCGACCTGGGCTCCAATGCCGTGCTGGTGGAGCGCCACGCCGAGCCCGACCCGGGGGGTGTGCCGGCCTGGTTCGTCCACCTCATTGGCCTTGAAGCCGCAGGTGGGGATGCCATCGTCAGCCGTGGCTGGCAGCAGGCGGCGCGGGTGGAGGTGATCAGCCATCCGATGTTCGCCATTGCCAAGCTCTGGCAGAGTGCGTTGGGCAGCCTGGGTTGGTTGTTGCTGTGCGGTGCCGCCAGCGCGGTGCTCGGCGCCTTGCTGCTGCGTCGGCAATTGCGGCCGCTGGATTACATGGTCGAGCAATCCCATGCCATCGCCCGGCGCGAATTCCTCAGCCTGCCAGACCTGCCGCGCACCCCTGAGCTGCGCCGTGTGGTGCAGGCAATGAACCAGATGGTCGAGAAGCTCAAGGCACTGTTTACCGAGCAGGCCGAGCGCAGTGAGCGGCTGCGTGCAGAGTCCTACCAGGACAGCCTCACCGGCTTGTCCAACCGCCGCTATTTCGAGATGCAACTGAATACGCGCGTCAGCAATCTGGAAGAGGCGCGCGCCGGTTACTTGCTGTTGCTGCGGGTTCAGGGCTTGGCAGGCCTTAACGCGCGCCTGGGCGGGCAGCGCACCGATCAGCTGTTGCAGGCAGTGGGCGAGCAGCTGCGCCGCACCTGTGCCAGCTACCCGGAGACCAAAGACCTGATCTCGCGCAGCCGTGGGGGCGAGTTCGCCGTGCTGGCGCCGGGCATGGTGCATGAAGAGGCGGTACAGCTCGCCCAGGCCCTGGAGGCGACGCTGCAGAGCCTGCACGAGACGGGCGCCAGTGATGTCGACCCGGTGGCGTGCATCGGCCTTGCGCCGTTCACCCCCGGCGATGCGCCGCAGGCATTGCTGAAGCTCGCCGACGAGGCCCTGGCGCGTGCCGAAAACCAGCCGGCGCCGGGCTGGGTGTGTCTTGAACAGGGTGCGGCCGCGGTGGCCGGTGATAGCCATCACGCCTGGCATGAGCGGCTCGACCAGGCCTTCGTCAATGGGCAATTCGAACTGTTCTTCCAGCCGGTGGTGGACTGCGCCACAGGGCAACGGGTACTGCACCACAAAGTGATCTCGCGTTTGCACGATGAGCAGGGCGAGGCGTTGCCGGCCGGGCGCTTCTTGCCTTGGCTGGAGCGCTTTGGCTGGATGCCGCGCCTGGATCTGCTGGTGCTGGAAAAGGTGCTTGTCCACCTGCGCACTCATGATCAGGTGCTGGCGCTGAACCTGTCCGCTGCAACCTTGGCCGACCCCAAAGCGCTGCAACGCGTCTACGAGCTGTTGAGCCAGCATGCGGCGCTGGGCCCACGCCTGACATTCGAGATAGGCGAAGAGCAATTGCCCGAACAGTCAGCCCTCGAACAGCTGACCCGGCGCCTGCACGCGCATGGCTTCGGGCTGGCGCTGCAGCGCTTTGGAGGCCGGTTCAGCATGATTGGCAACCTGGCGCACCTGGGCCTTGCGTACCTGAAGATCGACGGTAGCTATATCCGTAACATCGACCATGAACAACACAAGCGCCTGTTCATCGAAGCGATACAGCGCGCGGCGCACAGCATCGACCTGCCGTTGATTGCTGAACGGGTCGAGACGGAAGGGGAAAGGTTGGTGCTGCGGGAAATGGGCGTGGGCGGTATTCAGGGGCAGTTGGTGGGTGAGCCCGCACCCTGGCGCTGACCGGGTAGGAGCAGCCTTGTGCTGCGAAGAGGCCAGCGGCAGCACAGAAGATTCTCGGTACTGCCACTGGCCTCTTCGCAGCACAAGGCTGCTCCTACCGGGATTGCGTAAGACTCAACGCTCGCGCAAGGCTTCCGAACGCGCCTTCATGATCGGCTTGAGCAAGTAGCTCATGATGGTCTTCTTGCCGGTCATGATATCCACCGTCGCCACCATCCCAGGGATGATCAGCAGCGGCTTCTCGTCGGTGCCCAAGTGGCTGCGATCGGTGCGCAGCTTGATCAGGTAGTACGTGGTCTTTTTGTCTTCATCGGTGATGGTATCGGCACCGATCTGTTCCAGCTTGGCCTTCAGGCCACCGTAGATGGTGTAGTCATAGGCGGTGAACTTGACGGTCGCCTCCTGCCCAGGGTGCAGGAAGGCAATGTCCTTGGGCAGGATCTTCGCCTCGATGACCAGTGTGTCGTCCAGCGGCACCACTTCGACGATGTCGCTACCCGGCTGGATGACCCCGCCGATGGTGTTGACCAGCAGCTGCTTGACGATACCGCGTACCGGCGAGGTGACCATGGTGCGGTGTACCCGGTCATCCAATGCCTTGCTGGTGGCAGTGGCCTTGTTGAGCTCGGTGCGTGCCTCGTTGAGCTGAGTCAGCGCCTCGCTGCGGAACTTGCCACGGGTCTCCTCGACCTTGCTCTGCACTTCGCGGATGGCTGCCTCGGCGCGCGGGATGGCCAGCGCGGTGGAGTCCATCTGGCCACGGTTCTCCACCTCGGCACGGCGCAGGCGCAGCACTTCAACCTGGGAAATCGCGCCCTGGGCCACCAGCGGCTCGGACATGGCGATTTCCTGACGCAGCAGTTGCAGGCTGTTGGCGTACTGGGCGCGCTTGGAGGTGTACTCGCGCAGCTCTTGCTGGCGCTGTACCAACTGTTGCTGCAGGCCGCCGATTTCGTCCTGCAGTTGCTGGCGCCGGCTCAGGTACAGCGACTCTTCGTTGGCTGCCTGGCTGGGCGCTGCCTTGCGCAGTTCTTCATCGATTTTCAGCGGGCGGTCTTCGACCTCGGCACTCAGACGTTCGACCCGCAGCGCCATGGCCAGGCGGTCGGCCTCGGTTTCACCGACGTTGGAGGCGAAGCGGGTTTCGTCCAGGCGCAGCAAGGGCTGGCCGACTTCGACGATTTGCCCTTCCTTGGCGTAGATCTCGGCGATGATGCCGCCCTCAAGGTTCTGGATCTTCTGCACCTTGGACGACGGAATGGCCTTGCCTTCGCCCCGCGTGACCTCATCGATCGGCGCGACGCTGGCCCAGACGATCATGAACACGAAAAACGCGATCACACCCCAGATGGTCAGGCGAACCACCCGTGGCGCGTCCTCGATCAGCGCCTTGTTGACCTCAGGCAGTGGCTGCCCGCCAAGCGAGTCGGAGCCTTTGAAGTAGCGCCGCAGGCCATCCTTGAATTGCCCCATATCGAGCTTATGCAACACTGATCTGCCCCTTCTTCAGCGCATCCATGACCGCGGCTTTCGGGCCATCGGCGACAATCTGCCCGCGATCGATCACGATCAGCCGGTCCACCAGCGACAGCAACGAGGCGCGGTGGGTCACCAGCAGCACCGTTTTGTTTTCGATGACCGCCTGCAGGCGCTGCTTGAGGCGCTCTTCACCGGTGTTGTCCATGGCGCTGGTCGGTTCGTCGAGCAGCAGGATCTGTGGGTTGAGCAGCAATGCACGGCCCAGGGCGACGTTCTGCCGCTGGCCGCCGGAGAGGTTCTGGCCACGTTCGCCCACCTGCAGCTCATAGCCGTCAGGGTGCAGCCTGGCAAACTCATGAACACCTGCCAGCTCTGCGGCCTGCAGGATCATTTCGTCTTCGATGTAGCGGGCGCCGCTGACCAGGTTGTCGCGCAGGGTGCCGGCCATCAGCTGGATGTCCTGGGGCACGTAGCCGATATTGTGGCGGAGCTCGCTGACGTCGATCTGGCGGATATCCACGCCATCGACCAGCAGCGACCCGCCGTCGGATTCATACAGGCCAACGATCAGCTTGGCCAACGAGCTCTTGCCCGAACCGCTTCGGCCAATGATGCCCACCTTCTCGCCGGGGCGAATGGTCAGGTTGATGTTTTTTAGGGCCAGGTTCTGCTGGTTAGGGTAGGTGAAGTCCACCCCACGGAACTCGATGCTGCCTTGCAGCACCCGGCGGCTCAGTGGGCGTTCTTCGAAGTTGCGTTCCTGCGGCAGCTCCATCATGTGGTCGGTGGAAACCATGGTCACCTTGGCCTGCTGATAGCGGGCCAGCAAACCATTGAGCTGCCCCAGCGGGCCAAGGGCACGGCCGCTGAGCATGTAACAGGCGACCAGGCCACCCATGCTCAGGTTGCCGTCGATGATCATGTAGACCCCGACGCAAATCATCGCCACGCCAGCCAGTTGCTGGATCAGCAGGGTGATGTTCATCGCCAGGCTCGACAGCACCTTCACGCGCAGTTCCAGACGGCTGAGGGTGCCGAGCGTCTGTTCCCACATGTATTGGCGCTCGCTTTCGGCGTTGTTGACCTTGACCGCATCCAGGCCTGCCAAGGTCTCGATCAGGCTCGACTGGCGTTCCGAGGCCAGGGCCATGGTCCGCTCCATGGTCGCCATCAGCGGCCGTTGCAGGGCGTAACCGATGCCCAGGGCCAACGGGAAGGCGATGATCGGGATCCACACCAGGTGCCCGCCAATGATGGCGATGACGATCAGGATCAGCAGCGTGAACGGCAGGTCGATCAGGCTGGTCAGGGTCAAGGAGGCGAGGAAGTCGCGTAAACCCTGGAACTCATGAATGTTCTGGGCAAAGCTGCCGACCCGCGCCGGGCGGTACTTCATCGACATCCCGACAATGCGTTCGAACAAGGTCGCCGAGATGATCAGGTCGGTCTTCTTGCCGGCCAAGTCCAGGCAGAGGCCGCGCAGGCCCTTGAGGATCAGGTCGAAGAAGTAGGCCCCGGCGATGCCGACGGCCAGCACCCAAAGGGTCGAGGTCGCCTGGTTGGGCACCACCCGGTCATACACGTTCATGACGAACAGCGGCGCTGCCAAGGCGATCAGGTTGATCACCAGGCTGGCGGCGATGGCGTCGATATACAGCCATTTGCTGCGCAGCAAGGTGTCGCGGAACCAGGATTTCGCGCGCGGGATGAGGTTGCCGTGGTTGACGTCGAACTTGTGCTGCGGCTGGGCGAAGAACACACGCCCGCTGTAGTCACTGAGCAGCGCTTCGCGGCTGACGTGCACCTCGCCACCATCGCTCTCGCTGAGCAGCAGGCGTGCGGTGTCTTCATTCTCCCAGCCCAGCAGGACGGCGCTGCGGCCTTCCTTGAGCAACAGCATGGCAGGCATGGCGATACTGGGGATCTGCTCCAGTTTGCGCTGCAGCAGCCGCCCCTGCAGGCCGGCCCTGGCCGCCGCACGGGGCAGCAGCTCGGGGCTCAGGCGCTGCGCGGGCAGCGGCAGGCCGGTGGTCAGCATGACCCGGCTTGCAGGTTTCTGGTGCAGGACACACAGGCTCAGCAGACTATCCAGCAAGGGATCGTCATGCTGACTGCGTGGATCGTGGCTGAGTTGGACTCGACTGACTTCGGATTCCACGCGGCGCTCTCTTCATCCTTGCGGTGGGTGGGCAGGGTGGGCCTCAGTTCAGGCCTGGCAGGCTCACCCTTGGTTTCAGATCGTTCTGCACAACGGTGGCCATCGGGGCTACGACACCCTGACTCTTGAGCAGTTGGCCAATGGTCGCCTTGATTCGATACTGAGTAAACAATTGTATGTTCTTCACTTCCACCAGGCGACGCTGGGCAGTGAAGGTTTCATTCTCGCTGTCGAGCAAGTCGAGCAGGGTTCGCTCGCCCAGGCTGAATTGCTGTTGGTAGGCGCTGCGCACACGGTTGCTGTGATCGACGTACTGCTGGGCGATCGGCAACTGGGCGTTGGCGTTCTCCTGAGCATTCCATGCCAGGCCCAACTCTTCATTGAGCTGACGCAAGGCATTGTTGCGGATATCCAGCGCCTGGTTGGACAGGTACGACTTGGACTCCAGGTCTGCCTTGTTGCTGCCGCCAGCATACAGGTTGAAGTTCATTCGCAGCATAGCCTGCCATTCGTTGTTATGGCCTGCTGTGCCGTCGATATTGTTATCCGCCGTTCGTCCGAGTTCTGCATCGAAGCGGGGGTAGAAGGACGACTTTGCGGCCTCGTACTGTTTTTCTGCGGCGGCAACGTCCGATTCGGCCGAGCGCAGCACCGGGCTGCTTTCAACCAACTGCGTGCGGGCTTCATCCAGCGTGGCGGGCAGCAGGTCGATGAACGGCGCCGGTGCGCTCAGTTCATCGGGCATCTGGCCGACGACGCTGAGGTAATTGGTGCTGGCATCGGCCAGGTTGGTCTTCTCGGTGATCAGGTTGTTTTGCGCCTGGGCCAGGCGTGCCTCGGCCTGGTCCAAGTCAGCCAGGCGGCCGACGCCGCGGCTGGTGCGCAGTTTGATCTGATCCAGAATACGTTCGTGGTTGCTCAGGTTGTCTTCGGCCAGGCGCACCATCTCGCGCCGCGACAGCACATCCAGATACACCTGGGCGACGTCGAGTGCGGTGCGCTCGGAGGTGCCCATCAGGGAGTAGGCCCGGGCGTTGGCGGTGGCTTGTTGACGGTCGACTTCGTTTGACGTGGCAAAACCGTCAAAAACCATTTGGCGAAGACGGATTGCTGACTCACCTCGGTTCAGTGTGTCCCAGCGGTTACCGGTGCTTGGGCTATCGGTACCTTCGCGCCCATAGCCCGCCGTTACATCGACCCTCGGCAAGTAGCCGCCCTTGGCCGCGCGCAGCTGGTAATCCGCAGCCACGCGAGCATTCACGCCGGCCTGGATTTCCGGGTGTCGCTCAAGGGCTGTTTGCATGGCTTCGGGCAAGGATTGTGCTTGTACGAACGTGGCGGCTAGGGTGATGGGAAGAACGGTAAACAGTGACGCACGCATTTTTGGCGGGTTCCCGAAGGCGCAGTTGTCCTGAATCACGGTTGAAGGTTTTCAGGGCCTGGAAAATGGCACCTGATCTGACCGATGAGCGAACTTCCGACGGGCACTGGATTAGTACTAAAGGAAGGGGTGGCAAAGGTGCAAATATCAATGTGACATTACATTGCCGATTGTTTAGGATGGCGAGTATAAGGTCAATAGTTTGGCAGATAGTTAATTCCAAACAGTTATAGACGGAATTTTGACGTCAAAATCGTCAACACATCAATCGACACAGTTCCGCCTGAAGTGGCTTTCAAGAGCGCCGCTCTGGCAGGGAAGTACCCCAATCGGGTCACACGGAGAGTCCAATGAGCAGCGTTGTAGCCATCGTCAAAAGCATTGTCGGCCAGGTTATTGCGGTATCCCCAGAGGGCATCCGGCGTGTACTCATCGAAGGTGACCGCCTGTTGGCGGGTGAGGAAGTCCTCACCGGCCCAGGCGGCGCGGTAACCCTCGAGTTGGCCGACGGCCGTATGCTCGACCTGGGCCGTGACAGCCAGTGGAGCGCGGATGCGCCTTACAGCAGCGCCGACCTGAGCCAGGCCACTGCGCAGGCTGCACCGTCGGTTGAAGAGCTGCAGCAGGCGATCGCCGCGGGTGTCGACCCGACCACCGAGCTTGAAGCTACCGCAGCAGGCCCTGCAGCGGCGGGCGGTGGCGGTGCGCTGGGCGGTGGCCACAGCTTCGTCATGCTTGAGGAGACCGCAGGCCGGGTCGACCCTAGCATCGGCTTCCCGACCGGCCCGTTGGGCTTTGCCGCAGCGCTGGACAATGAAGACGTTGGCGCGGTGGACACCAGCAACAACAACCAGGTGATTCCGCCAACAACGGAGACCAACGTCTCCACCGCCCTTGTACTCAACGCCACCCCTTCCATCACCGAAGCGGGTGGCGTAATCGTTTACACCGCGACAGTTGGCCAGGCGCCGACGTCCAACCTGATCGTCACCCTGGCCAACGGCGCAGTGATCGTCATTCCGGCAGGGCAGACCAGCGGTAGCGTCAACGTCACCATCCCGGCCAATGACACGCCGTACATCGACGGTGGTCAGATTTCGACCACCGTAACCGGTACCACCGGTGGTAACGGTCTGATCGTGACCCTGCCGCAAACGCCGGCGGTTACGCAGATTACCGATACCATCGACACCACCACGGCGACCTTGACCGCCACCCCTTCGGTCACTGAAGGCGGTGTGATCACCTACACCGTGACGCTGAGCAACCCTGCCCAGACGCCGGTGACCGTGACCCTGTCCAATGGCCAGACCATCACCATTGAGCCTGGCAAGAGCCAAGGCAGTGTTGATTTCCAGACGCCGGCCAATGACGTTTACAACAATGGCTCGACCGTTAGCACCACCATCACCGGTGCTACTGGCGGTAACTTCGAGCAATTGACGCCTAACCCTGCGCCGGCCGAGACCACGATCAATGACTCGGTCGACGTTACTACCGCGACCCTGACTGCCAACCCGTCGGTCACCGAAGGCGGCGTAATCACCTACACCGTGACCCTGAGCAATCCTGCCCAGACGCCGGTCACTGTGACCCTGTCCAATGGCCAGGCCATCACTGTTGAAGCTGGGAAGACCCAGGGAAGCATTGATTTCCAGACCCCGGCCAATGACGTCTACAACAACGGCTCGACCGTAAGCACCACCATTACCGGTGCTACTGGCGGTAACTTCGAGCAACTGACGCCGAATCCGACCCCGGCTCAGACCACCATCAATGATTCGGTAGACGTCACCACCGCGACCCTGACTGCCAA
>Ga0160461_1000901_pt1 | contig 14776 bp, 11 predicted proteins | sample HID1975I_E6MG_FD_108266 | JGI IMG/M metagenome (GOLD analysis project Ga0160461, IMG submission 108266) | Enriched soil microbial communities from UW Madison campus, WI, USA - HID1975I_E6 MG | ecosystem: Environmental > Terrestrial > Soil > Unclassified | place: USA: Madison, Wisconsin...
ACCGACGAGCGCGATCGTCGTTTCGCGAAGGAGATGCTGCGCTTCATTCGCAGCTTCTTCGCCACGCAGCCTGTCGCGGAACTGGTCTCCGAGGAACTCATGCCGGGCGTCGATGTGGACGACGACGCCGCCATCGATCGTTTCCTGGAGCAGACCATTCAGACCGCGCACCACCCCGCCTCCACCTGCACCATGGGTATCGAGCCGGCCGCGTCGGTGGTCGATGCGCAGTTGCGTGTTCACGGCCTCGCCGGGCTTCGCGTCGCGGATGCCTCGATCATGCCGACGATCGCAAGCGGCAATACCAGCGCGCCCGCGATGATGATCGGCGAGAAGGCGGCGGACATGCTGCTGGGCCGGGATCCTCTGCGACGGGCCGAAGGGCTGCCGGCATGACGGTCTCTGCGACACAGCCTGCGATGGCACCGCTCGGCCTGATCCGTTCCGCGCTGCTGGTGATGGGATCCTGGTGCACCGTGCTTGCCGCCGGCGCGATCGCGCCCGTGCTGCCGCAGATGCGTGCCGTCTTCGCCGATACCCCGAGCGTAGATCTGTTGATCGGTTTCGTGGCGACGGCACCGTCGCTCGCGGTTGCGCTGCTGGCGTTGCCGATCGGCTTCCTGGCCGATCGCATCGGGCTGCGGCCCGTGCTTCTCGGCGGATTGCTTATCTTCGGCTTCAGCGGGGTGGCTCCGCTCTTCCTGCTGGACACTCTGCCGCAGATCGTCGCGCTGCGCTTCGTCACCGGTATCGGCGAGGCGGCGGTGATGACCGCGAGTACTGCGTTGATCGGCCTGATGACCATCGGGGCCGGACGGTCCCGGCTGCTTGCCGCTCAGGCCGTTTCGGCCAATCTCCTTGGCATCGGCGTGCTGCTGGCGGGCGGCGCGGCGGGCTTGCTCGGGTGGCGGATGCCGTTTCTGGCCTACGCGTTTTCCCTCGTCATCTTTGTTCCTGTGCTTGTGCTCATCAGGCCGGCCACGGACAAGCCATCTTCGGAGAGCACCGGTGAGCGTGCCCGCTGGCCGCGCGCACTGTCGGCGCTGCTGGTGGAAACCTGCCTGCTGATCGCATGGTCGACCATCGGCCTTTACGCGGCGATCCTGGAAGTCGGCTTCCTCCTGGCCGAACGCGGCGCGACCGATAGTGCGCAGATCGGTATCGGCCAGGCGATCGTCGCGATCGGGATCACCAGCGGTGCCATGGCCGGGGGGCTGCTTGCGCGAACGACGACGCGCTTCCGCCTGATCCTCGCCTATGGAGCGATCGCCGTGGGTGCCGGGCTGATCGCGATCGCCTCGGGCCGGTGGGATACCAGCGTCGCGGGTGCGCTCGCCGGCTTCGGTTGCGGCCTGATGATCCCGACCCTGCTGTCGAGACTGCTCGGCCAGTCGCCCGCAGGACTGCTGGGGCGTGTCACCGGCATCTGGGTTGCGGCGACGTTCCTTGCCCAGTTCGCCAGTCCGCCCCTGTTCCTTCTGCTGCGCAGGATCGCGGGTTCGATGAGCGGTGGGTTCGCTCTGTTCGGTGCGATCACATTGATTTTCCTGCTGGTCATCTCGGTCCGCCGGGATCGATGGGCGACCAAATGATCCCGCAATTCTGTTTGAAAGCGTAACGCGTGTCGACTGATAAGTGACGGTCGGAAATTTGAATTAATACCAATAATATAAAAATATCAATCAAATAAAAGGCGACATTCAGTCGCATATAGGAAGGGGATAGGAAATGTCTTTTCTGAATACGACCGCAAGGGCTGCATTGATTGCTGCGATGTTTGCCGGCGTGCCAGCCGTGGCCCAGCAGCAAACCGAAACCGACGCCGCAACTGCCCAGATCGAGGATATCGTCGTCACGGCGCAGTTCCGGGGGCAGCGCCTTCAGGACACGCCGATCGCGATCACTGCGGTCTCGGGCTCCGCGCTGGAGGCGCGCGCGCAGACCAGCGTCACGGACATCGGCAATTTCGCGCCGAACGTGAACATCCAGCCGGCGTATTCGTCGTTCGGCAGCTCGATCAACGCGTTCATCCGCGGCGTCGGCCAGAACGATTCGAACTTCGCGCTCGAACCCGGCGTCGGCATCTACATCGACGACATCTACTACGGTGCCACCTTCGGCGCGGTCTTCGACCTCACCGACCTCGAACGGGTCGAGGTGCTGCGCGGGCCGCAGGGAACGCTGGCGGGCAAGAACTCGCTGGGCGGCGCGATCAAGCTCTATTCGCAGAAGCCCGACGGCAGCGGCGACGGATATGTCGAGGCCACCTATGGCAGCTATAACCGCATCGACGTGCGCGGCGGTCTCGACCTCAAGCTGACGGACGACCTGTTCGCGCGTGTTTCGGGTGTCAGCAAGCACCGCAAGGGCTTTGTCGACCGGCTCGATTTCGGTTGCGCCAATCCGGGGCAGGGGATCGCCGCATCACCGCTCGCCGGCAAGGGCTGCAAGATCGGCACCGAAGGCGCGCAGGATCTGGATGCCGTGCGCGTGGCGCTGCGCTACGCGCCGTCCGGATCGCCGCTCGAGGTCAACATCGTGGCCGATATCAGCGACGACAATTCGGAACCGACCGCGTCGAAGCTGATCTATTCGGGCAATCCGGGTGCGCGAACCTATGATCCCGCCAATCCGGCCGGCGGCGTTCCGCTCGACGGCCGATTCCTGACCGGGCCGAAGAGCTATACGAACTACGCCACCTACGCCAATGGCGGCAACTACACGACCGTGTTCGGCACACCCAGCCAGGAAATACCGGGCACATACGTGTTGGAACCCCTCAATGGCGTGCGTAGCTGGGGCGTCGCGGGCACGATCGACTATGATCTCGGCGGGGATTTCTCGATCAAGTCGATTACCGGCTATCGCGATGCCAAGGGGCTCAGCACGACCGATCTCGACGGCAGCCCGGTCAATCTCGGGGTCCAGGCCAACCGCTTCGGCTACAGCCAGTTCACGCAGGAGCTGCGGCTGAGCGGCAAGGTCGGCACCTTCGCGGACTTCACCATCGGCGGCTTCTACTATGATTCGGACAGCTATATCCGCTCGCGCGTCAACCTGCCGACGGTGCTGCTCAACTTCCTGACCGATGATCCGATCTCGAGCCGCAGCAAATCGGTGTTCGGCCATCTCGAACTGCATCTGACCGACAGCCTCAACGTGATTGGCGGGCTGCGCTATACCGACGACAAGAAGACCTACACTTTTTCGCGCCACAACATCGATGGGTCGGTGATCAGCGGCATTCCCCTGACGACGAACTTCACCGTCGCCGGCCTGGATGGACTGAGCGACACCTTCAAAGGCGACCGCGTCGACTACCGGCTGGGAGCGAATTATCGCTTCTCGTCTGCGCTGATGGTCTACGGCCAGGTTTCGACGGGGTTCAAGGGCGGCGGTGTCAATCCGCGCCCCTACAACGCGCCGCAGCTCCGCCCGTTCGGGCCGGAGAAGCTGACCACCTATGAGGCGGGCTTCAAGGCCGATCTGTTCGATCGCACGGCCCGCATCAACGGCGCGGTGTTCCTGAACAAGTACACGGATATGCAGCTGACGTTGCTGGCTTGCCCGGACGTGCCGTGCTCGCTGCCCGCCAATTCCGGTGACGCCGATGTGAAGGGCGTCGAACTGGAAGCGACGCTGACGCCTGTCGATGGGCTGACCCTGTCGGGCTCGCTCGGCTATCTCGACTTCGAATATAAGCGGGTGGATCCGGCGACCGGCGTGCCGCTCGATGGCACGGCGCCCTTCGTCAGTAAGTGGACCTCTTCGGCGAGCATCGAATATGCCGCCGATCTGGGCGATAGCGGCCGGATCACGCCGCGGCTCGACTGGTCCTATTATTCGGACTTCTACTTCAATTCGGCCAACGATCTCGGTTCGGACGTACCAGGGCGGAGCCTGTTCAACGCGCGCCTGACCTACGAGACCGACGATAGCGACTGGAGCGCATCGCTGGGCGTCACCAACCTGTTCGACAAGTTCTACTACGTCGGCAAGAACGCCAACGTCGTCGGCTTCGGCGTCGCGCAGGGCATTCTGGGTCGACCGCGCGAGTGGTCGGTGACCGTGAAGCGCCGCTTCTGATCGACGCCCGATACATATCCCTCGCCGGCCGGCCGGCCCGTTGCGGACGGGTCTGGCTGGCCGGACAACCTACAGGAACCGGACGACAGCGATGACGACACCTTTCACGCAGACGCACGCCTTCCCCTATTATGACGAGCCCGCGACCTACGTCACCGTCGGGGATCGGCTGCGGCAATGGGAGCATAGCGGGTGGAAGCCCGAAAGCCTGTCGTGGAAGCAAAGCTGTTATATCCATACCGGGCTGTCCGGCCCGGTGACCCGCATCGAAGGCGCCGATGCCGACGCCTATGTCGCCTATCTCTGCACCAACAGCCTGAAGTCCTTCCCGGAAGGCACGATGCGCCACGCCGTGATGTGCACGGAAAATGGCCTGATAGCCGCACATGGCATTCTCCAGCGCTACGACAACGGCGCCTACCGGTACTTTGCCGCTGGGCCGTGGGCCTTCTACCGCAGTCTGCGGGGCGATTTCGACGTGCAGGTCACCTGGGAGGACATGTACCTTACCCAGATCGCCGGGCCGCGTTCGCGCGAGGCCCTGGAACGCGTGACGGGCGAGGATCTCGGCGACATCGGCTTCCTTCGCTACCGATCGACGATCATCGCGGGCAAGACGGTCGAGATCGGGCGGATCGGCATGTCCGGCAATCTCGCCTACGAGGTCCGTGGGCCGATCGAGGACGGGGCCGCCGTCTACGACGCGATCTATCAGGCCAATCGCGACATCGGCATCGAGCGCCTGGGTTGGCGCACCTATCTCGTGAACCATGTCGAGGGCGGCTTCCCCCAGACGGCTTGGACCTTCGGACTATCGCTGGTGTACGAGCCCGATTTCCAAGAATGGATCGGCAAGGATCATTTTGCGCTGCATCCCCAGCGCACCGGCAGTTTCAACCCGACGGAAGGCCGGCCACGATTGCGCAATCCGTTCGAGGTCAATTGGGACAGCGCGGTACGGTTCGATCATGATTTCATCGGGCGTGCGGCGCTCGAGCAGGTCGCGGCGTCACCGGACAAACGCCGGACCGTCACCCTGCGCTGGAATGCCGAGGATGTGATCGACATCTTCGCCTCGTTGTATCGCAAGGGCGAAGAATACAAGACGATGGATCTGCCGACGACGCCCAGCTGGGGGCACGGCATGGTCGAACATGCCGACAGGATACTCGATGCCGGAGAACTCGTCGGCGTCTCTTCGGGGTCGATCTACAGCTATTACTTCCGCGAAAACCTGTCGATGGGCTGCATCGATCAGAAACTCGCCGAGCCAGGGACCGAACTAGTGGTGCAATGGGGCGATTATGGCCACCCGATCAAGGATGTGCGCGTGACGGTCGATCGCTTCCCGTATCTGAGCGACGTGCGCAACAGCGAAATCGGCTGATAGATAGGAGTCTTTCCGGTGAAAATCGTTATCAGCGGCGCCTCGGGAAATTTCGGGCGGCTGGCCACCGCGCTTCTGCTGCAGAAGCTGGCGCCAGCCGATTTGATCCTCGTATCGCGCAATCCCGCTCAGTTGGCTGACATGGCAGAGGTCGGCTGCGAGGTACGGCATGGCGACTTCGACGATCCGGCCAGCCTGGTCGAAGCGTTTCGCGGGGGTGACCGGCTGCTTCTGATCAGCGGCACGCGCGTCGGACAGCGGCTGCCCCAGCACGGGGCCGCGATCGACGCCGCTGTCGCCGTCGGCATCGGGCATATCTTCTACACGTCCTTCGTGGGGGCCAATGATCCGACGAACCTGTCGGAAGCGGTATCGGATCATCGCGGCACCGAAGCTTTGCTCAAGGCATCGGGCGTCGCCTGGACGGCCCTGCGAAGCGCGCAATATGCGGACGCGGTCACCGATGTGATGGCCTATTCGATGGTGCAGAACGGCGTGATGCTCACGGTCGCGGGCGATGGGCGGATGCCCTTCGTCTGGCGCGAGGATTGCGTGATCGCCGCCGTGGCGGCCCTGCTGGGCGAGGGCCATGAGAATCGCGGCTACGACATCACCGGCCCGGAACTGATCTCCTATCGCGAAGTGGGGGCGCTCATCGGCGAGTTCACCGGACAGGACGTCAAGGTGCAACTGACCGACGAAGCCGGGCTCTACGCCTTGTTCGACTCCCTCGGTGTCCCGCGTCAGCCGGTGGACGGCCTCGTGGCGAACGGCAATCCGTGGAATTCGGACGACATGGTCAGCTTCGAGGTCGCTGCGCGCGACGGCAAGTTCGCCGTCGATTCCCAGGATTTCCTGCGCATTGTGGGGCACGAACCCCGCAGCTTGAGGGCGTTGTTCGAGAGCAAGCGCGGCTGATGGCGTGTTGGCCGACTTTTGCCCCATCGCGGCCGATATGGCGCAGCGGTAGATAGTCTAGATAACGTCGCAGGCTGCGCCGGCGCACGTCGGGCCTGATACGGACAGCTCTAATCTGCGGGCAGCGCCTTGGCAGGCCGCTGATCGGGAAAATCCTGGCCCCTGCCCATCGACTGCCATAACCGGCCCGTCGCCATGGGCCTCGCAAAGATCAGGGTACTACCGAGATTGAGATTGCCCAGGGTGCGGACTTCGAACAGCGCCTCCATGGCATCGGCATTGCCGGTGCGTTGGGCGAGCTCGTCGAGCTGCGTGCCGTTGGCGGCCAGTTCGGCGATCTGCATCACCGCCGCATCGCGCGTGCCCGCGACGATCAGGATACGATTGCCCGAGGGGCCGGGAAGACTGGCCAGATAGCCGTAGTCGCGGCGCGGCGTCCGTTCGTCGGCGATCTCCGTCCAGTCCGATGCATATCGCTTGCCCGTCCTGCGATCGATCAACTCGTCATAGCTGCTGCCGACGTCGAGTGTGGAAGCGGCGAAGACCGGATCGCGCAACAGTCCGAGTCCACTGAGGAAACCCACATAGACGACGTTCGCCCCCTTCAGGATGTCGGCATTGAGGTTCGATCCGGGAACGACGAAGGATCGGGGCCGCGGTGCCACCTGATCGATGATCGGGAGCAGATGATGCAGCGAAGGGCCGGTGCTGGTCGGCAGGTAATACAGGTTGAGATCGGTATATCGCCCCGCGAGCTGCGGGTTGGACATCCGGAACTGGTCGAGGTCTTCGCGTGAGTTGATCGAGAATTCGCGGACCAGTCGATCGACGCCGGCGGCGCCGGTGCCTTCACCGAAGATGTAGTAGTCACCGGTAACGACGAAGGTCATCCGGTCGCCTTCCGCGAGCGGTCGCCAGAACGGGCTCGCTGCGGCCTGTGCCGCAGGATCGCCATCACCCGTTCCGACGAAGGCTATCCATGCCAGAAGGTTCATGGTCAGCATCGCGGCGAGGACCAGCCATAACCTTCGATACGAACGGGCGTGCGCGCCCGGCGGCGCGGGCCGAGTCATGACAGGCGGGCGCTGGGGGGTAGGGACATCATCCGCTTCGTCTTCCGGTGGCGCAACCTGCGGACGGGACAGAGACAGTCGATATCCGCCCCGCGGCAATTCCAGTCGAACACCGACGCGGTCGCCGTAATAGATGTCCAGCTTGGCGCGAAGGCGATGGACGTAGACCCTGACGGATGCATCGATCAGCCGATCGAACTGGCTGCTGTCGCCGAACAGATGATGGGCAAGCTCCGCCTCCTTGGGGATCCGGCCGGCGATCGCTTCTTCGACCAGGAAATCGAACAGGCGGATCAGCCGCCCCGATCGGCCCAGGGCGCCACTGAGCCGGACCCGTTCCGCCTCGCCGGCCAGCTGGGGGGCTGCCTGGTCGGCGCGGACGATGGCGATCGACCGGCTCATGCCGCCTGTGCGCTGCGCAGTTCCTCGAGCCGCGCGGCGGCATTGGCCGTCAGCGCATCAAGCGTCGCGACGAAGCCCGCGCGTTCGGCATCGGACACGCCGGTCATCAGCACATTGTCGCGCACCTTGGCGATATCGAGCATCCGGGCCGCTACGGCGCGGCCTGAATCGGTCAGGCAGAGCGCCACGCGCCGGGTGGTCGATCCCGGCGCCCGCGCCACCAGCCCGTCAGCCTCGAGATGCTTGATCATGCGCCCGACCTGGCCCTTGTCGCGGTTGGTCAGTTCGATCAGCCGCGTCAGCATGATCGCGGTCTGGTCGCCGATATGCGATATCACGATGGTCTCGAACAGCGAGAAGCCCATCATGCGGCGATAGGTGACGGCGGCACCGCGCTCCAGATAGGCCAGAAGCGCCTTCAGACGAGGCGATACCATCAGCGACATCGGCCGATCAGGCCCGCTGGCGCGCAGCCGTTCGGGGAATGTCGACAATTGGGGCCGGGTCGCCCACCCGGCTGCCCCGGCATCGATTGCAAGCTCCTGCTCATGGGCCAGCACCGTGGCCGACCGGTCGACCAGTCGCTGCAGCAGTGCAAGGAAATCGGCGATCGCGGTACGCGGAATGCCGCGTGTCAAAGCGGCGTCGCCCTGCTCGGCTATCGCCATGAGCCGTTCGAACAGCACCTTGCCCTGCGGCGAAAGCATGAGCGGTGCCCTTACGCCGGGACGTTCGACGAGCCGGAGATCGACGAGCGCCGCGACGGTGTGGCTGATCTGCGCCTTTTCGCGGCCCGTCAGCATGACCAGTTCGGTGGAGGTCACGCCTCCGAAGTTGCCGATCATCGACAACAGGCTTCGTTGAAGATCCGGGATACCGGTAGCGCGCTGAAAATCCAGTCGTCCGCCGGTATCGACCAGGCCCATCAGCCCCCAGATGCGGATGAGGAGCAGTTTCTGGCGCTCCAGGCCATGTTGGGTAATCCCGGTCGCGCGTCGTTGATTGCCGGTCCGTTTCGTCATTCACATCATTCCTGCGCGATCACGGCGTCCAGCCTCGGCGTCCGGCACGCCGACATTGATATTCTCATCTGTCACCGGTCCGATGAACCCCGATATCATGACCATGGGGAAGTGCCAAGAACCCCGGGCTACGCGCCATCCCGCCGATAAGGCCTGCCAGCTTCCAAGCGTTGTTGACAATTTCAAGTTACCGCATAAGTTGAAAATGCCAACAAGGTGGGCGCCACTCAAAAGAAGTGGGCGATTGGGAGGGGATCAATATGGCTCGAGTTATACGCAGCGCGTATCGACGTTCTTTGTTCGTCGGCGGCGCGATTTCGTGCATCGCGGTGATGACCGGCACCCCGGCAAGGGCGGAGCAGCCGACCGGCGTCATACAGGATATCATCGTCACCGGATCGCGGCTGGCCAAGAACGGACAGGACGCGCCAAGCCCGGTCACGGTGATCGGCGGCGAGGAGATCGAGCAGCTGTCGCTGACGAGCGCTGCCGAGGTGTTGCAGGAGCTGCCGCAGAACTCGGCATTCACCGGCACCCAGAATGTGGGCGCGGGCAATTTCAACATCGGTGCGTCGCTGGCCAACCTGCGTGGCCTCAACCCCTTTTTCGGTACGCGCACGCTGACGCTCGTCAACACCCGGCGTTACGTACCGACGACCAACACCGGCGCTGTCGACCTGAACTCGGTGCCTTCCGTGTTGATCCAGCGCATCGAGACGGTGACGGGCGGCGGCTCGGCCGTCTATGGATCCGAGGCGATCGCCGGCGTCGTCAACATCATCCTGGACACCAGGCTTGAAGGTATCAAGGCGCAGGCCGATTATGGCCTCACCAGCAGGGGCGACGGCGGCGAGGCCCATCTCGCGGCCGCCTATGGCACCAGCTTTGCCGGCGCTCGCGGACGCCTTGTGATCGGCGCGGAGTATAACAAGGCCGATCGTATCGATTGCGACAGTTCGCGCAAGACCTGCGCGGACAACTACAACGTCTTCGTCAATCCTGGCTACGCGACGAACGGTCAGCCGCATTACGTGATCGGCAAGGGATCGCGCCAGTTCAACTCGAACAACGGCCTCTTCCCGTACCTCGCGCTCCAGTTCAACGAGGCGGGAACCGCGCTGACACCCTTCACGCCCGGCAATTACGCCGATCCCTTCCTGTTTTCGCGCGGGCAGATGCAGGGCGGTGCCGATCAGACGCAGGACCAGTTCGCCTCGCTGACGCTGCGCCCCGAAAGCAAGCGCTACACCGCCTTCGCTCATGCCGAATACGATTTCAGCGATGCCTTCAAGGCCTGGGTCGAAGGCTCCTGGTATCGCAACGACACCATGAACCGGCAGCCGCAGACAGGCGCGTCGCTGTTCTTCAACACGATCGCACCGGACAATGCCTATCTGCCGCCCAGCGCGGCCGGCCTGCTCGGTTCGGTGCCGCCGTTCCTGAGCGCCTTTTCCACCAACAGCCAGTGGCTGCCCGGCAAGATCAACAACACCCGTACCGATGTCTGGGCGGGCGCCTTCGGGCTGAGTGGCGCGATCACCGACGGCTGGTCGTGGGACGGCTACTATTCCTATGGTCGCAACAAATCGAAATCGCGCGTTAACAACATGAAATCGACGCTGTTCCTGGCCTATGCGCTCGATGCGGTGGACAATCCGGCAACGCCGGGTTTCGACCCGGTCTGTCGCGTATCGCTGTCCTCGCCGACCGACGTGCTGGCGGGTGCGGGTTGCGTGCCGATCAACCTCTTCGGCACCGGCAACGTCAGTCCGGAAGTCTTCGACTATGTCTATCGCACGCTGGTGCAGGATTCGCTGTACCAGCAGCACGCCGTCGCGGGCAGCGTCAGGGGCGATCTGTTCGAGGGCTTCGGCGCGGGGGCCGTGCGGCTGGCGATCGGCGGCGAGTATCGCCATGAATCGCTCAGGAATACGCATGATCTGGCCAACCAGCCCTGGTACTCCACCTACGAGCTTTCCTACGGCGCGGATTTCGGCGGCAAGCTGGACGCGATCGAGGGTTATGGGGAGATCGCGCTTCCGATCGTCAAGGATCGGCCCTTCTTCAAATCGCTGGTCGTCGACGGGGCGGTGCGTCAGTCCCACTACAAGAATACCGATGCGGTGACGGGAGCCGATCGCTCGGTCGATTTCACGACCTGGAAACTCAGCGGCGTGTGGGATGTGGGTGAATGGCTGCGTTTCCGCATCACCCGATCGCGCGATGCTCGCGCGCCCAGCTTCTACGAACTCTATAGCGAGAATGTTTCGATCGGCGGGTTCTTCGGCTCGGTCAACAATCCCTGGGCGGGCGGCGTGTCTCAGCCGATCGTCGCCACGCTGGGTGGAACCGCCGATGAAACGGGTGTCGAATATGCCGATACCTGGACGCTCGGTGCCGTCCTGACCGGCCAGGATGCGCTGAAGGGTCTCTATGCGTCGATCGACTGGTACCAGGTCGATCTGAAAGGTCCGATCTCCACGGTTGGAACCGCGCAGAATCTCGTGCTGGCCTGCTTCAACCAGGGGTCGTTCTGCGACTACATCGACGGCACCGGGCCGCTGCCGGGCGGCGGCTTCTCCACGATCACCGCCACCGATGTCCGCTACCTCAATCTCGGCAGCTACACGACTCGCGGCCTCGATCTCGAGGTCGGCTACGGTCTTCCCGTGGGCGGGTCCAGCCGGATCGACGTCCGTGCGATCGGCTCCTACCTCTACGATCTGGTGGTCGATTATGGAACAGGCGCGCCCGTGCGCGACAATGCCGGCATCAGCGGTCCTACCGCCGCTTTCGGCTATTTCAACACCTCGCCGAAATGGCAGGCCAACGCCTTCCTCACCTATTCGGACGATGTGTTCACAGGGACGATCCAGGCGCGATATGTCGGCCCGGCGAAATTCGCCCTGCTGAACCCCGATACCAATCTGCCCTATGTCGCGCCGGGAGATGCGGGCTATGCGACATCGGACGTCAACAGCATCAGCAGCAACCGGGTTTCCGATGCGATCTACATCAATCTCAACGCGTCGGTGAAGGTGCCGATCGGTGGATCGGCCGATCGCACTTTCGAGTTCTTCGGCCAAGTCGGCAATCTGTTCGACAAGGATGCGCCGCCCGCACCGGGCGGCAACGGCTTCGGCACCAACCCGGTCTATTTCGACACGATCGGCCGGTCGTTCCGGATCGGCGCGCGGGTCCGTTACTGACCTGCGGGTGCATCCGACCCTGATCCTCCCTGGCCCTGCATTGTTCGGGGTCGGGATCTGGCGGCACCGCTTCGGCGGTGCCGCCTTTTTCGTAGCGTCGACGGCCGATGCGGTGCCGTTCGCCACGGATATCCGGCGTGATCTCGAACGGCGGCAGGGAAGGGCGGCAAGGGAAGTGCGAAACGACGTTTCGTCACGAACCGCGGCCACGAAAAAACGACCCCGGGACTATCGTCGCCGGGGTCGCATCCCACTTGTCCGAGGCGGATTGTCGGTCAGGCGGGGCTGAAACCCACCTTCTTGCCGGCGGGGCTGGTAAAGGCCAGCAGGAAGCCGCCGTCCTTGCCGTCGCGTCGCGGCGCGAAGGTGATCGATATCTTGTCGCCCGCCTTTACCGATCCCCGCGTGTAGCCGGCGCGATAGAAGTTGCTCGCGCTATGCCCCTCGAAATCGACATCGCGCGTGCCGCCCTTGTCGGTGACCGTGACCACGACATGCGAATGCGGGTTGATGACCTCGAATTTCTTGACGACCGCCGTGATCGTGATCGGCTTCATGAAATCGAAGGCCGCGGCGGAATGATGCGCGACGGCCTGGGATGTCAGGGCTACCGTCGCGAGGCCCGCAAGGCCAAGGAACAACTTGCTCATATCTATCTCCGTAAACTCAGGAAGCTCAGTGTCCGTCCTCGTAAACTTCGATGACGTCCTTCATCGTCGCCGAGATCGGCTTGCCCGCCTGGAGCTGCTTGCGCCGCGCGTCCAGCAGCCGCAGCCACGGTTCCTCGGTGCAGTTATACGCCATGATCCGGCCGTTCGGCAGCGGCATCCAGCGCTTCTTGAAGCTGACCGGCTGCGTGTAATAGACGGGGTCGGTCATGGTCATTTCGTAATCGATGACCTTGCCCGTCTTGCTGTCGTCGGCCAGCCTGAACCGTTCGACGATCTTCGCCTGGTCGCTGTGGGAATAGGTGAACTGGTCGATACCGTCGTTCATGTCGGTGGTCTCGACCACCAGGGTATCACCGTCCCAACGTCCCTCGGAATATCCCTGCCTGACCGCCAGCCGCTCTTCGGGCGGGATGGTTCGCCCGGGCATGTAGACGCGCCGGGTCTCCCCCTCGACTTCGTATATGATCGTGATCTGCTCGGGCCGCTGGATGAACTCGATCGGATAGGCACCCGCCTGCTGCATCATTCCCGGCATGCCGTATTGCACGCAATGCGCGCCCGGATTGTCGCCGCCGAGCGGCGAGACATCGGCCTTGACCAGCTTCAGATACTCTTCACGACGCCGTTTGCCTTCCGCCGTCAGCGGAAGATCGGGCGTCTCCATCGCGAAGCCGGCAAGCGGAGACTGTCCCGGTTCGACGTAAAGCGTCCACACGCCGGAAAAGTCCGGTACTCCGGCAGTCGACGGCGTTGGCGTCCCGCCGGCTGCCGCCATGCTGCCCGGCGCGACGAGCGCCATGGCTGTCATCGCGCCCCAAACCCGCCTTGGCATAGTGCAATTTCCTCTCCGGATGATCCGCGGATGTGAGCTCCGCCTCCTTCCATCCATGCGCATGTTCGATCATAAAGTTGTGTTAGTCAACCCGATGGTGCGAATGGCTTCAGGACTGTCGCGACTTCAGCGCGATGTTCTCCCGATACAGCTCCATCAGGCCGCTGAACGCGCCCGTCACATAGGCATCGAGCACGGGCAGCGTCGCCCGATCGACCCCCGCCTTGCCGAGCAGATCAGCGATGATCGCGTCGGAATCCGCGATGTACTCGTCCGGTTCGACCCGCGCCGCAGGGAAACTGACCTTGTCGAGATGGGGTGCGAGCGCGTCCTTGATCGCGGTCTCCTCTTCGGTTCCCGGGGCAAATTCCCGAACCGTCACCTTGTCGAGCAATCCCGCCTCGAGCAGTGCGATACGAACCTTGAGGCAGAAGGGGCATTTTTCCTTGATGTATAGCGTCGGTATGAAATCGGTCATGCTGATCTCCTCGTCCAATTCGCGCCTGATCGGCGGCGCTTTTCGTGAAGGGTCGTGTTGCGCGGCAAGCTGAGGATCGATGCGTCGGGCTGGTCCTGCGGTCCCATCCATCGACCGAAACACGGGTCGATCAGCCGCGCGCCTGGATCACCGCCGGACCACGCCGCCCCCAGAACACGAAGGCGGACAGGCCCAGAAGCACGAAGTTGAGCGGCGTCGCCGCCCCTTCGCCGCGAGCCAGGTGGAAAAGGATCGCGCAGATCTGCAGCGCCGCGCACCCGCCCGCCGCGAACACCGTCAGCCTGGGCTGGATCCGGGTCAAAGCCGGCAGGACGATGCCCAGGCCGCCCGCGATGTCGATTGCCCCGATCGAGCGGACGAAAAGCTCCGGCAGTTCACCGGCCCACGGGATGCTGCCGGCGAGTTGCGCGATCGGAGTGGACAACTTCATCCAGCCCACCCCGACGAAGACGATTGCGACAAGGGCCTGCGCCGCCCACAGGGCCGCGATCAGCAACAGGCGCGGCGCTTGTCTGGCATCGATGTTGTCGATCATGGGTGCTTCCTCGAATGCGTCGATACTCCATACATCATGTCACCCAGGTTGATTATTGCCTCGATTGTTGATCCATCATTTCTTCTGTATTGATCTTCGATGGATAATCTCATGAGCATTCGGGTGTTCTGCGAGGTCGCCG
>Ga0160461_1000902_pt1 | contig 14768 bp, 15 predicted proteins | sample HID1975I_E6MG_FD_108266 | JGI IMG/M metagenome (GOLD analysis project Ga0160461, IMG submission 108266) | Enriched soil microbial communities from UW Madison campus, WI, USA - HID1975I_E6 MG | ecosystem: Environmental > Terrestrial > Soil > Unclassified | place: USA: Madison, Wisconsin...
AACCCGCCGGCGGTGGCAGAGGCGATGCTCGCCCTGCTGGATGACCCCGCCCGCCGCGCCCGATTGGGATCTGCGCTGCGGGCGAAGGTCGATCGCGACTATGCGGTGACGGCGGTCGTGCCGCTGTGGGAGAGGCTGTTTGCCGAGGTCTTGGCCGATCGCCCGCCTTTGCATCGGCCGACCGGGCTGTTCCGGAGTTTCATCCAGGGCGGCTTCGAATGCTCGACGCATCGGCGCGCGCATGACCGGCGTCGGGTGGATGTGATCGCCGCCAGCCATCACGACCTCCATGCGGGACATGACTATCGCGAGCTGGCCGGGCACGGCATATCGACCGGCCGCGATGGCCTGCGCTGGTACCTGATCGAGCGCGAACCGGGGCGATACGACTGGTCGAGCCTCGAACGACAGCTCGCCGCTGCGAGGGCGAGCCGGACCGAGGTGATCTGGGATCTGCTCCATTACGGCTGGCCGGACGATATCGATATCTGGACGCCGGCCTTCGTCTCGCGCTTCGCCGCCTTCGCGGCGGCGGCGGCGGGCCATATCGGGCCGGCCCCGACGGGCGAACGACGCTTCTACGCGCCGGTCAACGAGATATCCTTCTTCTCCTGGGCAGGCGGCGACGCGGGGTACATGAACCCGTTCGCGCGGGGCAGGGGTCATGAGCTCAAGGTCCAGCTCGCCCGTGCTTCGATCGCGGCGATGGACGCGATCCTGGCGATCGACCCTGCCGCGCGCTTCGTCCATGCCGATCCGGTGATCAACGTCGTGACCGATGCGGCTCGCCCGGCGGACGCCGCCGCCGCGGAAGGACACCGGGTTGCGCAGTTCCAGGGGTGGGACATGATCGCCGGCAAGGCATGGCCCCAGATCGGCGGCCGGCCGGCGCTGCTCGATATCGTCGGCGTCAATTTCTACCACAACAACCAGTGGGTCCATGGCGGTCCACCGCTTGCCTATGGCGATCCGCGCGGCCGCGCATTTCGCGACATCCTGGCCGAAACCTATGCCCGCTACGGCCGTCCGATCTTCGTCGCCGAGACGGGAATCGAGGGCGATGCGCGTGCGGATTGGCTGAGGACGATCACGGGCGAGGTGAACGCGGCCATCGCGATGGGCGTCCCGGTCGAGGGTGTGTGCCTCTATCCCATCCTCGATCACCCCGGATGGGATGACGAAAGATACTGTCCGAACGGTTTGCTGGCGCATTCGATCGATCCGGCGGCGCGTGTTGCGGATCCCGCGCTGGCGGCCGTCGTGGACGAGTTCTGGGGGCAGGGCCGAAGCGGCGCGGATGGCGGATCGCGTACGCGGTCGGCATTCGTGGACCGCGAAACCGGCCGGCTACTCTCGAGCCAGGCTCGGTGACGTTCCTCGACGGTCGCCGTACAGGGATACTATGCGCTCGCGATACTGCGCTCGTTCGGTCTGCAGTTGGCCGACGCGCGCCGACACCTCCAGCCAGAACGTCAGTCCCTCGTCATCGAGCCGGCGCTGGCATTGATTGGACTGCCTGCGCAGATAGCGAGCAACCTGATCACCGTGATCGTCAAGTGCGGTATAGGCAGTGGACCAGGCCGAATACTCGAACGGGTTCATGTATATGGCCTATCTACTGCGAAACACCGTTCGCCCTTAACATTGCGACCGCAACCACCTCCTCAAATAGGTTAGTGGCGACGGGAGCAGTCAAAAAAAATGGCCCACCGGAGGGAGGTGGGCCAAGGTGTGGCCGTCTGGTCTGTTGCCGGCCCGCGCATTGTTTAGGCGCGCGATCAGGTGCCGCCGATAACATGGTTTGGTTCCGGCAGATGAGCCGAGGCTAATGGACGTTAGTGTTCCGGTTCGAAGGGAGGTCTACGCTCCTGTGCATTCAGACGGGAGGTTGCGATGTTCGACGAGATTGATCGCGCTTACTTCGAGCGGAGGGCGCTTGAAGAACATCGACGGGCAGCCGCCGCGGCCGACAGCGCAGCGGCTCTGGCGCACCAGCAACTTGCGCGAGAATATGAAAGCCGGGTGCAGGCGCTTACCGCGACCATCCATCGCTTCAACCCCCGCATGACCGGCACGGCGTGAGGCCGCCGATACGCTATGAAAAGCCGCGACGGGTGTGGGTCGAGGACGGGCATGTACTTGTCGAGGCGCATGACGGCGCGACCTTCATCATGACGCCCGAAGTGGCCATCGACCTCAGCCGATTGCTGGGGCGCGCTGGCGCCGACTCGCTCATCCATCGCGTCATGGAAAAGGAATGACGTTGGTTCGAGCATACGCCTTGCGGATGTAGCGCATCTACGAAGCGAGGTTCTGTATCTGAATACTAATATAGGTTATAGGACGATAGCGCTGGCTTGAACCAGACAGGTGGCCGAGGGGAACCCTATGCCACATCCTTCAAATCGCTCTGCGATAGAGCTTTTTCTGCGTAGGTTGCGATCTCACTCGACCTTGAACGAGGAAGAGCGGGCCGAAATCCTGCGGCTTTCGGCTATTCCGCTCGATATCAAGGCGCATACCGATTTCGTTCGGCTCGGCGAAACCGTCGATCACGCTTGCCTCGTTACCGAGGGGCTTGTCGGCCGCTTCGGCCAGACCGAGGATGGAAAGCGCCAGTTCGTGTCGGTCCATGTGCCGGGCGAAATGGTCGATCTGCCTTCGGTGATGATGCCGCAATCCGCGACGGCGCTGAACACCCTGACCCGCACGTCGATCGTCCGCATACCGCACAAGGCCTTGCGCGACGTCGGCTTCAGGCATCCCGCGATCGCGGCGGCGTTCTGGCGGGTTTGCGTGCTGGACGCCGGCATCGTCGCCCAATGGCTGGTCAACGTGGGACGCCGGGACGCGCGCTCGCGCATGGCGCATCTGTTCTGCGAACTGGCCGTGCGTTACCGGCTCATGGACCAGTCGGACGGGATTTCCTTCGAATTGCCGATGACCCAGGATCAGCTGGCGGATGCGCTGGGGCTTACGGCAGTTCATACCAATCGGATGTTGCAGACCCTGCGCGGCGAAGGGCTGCTCAGCATAACGCGCAGCAGGGTGGAGATCCTCGACAAGGTTGCGCTGGAAACGGCGGCGGAGTTCGATCCGGGTTATCTGTTGCCGAAGTCGCCCGACTGAAGCGGGTTTCCTCTCAGGCGCATCAACGCTTCGATGATCCTGATGCGGGTGGTGGGCTTCTCGATCCGGGTGACGTCGCGGAACCGCATCGGGATCGATCCGGCGTCATATCCCGTGAGGAACGCGAAAGGCACTTCCCGGGCCAGAAGCGCATCGGCCATGATGAAAGACGGACCCTCGCCAAGGTTGATGTCGATCAGGGCGCAATCGGGCGTTCCTTCCGCAAGACTGGCGATAGCGTCTTCGGGATTGGCGAACGGGCCGATCACCGTGCCGGCGAAGTCTTCGATCTCGTTCCTCATCTCCACGGCCAGGTAGAATTCGTCCTCGACGATGAGCACGGTGGTTCCGGCCAGGCTCGGGTGCGCCATGTCAGTGCCCATCGTCGGATCCCGGCGACGTTGCACGGCTCGCGTCCGTCTGAAGGATGCTGCCCCTGTCGTGCAGCGGGAATTCGAGATGGGAACGGATGCCATCTGCGGCCATCTCGAGCGTACCGCGTCCTTTCAGCTCATAAGGGATGCGCTGTGTGATGAGCTCGGTCCCGAAGCCCTGATGGCGCGGTGTCGCGATCACCCCGTCGACACCGCTCTCCAGCCAGGACATCTTCAGCCACGGCATGCCGTCATGATCCTCCACACCCCAGGCAATGCGCAGCAGAGCCGAAGAGTGCGACAATGCACCGTATTTGACCGAGTTCGTCGCCAGTTCATGGATCGCGAGCGACAGGACTTCGGCCGCCTTGGGGGGCAGCGCCACGGCCGGGCCGGACACGGACGTGCGGTCTTCGTTGGCGGATTGCGCGACAAGCTCGTCCCGGATCAGATCTTCGAGGTCGATCCGAGCATCGACCGCGCGCGTGAGAAGAACCTGGGTGCGGGCCAACGCGCTCAGCCGCCGTTCCAGATGCTGTACGTAGTCGGCGACGGAATCGCGACCATCGCTCGATCGTCGCATCATCGCCCGGATGACGCCGAGGATGTTGCGGACCCTGTGCTGGAGTTCCGCCAGCAGCGTCTTCTGCAGTTCCTGGAGCTGGCGTTGATCGTCGACATCGGTCGAGGTTCCCAACCACTCGATGATCGTCCCCGCGTCGTTCCGGACGGGCATGGCCCGTGTGGTAAACCAGCGATACTCGCCCGTTTCGCCCGATCGGATACGGTAATCGACCTCCACCGCGCCGGTCGCAAGAGCGGTCGCCCATGAGCTTTCCGCCTTTTCCCGGTCCTGGGGATGAAGGGCGTCAAGCCAGCCCCAGCCATGGCTCGCCTGCTCGCTCTGTCCGGTGAAGCGCGTCCATTGCGGGCTTGCCCACGTCCATTCGCCGCCGTCCACCGCACGCCAGACTATCTGCGGCATGCCCTCAAGCAGGGCACGCTGACGCTTCTCGATGTCGCCGAGCGCCTTTTCGGTTTCCTTCAGCGCGGTAATGTCATGGCCGATCCCACCGATCCGCACGACCTTGCCCGATGCGTCCTGGATCGGAAAATCGGTGTTGCGCATCCAGCGGATATGGCCGTCGACAGGACGGCGGACCCGGTATTGAAAGGTGACCCATTCGCCTTCGCGGACCCGCTGCAGGCTGGCGGCGGCATGGGCGCGGTCCTCCGGCACGATCAGTTCGAGCCAGCCGGCCATGTTGTCGCCGCGCAACGCCGCCTCCCGGTCGAGCCCATAGATCGTCTCGAAGGCGGGGGTTAGATATTCCCATTGAAGGGTTTGTGCATCGCGCGTCCAGAGCACATCCTGCGAAGCCTCACCGAATTGCTGGAGCCTTTTCTGGGTTTCGGTCAGCGCTTCTTCGGCGCGTTTGCGGCCGTCGATGTCGACGCCGATCTCGACGATCGTGCCGTCGCCCAGATCGCGACCCGCAAACAGCATCCACGCGCGTGATCCGTCTTCGCGCAGATATTCCTTTTCATAGGGTCCGATCCGGCCGGTCTCGGCGAAGCGATCCATCTGGGCCTGGCTTTCGGCGCGGTGCTCGATCGGCGTCAGCATCTGCCAGGACAACCGGCGGCTCTCGACATCGTGCCGGCTGTAACCCGTCATCCGCAGGAAGACCTCGTTGGCATCGATCAGCACACCATCCGGCGCGAAGAACAACACGGCGACCGCCTCGGTCTCCAGCACGCGTTGAAGCCGCTGCTCGCTTTCGCGCAGGGCTTTTTCGGCGCGCATGCGCGGCAGGATGTCGTGGAACAGGATGGCGACGCGGCGTTGATCGGGTGCCCCGATCCGAAAGGCATAGACGTCGTACCAGCGGCCCAGCGCCGCCGCCTCGTCCTCGAACCGGGCGGGCGTGCCGGTAAGCGCGATACGACCGTAGGTCTGGAACCAGTGCCTTTCATGGTTCGGGGCCAGTTCCAGCATCGTCTTGCCGACCGCATCGACCAGCCCGGTCTGCCGTTCGAAGGCGGGGTTGGTCTGGATGAAACGATAATCGATCGGCCGGTCGGCATCGTCGAACAGCATTTCGACGACGCAAAAGCCCTCGTCGATCGAGTCGAACAGCGCGCGGTAGCGTTCCTCGCTTTCGGACAGCGCAAGCTCGGCCGCCTTGCGTTCGGTGACGTCCTTTGCCGCGCCGAGCCACTCGACGATCGCGCCGTCGGCACCGAGCAGCGGGATCGCCCGCGACATGGTCCAGCCGGGCGATCCATCCGCGCGGATCACGCGATGCTCGAATTCGAAAACGCCCTTGGTCGCGATCGCCCGATCGACCGCCGACTGCACGGCCATGCGATCCTCGGGCAGGATGTATCGCTCCATCCAGTCGCCGCTCGTGTCGTATGTGTCGACGATGAATCCATGCCCATCCAGTTGTCGCATCTCGGACCAATCGGGGCTCATCCGGTAGACGACATCCGAGCTTGCGGTCACGAACGCTCGATAACGCTCCTCGCTGGCACGGAGCATGTCTGCCGAGCTCGTGTGGTCCGGAATGTGAGCCAGGGTCTGCAACACGCCGAAGACCTCGCCCGCCTCATTGCGGAGAGGGCTGGTCGTGACGTCGAACCTCCGCATCGATCCGGCGTGTTCCACTCCGTCAACGCACATGTTTCTCTGCAGGCTGGTCTCGCCGGACCAGGCCGAGAGGATCAGCGGTTCAGTGGCCTCGCGCATTTCCGGCCAGATCGCGTAGAGCGGCCGGCCGAGCAACGCGGGATGCCGGCCGTCGACAATTGAGCGGAAGGCGTCATTATAGATCGCCGTCCGCTCAGGCCCGACAAACATCGCCATCGGGAAGCCATGCGCGAGCACCAGATCGACGATGGTCCTGAAGCTCTGCGGCCAGGCGGCGATAGGGCCGAGAGGCGTGACGGACCAGTCGAACGCACGAATGCCCTCGATCATGTCGCCGCGTCCGTGAAGCCAGTCCGTCATCGTCGGTCGCCACTATGCGTCAGGATTTCTCTCGATCAAAGGAGGTCGCCCAGTCAGCCTTTCTTCAACGCGCCGGCCTTGTGCGCCGCCCGCTTCCCGTCATCGGTCTCGACGATGAACTCCGGGTTGTCGGGCGACGCGGCCACCTTGTGCGATTTGATGCTGGTGGGGCTGGTCACCTTCTTCACCACTTTGCCATGCGCTTCGCCGCCATGGCTTTTCCAACTGACCTGATCGCCGGCCTTCGGTTCTTGGGCCATGCCTCGCTCCTTTCGCGGGTGTCACATCGTCTTGAGCATCTCGATATGATGCTCGACCACAGGCACGATCTCGGCCGCGGCAGCCTTCAACGCGGCCGCCTTGCCGTCGGCGGCATAGGCCTTTTGCACCGCGAGAGCCTGGCCATGCGCGGACTTTTGCTGCGCGACATAGAGCGCATCGCGCGCTTCGCCCTTTTCGGCGCGCAATTCCGCGACGAGTTCGGTCTGCAGCGGGGTCAGCGCGGGCGGCGGCACCGTTACTTTCGACCGGGTGGCGGCATCTTTGACCGCAGCCGTGCTCTTGCCGTGATCGGCGATCATCATGGTTGCGAACGACTTGATCCGCGCATTCTGGGTCGTTTCGAGCACCACCTGGCTCGACTGGCGTTCGTAGAGATCGCTGGCACCGGCGGTCGCCACATATTTATCGGCCGGCATGACCTGCGCGATCGCCGGCGTGCCGGTGGCGAGAGCCAGAAGTCCGGCAACGAGGGTCGTTTTCATCGATAGTCTCCCGCAAGAGTTATTTGGCGAAGGCCGCCTTGAGTTTGTCGACGGCATAGTCCTCGGCATCCTTCGCGCCGCCGACCACCTTGCCCATCCCGAAGAATTCGTGGGTCACGCCCGGGAATGTCTTCTGATCAACTTTGCCGCCGGCGGCCGTCAGCGCCTGGGCCAAGGTTTCGCCATCGGATCGCAGCGGATCGATCTGTGCGTTGACGATGGTCACGGGGGGCAGGCCGCGGAGATCGGCCTTCACCAGGTTGATGCGCGGATCCATCTGATCGGCAGGCGACTTGGCCCAATAATGCCCGAACCATTTGAGCATGGCCGCATTGAGCGGCTTTGCGTTCGCCGAATCCTGCCGCGATGGCAGCTTCATGTCGCTGTTGGCGATGGGATATACCGCGAGCACGTGCACCGGCGCTGCCAGCCGATTGTCGCGCGCATGGATTGCGGTGGCGACGGCGAGGTTGCCGCCAGCGCTTTCGCCGGCCAGCGCGACCTTTGCCGGGTCGCCGCCCCAGGACGCGGCGTTCTGCAGCGCCCAGCGATAGGCGGCGGCAGCGTCTTCATGCTGCGCGGGGAACTTCGCCTCGGGCGCGTGGCGATATTCCACGGACACCACCACCGCATTCAGCGCCTTGGACAACAGGCGAGGCGTGGCGTCGTAGACATTGATGTCGGCGATCACCCATCCGCCGCCGTGGTAATAGACGATCACCGGCAGCTTCGTGTCGCTACTCGCATCGACAGGCTTGTAGATTCGGGCATATTGCATCGGATCGGCACCATAGGGCTGCTCGACGGTCTTCACTTCCGGGTCCGGTGCGGTCGACATTCCCTTTTCGCGCATCACGGCGTGAGCGGCATCTGCGGCGCTCGGCTGGAGCCTCGCCTTCACGGGCGTGAGGCTCTCGATGGGCTTGGCACCGAGCGCGACATGCGCATCCAGCACCGCTTGCATATCGGCAGCAGCCTTGGGTGGCTGCATCGCGACCGGCGGGGGCGGCGACGGCGGCGGAGCGTTGATCGAGCCTGGCGACTGGGCGAAAGCCGACCCGGCGATGCCGATGAAAAGCATGGACACCAAGCGATAGTTCATAATAAAAGTCCTGTTCGATCCGGCATCAGAACGGACGTTTTACTTTTATGTTCCTGAAGTTATTCGAAACTACTATACTGATCTAGATCAGTATAAATATAGAGTTGAAGTCTTGGTTTTTTGGAATTCATTTCGGTGACGGGCGGAACACTCTGTGGTGGCCAGCGCTTTGCAGGCATCGATTAATCGGAGCGTGCCGCCATGGCCGCCCGAACGGGAGCGCTGCAACGATCATGGTCACCGATTCACCATCCCGCCGCGCGGTGCTCGGCGGCGCGGCAATAGGTCTCGTTGCCACCGCCGCTCCCGGCCTGGCCGCAGCGGATCCCGTGCCGGCCAAGGTGCCGCTCAGCGATCCACGAACGAAGTACTCGAACACCCCATTTCCCGAACAGCGCCAGCCCTGGCCCGCGCTGCAGGGCAAGATGACGCCGAAGCCGGATTGCGGCGAGGCGAGCTATCGTGGTTCGGGCCGTCTTGCCGGACGCAAGGTGCTGCTGACCGGCGGCGACAGCGGTATCGGTCGCGCCGCCGCGATCGCCTTCGCCCGTGAGGGTGCCGATGTCGCGATCAACTATCATCCCACCGAGGAGGCCGACGCGCGCGAGGTGATCGCACTGATCGAGCAGGCCGGACGAAAGGCCGTGGCGCTGCCCGCCGACATCCGCACGCAAGACGCCTGCGAAAAGATCGTGGCCGATGCGGTCAAGGCGCTGGGCGGGCTCGATGTGCTGGTCAACAACGCGGCCTATCAGCAGAGCAAGCCGGACATCAGCGAGATCACCGACGACCAGTTCGTCAGAACCTTCGAAACCAACGTCTTCGCGATGTTCCGGATCAGCAAGGCCGCGATCCCGCACATGCCGGCGGGATCGGTGATCATCAACACGGGTTCGGTCAATTCCTACGATCCGGGCGAGGAACTGCTCGACTATGCCTCTACGAAGGGGGCGATCCTGATCTTCACCAAGGGGCTCGCCAAGCAGCTTGCGAAGAAGGGCATCCGGGTGAACATGGTGGCACCTGGCCCGATCTGGACGCCGCTGCAGGTGGCGGGCGGCCAGCTTCCCGGCAAACTCGGCGAGTTCGGCCAGGATACGCCGCTGGGCCGCGCAGGGCAGCCGGCCGAACTCGCTGCGCTCTACGTCATGCTGGCGTCCGACGAGGCCAGTTTCAGCACCGGTACCGCCGTCGGTGCGCACGGCGGAAAGGGCAACCCGTGATCATCGTCCGATAACGAAAAGGGGGGGGCGGCTCTTCGTGTCCATCGATCCTGAAGTTCATGGCGCGAGCGCGACGTCGCCCGCGCAGCTGCCGTGGCCGGCGTGGAAGGCGATCCTGCAGCGGGTGTGGGCGAATGTCGGTCGCCACAACGTCGGCCTGATGTCCGCCGGCGTTGCGTTCTATGCCTTTCTTTCTTTCGTCCCGCTGCTCGGCGCGCTGCTCATGAGTTATGGGCTGGTCGCCGATCCCGCGACCGTGGCCAAGCACATGAAGATAATCATCGACCTGGTGCCGGCGGACGCGGCGCGGCTGATCTACGAGCAGCTGACAAACCTCACGACCGCTGCCGCCGGCAAGAAGGGGATCGGCCTCGCGGTGGCGCTGGTCGTGTCGATCTATGGCGCCACGCGCGCATCGGGGGCCATCATCACCGCGCTCAACGTGATATATGAGGAGCAGGATCGCCGGGGCTTCATCAAGGGCACGATGGTGTCCGCAATCCTGATCGTCGGCGCCGTCGTGATCGGTATCGTCGGTGTCCTTTCCGCCTCGATGCTCGGCTACGCGCAGACGCTGCTGGGCGACGTCGGCGTCGCCGGTGCTGCGTTGATAAGGCTTGTCACGTGGCTGGCAGCGGGTGCGCTTTGCTGTGTGACGATGGCAGCGATGTACCGCTTCGCTCCCGATCGTGCCGATGCGCGTTGGCAATGGCTGAGCGTGGGATCGATCATGGCGACGATCCTGTGGCTGATCGCCACGCTGGGTTTCGGCTTCTACGCAGCCCGATTTGGGGATTATGACGCGACATATGGATCGTTGGGGGCCGTCGTCGTGCTGCTGATGTGGCTATACGTTTCGGCATACGCCATCCTGCTGGGCGCGATGTTCAACGCGGAGACGGAGCGGCAAACCGCGCGCGATACCACGACCGGTCCCGAGCGGCCGATGGGACAGCGCGGCGCGACAATGGCGGACACCAGTGCAGCGCTGAAGGGCGGCGAGAAGACCGCGACTTGATGATCTTCCTCTAGCAGCCGGCCGCGCGATCTAAACAGGCGTTGCGAAGCCGAGTAGCAAGCCGTGCGCGATGTCGCGTGCTCGGTCTGGCAGCGCGTCGTCTGGCAGCTCGCCCGAGGTCCAGAAGGACAGTACGCCGCGGAAAGCGAAAGCGAGTTGCTCCGGCAGGGCACGCAGCGCCGCTGCATTTCCGTTCGCCACGAGACCTTCGGCATCGGCCAACGCCATGGCCCAGAATGCCGTGGAATGCGCCAGCACCTGCCCCGGCGTGGATCCGGTGGTGCCGAGCCAGCTCATCACCGATCGGTTGACCGCCGGCTCCTCGAGCATGATGCGCACGGCGATATCCATCGCCCGCAGGACACGTTTCCGCGCATCGCCCGCAGGTGCCGTTTCGGCAAGGTGCGACATCATCCTGTCGATCCGCCGCGCCGAGAGCGCGTGCATGATCGCTGCCTTGCTCCCGAAATGGTTGAACGGCGTCGCAAAGCTCACCTGCGCGGCAGCCGCAAGGTCGCGCATCGAGAAATCGGCCTTGCCGTCCCGCAGCAGGCGCTCGGCGGCGTCAAGCACGCGCTCGCGGACGGACTCTCCCCGCGCTGCCCTGTTCGGTTGTTCCTTGTCGATCTCCATGATCCGATCTATATCATGATATAATTATTGATGCACTCGGAGATTCTCATGCCCGCCGTTTCGCCGCAAACATTTCTGATCACTGGAGTCAGCTCGGGCCTCGGCCGAGCCTTCGCCGCCGCCGCTCTCGATGCTGGCCACAGGGTGATCGGCACGGTCCGCCGCAACGCCGATGCGGAGACCTTCGCCGCCCTGGCGCCCGACCGCGCGCATCCACTGGTGCTCGACGTCACCGACTATGACGCGGTCCCGAGCGCGGTGGCGGAGGCCGAGCGGCAGGCGGGCTCGATCGACGTGCTGGTCAACAATGCCGGCTATGGCCTTGAGGGCGCGCTCGAGGAGACCTCGATCCACGATGTTCAGCGTCAGTTCGCTGCCAACGTGTTCGGTCCGGTCGCGATGATCAGGGCTGTCCTGCCGGGTATGCGCGCCAGGCGTCGGGGCCATATCGTCAACGTGACTTCGATGGGCGGTTTCATCACCATGCCCGGGATCAGTCATTACTGCGGCAGCAAGTTCGCGCTCGAAGGCATTTCCGAAGCGCTCGGCAAGGAAGTGGCGGGTTTCGGCATCAAGGTGACGGCGCTCGCGCCGGGCCAGTTCCGTACCGACTGGGCGGGCCGCTCGATGGACCGCACGCCGCGCAGCATCGCCGATTACGATGCGGTCATGGATCCGATCCGCACCGCGAGACAAGCCAAGAACGGCAATCAGCCGGGCGACCCGGCCAAGGCGGCGCAGGCCTTGCTCGCGCTCGTCGCTTCGTCCAACCCTCCCGTGCGACTGTTCCTCGGCGAGGACGCGCTGGGGCTCGTCGAGCAGAAGCTGGACGCGATGCGAGCCGAGATTGCCGGTTGGGAGGAGCTGTCGCGCTCGACCGGCTTCGCCGCCTGAGTTCCGGGAACGAACGTCGCCTTGACGTGGTGGTCGTGAAGGAACGTCCCGCTTCCGGGGCGACGTTGCAGTCTGTGGGACGACGGTCCGGGCTGGGGCGTCGGGAGATCAGAGGCGTTCGATGGCCAGTGACATTCCCATCCCGACACCGACGCACAGCATGGCGATCCCACGTTTGCCGCCCGTCTTTTCGAGTTGGTGGAGGAGGGTCATGACGATCCGCGCGCCGGACATGCCAAGCGGGTGACCAAGCGCGATCGCGCCGCCATTGGGGTTCACATGAGCGGCGTCGTCGGGCAGCCCCAGACCCCGCATTACGGCGAGGCTCTGGCTGGCAAAGGCTTCGTTGAGCTCGATCGCGTCGAAATCGCCGATGCTTCTTCCCAATCGCGCCAAAAGCTTCTGCGTGGCGGGAAGGGGCCCCATGCCCATCACCCGCGGTTCGACGCCGACCGACGTCATCCCCAATATGCGTGCGCGCGGCGTAAGCCCGCAGTCTGTTGCAGCTTCTTCGGTGGCGATGACCATCGCAGCCGCACCGTCGTTGATGCCCGAAGCGTTACCGGCGGTCACGGTGCCGTCGGGCCCGAACAGCGGCTTCAGCCGGGCCAGCGTGGACTCCGTGGTGTCGGGGCGGGGGTGTTCATCGACGAAGACGCCGATCGTTTCGCCACGCTTTTCGCCCGGGACGGTGACGGGGATGATCTCCTCGGCGAAGAAACCGTTTGCCTGGGCGGCTGCCGCGCGCTGCTGGCTGCGCAGCGCGAAGGCGTCCTGATCCGCCCGGCCGATCCCGTATTCCTCGGCGACATTCTCGCCGGTCCGGGGCATCGTCTCGGTGCCGTATAGCCTGTCGAGCGCAGGGTTGACGAAGCGCCAGCCCATGGTCGTGTCCTCGATCTTCTGGTTACGGCCGAATGCGCCATCGGCCTTGCCCATCACGAAGGGCGCGCGCGTCATGCTTTCGACGCCGCCGGCGATCGCGAGACCGATATCGCCGGAACGGATCGCCCGCGCCGCCGCGCCGACCGCTTCGAGCCCCGAACCGCAAAGCCGGTTGAGCGTCACCCCCGGTATGGTCGACGGCATGCCGGCCACGAGCAGGCTCATGCGCGCGACATTGCGGTTGTCCTCGCCCGCCTGGTTGGCGCAGCCGTAGAAGACATCCTCGATCGCTGCAGGATCGAGGCTGGGGTTGCGTTCCAGCAACGCCGTGATGGGCAGCGCGCCGAGGTCGTCTGCCCGCAGCCTGGCGAGAATTCCGCCATATCGGCCGATGGGCGTGCGGACGGCATCGCAAATGAAGGCTTCCGTCATGACATGAACCCCTTGTGCCGCAGGTCGATCAGTTGGCGTCGTCGAGAGGGACGCCGGTCAGCGCGCGCAACTCGTCGATCGACAAGCCCTCGACGAGTTCGATCGCGCGAGCGCCCCGCGGGCCGACGTCGATCACAGCGAGGTCGGAATAGACGCGTGACACGCAACCCAGCCCCGTGAGCGGATAGGTGCATCGTTCGACCAGCTTGCTCTCGCCCTGCCGGGTCAGCAGTTCCATCATCACGAAAGTCTGTTTGGCACCGATGGCGAGGTCCATCGCTCCGCCCACGGCCGGGATCGCGCCGGGCTGCGCGGTGTGCCAGTTGGCGAGATCGCCGCGTACCGACACCTGGAACGCGCCCAGGACGCAGATGTCGAGATGCCCGCCGCGCATCATCGCGAAACTGTCTGCGTGGTGGAAGAAGCAACCGCCGGGGAGGAGGGTCACCGCCTGCTTGCCGGCGTTGATCAGTTCCCAATCCTCGTGTCCCGGCTCCGGAGCGGGGCCCATGCCCAGTACGCCATTCTCGCTTTGGAGGAAGACCTCTCGTTCCGCTGCGAGGTGATCGGCAACCTTAGTCGGCAGACCGATGCCTAGGTTTACATAGGCACCTTCGGGAACGTCGCGGGCGACGCGGGCGGCGAGCTGGTCTCGGGTGAGGGGAGTCATCGGGTTATTCCGTTCGGGCTGCCAGGGCAGGGTCGGCGGGGGAGGCGATCTGCACCAGCCGCTGGACGAAGATGCCGGGCGTCACCACGGCTTCCGGATCGATCGCGCCGAGCGGCACGATCTCGCCGACCTGCGCGATGGTGGTTGTGCCGGCCATCGCCATGATCGGGCCGAAATTGCGGGCGGTCTTCCGGTAGACGAGGTTGCCCCAGCGATCGCCCTTATGCGCCTTGATCAGCGCGAAATCGGCCTTGATCGGATACTCCAGCACGTGGTGGACGCCGTCGATCTCGCGCGTTTCCTTGCCCTCTGCGAGAAGCGTGCCGTAACCGGTGGGGGTGAATATCGCGCCCAGACCAGCACCGGCGGCCTGGATACGCGCCGCCAGGTTGCCCTGCGGCACCAGTTCCAGCGCGATCCGCCCAGCGCGATAGGCGGCGTCGAAATGATGCGAATCCGATTGGCGCGGGAAGGAACAGATGATCTTGCTTACCCGGCCGGCCTTGATCAGCGCCGCGACGCCGCTCTCGCCGTTGCCCGCATTGTTGTTGATGATGGTCAGATCGCCGACCCCGCGGTCGATCAGCGCGTCGATCAGCTGGTCCGGCATGCCCGCCGTGCCGAAGCCGCC
>Ga0160461_1000908_pt1 | contig 14652 bp, 14 predicted proteins | sample HID1975I_E6MG_FD_108266 | JGI IMG/M metagenome (GOLD analysis project Ga0160461, IMG submission 108266) | Enriched soil microbial communities from UW Madison campus, WI, USA - HID1975I_E6 MG | ecosystem: Environmental > Terrestrial > Soil > Unclassified | place: USA: Madison, Wisconsin...
AACCGCCAATGGTCGGCGACCTTGAACCTGAACAACATCTTCGACAAGAAGTACTACGCCAGCACCAACGTCTACAGCAACTACTACGGCGCGCCGTTCAGCGCCATGCTGGGCGTGAACTACCAGTATTGATCCATGCGTCCGGCACGGCCTGCCTTGGGGCGGCTTCGGTTCCATCATTCCACCAAGGCCAGGCCTGTTATTCACTTGCCTTGAGCGTCGCCGCCGATCTTCCTGGCCGTCAACGTCACGGTGAAGAACTCGCTACGCTTGTCGGCCGGAACGGTGTCGAGCTGTGTTCTCCCGTAGTCGGTATGTTGTCTCTGCTCGAAGCTGGGGTAATACCCTTTCCAGAAATAGCGCGCCTGTGTGCCGGCCGCGAGCACTTGTTGCGCGGGCAGGGCGGCTACGAAGCGCGTATTAGCGCGGTCCGCCCGCGCGCGCATCGCGACGCGCGCTTCTGTCAATGCCCAATGGCATACCCCGCGCCCGTAATAGTCCTCATCGAGCAGCATGTCGGCATACACGGTGCCCACGTACTCGGTGGCGGATATACGGGAAAGGCGGAACGGTTCGTGGCTGGACAATGTCGGCACGTGGCCGGACAGGGCGTTGGATTTTCCACAGCGGGCGCCGTTGCTGGCGTCGAACTGCACAGTGCCCTCTACTACCGTAAACGGCGATTTGCCGTCGGCTGCGCTTGAGAGATCGGTGGCATTGGCAAGCGTCAGGCGAATTTCGTAGGCCTGTGTCGGAGCGGGATTCAGCTTGCGCAACGCAGGCTTGGGCGCGTTGGAGGTGGCGTCAAGTTTGGTCGAGGTATCGGCGTGGGTTGGCCCGCAGATGGCAGCGGCCAGTAGCGCCAACGTCGGCAGTGTCCGGCGCAAGGCCGGCGCCGAGAGATATCGGAGGGCGAACGACAAGGTCGATGGTTCCTATGCTGGCTGGTGGAGGTTGATTCAACGACGGGCGGAGAATTCTTTGGTAATCGCTGCGCCGTGGGCGGAATTATTGCATCGCGGGGAGGAGGGTGTGGCGTAGGGTCACGTGCGAACCCAAGCCGTCATCCGCGCAGATGTAGGATCGGCACATCGGCACAGCCATATGGGAATGCTAGATGTAGAATGAGATACATTCCCATCCATCATTCAGCCACCCGTTGCGCCTCACATGCTCCCGCGTTCCACGCTTACATCGGACCAGCACCTTCTGGCTCGCATCTATACCGAAGACAGGCCGTGGCTGCTGGGCCGCCTCTACACCCGGCTACGCAACATGGAGGACGCGGAGGACGTCGCGGGCGACACGTTCGTCCAGTTGATCCAGAACCCGATGCTCGCCTCCGCACGCGAGCCCCGCGCGCTCATCATCACGATCGCGAAGCGGCTGATCTGGAAACTGTGGCGCCGCCGGGAACTGGAAACCGCCTGGTTCGAAAGTTTGCTGGACAAGGGCGAGCAGTTCGCCCCGTCTCCGCAGGAGCAGCTCATCATTCTGCAGACGCTGCACCAGGTGGACCAGATGCTCGACGGCCTGTCCGCCAGGGCGCGCGCGGCCTTCCTGTACAGTCAGCTCGACGGCCTGACGCACAAAGAGATTGCCGTCGCGTTGGGCGTATCGGTGAGCATGGTGCGGCAGTACATCTCGCAGGCGCTGCAGCGCTGCTATGCGCTGGCGGAGGCGCCATGAGCCGCGAGCGGGCAACTACCGACGCGGGCGACCGCGCGATCGGCTTCTGGCTGAAGCTGACGTCCGGCGAGGCGACGGACGCCGACCGCAGCGCATGCGCGGCGTGGCGCGCGGCCGATCCCACCCACGAACGCGCCTGGGCACGGCTGCAGCAAGGGCTGAGCAATTCGGTGGGACGGCTGGAAGCCGTGATGAAGAATGAGCATCACGCCTTGCGGCGCACGCTGGTGCGTCCCACGCGACGCCGCATGCTGCTCAATGCCGCCGGCCTGGTGGGCGCGGCGGCGACCGGGGCCTGGGTGGCGAACCGGGTCTCTCCGCTGAGCAATCTGGTAGCCGATCTGGGCACCGCCACTGGAGAGCGCCGGGAGTTCACGCTTCCGGACGGCAGCCTGTTGACGCTGGACGCGCGCAGCCGGGTAGACCTGGAATTCACGGCACAGACGCGCAGCGTGCGCCTCCTGGAAGGTGCCCTGGTCGTGCAGCCGCGCGCGGGCCTCCCCGCATTGTTCGACGTGCATACACCGCACGGGCAGGTCCGCAGCGCAGGTGCCGGCTGCATGGTTCGGCTGGAGCCGCAGGCCAGCGTGGCGGTGGCGTTGCAAAACAGTATCGAGGTCCTCCCGCGTGAGGCCGAGCGGCTGACGCTGGCCTTCGGGGAAGGGGTGCGCTTTGGCGAGGCCTGGGCGGACCCGCCGCAACCGATGCAAGATGCCGCATCGTGGCGCGAGGGGTGGCTCAAGGCCCGCGACCAGCCGCTGGGCGAGATCGCCGCCGCGCTGGGTCGCTACCGTACGGGTCTTCTGCGCGTGAGTCCCCGGGCTTCCGCCCTTGCGGTGTCCGGCCTATACCCGCTGGACGATACCGACCGTGCGCTCAGCGCGCTGGAACATACCTTGCCGATCACCGTCAGCCGCTACACGCGTTGGCTGACCTTGATCGACGTACGTCCGGCCTGACCTGCTTTTTCAACTTTTTTCGCATGGGGACTGTCACTTTTCCGATCTCGCGGCACATGTCTACATATCGCTGTGCGCAACGTATCGGAGATCTTCATGCGCGTATTACCTGTTCCCCATGTTCTATGCGCCGCCGTAGTCCTGGCGGCATCCAGCCTGTCCCTGCCGGCCTATGCCCAGCCGCGGGCGTCCATTGCGTTCGATCTGCCGGCCGGCAGCCTGGATGCCACCCTGACCGAGATCGCGCGCTTGAGCCGGACCGTGGTGTCCTACGACCCGCAACTCGTGCGCGGCTTGAATGCCCCCGCCGTGCGGGGCGTCTACACCACGGACGCGGCACTGCGTGCAGCCTTGGCGGGCAGCGGGCTCGAATCCACGCGGGCAGGGGACGGCACGTTGACCCTGCGGCGTGCGCCGGGCGTCCAGACCACCACGCTTGCGCCGGTCACGGTGTCCGGCATGCTGCCGCCCGTGGACACCAGCGGCACCTACGTCGTGCAGGCGACGAACAGCGCCACGCGCCTGAACCTGTCGCCGCGCGAAACGCCACAATCGGTGACGGTGGTGACGCGCCAGCGCATGGACGACCAGTCCATGCGGAACCTGGACGACGTGCTGCAGGCGACCACCGGCATTTCGGTGGTGCAGAGCGGATCGGAGCGTTCGGTGTACCAGGCGCGTGGCCAGCAGATCGACAACCTGCAGATCGACGGCGTGCCGGTCAACATCACCAACCCGTATTCGTTCGACGCCATCAATAAGCCCACCACCGAGATCTATGACCGAGTCGAGGTGGTTCGCGGCGCCACGGGCCTTTTGGAAGGGGCGGGCAATCCGGCAGCCTCCATCAACCTGGTGCGCAAGCGGCCTGGCTACGAGACGACGGGTGTCATGACGCTGTCGGCGGGTTCGTGGGACGACTACCGCACCATGCTCGACGTGTCCTCGCCCCTGAACGACGCCAAGACGCTGCGCGGACGCGCCGTGATGGCCTACACCAACTCGGGCGACTTTCAGCAACATGCGGGCAAGGAGAACTCGCTTTTCTACGGCATCCTGGAGGCCGACATCACGCCCGCCACCACGGTCACGGCGGGCCTGACCTACCAGAAGGATCGCAACCAGGGCTACGACTGGTCCGGGCTGCCGACGCAGGCCGACGGTTCGTTCTACCCGATGTCGCGCAAGACGGCGCTGGTCGGCGACTGGAACTACGTGAACAAGCGCTACACAAACCTGTTCGCCGATATCAAGCACGAATTCGACAACGGCTGGAAGTTCACGCTGGCCGGGAACTGGCTGTCCGCCAAGTCGGATTTCCTGGGCAATTACACGCAGCGCACCACCGGTGACCTCTTCACACTGAACCCGCGCCTCTTCCATTTCAACGATACGCAGTGGGGCGTGGACGCTTACGCGTCCGGCCCGTTCCAATTGCTGGGTCGTCAGCATGAACTGGTGGTGGGCGCCTCCACGCGCAAGGACGATTTCGATTATCACGGCGGCCGCGACGCCAGCTACAACTACCGGTTCGACATGAACGATCTGGGCGCCTTCAATCCGCCCGAGCCGACCGGGCTGGACGTGGATATGTGGCAGTACAACATCACGCAGAAGCAGCAGGGCATCTACACCGCTGGCCGCTTCAGCCTGACCGACAGCACGACCTTCCTCCTTGGCGCGCGCATGAGCTGGTTCGAATTCGACCGCTTTGCGCAGACCACCGTGCGCACGGGAAGCCGCTATGAGCAGCGCGGCAAGGTCACGCCGTATGCCGGCGTGGTGCAGGACCTGAATGAAAACCTGTCGGCTTACGCCAGCTATACCGAAATCTTCAAACCGCAGGAGAACATTGGCGTCGACGGCAGCGTGCTGCCGCCGATGACGGGGCAGAACTACGAGGTCGGCCTGAAGGGCGAGTTCATGGACCGCCGGGTGAACGCCGCGCTGGCGCTGTTCCAGACGGACCAGAAGGGCCGGGCCGACCAGATCGACGACATCGACTTGTGCCCGCCGGGCGTCCTTTCCTGCTTCCGTGCCGCCGAGAAGGTGCGAAACCGTGGCGTCGACTTTGAGATCAACGGCGCCATCACGCCGGCGTGGAACGTCAGCCTGGGCTACACGTACACCCAATCGAAGTACGCGCAGGGTCCGCAGGCCGGCCAGACGTTTGCCAGCACATTTCCGCGCCACCTGCTGAAGGTATCGACCGACTACCGCCTGCCGGACCAATGGAACAAGCTGCGCGTGGGCGGCTCGGTCTATGCGCAGAGCGGCATCTTCAACGCCAGCGCGCCGGGTGAAGACGAGTACAGGATCTCGCAGGGCGCCTACACGCTGGTTGGCCTGCACGCGGTCTACGACGTCAACAAGAACCTGGCGGTGCAGTTCAATGTGGACAATCTCTTCGACCGGCATTACTACCAGTCGGTGGGCAACACCAACTACTTCAATTACTTCGGCCAGCCGCGCACGTTCCGGCTGGCGCTGCGCGCTACCTTCTAGCTGACCCGGACCGGGGCTGCCGGTCCATTTCAGGGACTTCGAGAATTCCGGCGGGGGAGCGCGACAGCGGCGACCCCAACGACAGCATCGCTTTCATCGTCCGCTGGAAGCCCTGGATGTGCATGACCCGCTTGAGGTTATAGGCCAGTACATTCAAACGGTGTGCACCGTTCCTTCATAGTGCATTGTGGACAGGCGCTACTCCAGTAGCGGCATTCGCCAACAGCGGCATGAGTTGGATGGAAGCAATGTGAAAGAGCCCATCTACACTCCAACACTCCATTCCAGGGGACAGGGTAAAATTCGGCCCCCATGCGCTACTCCGACTTCGACCAACGCCTCGCCGCTCTCGGCGCCTTGCCCGTCCATCGTGGCCGGATCGTGCGCGTCTGGCTGAAAGGGCAGGCGCTCGACATGGGCACGCGACGGCGGAGCTCCGAGAATTTTCTGCCTTTGGCGCTGCGCGACGCCGTGCCTGCCTTGACGGCGGAACTGGACGGCCTTGCTCGCGTCCGCTCCGAACACGCCGGCAACGACGGCTCGCGCTTGCTCGTCGAACTCGCCGACGGGCAGATGGTGGAAAGCGTGCTGTTGCCGCGCGACGGGCTCTGCGTTTCCACCCAGGTCGGCTGCGCGGTCGGCTGCCGCTTCTGTATGACCGGCAAGAGCGGCCTGATCCGCCAGGTCACGAGCATGGAAATCCTCGCTCAGGTCGTGCTGGCGCGGCGTCTGCGCGCGGTGAAGAAGGTCGTCTTCATGGGCATGGGTGAACCGGCGCACAACCTCGACAACGTGCTCGAAGCCATCGACCTGCTCGGCACCGAAGGCAATATCGGTCACAAGAATCTCGTGTTCTCCACCGTGGGCGACCGGCGCGTGTTCGAAGCCCTGCCGCAACAACGCGTCAAGCCCGCACTGGCGCTGTCGCTGCATACGACCAAAGCCGAACTGCGCGAACACCTGCTGCCGCGCGCGCCGAAGATTTCGCCGGAAGATCTGATCGAACTTGGCGAGAGATACGCTCGCGACACCGACTATCCGATCCAGTATCAATGGACGCTGCTCAAGGGCATCAACGACGGCGACGACGAACTTGATGCAGTCGTGCGTCTGCTCAAGGGCAAGTACGGCGTGCTCAACGTCATTCCCTTCAATAGGCTCGAAGGGGATGACTACCAGCGTCCCGATTCCGAGCGCATCCGCGAGATCGTCCGCTATTTGCACAGCCGTGGTGTGCTGGCCAAGGTGAGGGATAGCGCAGGGCAGGATGTGGACGGCGGCTGTGGCCAGTTGCGCGCTCGCGCCGTTGGCGCAGCGCAGGTGGTCGAACTGCGCCTCAAGCGCACTGCAAAGGCGGAAGCCGCCTAGGCCGGGACTATCCGTCCCTGGCCATGAGCAACCTTTTCGAGATCTCCGATCGCGACCCGTTGCAGCCGTTGAGGTTTCGTTGAGCGTCCTGCGCGATCCTAGCCTGGGTCCGTCCGCCGCAAGGTATCCAGGAAATGCAGTGCCGCCGCCGACAAGGAGCGCTGCTTCTTGAGCAATATGCCGATTTCGCGCGAAGCGATGGGCGAATGCAGCTCCAAGCTACACAGGCGCGTGGCATCCATCAGGCGCAGGGCCAACTGCGGCACCGCCGCGATGCCTACTCCGGCGGCCACCATCGCGCCCACCACCGAAATATTGTCGGACACGTAGTTCATCTCCGGCATCCGCCCCGAGGCGGCAAGTATCCGGTCGGTAACCTGGCGAATGCTGCTGGCCGGACCGCTCGCGATATAGGGGCGGTCGGCGAAAACACTCCAGTCCACGCGCTTTTTCCTCGCCAGCGGATCGTCGGCGGGGCAGATCAGCACGAATTTTTCTTGCAGCAGCGCAGAGAAGATCACGCCAGCCGGCTGGTCGGGAATTTCGATGGATATACCGATGTCGGCGTCGCCTTCCGACACGGCCTGCGTAATCTGGCGCGCAGAGACGGCGTGGATATTCAGCCGCACCTGGGGATGCGACTTCTGGAAGGCCCGCGCCGCCGTCGGCAGCAAGGCGGAAGCTACCGAGGGCAGCGCCCAGACGTTGATGTTGCCGCGACGGCCCGCAATGAACTCCGACAGATCGCTGAGGGAATCCCGGAATTCCGCCAGCATGCGCATCGCAATGGGCACCAGTTCCGCGCCGGCCGCGGTAAGCGCGACGCCGTGCTTGTCGCGGTCGAAGAGCCTGGCATCGAGCTTTTGTTCCGCGGCCTGCACCCGGCGGCTCAGGGCTGGCTGCGAGATATGCGCGCGTTCCGCGGCCATGCGGAAGTTGAGCGTCTCCGCCACCAACAGCACGGCTTCCAATTCGGAGATGGTCAGGGTCATGGTTTTCGTGATGCGTTTGGGTTATCACCAAGATATAAATATATCAATTTCCAGATCAGGTCAGTCGCACCATACTGGGCCAAACCGTAAGTACGGACGGAGACAGATATGAATGAACCGCGCAAGCGGCTACGCATCGGCGTTGGCGCCGGCATGGCCGATGACCGCATCGGCCCCGCCATGCCATTGCTGGAAAGCTGCGATATCGACTACCTGGTGTGCGAGTGCCTGGCCGAGCGGACGATAGCGCGCGAAACGCTGTCGCGCAGGCACGACGGCGCTCACGGCTACAACCCGATGCTGCAGGAGCGCATGCGTGCCTTTCTGCCAGCTTGCCGGGAGAAGGGCGTGCGGCTTGTGTCCAACATGGGCGCGGCCAATCCGGCCGGCGCCGCCCAGGCCGCCCTGGACATCGGCCACGACATGGGGTGGGGCGACCTGAAGTGCGCCGCCGTCGTGGGCGATGACGTCGCCGAACGAGTGCGCCAGCATCCGGAACTTCGACTGATGGACCGCGACCTACCGCTGGAATCGATCCTGCCTCAGCTTGCCTCCGCGAATGCGTATCTGGGCGCCGATGTCGTCCGCGATGCGCTGGCCACCGGCGCGCACGTCGTGATGACCGGCCGAGTCGCCGATCCCTCGCTGTTTCTGGGCGTGGCCTTGCATCACCACGGCTGGGGCTATGACGACCTTCCCAGGCTGGCGGCCGGCACCATCATGGGCCACCTGTTGGAATGCTCTGCCCAGATCACCGGCGGCTACTTCGCCGACCCCGGCAAGAAAGACGTTCCGCGATTGGCCGAGTTGGCGTACCCCTATGCCGATCTTTACAGCGACGGCGAGCTTTACATAGGTAAGCCGTCCGGCTCGGGCGGACGCCTGGACCGCATGACCTGCGCCGAGCAGGCCCTGTACGAAATTCACGACCCGAGGGCCTATGTCACGCCCGATTGCGTACTGAATCTGGATGGCCTGCATTTCGAAGAACAGAACGCCGACCGGGTGGCCGTGCGCGGTATTCACGCCGCGCCACGCACCGACAGCTATAAGGTCGTGGTCGGCTATTTCGACGGCTGGATAGGCACGGGAGAAGTCGCCTACGCAGGCGTGAACGCCATCGCCCGGGCCCGGTTGGCGGCCGACACGGTGAAGGAAAGGTTCCGTCTCGATGGCGGCGTGGCCAGCGAAATCCAGGTCGACCTGATCGGCATCAGCAGCCTGCATGGCGACCATCCGCAAGCACTGGCCAGCCATCCCTACGAGGTTCGGCTGCGGGTCGCCGCGCGCTGCCCCGACAGAAAGAGCGCCCACCTGCTCGGCGATCATGTGCGGCAGCTGAACATGCAGGGCCCCTATGGCGCAGGCGGCCCGGTCAACCTGGGCGCCAAGGAGGTCATCGCCGTGGATTCCTTGCTGATCCCGCGCGATTGGGTCACCCCGGAAGTGATTACCTTGGGAGCTCGACCATGAGCATTCTGGTTTATGACCTGGCGCATGCGCGTGCCGGCGACAAGGGCAATACCTCGAGCATCGCCGTCATTGCTTACGACGACGACGGTTGGCGGGTGCTGCGCCAGGCGCTTACCGCCGAACGCGTCGAACAGGCCTTTGCGCATCTGGGAGCAGGGAAGGTGCGTCGTTACGAGGTCGATAGCCTGAAGGCGCTGAATTTCGTTATCCCGAACGTGCTGTCCGGCGGCGTCACGCGCTCGCTGCGCCTGGATCCGCACGGCAAGTCGCTCAGCGCGCTGATGCTGGGAATCGAGCTTCCGGCCAATCAACCGCAATCCTGAAAGGACCCGCCATGTATCCTCCCGCTGAACCCATGGGCACCGAGGTATTCGCCCGGCTGCCCGAATCCCTGCACCTGACCGAACAGAGTTCGAGCTGGCTGGCCGCGCGCCACGTAAAGATGCACTCTTTTCTGGAGGGGCCTTCGTTCGATCGCGCCGGCAATCTGTGGTGCGTCGATCTGGCGCATGGGCGCATCCTGCGCGTGGACCCGGCAGGCAACTTTGAGGTCATCGTCAGCTACGAAGGCGAGCCCAACGGCCTGAAAATCCATCGAGATGGGCGCATCTTCGTTGCCGATCACCTGCACGGGCTGATGCTTCTGGATCCCGAAGCCCGCACCATCCGGCCGTACCTGCAGCACGTGCAGCGTGAAGGACTGAAGGGCCTGAACGACCTGTTCTTCGCATCCAACGGTGACCTGTACTTCACCGATCAGGGTGAAAGCGCCCTGGAGAACCCAACCGGCCGCGTGTTCCGCCTGCGCGCCGACGGCAAGACCGTGGACCTCTTGATGGATGGCCTGGCCGGGCCCAACGGCCTGGTCATGAACAAAGCCGAGAATGTGCTCTATGTGGCCATCACGCACGACAACGCGATCTATGCGCTGCGGCTAGAACCCGGCGGCCAGATGAAGAAAGCCAGCCGCTTTATCCAGCTGTCCGGCAGCACCGCCGGGCCGGACGGCATGGCCATCGACGGCGCCGGCAACCTGGCGGTCGTCCATGCCCAGGCAGGCACCGTATGGCTGTTCAGCCCCTTGGGCGAACCCCTTTATCGCATCCGGTCCTGCGCAGGCATGCGCACCACCAATGTCGCATTCGGCGGCGAGGACATGCGCAGCTTGTATATCACCGAAGCGGAGCAGGGCGTCATTCTGCGCGCCCGCCTGCCGCATCCCGGCAAGCCGATGTACTCGCACAGAGATTGACCCGCATACCCCGCACACCATTCACGCAAAAAAACCACCGTACACCGGAGACAACATCATGATTCCCTTCCGATTGATTGCCGGGCTGGCGCTGAGCCTGGCCGCTGTTACCAGCGCACAGGCCGCCGATACCTATCCCGCGCGCCCCATCCGCCTGATCGCCACCTTTGGCCCGGGCAGCTCCATCGACATCATTGCTCGCCTGGTCGCCAAGCCTTTGGGCGAGCAACTCGGCCAGCCGGTGATCGTCGAGAACAAGCCCGGCGCCGGCGGCGACCTGGGCACCGACCTCGTCGCCAAGTCCGCCAAGGATGGCTACACCATAGGCTTCGCCTCCGCCGGGCCGATCACGGTCAATCCCAATGCCCGCGGCAGAATGCCCTATGACCCGCTCAAAGACCTGACGCCCGTAGCCCTGGTGGCCACGGGTCCGAACGTCATCCTGGTCAACGCCTCGATTCCGGTGACGAACCTGAAGGAACTGATCGCCTACATCAAGGCCAATCCGAACAAGGTCAATTACGCCTCGGCGGGCGTCGGCACCAGCGGCCATATCGCAGGTGAGTTGTTCCAGCACCTGTCCAAGACCGAAATCCTGCACGTGCCCTACAAGGGCAATAGCGATGCCATCACCGACACCCTGGGCGGGCGCACCCAGATGGTCATCAGCGGCGTTCCGCCCATCCTGTCGTTCGTGAAGTCCGGCCAGCTACGCGCCCTGGCCGTGGCGGACACCAAACGCTCGCCACTGCTGCCGGACGTGCCCACCGTTGGCGAAGCCGGACTGCCGGGCGCCGAAAGCGTCGCCTGGTACGGAATCGTGGCGCCCGCCGGTACGCCGCAGGCCATCCTGGATCGCCTCCACGACGAGATCGTCAAAGCGGTGAACAACCCTGAAACGCAAGAGAAGTTCGCCGGCCTGGGCATTGTTCCGACCGCGGACAGCCGCGAGGTCTTCGGCAAGCGCATGGCGGATGAGTACGTGCGCTTCAAGGAGCTGTTCAAGCAGATCAACCTTGTCATGGACTGAGGGAATCATGTCGCAAACCGTTATCGTCACTGGCGCCAGCGGCTTGGTTGGCTCCGCTGCCATCGACTCCTTCCTGAACGCCGGCTGGGAAGTCATCGCCGTCTCCCGGCGGCGTCCGGAAATCATCAGCCAACGTCCGTTCACTCATCTGCAGATAGACCTGCAGGACGCCGAGGCCTGCCGTCGGGCCTTCGAGTCCTTGCCGCAAGTCACGCATGTCTTCTATGCGGCCGTCTATGAAAAGCCCGGACTCATTGCGGGCTGGCAGGATCCGGAGCAGATGACCACCAACCTGAGCATGATCAGGAACGTGATCGAGCCGCTGACCCGCACTGGTGGGCTGCGCCATGTCACGGTGCTGCAGGGCACCAAGGCCTATGGCGTGCATCTGCACCCCATCCGCATTCCCGCGCGCGAGCGCCAGCCCCGTGATGATCATCCGAACTCGTACTGGTTCCAGGAAGACTACATCCGCGAAACAGCGGCGCGCTGCGGCTTCGGCTGGACGATCTTCCGTCCCACCATCGTGGTCGGCCCCAACGTGGGCGTGGCCATGAATACCGTGCCGGTCATCGGTGTCTATGCGGCGGTGTGCCGCGCCGAAGGCAAGCCGTTCGGCTATCCCGGGCACATTTCCTATCCGCGCGAAGCCGTGGATGTGCGCCTAATCGGCGATGCAGGCGTCTGGGCCGCGGAGAACTCGCAAGCCTGGAACGAACACTTCAACCTGACCAACGGCGAAGTCTTCAGTTGGCGCGACCTGTGGCCATCGCTGGCGGAGTTCCTGCGCGTCGAACCGGGCCCGGACCAACCCGTCCGCCTGGCCGAGTATCTGCCCAGCCGGGCGAGTCTGTGGGACGAGATCGTCAAGCGGCATGGTTTGCGGCCCCTGACCATGGCCCAAATCCTGGGCGAATCCCATTACTCCGCCGACGCCCGGTTCGGCTACGGCCTGAAAACGCCCCCGCCGCCGGCCTTCGTCAGCACGGTGAAGATCAAGCAAGCGGGTTTCACGCAGACCTACGACACTGAGGCAAGCGTCAAGCACTGGCTGGAGGTGCTGATGGAGCGGAAGATAATTCCGCGCCGCGTGGATTAGGGGAGGGGCGTTCCGGGGGGGGCGGTAGTGATGATTGTGGTAGGCCGCTACCCACCCGAATCGGACATCGGGTCTTTGCTGAAGGCATCCAGATCGCGACCGGCCCACATTTGTCTGAGCAACGTTATTCGTCGACGACGGTTGCATGCTGCGCTGGGAAGATGACTCAAGCTGTCGAACGCCCCCACTCAACTTGAGGTGTTCGAAGTCCCTGTCGAATGTCATTCAACTTGGAATTTGTGTCACTAAAGTTGGAGCTGGCAGCGTCCCCCATAAAGTGCCGAGGGGCATTCGGCTTGAGCGTGGGTTTAAAGAAGTTGATATGTAATGCGACAAGGCCCAGCCCTGCCACACGGGGGATCAACCGCCCCAGTGCGCTGCGAAATCAGCCATAATCAATTCACCCTGGCCCCGAGTGACGGCAGGCATTCAGTTTTCGCTCCCACATAAGCCGGTAGCGGGTGGGCTGTAGCGTACTCAGTGCGGAATGTCTCAACGATGACACCGGAAACGCCAGACGACGACTTGGTACGGACCCGCAGCCCCAGGCCACGCGATTTGCCCCAGGGCTTTCGGGCTGGATTGATTACGGCCATCACGGTATTGCTGGGCTTTTCGCTGGGTTTCCTGCGCTACTGGGGCTTCGACGCGCCGGGCAATTGGAGCGAGCTGTCCGTGCTGCCGGGCGTGTTCTTGTTGCTCGCCATCCTGGTGCAGTTAATCGCTCTTTACCGCGCCTTGCGTGTGGAGGATGAAGCCGAGGAGGAATACCGGAAAACCGTGCGATGGTTCATCGCATCGGCGATGCTGCTGTTGCTGGGTCTGACGGCGGCGTTGTGGGAAGTGGCGTGATAAGCGAGGGATTGGAGCAGCTGTGACGCAGCCCGAGGCGCGCATCGCTTCCTAGTCCATGCTGGCACAGGCGGCCGTCTTTTTTGGAAATCCTGCCCGCCGTTGCCGGCAGCGCTCGCTCCTGGAACTGGGACTGGGCACCAATACCGTGGGCGCGCGGCGGCTGCTGCGGCCGCCTATCAAGCGGATGCAGTCCATCGTGCGCGTAGCGGAAAACGCACCTGGCAAGGCGGTGCTGGCCGGGGAACTGGCGTCGCAGACCGTGTTGCGAGCCTTGGTGGCAAACAAGGTGCTGCGCGGCACGCTGGTATATGAGAAAAATTATACGAAACGCAGATAAATAATATTTGTCTTTCATGGCCGGCAGGCGCATTGGACGACAGACCGCTACCGACCCGTTGCGGCCGTTCAAACGTCGTCGAGCAAAGTCTAATTTGTAGCAGGATGATCCTGCGGCATGTTTCTTGACGCGCTACTTCTTCGCGAGGAACACCGCCACTAAGGCGTTTGCGTGACCGTGACCGATCTGGTGCTGCGTCTTTAGGCAGTTGACGAGTTCCATGTGTTTTAGCGGACCCGCATTCTGAAGAATATCCATCCAATGCGTTATTGGTTTCTCATAAGTCTTTTCGATGGAAGGAAAGTAGGAGGCAGGTCCTTTTACTTTCGATGTCTCCGCCATGAAAGGCTCCGTCAAAGGGTGAAAGTGGGGTTCGTGCAAGGCCTGAGGCCAATGCCCTGCTTCGGTATTCTGGCCGACTTGCCTCCCCCTGCCTAGCGGACTAGTTTTGACCGTATTCTGGCGCAGCGACGAAGGGCCGCTCCTGGCCGGGAGCGGACGCTCGAGGACGTCCGCTTCCAGGCCAACGCCTCGTGTGGAAAGGGCGAGCCGAATCTCCGACGCCGTCGCTATCTGGAGACGCCAGAAATCGCAGATTGCGAGCCCTGCGGCGTTAACTCGTCAGGCCCGTTCGACAGCAAGCCCAGGTCGCCGAATACAGCGCGTACGATTTTCATGCGCGCAGCGGCATCCTGGCTTTTCTTAACGTCAATGTTGAGCGCGAAATAGAAAACCTCTCCTTGCCGTTCCAGGTAGCCTACGAGCCAGCCCGTTTGCGGTGCGCCTGGTTCGCCAAGTCCGGCCCATCCCGTTTTGCCACTCAGACGGTAGTCAGGTGTCTGTTCCAGGACGAGCATGTCTTTGGTCATCTGCACCGTCCGCTCGGCCAGGCCGAATTCATTGACATAGAACCGACGCAAGAATTCCACCTGCTCGTTCGCGGAAATTCTTAGCGAACCGGTTAGCCAAAATTGATCTATGCCTCCAGAAATGTTTCGGTTGCCGTAGTTGAAGCGGTCGACATAAGCCTGCATACGTTCCGCGCCAATGCGCCTGGCGATTTCCTGGTAGTACCAGACGGCGGAGTTTTGTA
>Ga0160461_1000912_pt1 | contig 14572 bp, 15 predicted proteins | sample HID1975I_E6MG_FD_108266 | JGI IMG/M metagenome (GOLD analysis project Ga0160461, IMG submission 108266) | Enriched soil microbial communities from UW Madison campus, WI, USA - HID1975I_E6 MG | ecosystem: Environmental > Terrestrial > Soil > Unclassified | place: USA: Madison, Wisconsin...
GCTGGTGGCGCGCACGCCGTTCATTTTCATCGTGCCCAAGGACAGCCCCATCAAGACCTGGGATGACTTTGTGCGCGAGAGCAAGACGCGCAGCCTGAGCGTGGGCTCGTTTTCTATCGGCACCGCATTCCACCTGGTGTGGGAACAGACGGCGCGGCGCGCGGGGATCACGGCGTTGTACGTGCCGTCATCGTCATCAGGCAAAACGCAAAATGACCTGATCGGTGGCCAGTTGGATGTGGGCCTGGATGCGCCCTCCAGTTCCAAGGGCCTGATCGACAGCGGCCGGCTGCGTGCGCTGGCCATCACCAGCCCGCAACGTTTCGGCGGCTTGCCCGACACGCCGACACTGAAGGAGTCCGGTTTGAAGGACTACGCGCCGCAGCCATGGATTGGCCTGATGGCGCCGGCAGGCGTGCCGCAAGACCGCGTGGCGCTGATCCAGAAAGCCGTGTCGGACATCTTGAAACAGCCCGAGATGCGCGCGCAAATGGAAACGCTGGGGATGATACCCATCGGCAGTACGCCTGAGGAACTCGCGGCCACGATCAAGGCGGATCGCGCCGATATGGCGCCGCTGATCAAGGAGTTGGGAATCAAATTGCAGTAGCGAAAATTTCACGGCTCGGAATCAAACGGGCCGGAATTTAAGCATCCGTAACAAACGCGCCGGCCGCGCCGCGCTTGGGTAAGATCCTCAGCCAATAACAGGTTAACAACCACGAGGAGAACACCCCATGCCGTCTTGCAAACCGCTGTTCCGGCTGGCGCCGCTGGCGCTCGCCGCCCATCTTCTGATCGCTGGCCCGGCCGCCGCGCAACCGGCGCCCGGCACGCAAGGCCCGCTGGTGCCCGCGCCCAATGCAGCGCTGTCCGAGCAGGTCGAGCAGCGCGCCCGCGCCATCGAAGACAAACTCATCGCGTGGCGCCGCGACATTCATCAACACCCCGAATTGGGCAACCAGGAAACGCGCACATCCAAGCTGGTCGCCGACCATCTGCGCGCGCTGGGCATGGACGTAAAGACGGGTGTGGCCGGCACGGGCGTGGTTGCCGTGCTCAAGGGCGGCAAGCCCGGCCCGGTTGTCGCGCTGCGCGCCGACATGGATGCGCTTCCCGTCAAGGAACAGGTAGACGTGCCCTTCGCGTCGAAGGCCAAGGGCACGTATCTGGGCAAGGAAGTCGACGTCATGCACGCCTGCGGCCACGACACCCACACCGCTATCCTGATGGCCACGGCCGAAGTGCTGGCCGGCATGAAAGACCAGTTGCCCGGCAGCGTGAAATTCATCTTCCAGCCCGCCGAGGAAAGCCCCGCCGACTTCGAACCCGACGGCAAGAAAATCTGGGGCGCCAAGATGATGGTGCAGGAAGGCGTGCTGGAAAATCCGAAGGTGGACGCCATCTTCGGCCTGCACGTGTCCAGCGCCTATCCGGCGGGTTGGCTGTCGTGGCGCAGCGGCCCCGCCATGGCGGCGGCGGACCAATTCTGGATCGACGTCACCGGCAAACAAACGCACGGCGCGCGCCCTTGGTCGGGCATTGACCCTATCGTCGTCAGCTCGCAGATCATCCTGGGATTGCAGACCATTCCCAGCCGCCAGATCAACAGCATGCTGGAGCCTGCCGTCATCACCGTAGGCGCTATCCACGGCGGCAACCGCATGAACATCGTGCCGGACAGCGTGGCCATGACGGGCACCATCCGCACCTACGACGAGGGCATGAAGAAAGACATCCACCAGCGCATCGCCCGCACCGCCGACATGATTGCGCAAAGCGCCGGCGCCCGCGCGGATGTGCGCGTGGTCGAGCTCTACAACGCCACCGTCAACCCGCCCGCCTTGACCGAACAAATGGGCGCAACGCTCCGGCGCGTGGCGGGCGAAGGCAACTACGGCCTGCAACCCAAGTCCACGGCATCGGAAGACTTTTCCTTCTATCAGGAAAAAGTGCCGGGCATGTTCTTCTACCTGGGCGTCACGCCCAAGGGCACCGACGTGGACAAGGCCGCCCCCAACCATTCGCCGCGCTTTTACGTGGATGAATCAGGCTTGATCAACGGCGTGCGCGCCTTGTCCAACCTGACCATCGACTACATGGCCCGCGCGCAACCTGGAACCTGAGCAACGCCTTGCGGCCATCCCGCATTGACGCCCGGCCGGGCCCTGGATACATTGGCCGGCAACCCTGCGCCATCGACATCGATGGCGTTGCCTTTTTTACCCCGTGTGCGTTTGCGTTTGCGTTTGTGCTTGCGTATGCGTTTGCGTTTGCGGCGCGGGGCCTATCCGCACCAACCCAGGAATTTCCATGAACAGCTACCGCGTCGGCATCGCCGGCTTCGGCGCCATCGGCCAGGCCGTGGCGCAATCCCTGGATGCCGGGCTACCCGGCCTGACCCTTGCCGCCGTTGCGGTGCGCGACCCCAAGGCCGCGCCCGACTTTGCCTGGACCCAGGCAGCACCGGCCTTCACCACCATCGACGCGCTGCACGAGCATTGCGATGTGGTGGTGGAATGCGCACCCGCCTCGGTGTTCCGCAACATTGCCGAACCCGTGCTGCGCGCCGGCAAGAAGATGGTGGTGCTGAGTTCCGGTGCGTTGCTCCGTAACGATGACCTGATCGAACTCGCTCGCCAGCATCACGGGCAGATCCTGGTGCCGTCGGGCGCCATCCTGGGGTTGGACGCCATCACCGCCGCCGCCGAAGGCGTCATCCACTCCGTCACGATGATCACCCGCAAGCCGCCGCGCGGCCTGATGGGCGCCACCTACCTGACCGACAACAACATCAATCTTGAAGGCCTGACCGAACCGCGCCTGATCTTCCGGGGATCGCCGCGCGAAGCCGCCACGGGTTTCCCTGCCAATTTGAACGTGGCGGTCAGCGTGTCGTTGGCGGGCATCGGGCCCGACAAGACCACGCTGGAAATCTGGGCCGACCCGTCCTTGGAACGGAACGTACACCGTGTGGAAGTCGTGTCGGATGCCGCCATGTTCTCGATGGAAATACAGAACATTCCGTCCGCCAATCCCAAGACCGGCCGCATCACGGCGCAAAGCGTCATTGCCACCTTGCGCAAGCTGACCGGGCCGTTGCGCGTGGGGACCTGAGCCAAATCACGCGGCTTCTCGCAGCGCGGCCTCGTCCTGGGGCGGCGCCATGGGTCCGGTGGTCCACCCGCCCACGCCGTCCAGATGCAGCCGATGCGTATGGAACGGGTCCAGCGTGCTGCGATGCCCCACGCTGACCAGCATGCAGTCAGGCAAGGCGCTGCGCAGCAGGCCGTACAGCATGTGTTCCAGCCCTTCATCCGTGGCGGACGTGGCTTCATCCAGGAACACGATGGCCGGGTGGTTGAACAGCACGCGCGCAAACGCCACGCGCTGCTGCTCACCAATGGACAGGATGCGCGACCAATCCGCCACCTCGTCCAGGCGTTGGCTCAGATGCCCCAGGTTGACCAGTCGCAGCGCATCCGCCAGCCGCGCGTCATCTTGCGGCAGCGCTTGGCCCGGATAGGCCACCGCGCTACGCAAATCACCTAGCGGCAGGTAGGGTCGCTGCGACAGGAACAGGGCGGCCGTTCCCTCGGGCCGCCGCACATGGCCTTGCGCATAGGGCCACAATCCCGCCAGCGCACGCAACAAGGTGGTCTTGCCGCTACCGGACGGCCCCTTGATCAGCAAGGTCTGCCCGGGACGCAAACGCAGGTTCAAGCCTTGCAGCAAGGCGTGGCCGTCGGGCCGCCTGACCGTCACGCCATTGATGTCCAGGCCATCGGGCAAGGGTTCCGTATCCACCGAGGGCAACGCCCGCGCGGCTTCGTTGGCATCCAGAAAACCATTCAGCCGGTCCAGCGTGGCGCGGTACTGCGCGAAGCTGTCGTAAGACGTACGGAAGAACGACAGCGCGTCCTGCACCTGCCCGAACGCCTGCGACGTTTGAATAACGTCGCCCAGCTTGATCGCGCCGCTGAAAAAACGCGGCGCTTGCAGGATGAAGGGGAACACCACCGCCACCTGGCTTACCGACAGGTTGAAGCCGTCGAACTTCAGGCCCCGGTACACGCGCGCCCACAGGTTGGCGATGTAGGCGCTAAAGCGCGTCCACAAGTTGCCGCGCTCTACCGCTTCGCCTTGGTAAAACGCCACGTTCTCAGCGTTCTCGCGCAGCCGGACCAGCGCATAGCGGAAGTTGGCGGTCAGCCGTTCAGACAGGAAATTCAGCTTGATCAGCGGCCGGCCGATCTTGAAGGCGAACCACGTGGCGACGATGACGTACAGGAACACCACGAACACCATGGCACGCGGAATTTCCACGCCCGCCACCGTCAAGGGGCCGGACAAGCTCCACAAGATGCCGGTGAACGCCACCAAGGACACAATCGCGCTTAACGCACCGATGGCGAGCGTGCGCGACCCGGTCACGAACATCGAGATGTCTTGTTCGATGCGTTGGTCGGGGTTGTCCACGGGCTCGTCCACGAAGTGGCCCCGGTAGTACGCGCCCGCGCCCAGCCAGTCCCGCGTGAGGCGGTCGTTAAGCCACACGCGCCAATGGATGTCGAAGGCCTGGCCCACGTAGCTGTCGGCCAGCGCGCGCACCACGTGCACACAGGCCAGCACCGAAAAAATGCCCAGAAAACGCCAGAACGCGGTCTGGTCCAGCGCTTGCAGCGCGCTGTAAAAGCCGTTGTACCAAAACGAGAACAGCACCGTCATGCGCACGGCGGCCATGGCCAACAACAGCAGCAAGGCCAGCGTCAGCAAGGGCCGCCAACTTCGCCGGGGCGTCAGATACGGCCAGGCCAGGCGCCAGAACTTGCGCCCCCAATCCGTCGTGCGCGCCAGCACCACGGCCACCATGGCCAACGCCACCGCCGTGATGCCAAACGCGCTCGCCAGCCAGATGGCGCTGTCCACCAATTGCCGCTGCCAGTTCAGATCCATCAACACGCCCCTATCAACACCGATCCTGGTTAGACGGGGCCTTTGTTCGGGGTTCCACGAAAAATGCGGTCTTAAGCGTCGCTTAAGCGTTCTGGCTGGGTAAGTGAAGGCGGTTTGAAAGGATGGGCCGCATCAGCGCGTGCCCAGGTCCAGATTGGCGAACACATCGGCCAAGCCAGGCACCGAGCGCGCGGGCCAGATGGCGCTCAGGTCGAAGCTGGGTAGCGCTTGGCCGTCGCGCACTTCGCAAAAGCGCACGCCGCCAAAGTTCATCGTGCGGATCCAACTAGGCAGCAAGGCCACGCCGCATCCACCCGCCACGCAAGACAGCACCGTCAACGTGCGATTGGCCTCTTGCGCGACGTGCGCCTCGTGGCCGCCCTTGCGCATGGCGTCCAGAATGCCCGCATAGAACGCCGGCAGTTGCGCCTGCGGATACATCACCAGCCCGGCTTGCGCGATCTGCGCCATGGATACCGTGCCGTCGTCGGCCACGTCGAACTCGTCCGGCACGGCGGCCACCAAGCGGTCTCGCAGCAGTTGCCGTTCGCGCATGCGCCCGCCCACCGCCACCGGTGTGTGCATCAGGCCGATGTCGATCTCGCCCGTTTGCAGCGCATCGGCCTGCTCGGCGTTGCTCATCTCGCGCAGAATCACGCGCACCCCAGGCGCCTGCCGCCGCATTTCGCGCAGCGCGCGGGGCAAGGTGTCGAACAGGGCCGACGACACCAGGCCCACCGTCAACTGCCCCGCGCTGCCGCGCCCGATCTCGCGCGCGCGATGCGCCGCCGCGTCGATGCGGGCCACGCTGATGCGCACGTCTTCCAGAATGGCCAATGCGGCGGGCGTGGGCGCGGCCCCCAAGCGCGACCGCTCAAAGAGGCGCACGCCCAAGTCTTTTTCCATGCGGCTTAGCGCCTGACTCAGGGCGGGTTGCGCAATGCCCAGCCATTCAGACGCGCGGCTCACGCTGCCGTGGTCCACCACCGCCAGGAAATACCGCAGGTGCCGGGTTTCCATATTGATCCGATATATAAATTGCATTTTTAACCAATAGAAAACTATACCTCGACTCCCTAGAATCCGGCCTTATAGAAGAGCGCGCGGCCATGCCCGCGCCACGGACAGGAGACTGATTTGCCCCCGCTTTCGACCGGCGCCGCCGTCGACACCCATGCACACGTATTCCAGCAAGGCCTGGCGCTGGCCGGCACGCGCCGCCATACGCCGGACTACGACGCCACCCTGGCCGACTACCTGGCCCTGCTGGACACGCACGGCTTGAGCCATGGCGTGCTGGTGCAACCCAGCTTCCTGGGCACCGACAACAGCCACATGGTGCAAGCGCTACGCGCGGCGCCGGCGCGTTTGCGCGGGGTGGCCGTGGTGGCGCCGGACATCACGGACGCGCAACTACACGCGCTGGCCGACGCCGGCGTGGTGGGTATCCGCTTGAATCTGATTGGCCTGCCCTCCCCCACCTTGCACGCCGCCCCTTGGCAGGCCTTGCTGGCCCGCGTCAATGCGCTGGGCTGGCACGTGGAAGTCCACCTACAGGCCGCGCGCTTGCATGAGGTCTTGCCTGCATTGCTGGCGGCGGGTTCCCGCGTGGTGGTTGACCATTTCGGCCGCCCCGATCCGGCGCTGGGTGTGTCCGACCCCGGCTTTGCCTACCTGCTGCAACACGCCGACAGCGGCCAGGTCTGGGTGAAGCTGTCCGCGCCCTATCGCAACTGGGCGGGTGCTGAATGCGCCGCGTCCGGCCGGCAGGCCACCCAGCTTTTGCTTCAGGCCTACACGGCCGACCGTCTGATGTGGGGCAGTGACTGGCCGCACACCGAACATCGCGACGTGGCGTCCTACCCCGCGGCAACGCAATGGCTGGACGCCTGGATCGACGACCCAACGCAGCGGCGCAGCGTGCTTGCCGATACGCCGTTGCAATTATTCCAATTCCAAGGAGACAAACCATGAACTCATTCTTCAAACGACTCGCCCACCGTGGCAGCGTGCTGATGGCGGCGGGCCTGTTGGCGGGCGCCGCCGGCACCGCGTCGGCGGCCTATCCCGAACGCCCCGTCACGCTGGTGGTGACGTATCCGCCAGGCGGCACCGTGGACGTCGTGGCCCGCCTGATCGGTCCGAAGCTGGCCGCCGAACTGGGCCAGCCCGTGGTGATTGAAAACCGTGGCGGCGCGGGCGGCATGATCGGCGGCGCGGTCGTAGCCAAGGCACAGCCCGACGGCTACACCTTGATGCTGGACGCCTCCAATCACGCGCAGAATCCCGCGCTGCATTCCAAGATGCAGTTCGACACGCTGACCGCGTTCGCACCCGTTTCCTTGCTGCTGCGCGTGCCCAACGTGCTGGTCGTGACGCCCTCGTATGAAGTGAAGTCGGTGGCCGATCTGATCCGTCTGGGGCAGCCCGATGCCAAGGAGCCGGTGTACTTCGCGTCGGCCGGCCCCGGCTCGGCGCAGCACCTGGCTGGCGAGCTCTTCAACCTGCTTGCCAAAACGCATCTGCAACACGTGGCCTACAAGGGCGGTGGCCCAGCCATGATCGACGTCATGTCGGGCCAGGTGCCCGTCATGTTCGCCAGCATGGGTTCGGCGTGGCAGCACGTGAAGAATGGCAAGCTGCGCGCGGTGGCCGTGGGCGGTTCGGAGCGTTCCAAGGCCGCCCCCGATCTGCCCACCATCGCCGAGTCCGGCGTGCCGGGCTACGAAACCTATGAATGGAATGCCGTGTTCGCGCCGGCCGGCACGCCGCCCGCCATCGTGGACCAAGTGTCGCAAGCGCTGGCCAAGGTATTGAAGGACCCCGCCATCGCCGCGCAGTTGGCCGGCTTCGGCGCGGAACCCATCGGCTCGACCCCGGCCGAACTCGACACCTTCCGCCGCGCTGAAATTGCCAAATGGCAGCGCGTCGTCAAGGAAGCGAACCTGAAGCTGGACTAATAGACTGATTCAACAGACCTGCCGGGTCTACGCAGCGCGGTTTGCTGAAAGGGCCCGGTTTGCTAAAAGCCGCCGGACTTGCGGCGTCCTTACGGGCGCCGTTTTTTTTGGATGCGTCCCACGGGGCGCTTTTTTTTCGATGCGCGCTCGGGGCTATCATTGCGGCTTGGGCAAAACACATCGCAAAGCGCTTCAATATGGACAAGATTCGACTCGACAAATGGCTGTGGGCCGCGCGCTTCTACAAGACGCGCAGCCTGGCCGTGCAAGAAATCGGCAAGGGTCGGGTCTTCGTGAACGACCAGGCCGCCAAACCGTCGCGCGAAGTCTCGGCCGGCGACCGCGTCACCATCCGCAAGGAAGACCCCGCGCTGCAAGTGCGGGTGGTCGCGGTCAGCGGTGTGCGTGGCCCCGCGCCGGTTGCGCGCCTGCTGTATGAAGAAACCCCCGATAGCATCGCCGCGCGCGAACGCGCGGCGGAAATGCGCCGCCTGGCGCCGGAACCCGCATTGGGCATTGAAACCGGCCGCCCCACCAAGCGCGACCGCCGGCTGATCGACCAGATGCGAGGCAAGTAAACCCCCATGAAACGCAGCTCAACCGGCGGTCTGGTCTATTCCACCGAAACCGGCCGCATGTGCCCGACATGCCGCCAGGCGCTTGCGCAATGCCTGTGCAAAGCCGCCGCCCGCGCCGCACCCACCGGTGACGGCGTGGCGCGCGTATCGCGCGAAACCAAGGGGCGTGGCGGCAAAAGCGTGACGGTCGTGCGCGGGCTGGCACTGGACCCGATCGCGCTTGCGGCCTTGGGCAAGCAACTGCGCACGGCATGCGGCTCGGGCGGCACCACCAAGGATGGCGTGATCGAGGTGCAGGGCGATCACTGCGAACGCATCATCAACGCGCTGACAAGCAGCGGCCATCGCGCCAAGCGCGCGGGCGGCTGAACCTGACGAGACACTCATGAATGATCTGGCAATAAGCAGCGTGGCGAGTTGGCACGCGCATGTGTACTTCGACGCGGCCAGCCGCGATGCCGCGTTGGCGTTGCGCGAACGGGTGATTGCGCAATGGGACGGCAAGATGGAAATGGGGCGCTTCCATGAGCGCCCCGTCGGCCCGCATCCGCTATGGAGCTACCAGATTGCGTTCGCCCCCGAGCACTTCGCCGGCATCGCCACCTGGCTCACCCTGAACCACGGCGCGCTGGACGTGTTCATGCATCCAAACACGGGCGATTCGCTGCGCGACCACCGCGATTGCGCGGTGTGGATCGGGCACAGCCATGTGCTGAACCTGCACGCGCTGGGCGGCTGACTCCACGGGTTTGAGGCGGCTGACCCCGCAGGCGCGGGGCGACTGACTCTTTACAGCGCGCGGCCCACGATCAGCGGGTCCAGCGCCAGGCCGGGTTCGCCGCTCTTGCCCTCGTAGGGCAGGCGGTTCAGCACATAGCGCATGGCATTCAGGCGCGCGCGTTTCTTGCAGTCCGACTTCACCACGATCCACGGCGCGTCCGCGGTATCCGTATGCGCGAACATCGCCTCTTTGGCGCGCGTGTAGTCGTCCCATTTGTCCAAGGACGCCAGGTCCACCGGGCTCAGTTTCCACTGCTTCAGCGGATGCACCTTGCGCTGCAAGAAGCGGCGACGCTGCTCTTCACGGCTGACCGAAAACCAGAACTTCACCAGGTGGATGCCGCTGGATACCAGGTGGCGTTCAAAGTCCGGCACCTGGCGCAGAAAGTCCTGATATTCCTGCTGCGAGCAAAAGCCCATCACGCGCTCAACGCCGGCGCGGTTGTACCAGGACCGATCAAACATCACGATCTCGCCGGCGGTCGGCAGATGCTGCACATAGCGCTGGAAGTACCACTGCCCCTTCTCGGTGTCCGACGGCTTTTCCAGCGCCACCACACGCGCGCCACGCGGATTCAAGTGTTCCATCATGCGCTTGATGGTGCCGCCCTTGCCCGCCGCATCGCGCCCTTCAAACAGAATCACCACGCGCTGCCCAGTGGCCTTGACCCAGGCTTGCAGCTTCAGCAACTCCACTTGCAACTGGTACTTCTGCTTTTCGTAATTGCGGCGCAGCATGCGGTGGCGATAGGGGTAGATGCCTTCGCGCCAGTCCATCGCCAGCTCTTCGTCGGGATTGCGCCGCGTGGCGGGCGCCTGCGTGTTGGCCTCCAACAGCGCGCGATGCACGGCGCGCGCGTCGTCGGGCGACAGTTCCTCGATGACGGAACGCAGCGCCTCATGAGCCTGCGCGTCGGGGCCTACGGTATAGCGGCGAGCAATGTCCGCCAGCACCGACACCGTTTCCTGCCGCGCGGCGTCTTCCCGGGCCTCAACCTGGGCCGCCTGCTGCGCTGCTGCCTGCGCTGCTGCCTGGGTCGCTGCCTGGGTCACTGCCTGTTTCGTTACCGAGGTCGTTGCCTCAGTCACTGCTTGCTTGCCTCGCGCCACCCGTGCCTTGCCGGTCTTGTCAGGGGACGGCCCCGTGGCCGCAGCGCTTCGGGTCGCGGCGCTGCGTTTGGCTGCGCTTGGCGACGCACTGCGGCGCTTGCGCGGCGCGACGGCAACATTGTCCGGGGTGGCTTGCGGTGTCTTGTCTGTCATTGATCCTGTCCTTGCTGCGCTTGTCGTCTGCCCCCGCCGGCCAGCCCAGGGCGAGCGGCCCGGCAGGGCAAGGCGCAACCCTACCTGCTTGCATGCGGCGAGGAATTGACGAGAATCAAAGGTTGTAACATTTTTTACAACGTCAGGCGCCGCTACACTGCCGAATCCTCATCGCTCCCTGCTTCTCATGTGGTCACGCATCAAGCGCTTCCTGTCCGGCCCGCCCCCGCCTGAAGATCCTTTCCGGCAAACCGTGAGCTTCGACGAGGCCGGATTCACCCGCCACTGCGAGCTGGCGCGCGCGATGGGCTTGCAAGTGTTCTGGCCTTGGGCGGACGTGCACGAGTTCGGCTTTTCGTTCCAGCGCGCGCTCTATCCCGACCCCTGGTATGGCGACTACATGGAAAGCCTGTGGTACCTGTGGGTGCGCTGCGAAGACGGCGACATGATGCGGGTGTTCATTGATGAACGGCTGCTGGACGCCGACCACTTGCCGCCCGCTTTGCTGCGCAACCTGCCCGGGCTGGACATCGGCGTGCTGCACGCCGGGCTGGCCACCGCGCGCCGAGGGCTGCGCCATTTCAAAGGCGAAGGCGAGTGGGCGGCCTGGCGCCGCGATGCCGCCGGGGCATAGCGCGGCACGCGGGCGCTTGGCACGGCACTTGCTGACGTTGAACCCTTTATTCGCCTTCATTGACGTCGTCAAACACGCTGACTACAGTCAAGCCCAATGACCCCATTTTTCGGTGCGCCATGAATTCCCAGGAAAACACGCTCTCGCCATGGAAACGCTTACGCGCGCACCGTGGCGGGCGCGTCGCGTTAAGTGCAGGCTTGATCGTGCTGGTGGCCATCGTGGCCACGCAGGGCTATGACCGCCTGGGCGAACGTGCACAGGAAAAGGTCGCCACCGCTGAAATCCGCAAGGTCGCCGATACGCTCAGCCAGATGGTGGCGGGCGCCGAAGGCGAGCCGGAGACGCTGCCGTCCATCGACCCAACGCCCAAGGCCAAGGGCTTCTACGGCGAACTGGAACGGGCCGTCAAGACCGTGGCCAGTGAACGGGTGGCGCAACACAAGGCCTATCTGACCGAACTGAAAGACATCGGTATGCCCCGGCTGCTGGATGCGCACCGGCTGGCGCTGGACACAGGCCTGGTGGAAAGCCGGATGATTCTTGAGCAGGCCGAGCGCCTGGTGCCGAAGTATCGCGACCAGAGCATACGGGTGCTGCAAGACATGCCCGAGTTGATACGGTCGCTGGCCATCCACGAACCCGAAAAGCAGAAGATGATGAGCACCCTGACCTCGACCCTGGCGCGCCGCAGCGATAGCCTGGGCAAAGTCTGGCTGCTGGAAACGCGCATCCTGCACGAGTTCGGCCAGATGATTTCACTGCTGGATGACAACCGCCAGTTTTGGTACGCCGACCACGACGAGCTGATGTTTGAACGCGACGGCGACTTGAAGCGGTTTCACCAGCACATGGTGCAGATCAACAAGATGGCGCTTGAACAGGAACAGTTGGGCAAGCAGCAGTTGGCGAACCTGTTCGCGGTGCTTCCTTAAGCGTCCGCGGCGCGGCCGAGCGCCGCCCCGTCAGAACGGCTTGACCACCACCAGCGTCACGATGACCGCGCACGCGATCACGGTGAATGGCGCATAAAGGTCGACCAGCGGCGGGCGCTTGAGCGAGCCCTTGACCATCCGGCGCAACGACGCGCTTTGCATGCCCAACAAGGCCGACAGGGCCAGCGCGCAGCCCACCTTGATCCAGATCCAGTTCATGGCGAACCAGCCGAACGTCATGGCCAGGTGCAGGCCAATCAGCCACGACACCACCATGGCCGGCGTGGTGACCCACAGCGTCCAGCGCCGCAGCGCACCCAGCATCTTGCGTTCTTTCGGCGCTTCGTCGCTGTCCTGCGGTTGCGACGACAACAGGAACAACGAGACAAACAGCGAGCCGACCATCCACGTAACCACGGCCGCCACGTGGGCCATTTTCAAGAGTTGATAGGTCATGGCGCGGGCTTGTCGCCGCTTGCTTCGGGCGCGGGCTCGGCTTTCTCGTTGACGGCGGGCGGGCCCGACGGGCCGTTCGCCGTGGCCGGGTTCAGCGTGTCGGCGGGTGCGTCGGGCGACACAACCGGGTCAGCCGGCGGCTCGGCGGGCTTGGACGCTGCCGGCGGCGTGGACGATACGGGCTGAGCGGCTCCGGCGGGGCTGGGCGCAGCCGAATGGGGCACAACCTGCGGCACAACCTGGGGCACAAGCTTGGGCGAAACATGGGGCGCCGCGGCGGCCTCGGCATCGGGCAGGAAACGCTGCAAGAGCTGGAAAAACCCTTCGTAGAACTTCGGCCGCGACACCGTCTGGCTGGCCGTCTTCACCAGCGAATCGTCGCTGGAACCGAACGGCATCGACACCTGACCCAGCACGCTGACGCCCACGCTGGCCGAGCTGCTGGTGCGCTTGATGGAATAGCGGTCTTGCACCGCATTGGCGAACACCGTGGCGCGCTGATTGGCGCTGCCGTCCGACGCGCAATCAATATTGAAATTGATCTGCGTGTGCAAGCCGTCTTCGCCCTGGAAGTTCTTGTGGCCGGACACCCGCGCCGGGTCGAAGCGATCGATGTTGTAGCCCTGGCTCAGCAAGGCGCGGCGCCCCGCGTCGCAGGCCGTGGTGCTGGCGGAGGGGAAGGTGCGCGAGAACACATCGTTCTGCGTGAAGTCTTCGCGTTCGTAGGCCGGTTTGGGGGAGGTACATCCCGCCAGGATCGCCGTCAGGCAGACAAACAGGGACACAGGCAGACGACGGGTAATGCAGGGCATGAGGGGTCCAGCTTTTGGCGTAAAGCGGGCATTATCGACCAGAAAGAAACGGCTGGCGAATCGCCGGCGGCCGGATTCCCCTGGCCGGTGATGCGTTGAAACAGTTAATTCACCCGGATACACCTCACCTCGTGCCCCGCCGCCACGGGCACGATGTCCGGCACCGCCGCCAGGCAGCGCGGCTGCGCAAAACCGCAACGCGGCGCGAACGCGCATCCGGGCGGCAAGGCGGCCAGGTCGGGCGGCGATCCGGGAATGGTCTCCAGCCGTTGGCCCTTCTGCATGGCGCCATGCGCGCGGCCCTTCAGCAGCGCCAGCGTGTAGGGATGACGCGGCGCGCGCAACAGGTCCGCCACGCTGCCCTGCTCCACGATGCGCCCGCCATACATCACCGCCACTCGGTCGGCAATTTCCGCGGCCGCGCCGATGTCATGCGTCACAAATACGATGGACAGCCCCAACTCGCGTTGCAGCTCGCGCAGCAACAACAGAATCTGGATCTGCACCGTGGCGTCCAAGGCGGTGGTGGGCTCGTCCGCCAGCAGCACCTTGGGGTTGCAGGACAGGGCCAGCGCAATCATGGCGCGCTGGCGCATGCCGCCGGACATTTCATGCGGATAGGCTTGCAGCCGCCGCTCGGGGCTGGGAATACGCACCCGCTCGAACAGCGACAGGGCGCGCGCACGCGCCTCGGCGGCGCTCTTGCCGGTGTGCCGGCGCACCATTTCTTCAATCTGCCGGCCCACGGTGTAGACCGGGTCCAGCGCCAGCAGCGGCTCCTGGAACACCATCGACACCACCGGGCCGCGCATGGCGGCAAGCTCGCGGGCATTCATTGCCAGCACGTCGCGGCCATCCACCGTCATTTCGCCGCTGATGCGGGTGCGGCGCGGCGGGTGCAGCCGCATCAGCGCGCGCAGGGTCACGCTCTTGCCCGAGCCCGATTCGCCGATCAGCGCCACGGCTTCTCCGCGCCCCACGTCCAGGTTCACGCCATTCAAGGCATGCACGGTCTTGGCGCCCGCCTGAAAGGCGACTTCCAGATTGCGGATGCGGACCAAGGGGGATGTCGACGCGGTCATGTCAGCGCTCCGGAAGCGGCATAGCCGGAATCGGGTTGATGGATCAGGCAGCGCACGGCATGGTCGCCCTGCTGCGTCATGGCTGGCGCCTCGGCCGCACAGGCGGCGCGCGCAAA
>Ga0160461_1000914_pt1 | contig 14508 bp, 12 predicted proteins | sample HID1975I_E6MG_FD_108266 | JGI IMG/M metagenome (GOLD analysis project Ga0160461, IMG submission 108266) | Enriched soil microbial communities from UW Madison campus, WI, USA - HID1975I_E6 MG | ecosystem: Environmental > Terrestrial > Soil > Unclassified | place: USA: Madison, Wisconsin...
CGCGATGTCGACGGTCATGCCTGCCACGATGCCGACGACGGCCGCGCCTGCGCCAGTCGTGCCGACACCAGTCGTGCCCGCGCCGGTCGTGCCGATAAGCGGAGGCTATCTGATCCAGGTCGCCGCGCTGGCCGATGCGGACCGGGCGGATGCGCTGCTCGTCGAGTTGCGGCGGATGGGGCCGAGCGAGATGATGCTTTCCGGCCCGCTATGGCGCGTGCGGATGGGGCCGTTCGGGGATGCGGCGGCGGCGGACGCGATGCTGCTGCGGCTGCGCGCGGCGGGGTATCGCGACGCGCATATCGTTCGCGCGTTGCGCTGATCGCGAATTCAAAGTGGCGTAGGGTTGATTTCCGCCGAGCACGAGAAAAGGGCGGCCCCGGTACTCCGGAACCGCCCTCTCCTAGGCTAGATGATAAGCGGGATCAGCCGCCGATCATGCTCGAGGCGCAATGCGTGGCCGAACCCTTGGTCACGATCTTCAGCGACGAGAGCGCCGGGTACGTGCCGTAGGTGAAGGTCTCGCGGATGGCCTTGCGCCACGCCGGCGGCAGCGGCGAGAAGCCCGACTGCGTCAGCAGACCCAGGTTCGGGTTGTTGACGGTGCCCGAACCGAAGTACCAGTTCATGAAACCGGTCAGCGGCACGCGGTTGTTGTTGGACTTGTAGCAGGTGTAGGTCAGCAGGTTGGTCGTGCCGACGATCGGATACGCCGCATTGTGCGTCGGGTTGGCGATCGCCGAGGTCTTGCTGGCGGCTTCGACCCAGTTCGCCGGGTTGGCGCGGCTGCCCGTGCCAGCGGCGTTGAACGAGCCGTCCGCGTTCGACTGCGGCGGGGTCACGGTGTAGGCGTTCGCCGCGTTGCGCGAGGTCGGCGCGCGGAAGTTGCCGGCGGCGTTCTTCACGTCGGCGGTCATCAGGTTGAAGTCGTTCGCGGCGGTGGTGAGCACGGCCGGGAGAGCGAAGTCAGGGCCCAGATAGCCGATACGGCCCTGGACAACCGTCGAACCGAGCACGCCGGTCGGAACGCGGGTGAAGTCGAGGTACTTGGCGACGCCGTCGTTGCCGTCGGCGAGGGTGTAGGTGCCGAGCACTTCACCGGAAACGGCGGTGTTCGGGTTCGCCTTGAGGTAGACGACACCGGCCAGGTCCGAACCGCCCGGGGCGATCGTGGTGGTGCGGGTCGTGCCCGACGCGTCGACATAGGTGCCGGGGATGCGGCTGGTCGAGTCGTTGTAGCTGTTGCCGGTCGTGCCTTCGCAGGCATTGGCCAGATAACGGGTCCACAGCGAGCTGGTGCCCGAGCTGTCCTGGCGGCCGACGATCTGCAGCGGAACGCTGAACGCGCCCGTGTCCGACGGATCCTGCAGGCTGCGGTTGCCGTTCAGGCGACGCAGGGCGACATCGTTCCAGTTGGTGATCTGGCCGTTGAAGATGGCGCAGACCGCAGCGGCGTCGAGACGCAGGCCGCCCGAACCGTCGGCGCGGGTGAAGTACAGGTTGAGGCTGTATTCCTGGATGCTCAGGTCGTCGCCGGCATTGCCGCTGCCCGGAGCAACGCGAACCTTCTTGTAGACCGGGTCGAACGCGATCGTGACCGGGGCGATCAGGAACGGAACCTGGACCATCGGGCCATAGGCCTGGTTCGGGTTGACGTACTGGCCGGAACCCGGCGTCACGCCCGGAGCCGCGACGTTGGCGGTGACGGTGCTGTTGGTGCCGCCGTTGTTGTAGATGTTGACTTCGGTCTGGCCGAGCGAGGTTTCCGACAGCGCGAAGGTGAAGGTCGCGAAGTTCTGGACGCCGGCGGCATCGAGGTTCGAGTCACCCGGAACGGTGCGGTCGTGGCTGAAGAAGGTCTGGATGCCGCCACCCGAACCGGTCGAGATGTAGGAGATCTTCGCGTCGCTCTTGACGATGTCGGTCGAGCAATCGAACGCCGGCGAACCGGTGTACACGAAGTCGGCGATTTCGACCGGGGTGGTCGAACCGCGGAAGATCAGGTCGGTCTTGACGCCGTAGCAGTCAGCGGCCTGGCGAACGTAGTTGGCCGGAAGCGAAGCGCCAGCGCCATAGGCGTTGTACTGGACGTTCTGCGCCGAAGCGGCACCCGAAATCGCCGCCGCGCCCATCGAGGCGGTCAGCAGAGCTGCCTTCAACTTCATGGTAATCCTCCTGTTCATGAACCGGGGGTGGCTCATCGACAAGCCAACAGGAGCCGGTCCATGTAACAAAACTGACGCAATTCGCTCCGACAATAACGACAAGCGACAACGACCTTCCTCGAAGCGTTCGAGGAGCGGTGGCTGGCTCATCAGTAATACGAAGGTTCAGGCGTCGGGAATTCGGAGGGACTCGGGTTCTGTTGGCGGCGCCATATAGACAGTCGAACTGTAACAGTATCGTGACAGAGCGATGACCGAAGCGGTTAAGGTTATGGTCATCACCGAACGAGCGATGAGACGATCGTTGTTCGAGACGATGGCGGCGGGAAACGGATCGAGATGACGGTGAGTGCACGCGTAGCCGATGAAGCGGATAGGGGTGCGGCGGCCGGTCTCGCCACGCTGCTCTCCTCGGCGCGCGTGCTGCCCGCCGAGTCGCTCGCGCGCGCCGAACTGGTCGCCGCCGAGACCGGCGAGCGGCTCGACGCGGTGCTGACGCGCCTGGGCATCCTTTCCGAACAGGCGCTGGCCGGCGCGATCGCACGACATGCCGGGCTGGAACTTGTCTCCGCCGCCGCCCTGGCCGCCGGTGCCGGCGATGTCGGTATCGCTGCGCGGTTCCTGCGCGACCGGCGCATTGTCCCACTACCGCTCGCCGACAGGGTGTCGCTGGCGATGGCCGATCCGTTCGATCGGGTATCGATCGACGGGCTGAGCTTCTTTCTGGGACGCGAGGTCAGCCCGGTCGTCGCGGCGGCGAGCGACATCGAAGCCGCGCTGGACGCCTTGCTCGGTCCCGTCACCGAGGCGGAAGAAGCGCTCGACGAGGTCGATGAGGATGCGCTGGAGCGGCTCAAGGATCTGGCCAGCGACGCGCCGGCGATCCGCGCGGTCAATCGGCTGATCACCCGCGCGGTCGAATTGCGCGCGTCCGACATCCATCTCGAACCCGGCGAGGAGGCGCTGGCGGTGCGGTTCCGCGTCGACGGCGCCATGCGCGAGATGGAGCCGTTGCCCGCCGCGATGAAGCTGTCGCTGGTCTCGCGGGTCAAGGTGATGGCCGGGCTCAACATCGCGGAGAAGCGATTGCCGCAGGACGGCCGGCTGCGGCTGGCGGTGCGCGGGCACGATATCGACCTGCGCGTCGCGACCGCGCCCACCATCCATGGCGAATCCGTGGTGATGCGCCTGCTCGACCGGTCTCACCTCACGCTCGACTTTAAGACGCTGGGTTTCGATCCGGCGCTGGAGGAGACGCTGGGGGCGATCCTTGCCCGGCCGCACGGCATCCTGCTGGTCACCGGGCCGACCGGCAGCGGCAAGACGACAACGCTCTATGCCGCGCTTGCCGCGATGAACACGCCCGAGCGCAAGATCCTGACGATCGAGGATCCGATCGAATACCGGTTGCCGGGGATCGGCCAGACCCAGGCTCAACCGGGGATCGGCCTCGATTTCGCGACCGCGCTGCGCAGCTTCCTGCGCCAGGATCCCGACGTCATGATGGTGGGCGAGATCCGCGACCTGGAGACCGCGCAGGTCGCGGTGCAGGCTTCGCTGACCGGCCACATGATCCTGTCGACGCTCCATACCAACACGGCCGCCGGCGCGGTGACGCGGCTGCTCGACATGGGCGTCGAGCCGTTTCTCGTCACCTCGACGCTCAATGCCGTGCTGGCTCAGCGGCTGGTGCGCCGGCTGTGCCCGGATTGCCGCGAGCCGCATCGTGCCGATGCGACGCTGCTCGCGTCCGCGGGCATCGACGCCGAGGAGGGGGAGGTCACGCTCTATCGTCCGGTCGGCTGCGCGAAATGCGGCGGCAGCGGGTTTCGCGGCCGGCTGGCGATCGTCGAACTGCTGGAGGTCGACGACACGATCGCGCGGATGGTGATCGACCGGGTCGAGGCGCGCGAGATCGAGCGCGCGGCGCTCGACAAGGGCATGCGATCGATGCTGGCGGATGGCGTCGCCAAGGCGCGCGCCGGGCTGACGACGCTCGACGAAGTGCTCCGCGTGACGCGCGAGGCCTGAAATGCTAGGTAAACCCGCGCATTCTAGGGACCGGCCGGCGCTCCTGCGAGAGCAGGAGCCCAGGGCAAAAAAGGGCATCGCTTGCGGTCCTGGGCTCCTGCTTTCGCAGGAGCACGCGTGCCTCAATGAAAAACGGAAAAGCTCCGATGGCTAACGCCTCCGCCGTCGCGCGCTTCCGCTATCGCGCCGCCGCCGCCAGCGGCCGCATCGAGAGCGGGGTGATCGAGGCGGGGTCCACCGCCGATGCCGTCGTCCGGCTGCAGCGCAAGGGGTTGCGGCCGATCGAGACCGTCGCGGAGAAGGCGGGTGCCGCCAGCCCCGCCCAGCCGAAGCGCAATCGCGCCGCGATGGTGGCGGCGACCAAGGCGTTCGGCGAACTGGCGGTGCTGCTCGACGCCGGCCTGCCGCTCGATCGCGCGCTGGTCATCACCGTGGAGAACATGGCGGGATCGCCCGCGCAGCCGGCGCTGGCGCTGCTGCTGGCGCGGGTGAAGGAGGGCGTGCCGCTGTCGCGCGCGATCGCCGAGGCCGGGGCCGCCTTTCCGCCGATGGCCGCGCCGATGGCGGAGGCGGGCGAGGCCAATGGCCGGCTGGGCGAGGCGCTGGGCAAGCTCGCCGAGACGCTGGAGCGGGCCGAGGCGCTGCGGCAGTCGGTCGTCTCGGCGATGATCTATCCGGTGCTGCTGACCTGCGTGTCGGTGCTCGTGATCCTGGGCATGCTGCTGTTCGTGGTGCCGCAGTTCGAAGGGCTGTTCGGGGGCGCGGTCGATCGCCTGCCCCCGGCGACGCGCTTCGTGATGGGGCTGAGCCGCTTCGTGCGCGAATCCGGGCTCTGGCTGTTGCTGGGGCTGGTCGCCGGCGGGTTCGGTGTCCGCCAATGGGCGCGCCAGCCCGCGACCCGCCGGATGCTCGACCGGCGGATCCTGACGATGCCGAAGATCGGCCCGCTGCTCACCCGGATCGAGACGGCGCGGCTGGCGCGGGTGCTGGGCAGTCTCGTCGATGGCGGGGTGCCGTTGCCCAACGCGCTCGACCTGGCCCGGCGGACGCTGGCCAACAGCCATTTTTCGAACGCCGTTGGCGGCGTGGCGGAGGGGCTCAAGCAGGGCGGGGGGCTTTCCGGTCCGCTCGCCGCGACCGGGCTGTTCCCGCGCCTGGCGCTCAGCTTCATCCGTACCGGCGAGGAGACCGCCCGGCTGGGGCCGATGCTCGGCCGGCTGGCCGACGTGCTCGACCAGGAGGTCAAGATTGCGCTGGGCCGGATTGTCGCGCTGCTGACGCCGGCCATCACCATAGCGATGGGCGTGATCGTCGCCGGGCTGATCGGATCGATCATGTCGGCGATCCTGGGCTTCAATGAAATGGCAATGACGCAGTGAATGGTGACAGGACGATGATCGATCCTACCCTGCAAGGGGAGGTGGCGCGCGAAGCGCGACGGAGGGGTATCGCCGCCCGAAGCGGAGCGCCTCATTGGGAGCGGGATACCCCTCCGTCAGCCCTGCGGGCCGACACCTCCCCTTGCAGGGGAGAAGCGACAGAATGGCAATCGAAATGGAAAAAATGAACGCGAACACTTCAGCCCCTGCCGATCCCCGTCGCCCTCCGCGCCGACCCCGCGAGGAGGGCTTCACCCTGCTCGAACTGCTGGTGGTGATCGCGATCCTGGGCCTGCTCGCGGCGATCGTCGCGCCGCAGGTGATCCGCTACCTCGGCAGTTCGAAGACGCAGACCGCGCAGGTCCAGATTCGCAACATCGATTCCGCGATGCAGCTCTATCGCCTCGACAACGGATCGCTGCCGTCCAACGACGTCGGCCTGCAGGCGCTGGTCAAGGCGCCGGGCGACGCGCCCGCGTGGAACGGCCCCTATCTGCCGCTCGCCAGCGCGCTGATCGATCCCTGGGGCCAGCCCTATGGCTACAAGACGCCCGGCGACCATGGCGAGGCCGACATCTTCTCGCTGGGATCCGACAAGGCGGCCGGTGGCGATGGCGAGGCCAAGGATATCGGCAACTGGTGATCGGCAGCTGACGCCATGACGTTGTTCGAAACGCTGGTCGCGGTCGCGATCCTCGGGCTGATCTCGGCGCTGGCCTTCCCGGCGCTGCATCGGTCGACGGACGCGCTTGCGCTGGAAGCCGCGGCGATGACGCTGGCGACGGAGCTCACCAACGCCCGCGCCGCAGCGCTCCGGTCGGGCAGCGGCGTCCGCTTCGATCCGACCCCCGATGCCGACGGCTATGGCTGGCGCGCGGGCGCGGGTGGCGGCTGGGGGCGGCGGGTGACGCTGCCGACGGGCGTGCGGATCGCGATGACGCCGGGCGCGGTCGGCTTCTATCCCGACGGATCGTCGACGGGCGCGCGGCTGGCGTTGCAGGCAGGCCAGAGCCGCCGGACCGTCGAGGTCGACGTCGCGACCGGGCTGGTGGCGCGATGACCGGCGGGCCTGCCGCCGAAGAGGGATCGATCCTGGTCGAGACGATGATCGCCGCCGCGATCGTCGCGATGATCCTGGGCGCGGCGCTGCAGACGATCGGCATCAACGCCCGTGGCGCGCGACTGGCGCAGGAGCATCGGCTGGCGGCGCTGGTCGCGCAGTCGCGACTGGCGAGCGTAGGCGGCGAGATCCCGCTGCTGCCCGGCCGCTATGAGGGGCGCGAGGGTGCGCTGGCTTGGGCGGTCGAGATATCGCCTTATGAGCGCGCGGTCGCCAGCCGCGCCGGCCAGCCGATGCGCGTTGCGGTAGCGGTGGGCGAGGCGGGCGGCGTGCCGGCGGTGACGCTCAACTCGTTGAGGATGGCGCGATGAAGCCAGCCGAGGAAGAAGCGGGCTTCACGCTGATCGAGCTGATGGTCAGCCTTGCGATCCTGGGCCTCGTCGCGGCGATGCTGGCGAGCGGGGTGCGGACGGGGCTGGGTGTGTGGCACCGGGTCGCGGACAAGGCCGAGGGGGGCGATGCGGTCGCGGCGGCGCAGTTCGCGCTGCGCGCCGTGATCGAGCGGACCCAGGCGCGGACCAGCTTTCGCGGCAGCCGGCCGAGCGTGGCCTTCATCGGAGACCGGGACAGCATGGCGTTCGTCGGCCCGGCGGCGCTGGCGGAGCGGCCGGCCGCCGCGCGCGACTATCGGCTGACTTTGGGCAATGACGGCGCGCTGTCGTTGTGGTCGGCGAACAGCCTGGCCGTCGACGCCGACACGCCCGATCGCCGCCGGGTGCTGCTGCACGGCGCATCGCGGCTCGACATCGCCTATTTCGGGACGGTGCCGCCCGACAACCGGCCGCAATGGCGCCCGGTCTGGCGGGGCATGCCGCGCCTGCCCGACGCGATCAGCATCCGCATCGGCTTTCCGGCGGGCGATCCCCGGCAATGGCCGGTCTTGATCGTCAGGCCGGTCGCGGGCATCGACAGCGCGTGCATCGTCGACGTCGCCAGCGGCCGGTGCAGGGGACGCTGATGACGCTCAAGGACATCATGAATGCCGACATGGGGACCGTCGGCCAGTGGGTCGCGGCCGGCTGGCGCTGGTGGACGGCCGAGCTGGCGGGCATGCTGCCCCAAAGGCTGCGCGCTTCGGCGGGACGGGGCGGCGACCATGCCCTGGCCGAGGGGCGGAATTTCCGCCTGGCGCGCAGCGGCCGGCTGCACAGCCAGCCCGGCACAGGCAAGCGCCCCCGCCGGATCACGCTGGCCCTGCCCGAGACGGCGGCCTTCCGGCGACAGGTCGAGCTGCCGATCCTGGGCGCGGCCGATCTGCGCCGGATGGTCGAGCATGACATCGACCGGCTGACGCCCTTCGCCGGCGACTCCGTGTATTTCGATATCGCGGTGATCGAACGGAGGCCGCTGACGGTGCTCGCGGACCTGGCGGTGATCCCGCGCGATCGCCTCGTCCGCCGCCTCGACGAAGCGCGTGCGGCGGGGATCGAGCCCGGCCGGATCGCGCTGGCGGATGGCGAGGGACGCACCCGTTTCGACCTGCTGCGCGCCATGCGCCTCGCCGGTGGCGGCAAGCAGCCGCTGCCGCCGGCTGCCGGCTGGTGGATCGCGGTGGCGGGGCTGGTCGCGCTGCTGCTGGCGGTGGTGATCGGCCGCGACATGATCGCGCTGTCGCGGCTGTCGGCCGCCGTCGAGGCCGAGGCGCCGATCGCCAATGCGGCATCCGGGCTGCGGCGACGGGTGGTGGCCGAGCAAGCAAGGCGACAGGCGCTGGCGCGGCGGCGGGCCGAGCATGACCCGCTGCCGATACTGGCAAGCCTGTCCGACGTGATGCCGGGCGGGGCTTGGGTGCAGCGGCTGACGTGGAACGGGGTTTCGCTGCGGTTGACCGGATACAAGCCCGAAGCGGTCGACATCATCGCGGCGCTGCGATCCTCGCCGCTGCTCGACAAGGTGCGCGAGAGCGCGACGGAGGCCCCGGCGACGCTGGCAGCGGGCCAGCCCTTCGATGTCGAGGCCGATCGCAAGGGACGCTCGAAATGAAGGCGATGTCGCAACGGGAGAGCCGGCTGGTCGCCATCGCGATCCTGCTCGCCGTCATCGCGGTGCTGTGGCTGGGCATCGTCTCGCCGATCCTGGCAGGGTTCGCCGTACGGGCGGAGCGCCGCGCCGGGCTGATCGACAGTCACGAACGCAACGTCCGCATCGCTTTGCGCGCGCCGCTGTTCCGGGCGCAGGCCGCCGAGCAGCGGCAGAGCAGCGGCGACTGGGCGATCGTCGCGCCCGACGCCGAGGCGGCCGCCGATATGTTACGAAGCAGGACGCGCGCTGCCGTCGAGCGTCACGGAGCTGTCATAAAAGCCGTTCAGGAGGTTCCCGGACAGGCGGGGTGGGTCGCCGTCCGCATAGACGCCGAACTGAGCCTCGCGCAGCTGACCGCGATCCTCGGCGAACTCGAAAGCGGCCTTCCCCATCTCGTCGTCGAGACGCTTTCGGTTTCGGCGGACAAGGCCTTTCAGACCGGGCGACTTGAGCCCATGGACATCCGCATTGAAATTGCCGCGCCCCATCTCCCAGCTGCCCAGCTCCCTGCTGCAAAGCGCTGAACAGGCACCGCTACCCGCCGCGCTGGCGGGGCTGCTGGTGGCGGTGGTCGTCGCGCATCTGCTGTTGCCGATCGACGCCGAGCTGCCCGAAGTGGCGACACCGCCGGTGACGCGATCCGCGCTCGCCGCCGTCACGATCGCGCCGGCGACGATCGATCCTGTCATCATGGCGTCGCCCATCTTCGCGCCCAGCCGATCCGGGGCGGGCGGGGCCGCCGCCGTGGCGGACGGCGAACTGCGCCTGCTCGGCACCGCCAGCCGACGCGGCGCGGTGGTGGCGATCGTCGCGATCGGCAGCGAGACGCTGACCCTGCGCGGTGGCGAGACGGCGGGTCGCTGGCGGCTGGTCGCGGTCGGCCGGGATCGCGCGGTGTTCGAGGGTGAAGGCGGCCGTCGCCTGTTGCGGATCGGCGAAGGCGGGGAGGGCGGCCAGGCCGGCGGCGCTCCGCAGCCGCTCGAAATTTCCCGGCCCGAGGAGGACTGATGCGCCGCATCCTGCACGGGGGCGTCATCGCGCTGCTCCTCATCACCACGCTGGCCGCTTCGGTGCCGGGCTTTGGCCAGACGGTGCCCGACCGACCCGATGAACGCGGCGTCAGCAGCACGATCCTGCGCGGCGGCGCGCAGTTCCCGGCGGCCGCGCCATCGGGCACGCCGGATGCGCCGCCGAAGTCGGGCGACGTCAGCCTGAACTTTCCCGGCGTCGACGTGCGCCAGGTGGCCAAGGCTGTGCTGGGCGACATATTGGGCGTGCAGTATTCGATCGATCCGGGGCTGACGACGCCGGTGACGGTCGTCACCCAGCGGCCGATCGCGCGTTCGGCGGTGCTGCCCTTCCTCGAAGGGGCGCTGCGCGCCTCCGACCTGGCGATCGTGCCGCAGAACGGCGTTTTCGTGATCGCGCCGGTCGATCAGGCGCGCGACCAGGCCGCGCAGATCACCGACGCAGCAACCGGCTTCGGCACGGAGACGCATACGCTGCGCTTCGTTGGCGCGGAGCCGATGAAGGCGCTGCTGGAGCCGGTGCTGCCCGGCGTCGTCGTCCAGGCGGACAGCTCCAGCAACACGCTCACCATCGCCGGCACGACCGGACAGCGCCGATCGGTCCGCGACCTGATCGCGCAGTTCGACGTCAACTGGCTGCAGGCGATGTCCTTCGCGCTGATCGTGCCCCAGCGGACCGACGCGCGGCTGATCACGCCCGAGCTCGACAAGCTGCTCAACGGTCCGGGTGCGCCGACCGCCGGGCTGGTGAAGCTGATCGCGATGGAGAGGCTCAACGGCATTCTCGCGGTATCGCCCCAGCCGCAATATCTGGACGATGTGCGGCGCTGGGTGGAGATCCTAGACCGCGAGGGGCAGAACAACGAGAAGCGGCTGTTCGTCTACCGTGTCCAGAACGGGCGATCGGCCGACCTGTCGAAGACGCTGATCAACGCGTTCGGCGGCAGCGGCGGCGCGGGCGGGCGCAACGGCCTGCCCGGCATCGGCCTGGGCGGCGACCAGCGATCGGGCAGGGTGGCGGATGGGGGGAACAGCAACGCCTCGACGAGCAGCGGATCGGACAACAGCGTTCCCTCCGGCAACCCGCTGAGCCCCGCCGGTGGCTCCTCCTCGTCGTTCGGGAGCAGCGACGGTTCCTCGAACGATACCGGCGGCGGCAATGGCGACAGCAATTCGGGCGACAGCTCGTCGACGGTCAACCTTGGCGACGGACTTTCGGCGACCATTTCCAGCGACAACGCCAACAACGCGATCGTGGTCTACGCCACGCCGCGCGTCTATGCGGTGATCGAGGAAGGGCTGCGCAAGCTCGACGTGCCGCCGCAACAGGTGATGATCGAGGCGGCCATCACCGAGGTGACGCTGACCAACGAGCTAGCCTATGGCGTCCAATGGCTGTTCCGCGACGGCAATTTCAACATCGGCCAGGTGCGCGGCTCGACCCAGACGCCGACGCGCGTCTTCCCCGGCTTCTCGGCGCTCTATGCCAATTCAGGGTCGATCGTGGCGACGCTGAACGCGCTGGAGAATCTTACGAAGATAAACGTCGTCTCGGCGCCCAAGCTGCTGGTGCTCAACAACCAGACCGCGTCCCTGCAGGTGGGTGACCAGGTGCCGATCCTGTCGGGCACCGCCGTCAGCGTCGAGAATCCGGATGCGCCGATCGTCAATTCGGTGGAGTATCGGGACACCGGCGTGATCCTGAAGGTGACCCCGCGCGTCAACAGCGGCGGGCTGGTGCTGCTCGACGTCAGCCAGGAAGTCAGCACGGTCGTCAACGCGCGCACCGACGCGACGGTCGCCTCGCCCACGATCTCCACCCGCAAGGTGGCGAGCGCGGTGGCGGTGCAGGATGGCGAGGTGCTGGCGCTGGGCGGACTGATCAGCGACAGCACGACGAAGGGCAATAGCGGCATCCCGTTCCTCAGCCGGATCCCGATCCTGGGCGCGCTGTTCGGCAACCGGACCAATGATCTGCGCCGCACCGAACTGCTGATCCTGCTGCGCCCCCGCGTCATCCGCAATTCGGACGACGGCAAGGCGATCACCAACGAGCTCCGCGAAAAGATGCAGATGCTTCGCGGCGGGATCGAGCGGCTGAAGCCGGTCTCCGATGGCATCTCGATTCCGTGACCTGATCCAGCGGGCATCCGGCCGGCAGCGGCGAGCCGGGGAGGATGGCTATGCGCTGTTGGCGGCTGTCGGCGCGCTGGCGTTGTTCGGCTGGATCGCGTTCACGGTGACGGCGGCGGGCCGGGGCGGCGTCGCCTCGGCCGGAGCGATCGTCGAGCAGGCGCGGCTCGCCGCCGCCGCCGAGGCCGGGCTGGCGCTCGCGGTCAATCACCTGGCGGCCCGCAACCGCGCCGACCGCTGGTCGATCGATGCCCGCCCGTATCAGGAGCGCTTCGACGGTATCCGGATCACGGTGCGGATCGAGGACGAGCGCGGCAAGATCCCGCTCAACCGCATCGACGAGGCACAGGTGCGCCTGATGTTCGAGGCGTTGGGCCTGCCGGAGGATCGCGTGGCGGCGCTGACCGACGCCTTCATCGACTGGCGCGACGACGACGACATGGCGCGGCCGCTGGGTGCCGAGGCCGAATGGTATGGCGCGGCGGGGGTCCGCCCCCGCAACGGCGATCTCCGCTCGATCGACGAGCTCATGCAGATCAAGGGCTTCGATCCGGATCTTTACGCGCGGCTGAGCCGGTCGGTCACGGTATGGCCGGGGATGTCGGGCGCGTTCGAGCCCGCCAATGCCGATCCGCTGGCGATCGCGGTGATGACGCGCGCGGGCATGGGATCGCCCCAGGTGATCGAACGGCAACGCGAACTGGCGGGTCAGCGCCCGGCGCAGTCGATCGCGCCGGATGTCGAGCTGGCCGGGCGGCCGCTCACCGTCCGTGTCACCGCCGACCACGGCGTCGAGGGGCGGATGGAGCAGGCGACCGTGATCGAGTTCCTGCGCCGGGGCTCGGGCGAATGGGGGATACGGTATCGGGAGTGATCGGGGGACAACCGCTCAGTCCGGTTCCCCCCCCTCTCGTCGCGGATGGTTGCGATCTTGCTGCGTTGAGCTGAACCTCTCCGTTCGTGTCGAGCGTAGTCGAGACACATGGAGCAGGTGTCTCGACTACGCTCGACACGAACGGTTTGAGGCGTTTCAGAACAGGCTCTGGCCAGCCCGGAGGCCGAGGGTTTCCCGCCCCGCCCCCTGTCTTACTGCGTCACCGGCGGGCAATCGGCCGAACGGGGGCCGCTGTCGTCGCAGGGATCGTCGTCGGTTCCGGCATAGCCCTGCACGTCGACAAGGATGCGCGAGAGCGCGTCGTCGTTGCGCTGGTTGGGCCGGCTGGCGGTTTCCGCCGCCGCCTGCGCCGCCGCCGAGGCCGCGCTGGCGGCCGCCTGCGCGCCGGAGTCGATCACCGGGCTGGCCGTGAGACCGAGCGACACGCCGCCGACCTGGAAGTTGTCGGCATTGGCGACCGCCGCCGCCGCGACGAACAGGTTGCCCGACACGCGCACGCCGGCGTCGCCCGCGTCGACCGTACCGCGCGGCGCGATCAGGTAGACGTCCGGCGCGGTCTCGCCCGGGGCCGGTTCGAAGGCCGCGATGCCCGCGCCGGAGACGCCGCCCAGCGCGTCGACCTGCGAGAAGCCGTCCGCGTCGATGCGGACCACCACCGGCGGCACGTTGGCGGCGGTCTTCGGCCCCTGGCCGGCGTTGAGATCGCCGTTGGAGGACCAGAGCGTGATGTCGCCACCGGCCTGGGTGAACAGGCGGCTCTGGTTGAGCAGCAGATCGCCGTCGGTGAAGCTGCGGATCGCGCCGCCGCGCAATGTCAGCACACCCTCGTAGCCGGTGGGGATGCTGTCGATGCGGGCGGGCTGGATGCCGCTGAAGCCGATCGAGGGGTTGCCGTTGGACGAAAGCCCGCTGGCCCGATCGCCGAAGAGCAGGCGCGCGCCGTCATAGCTGCGGCGCGCGGCCTGATCGGCGGTACGCACGGTCGAGCCCGCGACGATCCGGCCGCCCGGCCCGAGGATCGAGATGCTGCCACCGCGCGAGGTCTGGATGGTCGCGAGGCGGAGATCGAGGTTGCCGGTCTCGACCTGTTCCTCGGCACCGGCCTGGCCGCCATCGAGGCTGTTCTCCGTATAGCCGAGTTCGGGCGAGAACAGCGTGTTCACCGCGCGATAGCCACGGCTGTACTGCAGGTAGCTCGGCCCGTCGGGACGCGAGGTCGCTTCAAGCTCGTTGAAGTAGACCTCATTGACCAGGAACAGCCGCTGGCGGAGCGCCGGCAGCGCCGCGAACACGGCATAGGCCTGAGCATGGTCGACATCGGCGGTGCCATAGGCGGCGGTCAGCTCGGCCGAGGCGTTGCGCTGCATCCAGTCGATCAGGACGGGGCCGTAGATCGGCCGGCTGCGATCGGCGACCTGGTTGCCGTTCTCGTCGGGCACCTGGACGAAGAGATCGTCGTCGAGCCCGGCGAGATTGGCGGGATCGATATAGGTATCGCGCAGACCGTCGTAATCGGCCCCGTTCGCGACGCCGAACAGGACGGTCACGTTGGCGCCCTGATCGGGCAGGAAGGGATTGGCTTCGTTGCCGATCGACATCACGCCGCCGCCCAGCGCGATCTGCCCCAGGAAGCCCGCGCCCTCGAGGCCGGGGCGCTGCGGGTTGACGACCGCCGAGTTGAGGAACGGCCCCGCATCGCGGCCCGCCTCCAGCACGAACTCGCCCGGCCCGCCGA
>Ga0160461_1000915_pt1 | contig 14498 bp, 13 predicted proteins | sample HID1975I_E6MG_FD_108266 | JGI IMG/M metagenome (GOLD analysis project Ga0160461, IMG submission 108266) | Enriched soil microbial communities from UW Madison campus, WI, USA - HID1975I_E6 MG | ecosystem: Environmental > Terrestrial > Soil > Unclassified | place: USA: Madison, Wisconsin...
AAGGCCAAGCAGCTTCGGTATTTGGTCGACCACGATCACAATGGCGATGCCCGCCTTGAACCCGACCAATACCGGCTCCGAAATAAAGCTGGCCAGGTAGCCCAGCCGCAACAGGGACGCAGCGATCAGCACGATGCCAACCAGCAATGCCAGGGTTGCCGTGGCAATCAGCAGTTGCGTGGGGTCGCCGTCCGGCACGGCCCGATCCAAGGCTGTCGCGGTAAGGATGGCGAGCGTGGTTGTTGTGCTGACACTAAGCGGGCGGGATGTGCCAAGGAACGCGTAGACAAGCATTGGCACAAACGCGGTGTAGAGCCCGACCTGAACCGGTAGCCCCGCTACGGCGGCATAGGCAAGCGCTTTCGGAATGACCACGGCGGCGGTCGTCAGCCCGGCGGTGACGTCATCCTTTATCGGGCTTGTAGAGGGCAGGTCGGATGGCATGGCGTCTCAACCGGGGGCCACCGCCTGCTGCTACCGATGCGGGCGGCTGAGATTGATTGTGAGCGCAGCCGCCGCGTGGCGTCCATGATGATTCCGGCGAAATGCCGTAAGAATCACGCTCAACGCTCAGCGATCAACCTGCAATGCTCAATGATCAACGCGCCGTGCGCTGATGCGGCACCAGCGGCGGCACCGGCTGGTCGGCGATCTCTTCCCAGAATCCTGGCAGGAAGCATTCGGCCACCAACAGCGGCTGGCCCTGGCGCCAGAAGACGGAGCGGCGCGCCCAGACCCGGGCGGCGTCCTGTTCCCGGCGCTCAGCCGGCAACACATCGCGCGCCGTCGCGTAGAACGGCACGGGCGACGCCAGGCGGCGGCAGGCGAAGGGGGAGCGGATAACGGTGCTGTCGTGATACAGCATGTCGGCAAGCGGCCGGGTCAAGAGCCGGCGCATGCCTTGCCACGCGCCGTGCGAGGCGCGCAGCGGCGTCAGGCTGCGGGCGGGCACGCTGTCCACGCCGTTCACCGACATCAGCACTTCACGGATCCATACGGGCGAGCCGGGCGCGATGCCCATGGCCTGTGCTTCGTCAGGCGGCGCGCCGTCGGCGTATTCGGCCAGCACGCGCAGGCGCACCTGGCCCACTTGGCGCAAGCCGGCGGTAAGCGCGCCCGGGCGGAACAGCCAGTGGCGCATGGCGGGGGGCAGGACGGGCGGCGCGACGGTGAGCCAGCCAGCGGCAAGGGGAGGGTGATGGGCTGCGGGTTTCATCATGGCTGCGTATTATGCCAAGCCCGGCTGACAGCCCCCATGCGTCGCAGTGACGCAGCGCGGATGGCGACACGCAACGCACAAGGCAACGCACAAGGCAACGCGCCAAGAGGCGTGGCGCAGCAACGGCCGGCAAGCGGTTCCGGCGTCCGGGAAAGCACTGATTGTCCCGCTAATGGCGCTCTCTCTATGATTTGCCCACGGTCAACATTGACCTGAATGCCTTTCCTCCCGTTGACGGGACCCGCAACCGGCTTTGGTGGTTCCGGGCAAGGCATGCAGTACCCCGCAGCAATAATTGCTGCTTGAACATTTGGTATGGCTATAGAAGCCCCCGACTTGCACGCGATGCGTGGTCGGGGGCTTTTTCGTTTTCAATTTTCGAATACGGAGATCGCATGCAAGCGTTGGACCCGCAGAGTTCCCCGGCCGTAGCGACCTGGGTGGCCAGTGTGCAGATGGCCCCGATGATCGGCGACGTCGCCGCCAATATGGCCCGGTCGGCCGAGCTGGTGGAGCAGGCCGCGGCCCAAGGCGCGCGGCTGGTGGTGCTGCCCGAATTGGCGAACACGGGCTACGTGTTCGAAAGCCGCCAAGAGGCCTATGCGCTGGCCGAGGTGGTGCCGGGCGGCCCCAGCTCGCAGGCCTGGATCGCGCTGGCGCAGCGCCTGGGCATCTACCTGGTGGCGGGCATCGCCGAACGCAGTGGCGACCGCCTCTACAACGCCGCCCTGATCGCGGGGCCGGCCGGGTATATCGGGACCTACCGCAAGCTGCATTTGTGGGGCGATGAGAACTTGTATTTCGAGCCTGGGGATCTGGGTTTGCCGGTGTTCCATACCGAACTGGGCCGCCTGGGGGTCGCCATCTGCTATGACGGCTGGTTTCCCGAGGTCTACCGGCTGCTGGCGGTGCGCGGCGCGGACATCGTGGCCGTGCCGACCAACTGGGTGCCGATGCCAGGGCAGACGCCCGACGGGCCGGTCATGGCGCATGCGCTGACCATCGCTGGCGCGCACAGCAACGGTTTGACCGTGGTGTGCGCCGACCGCGTGGGCACCGAACGCGGCCAGCCGTTCGTGGGCCGCAGCCTGATCGTCGGATCGCAAGGCTGGACAGCCGCGGGCCCGGCCAGCGCCGACCAGGAAGAAGTGCTGCTGGCGCCCATCGACGTGCAGGCCTCGCGCCGGGCGCGTCAATTGAACGATTTCAACCACGTGCTGCGCGACAGGCGCTGCGATATCTACGACGAGCAACTGGGCGCCTTGGCCGCCCTGGGGCAACGTTAAGCGATGGCCAATGGCCGACTCCCAAGGAGCAACCTCATGAAACCCCTGTTCAGCAGCTTCCCCATCCGCCTGTCGTTCGTCGCGTTACTGGCTGCCGTTGCCAGCGCGCACGCGGCGGAACCCTTGCGCATCGGCGTGCCCGTTGGTCTGTCGGGCGCCAACAGCGTCGTGGCGCCCGGCGTGGTGCAGGCGTCCCAGTTGGCGGCTGACGAGATCAACGCGGCTGGTGGCATCCTGGGCCGCCAGATCGTGCTGGAGATCGCCGACGACGCATCGGGCGCCGTTGGCGCGCAAAAGGCCTATGACACGCTGGTCTTTCAGAAGAAGGTAGATGCCATCATCGCCATGGAAACCAGCGCGGCGCGCAATGCCGCACTGCCCATCGTGTCGCGGGGCAAGGTGCCGTATATCTATACCTCTTTCTACGAAGGCCGCTCGTGCAACCGCTGGATGCATGTGAACGGCTGGGTGCCGGAGCAACAGGTTGCGCCGGTGGTGGACCACTTCATGCAAGAGCGCAAGGCCAAGACCTTCTTCCTGGTCGGCAGCGACTACGCGTTCGGGCGAGGCATGCTGAAGTTCACGCGGGAATACATCGAGAAGCAGGGCGGGCGCGTGGTGGGCGAGGAATACCTGCCCATCGATGGTTCGGACTGGACGCCGGTGGTGTCCAAGATTCGTTCGGCAAACCCGGATGCGCTGATCAGTTCCACGGCGGGCGGCGGGCCCAACGTGAGCCTGGCCAAGCAGATCAAGGCGGCCGGGTTGTCCATGCCCTACGGCAACCTGGCGATCGACGAAGGCACGGCCAAGACCATGGGCGATACGGCGGTGGGCATGTACATGTCGGCGTCGTACCTGACCAGTATCGATACGCCGCAGAACCGAAAATTCCTGGATGGCCTTAAGGCCAAGTTCGGCAACGATGCCAAGACCGCGAACGAGTTTTCCGGACCGCAGTACGAAGCCTTCTATCTGTACAAGGCGGCGGTCGAGAAGGCCGGTGGCCTGGATCCGCAGAAGGTGGTGCAGGCCTTGAGCGAAGTGTCGTTCGACGGCCCCCGGGGACCGGTCAAGATGGACCGCCAACGGCACGCGGCGCTGACCATGCGCCTGGGCCAGGTGCAGCAGGACGGTTCCATCAAGATCCTGCAAACCTTCAACCAGGTGGACCCGGGCGCGCAATGCCCGAACCTGAAGTGACGCCACGGTAACGGGATACGCGCCGCCGGCCTGGCTGGCGGCGCCGGAGATCGATATGGGTTTGCTGCTGGACATCTTGAGCACGGCCGCCATGCTCTTCATCGTGACGTCGGGGCTGATGATCATCTTCGGTGTGATGAAGATCGTCAATTTCGCGCATGGGGCGATTCTTACGCTGGGAAGCTATGCCAGTCTGGTTGTGACCCAGCTGGGCCTGAACCCTTGGGTGGCGCTGCCGTTCGCGCTGGCGGTTGGCGTCCTGGTGGGCATGGGGGTGGAACGCCTGATCGTGCAGCCGCTGTACAAGCGGCCGCTGGACGCGATCCTGGCTACGTGGGGCTTGGGCATCGTGATCGGCCAGCTCATTACCGTGGCGTTCGGGCGTGAAGTGCAGTTCGTGGACTCGCCGATCCAGGGCGCCGTGTCTTTTCTGGGCATGGAATATTCGGCGTATCGCCTGTTCCTGGTGCCTGCGGCGCTGCTGATCTATGCCGCCATGACGCTGCTGCTTAACGGCACCCGCTTCGGCGTGCGGACCCGCGCCGTGATCATGAACGAAGACCTGGCGCGCGGCCTGGGCATCAATGCCGAGCGCATACGTTTCACCACTTTCGGCCTGGGCGCCGGCTTGGGTGCGTTGGCCGGCGCGCTGATCACACCGTTGTCCAGCGTAGACCCGAACATGGGCCTGCCGTGGCTGGTCAGCGCATTCATGCTGGTCATGGTGTCGGGGCATTCGATCACCGCGCTGTTGCTGACCTGCGTGGTCTATGGCGCTTGCCAGGTGCTGGTGAGCATTTTCGTCAGCCCGATCCTGGGTGGCGTCACCATCGCCGTCCTGGCCGCGCTGACGCTGCGCCTGCGTCCTCAAGGATTCGCCCATGACTGAGCATTCGCTTACCCAAGCCGCGCAGGCGGGTTCCGCGCCCGCCTCGCGCAGGCCGCTTGGCCGCGGGCTGCCGTGGTTGGCCGCGGCGTGCCTGATACTGACTGTGGCCGGCCCCTGGCTGTTCGACACCTACTTGCTCAATGTGCTGATCAAGGCGCTGTTTTTTGCGATGGCGGCGGTGACCGTGGACGTGCTGTGGGGCTACACCGGCCATCTGACGTTCGGCCAGTCCGCCTTCTTTGGGGTGGGTGCCTATGCCGCCGGCCTGGCCTTCACGCATTACGGGTTTTCGCCCACCACCGCCGCGCTGGCCGCGTTCGCGGCCGTGGGCGCCGCGGTGGTGCTGGCGCTGGTGACCGGGTGGCTGTCGTTCTATCGGGGGGCGTCGCCGTTCTTTGCGACGGTCATCTCGCTGGTGCTGCCGATCGTGCTGATGCAGTTGGTGTTGGCCGGTGGCACCTATACCGGGTCGTCCTCGGGCCTGACGGGCTATGAGACGTTCGATCTGTCGCTCGAGGCCTGGTATGTGATTGCGGCCGGCACGTTGTCGGTCGTGGCCTTGCTGGCGTGGGTCGTGGTGCGCAGCGATGGCGGTCGCATTCTGGTGGCGCTGCGCGACAACGAGTCGCGTTGCAGCTATCTGGGCCTGAACACCGCCCACTGGCGCATTGTGCTGCTGGTCGTGTGCGGCGGCGTCGCCAGTCTGGCGGGGTTCGGCTATGGCGCGTTCAGCGGCGTGGTGGCGCCAGAGCTCACGGGTTTCGTGTTCGGCACGGAATTGATCATCTGGGTGGCGCTGGGGGGACGCGGGACCATCTGGGGGCCGGTGCTGGGCGCCATCCTCATCAATGTGGCGGGTTCCTACCTGAGCGGGAATCTGCCATTTCTGTGGCAGTTGCTGCTGGGCGTGACGTTCATCCTGGTGATCCTGCTGTTGCCGCGCGGGCTGCTGCCGCTGCTGACCGCGCCATTTTTGCGGCGCGGCGCCACGGCCCCTGTGCCGGTGCTTGGCGTGCGCGCCGGACAGGCGCAGCCGGCCAGCGGGGCGTCGTGGGCGTTGAGCCTGTCTGGCGTCGCCAAGCGCTTCGGCAGCCTGAAAGTGCTGGAAGGCATCGACCTGCAAGCCCGGGGTGGCGAATTGGTGGGCCTGATCGGTCCCAACGGCGCGGGCAAAACCACGCTGATGCGCTGCATCGCCGATGGCGCCGAGCGGTCCGAAGGAGAGTTGGCGCTTTACGGCCACCGCGTGTTGCAAGATGGCCCAGAGCAATGCGTGCGCTACGGCCTGGGGCGAAAGTTCCAGAACGCCAATGTGTTCGACACGATGACGGTGGCCGAAAGCCTGCGCATCGCGACGACCTTGCGCGAACAGCCATCGTGGTGGCGGCGGTCGCCCACGCTGGATTTGCCGCCTTACGCGTTGGAGGTGCTGCGGGTGACCGGGCTGGACCAATCCCTGGCCAGCGTGGCCCGCGACCTGTCACACGGGCAGCAACAGGCGCTGGAACTGGCGATGGTGCTGGCGCTGGAGCCGCGCATCGTGCTGCTGGACGAGCCCACGGCGGGCTTGAGCAAGGCCGAGCGGGCGCAGATCGGCCAGATGCTGTCATCGCTGGCGCACAAGTACGGCTTGTGCTGCCTGCTGGTGGAACATGATCTGGATTTTGTGAAGGAAGTGGCGACACGGATCGTCGTCTTGCACCAAGGCCGGATCGTCATGGACGGGAGCTTTCGCGACGTCGTGGAATCCGAGCTGGTGCGTACCATTTACGCGGGCAGCGCGCAGGCTGCGCAAGGAGCAGGGCAATGACGGGAATGGGACCGGCATTAAGCCTGGAGGGCGTGGCCAGCGGCTACAAAGGCTCGGTGGTGCTGAACGATGTGTCGCTGTCGGTCGAGCGGGGCGCCTGCGTGGCGCTGCTGGGCAAGAACGGCATGGGAAAAAGCACGCTGCTCAAGACCATCATGGGGTACCTGCCCAAGCTGCGCGGGCGCGTCAGTTGGGTGGGGTGGACGCCACGCGCTTGCGCCCGCACGAAGTGGCGCGCTGCGGCGTGGCCTACGCGGCACAGGAACAGCCCCTGTTTCCCGACCTGAGCATCCGCGACAACCTGCGCCTGGGCCTGCCACGGGAGAATCTCTTCGACGAGCGCTTTGCCGACATCGTCGAACTCTTCCCGGTGTTCGCGACTCGGCTGCGCCAGCACGCTGGCACCTTGTCGGGCGGGGAGCAGAAGATGCTGCTGGTGGCGCGCGGGCTGATGCAACGGCCCGATTTGCTGCTGCTCGATGAAATCACCGAAGGGCTGCAACCATCGGTGATCGAACGGCTGGGTCGCGCCCTGAACTGGGAGCGAGAACGGCGCGGCACGACCCTGTTCATCGTCGAACAGAACGTGGCGTTTGCGTTGGACGTGGCCGACCGCTATCTGGTGCTCAAGCAAGGCGCCATCGTGGACGAGGGCGATGCTGGTGCGCCCCAGGCCATCGGCAATATCATTGACCATCTCAAGGTATGAACGCCGCCATGTCGGATTGCGCCATGGCCAGCCTGCGGGTTTCACGCTTAAGGACGTCATCATGACCTCGCTCCAGGACAAGGACGCAGACCGGCCCGGGTGGCGCATCGGCGTGCTGTATTCGCGCAGCGGCGTCACGGGCACGACCGAGTCGCAGCATTTCTTCGGGACGGTGCTGGCCGTGGAAGAGATCAACGCCTTGGGCGGCGTGCTGGGCCGGCCGTTGGAACCGGTCGTGTACGACCCGCGCAGCGACGCCGAGGAGTACCGGCGCCTGGCGGCCCGCCTGTTGCTGGACGACGAGGTCAGCGTCATTTTCGGCGGCTGCACCTCGCATTGCCGCAAAGCGATGCTGCCCGTGGTGGAGCGCAGCAACTCCCTGCTGTGGTACGGCTCGGTTTACGAGGGCTTCGAGTATTCGCCCAACGTCATCTACACCGGGGCGGCGCCCAACCAGGGCAGCATGCAGTTGGCCGCATACCTGATCCAGCACTGCGGCTCGCGCATTTTTCTGGTGGGGGCGGACTACATCTACCCGCGCGAAACGAACCGCATCATGCGCGAGACCGTGGAGGAGCACGGCGGCGAGATTCTGGACGAGACCTATCTGCCCTTGGGCTGCGATGAAAGCGACATCATCGACGTGGTGGCGGACATCCGGCGCATCCAGCCGGATGTGGTGTTTTCGACCCTGATTGGCGATGACGCCCAGCGCTTCTATCGGCGCTACCACGAGGCCTGCCAGCAGGCGGGGGCGGAAACGGCTCATATTCCCATCGCCAGCCTGACCATGGCGGAATCCGAGGTTGCCGAGATTGGGCCGCGGCTTTGCGTGGGCCACATCACCGCCGCGACCTATTTCAATACCGTCGATACGCCCGCCAACCAGCATTTCCTGGCGCGCTGGCGCGACCGCTTCGGCGAGCGTCCCGCCAGCGTCTATGCCGAAACCTGCTACAGCCAGGTGCACCTGTTCGCGCGGGCGCTGCAGCGCGTGGGCAGCATGGACACGCGCAAGCTGGTGCGGGCGGTGCACCAGGTCATGTTCGACGCGCCGGACGGGCAGATGTCCATCCTGGCGGAAAATAACCACTGTGTGCTGACGCCGCGCATTGGCGTGTGCCGGGCGGACGGGCGGTTCGATATCGTCTGGGAAAGCGACCAGCCGGTGAAGCCGGACCCCTATCTGACGGCGTTCGGTCTGGACGATTTCTGGTTGAAATGAGCATGGACCATAGCCTACGCCGCCTCTACGAGGACTTGCGCAGTGTGGCCGTCGCGGTGGTGTACCCACCGGGCGAAGACCGCGATGTGCTGGTCGAGCAACTCAAGCGCATCGGTTGCCGCATCCATTTGCATTGGCCGTTTCCGGACGCCGCGCCCGCTGGCGCGGATGTCATCTTCTTCCAGGTTTCGCAGTGCGTGCAGAACAGTTCGGCCTGGTCCGCCAGCGAAGTCGAAGCCACCTTGATCGCGCTGTCCGAATACGAAACGCCCACCACGCTCAAGCAATTGCTCAAAACCAATGCCCACGGGGTGCTGACGCGGCCATTCCGATCGGCCGGCATCCTCAGCACGCTGGTGCTGGCGCGGTCGGCCAAGCAGTTCCAAAGCCGGCAGCAGGTCAAGATCGACAAGTTGGAAAACACCATCAAGGCGCGGCGCGTCATTGAAAAGGCGATCCGCGTGCTGATGGACCATCAGCGGCTGGACGAACGCGCGGCCTATGAACACATGCGGACCCGCGCCACGGGTCTGCGTGTCAGTGTGGCGGAAGTGGCCGCGATGATCATCGAGGCCAGCGAGGCCATGGAAAAACTCGGCCTGGGCGGCGCGCGCCCAGGACCGCCGCAACACGGCTAAGCGCCCGCCTGCAAATGCAAAGAGGAAAACAATGAAAGTCATGATCGCCCGCCTGAATCACGAGACCAATACGTTTTCGCCCGTGCCCACGCCGCTGGCGGCGTTCGGCAACGACGGCCCCGCCTTTGATGCGCAGGCCTACAACGACAACAAGGGCAAGCGCACGGCCATGTCGGCCTTTATTGACCTTGCCGAGGCGAACGGCGCGTCGCTGGTCACGCCGGTATCCGCCACCGCCTATCCCAGCGGCCGGGTGGACGCAGCGGCCTATCGCACGCTTTGCGACGCGATCGTGGCGGGCGCGCGGGGGTGCGGCGCGATCCTGTTGGACCTGCACGGCGCCATGGCGGTCGAAAGCACCGATGACGGCGAGGGCGACCTGCTCGAGCGCCTGCGCCAGCAGACGCCCGACGTGCCGATTGCGGTGGCGCTGGACCTGCATGGCAACGTCACGCCCAAGATGATGGCCAACGCCGACGTGATCATCAGCTTCAAGACCTACCCGCACGTGGACATGTACGAAACCGGCGAGCACGCGGGCCGCATTCTGTTTGACTGGCTTAACGGCGGGCCGCGCCCTGTGATGGCGTGGCGCCGCCTGCCGTTGATGACGCACACGTTGCGCAGCGCCACGGCGCAAGGCGCCATGCGCGACGCCGTGCAGGCGGCCCGGCTGGCCGAAGCCGGCGGCATGCTGGGCGTATCCGTGCTGGCGGGGTTCGCCCTGGCCGATATTCCCGCTCCGTGCCTGAGCGTGGTGGTGGTGGGCGCGGGCGACCCGGCGCGGGCGGAACAGGCGGCCACGAAAATGGCGCAAACCCTCTGGGCCGCGCGCGACGGTTTTTTCTATCACAGCGAGCCCTTGGCCAATTCGTTGGCCCGCGCCGTTGAACTGGCGTGCGGCGCCGGCAAGCCGGTGCTGTTGCTGGACCATGGCGACAACTGCATGTCCGGGGGCACGTGCGACACCATGGAAGTGCTGATGGCCGCGGTCGACGCCGGGTTGACCGGCATCGTCGCCGGCCTGTATTGCGACCCCGAGGCCGTGGCGGCGTTGACGGCGGCGGGCGAGGGCAAGCAGGTCGAGATCCTGGTGGGCAACAAGCGACCCATCCCGGCCATCGGCCGTCCGGCCGCGCCGGTGCTGTTGAAGGGGCGGGTCGGCGCAGTAACTGACGGCCAGTATGTCATCACGGGTCCCACCTACACCGGCCAAACGGCTTGCATGGGCCGCAGCGTGGTCCTGGATATCGGCGCCGCGCAATTGGTGATCACCGAGAGGACACACGAACCCTGGGACCTGGGTGTATTCGAAAGCATGGGACTGGACCCCCGGCGCGCCCGCTTCGTGCTGGTGAAGTCCCGGATGTACTGCCGGCCGGTGTTCGAACCCATCTCGCAGGCGCTGGTGGAATGCGCCAGCGCAGGTGTCACCAGTTCGGATTTTTCGCTGTTTCCCTATGAGCGCAGGCACCGCCCGCTCTATCCGCTGGAACCCATGGCCCCGTCCGACTACGACCCTGCCGTTTGATCGGCATGGCGCTTGGCGTCCGCATACAATACCGCCCATGGAAAAAGTACGTATCTCCAAGCTCATGTCCGAGCGCGGACTCTGCTCGCGCCGCGAGGCCGACAGCTATATCGAACGCGGCTGGGTCCGCGTGGACGGCGTCGTGGTGTCCGAACTGGGCGCCAAGGCGTTTCCCGAGCAGGTCATCACGCTGGAACGCGCCGCGCAGGCGCGCCAGACTTCGCGCGTGACCATCCTGATCAACAAGCCCGTGGGTTATGTGTCGGGCCAGGCGGAAAAGGGCTATACGCCTGCGGTTGCGCTGATCGACTCGCGCTCGCGCTACGCGGGCTGCCGGCATCCGCAGCGCTTCGAGCGCGCGCATCTGGAAGGGCTGGCCGTGGCCGGCCGGCTGGATATTGATTCGCAAGGCCTGCTGGTGCTGACGCAAGACGGCCGCATCGCCAAGCACCTGATCGGCGAAGACTCCAGCGTCGACAAGGAATACCTGGTGCGGGTGCAGGGCGATTTGCCCGACCGTGGGCTGGAACTGTTGAATCACGGCCTGTCGCTGGATGGCAAGGCCTTGAAGCCCGCTCACGTGCGTTGGCAGAACCACGACCAACTGCGCTTTGTGCTGCGTGAAGGCAAGAAGCGTCAGATTCGACGCATGTGCGAACTGGTGGGCCTGAAAGTGGTGGGCTTGAAGCGTGTGCGCATTGGCCGCGTGCAATTGGGTGACCTGCCGCTGGGTCAGTGGCGCTATCTGCGCGACGACGAAGGGTTTTGACCCTTCTTTTTTTATTCGTCATTCAGGGAGCATTCAGCTTCCCTGTTCGGCTCAGCCGACAACTGATGTCGGCGGTCAGCAGATTTTTCAGTCTGTTTCCAAGCCCCCGTTATTTCATGAAAGCGGGGGTATCCTTCGCCTGCCCGTTGCTGCCCAGACGCTCCATCAGGAATTCGATGAAGATCCGGGTCTTGGCCGGCAGCAACCGAGTTTCGGTGACCGCATAGACAGGGAAGGGGCCCAATTGCCAGTCCGGCAACACGCGCCGCAACTGCCCTGATTGCTGTTCGGCCGTCTGGCCGCCCACCAGCACCGCGATGCCCGCGCCCAGCATGGCCAAGCGCCGCGCCATGGCGACACCGTTTACCGAAAACCGGTTGCCCGGCGTGAACTCGATGTGCTGGTCGCCGCAGTTAAGCGGCCATCGCGTGACGCGGCCCGCGCCTTCCGCGCGGAATTCTATGCACTCGTGACGGGTCAAGTCACTGGGGTGCTTGGGTTCTCCGTGCTTTTCCAGGTAGTCGCGCGAGGCATACAGGTGCGCGGGCAGCATGCCCAGCAGCCGGGCGATTTGCGTCGAATCGGGCAGTTCGCCGATTTCGATCGAGATGTCGCAGGTCTGGAACACGCGCGAGGCGTGGTCCGGGTTTGCCAGGTCCAGGAAAAACGTGACGTCGGGATAGCGGCGGGAGAACTCCATGAACGATTCAGCCAGGAAGTCCGTGCCGAAATCCGCGGGCATGTTCACCCGCAACGGCCCGGCTGGCGTGTCCACCAGCTTTTGCAGTTCTTCATGGGCAATCTGCGCTTCGGCCACGATGCGCTGGCAGCGTTCGAAATACAGCCGCCCGGCGTCGGTCAGTTCCACCTTGCGGGTGGTGCGGCTCAACAAGCGCAAGCCCACGGATTTTTCCAATTCGGCCACCTGGCGAGACAGGGTGGATTTAGGCACGCCCAGCGTTGCTGCAGCGCGGCTAAAACTACGTGTCTTGGCCACTTCGACGAAGAGTTCCATGCCTTGTAAGCGTTTCATGTCGAGATTCTTTCACAGACTCGGAGCGGGAAATTGTCCCATAAATGGAATGATGTTTTCTTTCTACGCCCCTTTGTTTCTGGGGCGGGATAACTCAGAATGCGGGTTCTGCAATGCAGCAATGCACTAAAGCCCAGCTTGCGTTTTCAATGCCAATCCACCCTTTGATGCACAAGGCCTCCCCCCTCATCGCAGGCGGGAGGCGGGCTCCTTTTTTGTCGGAAATCGGGAATATCTATGAATAAGAAAAGCGCTATGTGGCGCAGCGCGGCAGTGCTCACGCTGACGGCATCGGCTCTCACCTTGGCCGCTTGCGGCAAGAAACAAGACGCACCGCAGGCGGGCAAACCGCAAGTCACCGTGGTGACACTGACCACGCAACCCGTTTCCCTGACCACCGAATTGCCGGGCCGCACGTCCGCGTTCCGCGTGGCCGAAGTACGGCCCCAGGTGAACGGCATTGTGCAAAAGCGCCTGTTCACCGAAGGCGGCGAGGTCAAGTCCGGCCAGCAGCTCTATCAGATCGACCCGGCCCTGTACCAGGCCAGCGTCGATAGCCAGAAGGCCGCGTTGGCCCGCGCCCAGGCGCAGCAGAAGACGGCTGCCTTGCTGGCCGAACGCTACAAGCCGCTGGTTGCCACCCGCGCCGTCAGCCAACAGACCTACGACAACGCCGTGGCGTCGCGCGACCAGGCCGCCGCCGATGTGCTGTCGGCCAAGGCCGCGCTGGATACCGCGCGCATCAACCTTGTCTACACCAAGGTGCTGTCGCCCATTGAAGGCATCATCGGCCGCTCGTCGGTGACCGAAGGCGCGCTGGTCACGGCCAACCAGACCGGCGCCCTGGCGTCGGTGCAGCAGATTGACCCGATCTACGTCGACGTGACGCAGTCCAGCGTGCAGTTGCTGCGCTTGCAGGACGCGTTGGCCAGCGGCCAGTTGAAGCGGGCCGACGGCGAACAGGCCGCGCTGGTCACGCTGACCCTGGAAGACGGTTCGCAATACAAGCAGACCGGCAAGCTCCAGTTCTCGGAAGTTACGGTAGACCAGGGCACCGGCTCCATCACGCTGCGCGCGGTGTTTCCGAACCCCGACCGCCGCCTCTTGCCGGGCATGTTCGTGCGTGCGCGTCTGGCTGACGGCGTAGCCGCCGACGGCTTGCTGGTGCCGCAACGCGGCGTGACGCGCAATCAGCGCGGCTTGCCGACGGCGCTGGTCGTCAACGCCAAGAACCAGGTGGAACTGCGTGAACTGAAGACCGACCGCGCCATTGGCGACAAGTGGCTGGTTACCGATGGCCTGGCCGCCGGCGACAAGGTGATCGTGGAAGGTCTGCAAATGGTGCGTCCGGGCGTCGAAGTCGTCGCCACCGAGGCAAGCGCCACCGCGCAGCAGCCGCAGGCGGCCAATGCCGCCCCGGCCAAGCAGTAATCAGGGAGCCTTGCATGGCAAAGTTTTTTATCGATAGGCCGGTTTTCGCCTGGGTGATCGCGATTGTGCTGATGATGGCCGGCGCGCTGTCCATCCTGCAATTGCCGGTCTCGCAGTATCCCAACATCGCGCCGCCCGCCATCGGCATCGCGGTGACCTACCCGGGCGCGTCCGCGCAGACCGTGCAGGACACCGTGGTGCAGGTCATCGAACAGCAGATGAACGGCCTGGACGGCTTGCAGTACATCTCGTCGGAAAGCAATTCCGACGGCAGCATGTCCATCACGCTGACCTTCAAGCAGGGCACCAACCCGGACACGGCGCAGGTGCAGGTGCAGAACAAGCTGGCGCTGGCGCAGCCGCTGTTGCCGCAGGAAGTGCAGCAGCAGGGCATCCGCGTTACCAAGGCCACGAAGAACTTCCTGATCGTGGCGGGCTTCGTGTCCACCGACGGCACGATGACCAAGGACGACCTGGCCGATTACGTGGCGTCCTACGTGCAGGATCCCATCAGCCGCACGCAAGGCGTGGGCGACTTCCAGTTGTTCGGCTCGCAGTACGCGATGCGCATCTGGCTGGACCCCGCCAAGCTCGTGAACTACGGGCTGACCACGGTGGACGTGGTGACGGCGATCAAGGAACAGAACGTGCAGGTGTCGTCCGGCCAGTTGGGCGGCCTGCCGTCCGTGCGCGGGCAGCAGTTGAACGCCACCATCATCGGGCCGTCGCGCCTGGAGAAGCCGGAAGACTTCGGC
>Ga0160461_1000916_pt1 | contig 14485 bp, 14 predicted proteins | sample HID1975I_E6MG_FD_108266 | JGI IMG/M metagenome (GOLD analysis project Ga0160461, IMG submission 108266) | Enriched soil microbial communities from UW Madison campus, WI, USA - HID1975I_E6 MG | ecosystem: Environmental > Terrestrial > Soil > Unclassified | place: USA: Madison, Wisconsin...
ATCCCCGCCAGCGAGATCGAGCCGCTGGTGGTGAGAGAGCTCTGCCGGTTCGCCGAGACCGGGCTGCGCGAGGCGGTGATCGCAGCCGCACCCAGTGCGCAACAGCTGCAGCTGTTCGATCAGCGGGCGAGGGAGTTCGCAAAGGGTCTGGCCGGCATGCCGACCGCCGCCCAGCGCGAGCGGTTGCAGGCATTGCGCACCTAGCGCAGATAGCTGCACGCTCGCCGGCAACTGGCACGAATCGCAATATACCCAGGCAACCGAAGCTGGGACCACCAATACCATCCTGACCGCCTCTACCATGGTGACCACTGCCGACCCGATTGGTAGGACGTGGAAGTACCGAATGAATGCTGCAGGGCAGATCGTTGGCATCCGTAAACCCAGCAGCCCCAACGCAGACAGCATATCGATCAGCTACTACCCCAACGGCCGGGTTCAGAGTTTCACCAATGGTGGCACGTGGAACTATGCCTACCACGACGCTTCCGGCATCCGCACTACGACGGTTACTGACCCGATGAACGATACGCAGGTCACGACTGCGGACATCAGCAACAATCAAGCCAAGCGGGTTATCTTGAGCCGCAAGGATGGCCTTAACCAACCGACTGCCTACACCTACGATATATCAAATCGCCTCGATACCGTCACAACACCGTATGGAATAAAAATCGACTACGATTACGACACTCGTGGGAATATCGTTCAGACAAAGATCACTCCTAAGCCAGGAGTACTCATACCGCGTACCGGTCTTCCTTATCCTGACATCGTCACCACAGCGGAATATGAGAACACTTGTACCTATCGGGCCTGGTGCAACAAGCCAAAATGGACAAAGGACGCCGCAGGCAATAAGACGGATTATGAATACCACGACACGTTTGGGGTTCCGTTGACCATCACCCAGCCGGCGGCAACAATAGGTGCAGATCGGCCGCAGACGCGCTATAGTTATAACACCTACAATGCTTGGGTCGAGAATGCCGCTGCGATGCCAGTCAAGGTCGTTGATCCCGTGACGCGGCTTACGGAAACCTCGCAATGTACCTTCGGATCGACCTGCATAGCCAAAGAACGAATTAATGAAATAAAAAGCAAGATAACATATCGGCTATCGGAGGGATTGACAACAACGAATATTAGTCCCAATTCGTTTATTGGTGAATGGGAAGAAGATGAAGGTGGTTCATCGACCCTGAAAAGCCGCACACGAACAAATTATTTTGATGCGCATGGGAATTTGCGTTGGCAAGACGGTCCGCTGTTAGGGACGAACGACACTACGTACTATTGGTACAATGCCGCACGTCAGCTTGAGCGTGTGACGTCTCCCGATCCCGATGGCCCCGATCCCTCATCAACTGTAAAAAACCTTCAACACCCGGCCATTTGGTATCGGTTTAATGTCGATGGACAAATAATTGGAACGGATCAGGGAACGGTACCAGGTACTGCTACAGCAGACTGGGCGAGCTTTGTAGTGCTGCAGAAGCAGACAACGGCCTATGATGGGCTTGGACGGCCAACGGCAGAGGCCTGATCGACGTTGCGCAGCCATCGGGAACCGAGGCAACGGTCAGCCTGACGAGCTATGGCTATCGAGCCGACGATCTCCTCGAGTGTTCCGCGGTCCGACTCAATCCCGCAACATTTGCAAGTCCGCCGGGAGCGTGCACTCTCGCGGTCACCGGTGCGAATGGGCCTGACCGGATCACCAAGGTCGAATACAACGAAGCGAAGCAACCCACTCAAATCACGGAGGGGCTTGGGACATCTAATCAACGTTTCCTAAGGCGCTACACTTACTATGCAGATGGCGGTCTGCAGTATATGGACGATCCTGAGGGCCATAGATTTGCGTACAGCTATGATGGCATGAATCTAGTACAACGCTGGCACCAACCTAGTATGACAGCAGATTTAGTCCATAGTTCGTCAGACTATTATTATACAGAATATGATTCTTTTGGAAATACTTTATACATAAGAAATAGAATTGGCAAATATATAAAGTACAGTTACGATAATTTGAGTCGTCTTACTAAACAAGAGCCGGTTGATAACGCAGACTCTTCAATCATAACGTACAGATATGATCTCGTTGGTCGATTGCTGAGAGCGGAGCAAGGGCAAGAATCTATTCGATTTACTTACGATGGGAGTGGAAACGTACTCACAGAAACGAGCTCCATCGGAGAGGTTAGGTCGTGGTACGATGCTGCTGGTCGTCGAACTAAGTTAGGCGATCCGACACCTAGTATCTTTTACCCGGATACTATACCTAAAGTGTATATCGATTATCAGTATGATGTCCTTAATCGTTTGACGCTCGTCAAGGAGGTGCTCGTCCAGCCAAACCCTAATTACGAGTGGCAACCGGAAAGTGAAGGTGGAAGCTATATTGCGAGATATAGTTACAACAATCTAAGGAAGCGCGCTCGTGTTTTGCAGGGCTACTCCCCAGATCGAGGGATTGATAATGCATACAGTTATGAGACTGGCTCGCATTTAACCAAAATTACGCGAAATCTCGACGGAACCGAAACGACAAATGATTCTGTTCTGGAGCTAACGCGAAATGGTGCGGGTCAGATCCAAATCAGGAGTCAATCGAATGATCGCTATGCGTTTACAGAGCTGAGCAACGTTAATAGAACCTATGCGGTCAATCGACTGAATCAGTACGTCGAAGCGGGTGCTTTGAATTTTATTTACGATGGTCGCGGCAATTTAGTGGACGATGGCACTGATCGAACTTACTCCTATGATGCTCGCAACCGGCTCAAGCAAATGGTCAAGAGCGGTATTGACGGCTATGTGGTCAATCTGCGCTACGACCCGCTCGGCCGTTTGTCGCAAATTAGCGGTGGGCCAGAGGGGGGCAGTCAGATTCCTGTGGGATGGCGACAGGTTGATTGGTGAATATGACAGTTCGAATAATATATTGCAACGACATGTACATGGTGGTGGTGTTGATGAACCAGTCGCTTCCTATAATGGGCCTGCTGGGGGACGAGATCGGCGTCACTACCTCCAAGCCGATGAGCGTGGCAGTATAGTGTCAGAGTCTGTAACGCTCTCCGGCAGCACGATCACCAAGATTAATACTTATGATAAATATGGCATTCCTGGGGCGAACAATGTCGGTCGGTTTCAGTATACTGGTCAAATCTGGCTCAACGATATAGGTGCTTACTACTACAAGGCGCGAATCTATTCGCCAACACTTGGTAGATTTCTTCAAACCGATCCCATTGGGCACAAAGGCGGCATAAATCTCTACGGGTATGCTGCTAGCGATCCCATCAATTTTTCCGATCCAACTGGATTATTTATTTGCCCGACATCTCATATCGTGGATGATGACGACAAGCGTGAAGAACTCAGAAAATGTCGGGAAAAACAAGAAATTATTGTTAACGCAGATAAAAGGCGCGTCAATTTTGATATTAGTGCCACAAGCGAGATTGAATTTCCTAATCGAGATCTTGCTGATGAAAAAAGGGATAAGCTCCGAAAAATGATTAAAGACAACCAAATCGTAATCGAGAAACTAGAGCAAGAAATTTGCGTCGGCAGCGTTGCGTTGGGCGTGATCAACGCTTTTTCATTCGAAAATTATCAGAATCTTTTATCATCGCTCGGCCCTTCACTCTCAGAGTCCATTGCCGCATTTTGGTCTCGTCGAGCGGGAAATCAGTATTATACTTCGAGAATACTTCTCAATAAGATTAGTCGCGCTGGCGCGAAGGCTGGACTGATTACGACCGCGGGAATTGGAGGATATAACGCGTATACGAGTACACCACAATGTCGGTGAAACTAAAGATATTAGCTTTGTCGATCGGAGCAATTCTTCCTGTTTTGTCTTATAGGGGAATGATTTTGGCAGAGTTTGGAAAGGCCTCATCTTTCATTGTAGGAGTAATAACGATATTGTGTTATGGTATTGCATTAGGGAAGTTTTTTCCAAACCTTTGGCGTGACCCCGATGAGCCGTCTTCTGAGGAATGACTGATCGGCCATTGCTCTCGCCGCCACCGTCATCTTCTGGCTCTGATCAGTGATTCCTGACTCCATGACACGATCGAAGCTGATGGAATCTGAATAGTTTGTGTGGAGTGATCCAAGTACACGGAAAGCAGATCGCACCCACTGGAAACGGTGCTTCGGATTATCAAAGCACCAAGGCGGGGAGATCGTACCTTTGCACAAGAACGGTTTTCAAAGGCCGATGGAACAAAACCTCACCCATCAACATACGCATCGCCACTCCGATCAGTTGCGCAGTCACCCCATCTGATTGCCTCACCTCAACCGATACAACTGCCCCCGACCCAGATACCACAACCGTCAACCAGATCGCTCCCCGTTCATGCGGCAAGCTGTCAGCAATGCGCCTTTGGATGACCCGCAGCCGTTCCTCGTCCAGCACCAACCTGCCTTGGGTAGCAGGGCGCCGCTGCGGCGCTGCCCCGGCGAACGGATCATAATCCGACCCACCTCCACTTCCGGCCGCCGATCCTGCCGATGGTTGCGCAGGCAGTGACCGCAACGCCACCCGCGTCCATTCGCGCGGAACAGGCGGAGGCGGCGGAGCGACGGCCACATCAGCATCTCGAAGCTCAGATGCCGGCTCGAGCTCCTCCGCCGACACCGGCTCGGCAAGGTTGACCAGCGTGATCGGCCTTTCCGGCTCTGGGATAATTGGCGGCGGTGCCAGCCGGGGCAGAACGATGGTCACCAGCGCAACATGCACCGCCACCGTCGCGACCAGTGCCGCGCCCTGCTTGATCGGGGGCACGCTAAGCCGTGCCGGATCGACCTTCTCCCTTCGAGGGGCTGTGGCGACCGCCATTTGCCATGTCCCGTGAGAACTGAACGACACGACCGCAGGCTCGCCTTTACTGTGATGAGCGGAGAATGGACCAAGGCTATCGAACATCATGCCCTAGCCCACAAGATCAATGTTCGGCAGCTGTTCGCCTTTGCGACTAAACCGACGCCCAATTCATCGAGCCCGATCAGTAATGTATGTCATACCGACACCGATACGGCATATACTCGCAATATCATGTTCTCGTCCGATTCGGCCTGTCAGCCGCATCGCGGAAGCCCCGTCCAACCAAGGTAGACCGTTGCCCAGTCTGAGCGATCATCTCCTGGCGCATGACCTGATGACCCCGGATGGTCTCGCCCGTGCCGAGCAGGTTCGCGAGCGCGCAGGCGGCACCTTGGCGGCAACCCTCGTCAGGCTCGGCCTGATCGAGGAACGCGAGCTCGCCCGCCAGATGGCCGATCTCTACGCTTTGCCATTGGCGGCCACCGAACCTTTTTCCGACCCGAGCAGGGTCGACGGCATCAACCCGGCCTTCCTCCGTCGCGCCCATGCCTTGCCGCTGGCATCCCACGATGGTCGCCTCTCGATCGCGATGGCGGACCCGAGCGATCAGGATGCCATCGCCGCCCTGACCTTCGCCGCTGAAGCCGACGTCGAGCGCCAGGTCGCAACCTTCTCCGACATCGCCGAAGCCCTAGTGCGAGCCACGCCGGATGCCGAGGGGGCACCCGCGCCCGGCGACAGCTTTTCCGCCGGCACCCAGGACGATCTCGACCGCCTGCTCGACAGCGATTCCGACGCACCCGTCATCCGCCTCGTCCAGCGCCTGCTCGCCAACGCGGTCGACCGTCGCGCGTCCGACGTGCATATCGAGCCAATGGCGCGCCATCTGGCGATCCGCTACCGGATCGACGGTCGGCTGGTCGAGGTCGAGCGCCAGGGCGATGCGCTGGCGGCGCCGATCGCCTCGCGCATCAAGGTCATGGCCGCGCTCGATATCGCAGAGACCCGGCTCCCGCAGGACGGCCGGCTGCGGCTCACCGTCCGCGGTCGCGAGGTCGACGTGCGCGTCTCCACCTCGCCGACCGCCTGGGGGGAGAGCATCGTGCTGCGCCTGCTCGGCCGCAGCGAGGTGCCCCTCGACCTGGAGCGGCTGGGCCTGCCGGCGAACGCGCTGGCAACCCTGACCCAGGCGCTGGAACGGCCCCATGGCATCATCCTGCTGACCGGCCCTACCGGCAGCGGCAAGACCACCACCCTCTATGCCGCGCTCAACCGGCTGCGCTGGCCCGACGTCAAGATCCTGACCGTCGAGGATCCGGTCGAGGTGCTGCTCGAAGGCGTCAACCAGGTCCAGACCCGCCCCGATATCGGCCTGGACTTCGCAAGCACCTTGCGCGCTTTCCTGCGGCAGGATCCTGATATCCTGATGATTGGCGAGATCCGCGATCGCGAGACCGCCGATATCGCACTGCGTGCAGCACTCACCGGCCATCTCGTGCTCTCCACCCTCCACACCAACACCGCCGCCGGTGCCTTCACGCGTCTGACCGATATCGGCATCGAGCCCTATCTTGCCGCATCGACCGTGATCGCCACCATCGCCCAGCGCCTGATCCGCACGCTCTGCCCGGATTGCAAAGCTGCACGGCCGCCTGATCCCGACCAGGCCGCCCGCTTTCTCACCATTGGACTGCCGGTTCCCGGCCATATCTGCGAACCGGTCGGCTGCCCGGCTTGCCAGCAAAGCGGCTATCGCGGCCGCGCGCCATTGCTGGAGGTGCTCACCGTCGACGAGACGCTGCGCGAGCATATCCGTACCGGCGATGCCGAGGCGCATGCGGCGCTACGACCCAAGGCCGATACGCTGCTCGGCCACGGCCTGTCGCTGGTCGCCGAAGGTCGAACCAGCCTCGCCGAGGTTGCCCGCGCCGTCGAGCTCGCATGACCGAGTGGCGCTGCCTGATCCTGTCCGCTGAAGGGCGCGCCGACTGGCGCATGATCGAAGCACCCGACCGCGATACCGCCGCAACCCTGATGATGTCTGAAGGACTGACCCTGCTCGACATCCGATCGGGCGCGATGGGGCTCGCCGAACGGCTCAACCAGCCGATGCGCCTGGGCAGCAAGCTCGGCATCCACGAACAGGCGCTGTTGCTGACCCAGCTGGCCATGCTGACCGGATCGGGCCTGCCGATCGACCGCTCGCTCGACCTGCTGCGCGACCAGTCGACCCGCGCCGTCCAGCGCGATCTCCTGGCGGAGGCGCTGAACCGGGTGCGGGCCGGTGGCGGGCTCGCCCAGGCGCTGGAGCGGACCGCGAGCTTTCCGGATTATGTGATCGGGGTGGTCCGTTCGGCCGAACGCAGCGGCCGGATGGTCGATGCGCTGACCGGCCTTGCCGGCCGGCTCCGGCTGGCTGCCTCGACCCGCCGCCAGCTGATCACCGCGCTGACCTATCCGGCCGCCGTGATGGCCGCGACCCTGATCGCGCTGCTGCTGGTCCTGACCATGGTCGTGCCGCAGTTCGAGCCGGTGTTCGAAGGCGAGGAGGACCGGCTGCCCTCACTGACCCGGCTCGTCCTGGCGCTGTCGCGGGGGGTGACCGGCCATGGTGGAGGACTGTTGCTTGTCATCGGTGGAGCCATCGCCGGGCTGGTGCTGTTCCTGCGGTCCGATGCCGGTCGCCTTGCACTCGACCGCCACCGCAACCGGCTGCCCGGCATGCACCTTCGCGATCAGTATATTGCCGCCCAGTTCACCGGTATCCTGGCGACCCTGATCGCCAATGGCGTCTCGATCGTGACCGCGCTGCCGCTTACCGCCGATGCGCTTGGCAGCCGGCGCTGGAAGTCTCACCTCACCCGGGTCGAGCAGCGCATCCGCGAAGGCTATCGGCTGTCGGATGCGCTGGCGAACGACGCGCTCGTGCCTTCGACCGTGATCCGCCTGATCGAGGTCGGCGAACGTACCGGCAAGCTCGCCGATACCTGCCGCCAGGCCAGCGAGATCATCGCCGAGGCCGCAAAATCCCGTATCGACCGCATCGTCGCTCTCGCTAATCCGATCGCGATCGTTACGCTGGGAGGGCTGGTCGGCCTGCTGGTCGCCGGGGTAATGTTGGGCATATTTGCGTTGGGGGATTTCGGGGGATGATGATTCGGCGGGGGGCCGAACGGCGCTCGACGCATGTCGAGGCTGGTTTTACGCTGATGGAGATGCTGGTCGTTCTCGTGGTGATCGGCATGATCGCTGCGGTCGCGATCCCACAGGTGCTCAAGCTCCTCGAAGGCTCCAAGCACAAGGCCGCCCAGATCCAGGTCGAGACCCTCAACAACGGCTTGATCTATTATCAAACCGATATCGGCGCCTATCCGACCTCCGAACAGGGGCTCGCAGCCCTCTGGGCCGCACCTGCCGGGGTCAACGCCTGGGACGGCCCCTATGTCCGGCGCGAGAAGCTGCTGACCGACCCTTGGGGAAGACCCTTCGTCTATCGCTCGCCGGGCCAGGCCCGCGTGTTCGATCTGGTCACCCTCGGGGCCGATGGGAAGGAGGGCGGCACCGGCGATGACGCCGATATCGTCGCCGACTGATCGGCCGGACCCCGACGGCTTCACGCTGATCGAACTGCTCGTGGTGATGGCGGTGATGTCGCTGCTCGCAACGGTCGCGGTCGTCAGCTTGCGCGACCAGCCTGGGTTCGTCGATCGGAGCCGCAAGACCGGCGAGATCATCGCATCGCTGAACGCCGCACGCGACAGCGCCATGCGAACCGGCAAGCCGGTGTCGGTCGATGCCGGGGCGCTCGCCGAAGCGAAGCTCGACCCGCAGGATGGCGTGGGCGGCAAAGACGCCATCGTCTTCTATGCCGATGGCAGCTCCAACGGCGGTGTCATCCGCTGGGGCGAACGGCCGCTGATCGCGGTCGACTGGCTGACCGGCGAGGTGCGCCGTGCCCGCTGAGGTCGGCGAGAGCGGGTTCACCCTGGTCGAGGTGCTGGTGGCCCTGGTCGCCAGTGCGCTGATCCTGGCGATCGTGCTCGAAGGTGCCAGCATGGCCCGGCTGCGCGAACGCAAGGCCGAGCATGAACGCGCAGCCGTCTTCCTGGCGCGCAGCCTGATCGTCGAACGCAGTGCCAGGCCGCTCGACATCCAACCCGTGACCGGCAGCACCGGTCCCCTGCACTGGCGTGTGACCGAGCGGATGATCGCGCGAGACGGCCGCGGATTTTACGGCCTGATGGCGATCCGCGCCGAGATATTCGATGACAAGGATCGGCCGATCTTCGCGGTCGGCACCCGCCGGCTCAAGTCGCGAGACGGCCGATGAACAGGTCGCGCGCCATCATCGCCAACGGGTTCACCCTGATCGAGCTGCTTGCCGCCATGGTGGCGGGCAGCCTGCTGCTGGCGTTGCTGAGCTGGTCGGTTGCGGGGCTGGCGCGAGACCTGCTCGCCGATCGTCAGGACCGGCCGATGCGGATGCTCTACGCCAGTGCCCCGACCCTGACCGGGCTGATCGGCAATGCGCTGCCGGTCGGGGCCGATAAGGGGGGCTTCATGGTCGATCGCGACCGGTTGGTGGCGCTGGTGCCACCGCCCCAGGCGCTCGGGCCAGCAGGGCCGCTGCGCATGACCCTCAGCGTTCGACGCGATCGTGAAGGCGCATCGCTGCTGGTGAAGTTCGAGCCGACCCTCGACTGGATCAGCCTGCCGGAGCCTGCCACCCGCGAACAGCTGCTGGTATCGGGTTTTGCGGATATCGCGTTCACCAGCCTGCCGCGCGATGAGCGCTCGGCCGTGCCCACACCGCGACTGGTCAAGATCGCGTTCACCGATGACGACGGCGTGGTGTGGCCGATTGCGATCGAACCACGCGTGACCCTTGAAGGCGGCTGTCGGTTCGATCCGATCTCGCTCACATGCCGCAGCTGAGCCTGGCCTTCCCCGAAGGCGCTGCAGCCAGCGCGCGATCCGCCTGGCGCTGGTGGACCGGAGAGCTCGCCGGCCTGCTGCCGCCGGGCTGGCCCCGCCGCCGGCACGAGGCGCGTTCCGACATCATCCCCGGCAAGACCGATCTCACCATCGAGCGGGTCCTGGGCGATAGCGGCGAGCGCTTCGTCGAGACCGTGCCCATCGAAGCGCTCGATGCGGATGGCTGGGCCGAGCTTGCCGGCATCGTGGAAGGCACCGCGCTCAAGCTGATCCTGCGTCCGCCCTTCTTCGCCTACGCGCTGACCGTTACCTTGCCCAAGGCGGCGCGGGTCCATCTGCGCAGCGCGCTCGAGTTCCAGCTGAAGGAGCGCTCGCCGCTCGAGCTCAGCCATATCGTTTGGGCGCATAGCCCGGCGGTGATCGATGGCGATCAGCTCAAGACGACCGTGATCATGGCGCGCCGTGCCCGTGCGGAAGAGTTCGTTCGGCTGTTCGAGGACCATGGTTTTCCGGCACCGGCGGTGGTCGGCCAGGTTGGCGAGCTTGCCCTCGAACTCGTTCCGGCGCGCCAACCCGAACGCCATCGCGACGATGGCTTGCTGGTCCACCCGGTGTTGCTGATAGCCGGCCTGCTAGCCAGCATCCCGCTGTCCATCCTCCTGATCGGATCCTTGCTGCTCTGGCAGGGCGAACGCCGGATCGTGGCGCTCGAGGAACTCACCGCCCCCAGGCTCAAGCTCGAACGGCAGGCGCGCGCGAGAGAACGAACCCGCGAGGCCCTGGCACCTGTGATGCGGTTGCCGCCTGTCAGCGGCACGGTCGAGGAGATGGCGGGCAGGCTTCCCGCAGCCGCGCATTTGTCGGCGCTCGGTCGTCAGGCCGACGGGACGCTCGAGTTTACCGTGGATACCACCGAGCCCGATCTCGTGCGCAGCAGCTTTGAAGACGCCGCCGCCTTCCCGCGCCTGCGCGAGCTGTCGCGCGAGGAGGGGGAAGAAGGCGAAGCCCGTATCGCGTTCGCGAGCGCCGCGTCATGATCGAGCAGCTCTCGCCGTTCACCCGCAAGTTTCTCGCGATCGGCATCCTCCTGTTCGCGCTGCTGTTTGGGGTCACCGCGATCGTCCTTCCGACCGCCACGGCGATCCAGGATATGCTCGACCGTCTGGGCGACAGCCGGTTCGAGCTGGCGCGGCTGGAAGCCATCGACCAGCGCAAGCCGCCGGTACTCGGCGAGGTGGTCGATCCGACCTTGATGGTCACCGCCCCCAGCCGCGAGATCGCGATCGAGCAGCTGGCAGCGCTGACCAACTCGGCGGCGGCGACCAGCGCGGTCACCCTGGAACGGAACGATCCCGCCGCGCCCAATGGCAATGCCGCGGTGATCTCGCTCGACATCGTCGCGGTCGGCCCCGAGCTTGCGCTCAGCAGCTTTCTCAACGAGGTTGAGCGCGGCAGGCCGGCCATTCGCTTTGCGCGCTGGCGGATCGATGGCGAACCCGACCCGGTCAACGGCACCATCCGGTTCGAAGGCCGCGCGGTCGCCGCCTGGAGCAGCGGCTCATGAGCCTGATCGCTTCGCCCTGGGTGCCGGTCGCCGCCAGCGCGACCGCTGCGATCCTGGTACCAGCGCTTTTGCTTTGGCCATCCGAAGACCTGCCGGAGCCGGCACCGCAAGCCACGTTGACCGTCGTCAATACGATCGAAGTTCCGCCGCTGGCTGCCCAGATCGAGGCACCCGTGTTCTCACCGGCGCGCACAGCCGCCCAGACGCCGGCAGCGGCCGATCCGACGGTCGAGCAAGCGCCTCCCGCCCAGCCGCCGCTTCTGGTCGGCACCATTGCGCATCGCCGCGGCGACGGGGTCGCCCTGGTTCGCAACGCGGCCGGCGAGACCGTCGCCCTGTCACCGGGACAGGAAGCCGATGGCTGGCTGCTCGAAGCGATCGGCGAAGGACGGGTCACCATGGCGCAATTGGACCGGCGCGAGACGCTGGTGCTGGATTTTAGCAAGGCGAGAGCGGCCGGCGACCCGCCCGCTCTCGCCGCTTCGGGGCAATGACATGATCAGGGTATCGCGGCTCGTGCTGGCCGCATCGGTTGCGTTGATGACGACCTCCTTCGCCACGGAGCCAGCGAGCGCCCAGGCGAGGCCGGCGACCCGCGATGGCTATGCTCTGGCATTCGTCGATGCCGATGCCCGCCGGGTGGTCGACGCGGTGATGGGCGCGATGCTTGGGCTCGACTACAGCATCGATCCCGCCGTGACCGGGACGATCACGTTGCGCACCGCAAATCCGGTCGGGCGCGAAGCCCTGCTGCCGCTGCTCGAAGGCGCGCTCGGCACGATCGACGCCGCGATCGTGGCACGGGGCCAGGGCTATCGCGTGATATCGCGCAAGGAAGCGCGCGCCGCCGCTCCCATGGCCGCCGAAGGGGTGAGTACAGCCGGCTATGCCAGCGAGGTCGTCACCTTGCGCAGCGCCAGCGCCCGCGAGATCGCGCGCGTGCTCGAACAGTTTTTGGGCAAGGATATCATCGGCGGTACCGACACCACCTATAACACGGTGGTCATCACCGGCTCGGGCGAGGAGCGCCGGGCCGCGCGGGCTTTAATCGGCCGGTTCGATGTCGACGCTCTCGCCGGCATGAACTTCGCCACCTACAAGCTCGAGAATGTCGATGCCGACACGCTGGTCGCCGAACTGACCCGGATATTCCAGCCGCCGCTCGACATTATCGGAACCCGCGTCCGGCTGGTGCCCTTGCCGCGGTTGAAGTCGATCCTGGCGATGGCCGCCAACCGGGAGGACCTTGGCCGGATCGAGCCCTGGGTCCGCCGTCTCGATGCCGGCGGCAGCGGCAAGCGCAAGCTCTACAACTATATCGTCCAGAACGGTCGCGCGCGCGATCTCGCCGCCTCGCTGCAGATGGTGCTGGGCGGTGGTGGGTCGTCGAGCGTCGCCGAACCGACCGCCACGACCGATCAGGGACCGTTGTCGATCGGCGCCAGCAGTGGCGATGGTTTGGGTTCGATGTCGGGCACGAGTTCCGCACTGGCCACGCCGATCGCGACGCCTGTCGCTTCCACGACGATGCCGACTTCCGCTTCGTTTGGCGAAGGGGGATTGCGCATCGTCCCCAACGACAACAACAACTCGCTGCTGATCTACGCCAATGGCGAGGAATATGAACTCATCCGCGATGCGCTCGAGAAGATCGATCAGCCGGTATCGCAGGTGCTGATCGAAGCCACCCTCGCCGAGGTGACGCTGAGCGACGATTTCAGGCTCGGGCTCGACTGGGCATTCCAATCGGGCAACTCCAGCTTCACGCTGGGCAACAACACGAGCGGTACACCGGCTGCGATATTTCCGGGGTTCTCCTACGGCTATCTCGGCTCGTCTGCCCAGCTGGTTCTCAACACCCTGCAGTCGAAGACCAACGTCAAGGTACTCTCGGCACCCAAGGTGATCGTGCTCAACAACCAGACCGCGACCCTGCAGGTCGGCGATCAGGTTCCGATCGTCACCCAGCAGGCGCAAGGGGTGGCAGCCCCCGGCGCGCCTTTGGTCAACACGATCGAGATGCGCGACACTGGGGTCATCCTGCGGGTCACCCCACGGGTCAACGACAGCGGGGCGGTAATCCTCGACATCGCCCAGGAGGTGAGCGACGTCGCCGAGACCACCACCTCGGGCATCAACTCGCCGACCATCCAGCAGCGTCGGCTCTCGAGCACGGTCGCGACCCGATCCGGGCAGATGGTGGCGCTGGGCGGGCTGATCCGCGATCGGACCACCCGCCAGAAATCCGGTATCCCCATCCTCAGCCAGATCCCGATCCTGGGCGCGGCGTTCGGGCGGCAGGTCGACAACAACAGCCGCACCGAACTGATCATCCTGCTGACCCCCCGGGTGATGCGTTCTCCAGATGAGACCCGCGAGGTAGTCGAAGATCTTATCGAGGGTCTCGATGCGACCCGGCCGCTGGTCGATCGCGCGCTCTCCAGGCAGGTAAATGGCCCGCGCCCGCCCCAGCCGTGAGCGCGGGTTCGTCCTGATCGGGGCGATCTGGCTACTGGTGCTTGCCGGCGCGATCGGGGCGGTGCTGATGCTGCGCGCCAGGACCGCGACGCTCGGGGCTGAAGCCGAGCGAACTGCGCTTGCTGACAGCTTGTTACGAGAAGCCGCAATGGAGACGTTGATCGCCGAGTTGGTGATCAACGGCAAGCGCAGCGCCTGGGCGCTCGTCCCACGATCGGAGGCTATATCGATAGACGGGGTAGCCGTACAGGCTTCATTAGCAGCCGATACGGCAAAGCTCGACGTGAACGACGCAGAGCTTGGCGTAATCGATGCTGCTCTGCAGACCGAACTGTCAGCGGTCGACAGGGCAATCGTGCTCACCCGGCTTGCCCGTTATCGCCAAGCCGGGAGGCGGTTGAGCTCCGATGCGGAACTGGCGGCGCTGTTTGCTGGCACGGCGCATCGTTGTGGCTGGGAGCGCCTGTCGGTTCATTCTGGGCGGACAGATCTTATCGTCGATCCGGTCGAAGGGGGCTCGCAAAGCGCCGGCATCGGCGTGGTGCTGGCTATCGAGGCTAGGGCGCCAGACGAAGGAATGTCTGCCGAACAAATCCGGTTGGGAGCGGCGCGTGATGGCATGACCCGATCCCGTGCGCGAACAATCTGTACTGTCAACA
>Ga0160461_1000917_pt1 | contig 14463 bp, 12 predicted proteins | sample HID1975I_E6MG_FD_108266 | JGI IMG/M metagenome (GOLD analysis project Ga0160461, IMG submission 108266) | Enriched soil microbial communities from UW Madison campus, WI, USA - HID1975I_E6 MG | ecosystem: Environmental > Terrestrial > Soil > Unclassified | place: USA: Madison, Wisconsin...
CTTTTCCAGGTTGGTCAGCAACGCGGCCAGGTCGCCCGGGCGTTCCAGCACGGGGCCGGAAGTCTGGCGCAGTTGCACGCCCATTTCGTGCGCGATGATGTGGGCCAGCGTGGTCTTGCCCAGCCCGGGCGGGCCGAAGAGCAGCACGTGGTCCAGGGCTTCGCCGCGCTTGCGCGCCGCGGCGATGAAGATTTCAAGCTGCTCGCGCGCGCGCTGCTGGCCAACGTATTCCTGCAGCGCCTTGGGCCGCAAGGCACGCTCGATTGATTCCTCGTTGGGCGATACCGGCTGCGGCGCCACAATGCGGGGGGCGTCGGGACGAGAGGAAAGGGAATCGGACTGGATGGCCATGGTGCGGAAAACGACAAGGACGAAGCAGGATGCATCGTACCGTATGGTGGCGCCGGCTAGGGGGGCCGGCTAGTGGCCCCACCCCGGCGTCCGGCTCCACCGGCTAGACGTTTTCCGAAAGCGGCAGTCTTACCCGCACGCACAGGCCGCCGGATTCCGCCTGGCGAAGCTCCAGCGAGCCGCCGTGCGCGCGCGCAATGGCCTCGGCCAGCGCCAGGCCCAGCCCCACGCTGCCGGTGCGCGTGCGCGCATCGTCCAAGCGGCTGAACGGGCGCAGCGCCTCCTGGCGGCGCTCGGGCACGATGCCGGGGCCGTGGTCCGCGACATCCAGCACCGCCTCGCGCGCTTCGCGGCGCAGGCTGACGTCCACCGGGGGGGCGCCATGGTTCAACGCGTTGCCGATCAGGTTGTCCAGCAGGCGGCCCAAGGCCACCGCGTCGGCCTGCACCACAAGCGGCGCGTCGTCGTCCACCGACTTCAGCGTGATGTCGGTACCCGCGCCATGCCATGCGCCGACGCGCTCGGCCAACCATTCGGACAGCACGATGGGCGCATAGCGATAGGCGGCCGGATCCGTGCCGCGCACGAAGCCGATGAACTGGTCCACCATGTGCTGCATGTCTTGAAGATCGGTGCGCAGGCCTTCCTTCAGCTTGGAATCGTCGGCCATTTCAATGCGCAGCCACATGCGCGACAACGGCCCTTTCAGATCGTGCGGCAAGCCGGACAGCAGCGTGCGGCGTACCGAGTCGGACTCGGCCAGCGCGTCCAGCATGGCGTTGAAGCGTTCGCCCAAGGCGCGGGTTTCGTGCGGCCCCGAGGGTTCCACGCGTTGCGGTTGCCCGGCGGCCAGGCGGTCGGCGGCGTCCGCCAGTCGGGTGATGGGCCGCGTGATGTGCCAAGAGAAACCCACGGCCAGCAACAGCAACAGGCCCAATCCGCCCAGCCAGGCGGCGATGAAGGGCGTGGCCACGGGCGGGTCCAGCCGCTCAAGGGGAATCACCAGCCATTCCCGCAGGCGCGGTACGTCTTCGCTGGCCGAATTGGGCGCCAGCGAGATAAAGATCTCGGGCGTGGGGCCGCGCGACAGCGCCACGCGGGTGCCGTCGTTCAGCCGTTCGTTCAGCAACTGCACCAGCGCCTTCAGGTCGCGGCGGATGTCGTCGGGCTCGGGCTTGTTGTGGCGCCGCATGCGCTCTTCGTGCGCCGCGCGGTCGGCCTCGCGTTGCTGGGCGGTGCGCGTATCGGCCTGGTCGGCGCCGGTCTCGTGCTCGTCGCCACGGTCGTCGCCATGTCCATCCGGCGGCGGCGGCATGTCGCCAGGGCGGGCGTCAGAAGGTGGCGGGGGTGGCGGCCGGGGCGCGGCGCGGGGTGGCGGCGGCGGACGCCGTCCATTGAAGCGCTGCAACTTGGCTTCGGCAGGCAGCACGCGCGACCACAGGCGCCATTGGTTCTGGGATGCCGTGCGCACGAAATCGGCGCGGTCCTCGGCGGGCACTTCGGACAAGGCGGCGCGCAGGGTGCGGATGGTGGTGACGATGTAGCCGATGGCCACGTCTTCCATGAACTTGTGCCGGAAGTACGACACCGTCACCAGCGTGGCTGCTTGCGTCAGCAGGACGGAACCCAGGATCAGCAGAATCAAGCGCGCCCGCAGCGAGCGCGGCACCAGGAAGCGGGCAAGAAAACGCATCAGGGCGAGAACCGGTAGCCAATGCCCCAAACGGTCTGGATCCAGCGCGGCTGTTTCGGGTCGTCTTCGATCACGCGGCGCAGGCGCAGGATGGCGATGTCGATGGCGCGGTCGTTGCGTTCGCCGGAGTCATCGTCGCGCGCAAGCGCCAGCAGGCGTTCCCGCGACAGCGGCTTGCCCGCGTTGCGCACCAGGGCTTCCAGCAAATTGATCTCGCCCCCCGTCAGCTTGACCACCGTGCCATCGCGCGACAACTGCCGGGTGGACGGGTCGAACAGGAACGGGCCGAAGGTGACCGGCGCGTCCTTGGTCAAGGCGGACGGGCCGCGCTTGCGGCGCAGCACGGCTTCAATGCGGGCCAGCAGTTCACGCGGGTCAAACGGCTTGCCGACGTAATCGTCGGCGCCTGCTTCCAGGCCGATGATGCGGTCCACGGCCTCGTCGCGCGCGGTCAGCAGAATGACGGGGATGTCTTCGCCTTGCTCGCGCAAACGGCGGCAGGCGTCGGCGCCGTCGCCGCCGGGCAGCATGCGGTCCAGCACCAGCAGGTCGGGGGCGTAACGGGTAATGCGCGTCGACAGGTCGGTGGCGTCGGGCGCCAGCAAGGTGTCGTAGCCGTGCCGATTCAGGTAGTCGGCCAGCAACTGACGCAGGGCCGGGTCGTCGTCGACGACCAGCAGCTTGGTATGAGGATTGTCCATGGATGCCATAGTGCGGCGCGGCGCGTTCATTCGCAAGGGGCAAGAAATCAACTGAAATAGACCTGTTGCATGATGTACGGCGTGTTGTGGCGCGCTTGATCGGCCCTAAAATGGGCCCCTTGGTCTTGCCGCTGGTCCGGTTTACTAAAAATCATTTACAGCTACGGCAACGTCCCCTCTTTACACTGATTTTTATGGTCGCCCCTGCAATCGGGCGCAGACGGTTGTTGCACGCGGCGCTGACGGCGGGGGTGGTTTGCCCACTGTCGCCCGCGCTTGCCGACACGCTCGATGCGTCCCCCTCTTCTATCACGTCGCCCGCACCGAGCGCGCCGGTGCTGATGGCACGCGGCATTGGCGTACTGTCGCCGGTGCAGCCGATTCCCGTGCGCCCGGCGCCGTCGATCTCGGCGCGCGCCGTTCCCCTGGCCCCACCCCCGTGCGGGATGGAAGTTGCCGAGCCCGCCATGGACACCAGCGTGCGCGGGGGCGAAGAAGACAGTGAGGGCGCGGGCTGGGGCGCCGACGTGATTCCCGGGCTGGGATCCAGCCTGTCGGGTAGCGGCGAAGACATCCCGCTGGAATGCGAGAACACCCCCGCGGCGGTTGCCGAAGACAGCACGCCCGACTATTCCTTCGCCTTGGAAGACAGCGACATCCCGCGCGTGCCCGTGGTGGTGATCTCGGGCGTATCGCGCCCGACCCGGCCCTGGTTCGCGTCGGTCAGCGGCCAGGACGGCCTGCGCTACGGCGGCGACCGCAACTGGGTGTACCGGAACACGTCCGGCCCGTCGCTGACCGTGGGCAATATCAACGCCAATTCGCCCGTCTGGGGCAGCAGCGCGCCGGTGGGCGGGGTGCAGATTTCAAACTGGGCCGGCTCCGCCGCCACCGTGCCGGAAGGCAGCTTCGGCTACTCGTCGTCGGTCGGCAAACTGAACCGAATGGACCCGACCGCGCGGTCGGGCGCGGTGGATTACGGCGCGTCGGTGGGCTCCGGCAGCGTGCGATACGGGCTGACGCCGGCGCTCACCGTGGAAGGCCAGATGCAAAGCGCGCCCGCGCTGACCACGCGCGGCATGGGCACGACCTATGCGGCGGGCGAATACGGCACGTTCCAGGCGGGCGCCACGCAAAGCTCGTTCGACGCTTCCAACGCCTGGCGCTACCGCTTCGGCTACAACGTGGACGTAGCCGACATGGTCAACCTGGGATACACCAACGAGCAGATCGGCGCGGGGTTCGGCGACCTGTCCACCTATTCCGGCGGCGTGGCTTCGGCGCCGCAGACGCGTAACACCCTGTCGGCGGGCGTGCCCATCACCGGCTGGGGCACCTTAAGCGGCACTTATTCGGGGCTGCGCGAGGGCTCGACCCTGGCCGAGCAGCGCGTGGGCCTGTCCCACAGCATGTTCGTGGCGCCCAAGGTGCAACTGGCGGTGGGCGCCGACCGCGACATCGTGTCGGGCAACTACGAATGGCGCGCCAACCTCAGCATGCCGGTGGATACCTTCATGCGTGGCACCTGGTTCAGTTGGTAGTGAGCCAGTAGGCCGGCGGGCCACGAGGTGTTACCGGAAGCCGGACCGCAAGCCGGACGGAAATATCCCCCCGAAAAGAGCCGCCCTGGAATTGCGGCTTAAAATCCCCGCCATGATGCTTCCGGCCTACCCCCATGTCTGACGCGCGCGCCCTCGGCGTCCTGCAGCGCGTTTTCGGTTACGAATCCTTCCGCGGCGACCAGCAAGCCATTGTCGAACAAGTGATCGACGGCGGTGACGCGCTGGTCCTCATGCCCACGGGCGGAGGGAAATCGCTGTGTTACCAGATTCCGTCCCTGGTGCGCGAAGGCACCGGCATCGTCGTGTCGCCCCTGATTGCGCTGATGCAGGACCAAGTCGATGCCCTGACGGAACTTGGCGTGCGCGCGGCCTTCCTGAACTCCACGCAGGATTGGCGCGTGGCTCGCGACGTTGAACAAGCCTTTCTGGCCGGCGAACTTGATTTGCTTTACGTTGCGCCCGAACGGCTCTTGACCGACCGCTGCCTGCAACTGCTTGAGCGCGGCCACATCGCCCTGTTCGCCATCGACGAGGCGCACTGCGTGTCGCAATGGGGGCACGATTTCCGGCCGGAATACCTGGGCCTGTCCATGCTGCACGAGCGCTGGCCCGACGTGCCGCGCATCGCGCTTACCGCCACGGCCACGGCAGACACGCGCACCGAGATCGCGCAGCGCCTGTCGCTGGACGATGCCCGGCATTTCGTGTCCAGCTTTGACCGCCCCAACATCCGCTATCGCATCGTCGAAAAGAACGAGGTGCGCAAGCAACTGCTGGAGATGATCCGCACCGAACACGACGGCGAGTCCGGCGTGGTGTATGGCTTGTCGCGGGCGCGGGTCGAAGAGACGGCCGAATTCCTGTGCAACCAGGGCATCGACGCCATGCCCTACCACGCCGGCCTCAGCCCGCAGGTGCGCGCGGCCAATCAGTCCCGCTTCCTGCGGGAAGACGGCGTGGTCATGGTGGCCACCATTGCCTTCGGCATGGGTATCGACAAGCCGGACGTGCGCTTCGTGGCGCACATCGACCTGCCCAAATCCGTTGAAGGCTACTACCAGGAAACCGGCCGCGCCGGCCGCGATGGCCTGCCCGCCACGGCGTGGCTGGCCTACGGCCTGCAAGACGTGGTGCAGCAGCGCCGCATGATCGACGAATCTCCCGGCGACGAGTCCTATCGCCGACGCCTGGGCCAGCAACTGGACGCCATGCTGGGCCTGTGCGAAACGGTGGAATGCCGGCGGGTGCGCCTGCTGGCGTACTTCGGCCAGCAGATCACCGCCTGCGGCAACTGCGACGTCTGCCTGGAACCGCCGCAGGCGTGGGACGGCACCGTGGCCGCGCAAAAAGTGCTGTCGGCCGTCTACCGCTTGTGGAAGGAACGTGGGCAGCGCTACGGCGCGGGCCACATCATCGACATCCTGCGTGGCAAGGTCACCGACCGCACCAAGCAGCACGGCCATGAAACCCTGAGCGTGTTCGGCGTGGGCGAAGACCTGAGCGACACCGCCTGGCGCGGCGTGCTGCGCCAGTTGCTGGCGCAAGGCTTGCTGACCGTCGACAACGAAGGCTTCGGCACCCTGGCGCTGACGGAAGGCAGCCGCGCCGTGCTCAAGGGCGAACGCCAGTTGATGCTGCGCCGGGAATCGGAGAAGAAGACAAAGTCGGGCAAGACGGGCAGTGGCCGTCCCAAGGCAGCGGCAATTGACCTGCCGGCTGAATTGCAACCGGTGTTTGAAGCACTGCGCGCATGGCGCGGCGAAGTCGCCAAGAGCCACGGAGTGCCGGCCTACGTCATCTTCCACGACGCCACGCTACGCGAAATCGCCCTGGCCCAGCCAGAGTCGATGGATGCGCTGAGCCACATCAGCGGCGTAGGCGCCCGCAAGCTGGAAGCCTACGGCGAAGAGATACTGCAGCGGGTGGCAAGACCGGTGTTGTGATCCAGGACGTCCGCGGCGTGTGCGGACGTGGACGGATCGTCATGCGGCGTGGCCGGTGGTACGGGGTCCGCGATACGTGTTTCGTGGCCCGGTTCGTGATCCGTGGTTCGTGGTTCGTGGGCCGTGGGCCGTGATCCGTGGTCCGTGATCCGTGATCCGTGGTCCGTGGTCCGTGGTCCGTGATCCGTGGTCCGTGATCCGTGATCCGTGGTCCGTGGTCGTGAATCTGTGAATTGTAGGATGGGTGAAGCGCGCAAGGCCGCATAAAAGGATGCTGGCCTGGATCGCGCGTAACCCATCAGGCGGCCGCCCCGCCCTAGCCACCCGTTGCGAAAAATTCGGCGTTGCATGATGGGTTGCGCGCGATCGATGCCGGGGATTTTGCATTGATCTTCTCGCGCTTCACCCATCCTACTAATACGAGGGCGGCGGCAATAGCGGGACCGGTGCGCGTTCCTTGCCGAAGACCGACCGGTACGCCAGGATGTTGAACACCAGCACCACCGGCACCCCCACGACCGCGCCGGCCATGACCAGGCGCATCGAACCGAGCGCGCCCGCGCCGTCCCAGAGCGTCATGTCGTCCAGGATCAGATACGGGAACAGGCTGTAGGCCAGGCCGCTCAGCATCAGCAAAAACAGCCCCACGCACAGCACGAACGGCAGCCAGCTGAAACGCTCGGCCCGGCCAGGCAAGCGGGCCAGCAACATTTCAGCCGCGACATACCCCGCCAGCATCAGCACCCACACGCTTGCGGCCAGGCTCAAGTGAGCGATGTTGCTCCACTTGTAGAAGATGCCCGCGTTGGCCAGCCCCAGCGTGACCGCAATCGCCACCATGCCCACCGCCGTCCAGCGGATGGCATGCCGAGCCCAATAGGACGCGCGGCGTTGGAGGTCGCCGTCCACCCGCATGACCAGCCACGATGCGCCCAGCAGCACATAGGCCGCCACGGCGCACAGGCCCACGAACATCGCGAACCAGCCATAGCCCGCGTCGGATTGATAGCCGGTGGCGATGCGCCCCAGCAGCATCCCCTGCCCGAATGCCGTAATGATGGAACCGGCCCAGAACCCGAAGATCCAGCGCGGCTTCATCTCGTTGCGCGCGCGGATGCGGAATTCGAACGACACGCTGCGCAGCACCACGCCCAGCACCATGAAGGTCAGCGGCCCGTACAGCTTGCCCAGCACCGCGCCCCAGGCAAAGGGGAAGGCCGACGCGAACAGGCCCATGCCCAGCAGCAACCAGAATTCGTTGGCATCGCGCCAGGGGCTCAAGAGCGACATCATGCGGCCGCGCTCGTGTTCGGGCGCCAGTTGCAGCAGGATGCCCACACCCAGGTCAAAGCCATCCAGCACCATGCCCGCGGCAATCACCACGAACAACAGCCCCATGAAGGCCAGCGGCATCCAGAATGAAGGGTCTTCGGGGCTAAGCCCCTGCGACGCGGCCAACATGGCGATCATGGCGTACCTCCGGCCAATTTACGCACCGGCACCACGCCGTAGCGCGCCGCGTGGAACAGCATGCCCGTGAACGCGGCCAGTAGCAGGGCATACAGCAGGCCGTAGCCCACCAATCCATAAAGCACCGTGCTGGCCGGCACCTGCCCCAGCACTTCGGATTGCGTAATGGTGCCGTTCACCACGAACGGTTGCAGGCCGATGATGGACACCCACCAGCCCGCCACCACGGCGATACCGCCCGAAAACATCATGCCGCACAGCACGCGCTGCCACCATACCGGCAGGGTCGAGGGGTCCATCCCACGCCGGAACGTCCACAGAAACGTCACGCATGCCACGGCCAGCATCAGCAGGCCCAAGGCGACGGCCACGCGCAGCGACCAGAACGTCAGGGCCACGGGCGGCAGCATCCCGGAATATTTATCCAGCCCCTCGTACGTGCCTTCAGCATTGCGATGCAGCCAAGCGCCCCCCGCATTGCGGAAAGTCACGTCAGACACATTGGTGTGGCTGCGCGCATCGGGCCAGCCGAACAGCACCAATTGCGGTTCGGTGCCGCTTTGCCAGAAGCCCGCCGCCGCCGCGGCCTTGGCCGGTTGCAGCTTGGCCATGACATGGCCGGCGCCGGTCGCGACCGGAATCTGCATGAACGCGGCCACCACGCCGACGACCAGCGCCGTCTTGAACGCGTTGCGCTCGCCATCGCCCAGCGGCCGGCGCAAGGCCTGCAACGCGGTCACGCCCATCATCAGGAACGAGACGGCGAGTGCCGCCCCCACCGCCACCATGGCCATGCGCCAGCCCACCGACGGATTCAGCACCACGGCCACCCAGTCGTAGACCTGGTAGCGCCCGTCGACAAGAATGGCGCCGTCGGGCGTCTGCATCCAGGATTGCAAGGCCAGCACCCAGAACACCGCCACCAACTGGCCCACCGCCACCATCAGCACCGCCAGCGTGTGCGCGGTATCGGACACGCGGCGCTGACCAAACAGCATCACACCCAGGAAGCATGACTTCAGGATGAAGACCGACAAGATGCCGTAGCCCAGCAAGGGGCCGGCCACGTTGCCGATCTTGTCCATCAGGCCCGCCCACAGGCTGCCGATCTGGATCAGCACGGGCACGCTGGCGGCAAGCGTCAGGACGAAAGCCAGGGCGAAAATGCGCACCCAGAAGCGGTAGGCGGCGGTCCAGCCCGGGCGGCCGGACCAGCGGGCGCGCACCTTGAAAAACAGCAGTACCCAGGCAAGGGCCAGGGAAACCGCCAGGAACAGCGCCAGAAAGCTCAGACTGGCCACGAACTGCGCACGGGCCAGGGAAAGGGTGGATATGTCCATGATGGCCCGTAGTGTAGAGCCAGTTACATGGCTGTGGGGACAGTTTGAAACCGGTTGCACAGGGTTCAAAAAGGCCCCTGCTGCGGAACGTGGCAAAATTGACGCTTTGTCGCCGCTTTTTCCTATTCTTTCAAGAATGACCTCCGCCACGACGCCGACCCCAGCTGCATCCAATTTCCTGCTTAACATCGTCCAGGACGACCTTGAAGCCAACCGCTTCCAGGGCAAACGCTGGGCGGGCAAGCCTGGCCCGGCCGACGTGCAGGCGCAGGGGACGGCCGATCCGGCCCGCATCCGCACCCGCTTTCCGCCGGAGCCCAACGGCTATCTGCACATTGGCCACGCCAAGAGCATCTGCGTGAACTTCGGTCTGGCGCGCGACTTCGGCGGTGTCTGTCATCTGCGCTTTGACGACACCAACCCCGAAAAGGAAGACCAGGAATACGTCGACGCCATCATCGAAGCCGTGCATTGGCTGGGCTTTGACTGGAAGGCCGACAACGGCCAGGAAAACCTGTACTTCGCCAGCGACTACTTCGGCTATATGTACGAGTTCGCCGAAGCCCTGGTCGAAGCCGGCCATGCCTACGTCGATGCGCAAAGCCCCGAAGAAATCCGCGCCAACCGTGGCACGCTGACCGAACCCGGCACCGATTCGCCCTGGCGCAACCGCCCCGCCGCCGAATCGATCGCCCTGCTGCGCGAAATGCGCGACGGCAAGCATCCGGACGGCAGCCTGGTGCTGCGCGCGAAGATCAACATGGCGTCGCCCAACATCAACCTGCGCGACCCGGTCATGTACCGCGTGCGCCACGCCACCCACCACCGCACGGGCAACCAATGGTGCATCTACCCGATGTACAGCTGGGCGCACCCGGTGGAAGACGCGCTGGAAGGCATCACGCACAGCGTGTGCACGCTGGAATTCGAAGACCAGCGCCCGTTCTACGACTGGATCCTGACGCGCCTGGCCGAGCTGGGCAAGCTGGCACAGCCCCTGCCGCACCAATATGAATTTGCCCGCCTGAACCTGAGCTACGTCGTCACCAGCAAGCGCAAGCTGCTGCAACTGGTGCGTGAAGGCCATGTGGACGGCTGGGACGACCCGCGCATGCCGACCATCTTCGGCCTGCGCCGCCGTGGCTACACGCCGGCCTCGATCCGCCTGTTCTGCGACCGCACCGCCGTGTCCAAGTCGGATTCGCGTATCGACTACAGCCTGCTCGAACAAGCCGTGCGCGACGACCTCGACCCCATCGCCGCTCGCTCGGTGGCCGTGCTGGATCCGATCAAACTGGTGATCACCAATTACCCGGAAGGGCAGACCGAGCTCTGCACCGCCCCGCGCAACCCGCATGACCCGGAAGCCGGCGTGCGTGAATTCCCGCTGTCGCGCGAGCTCTGGATTGAACGCGACGACTTCCGCGAAGAAGCGCCGAAGAAGTATTTCCGCCTGTTCCCGGGCAACACCGTGCGCCTGAAGTACGGCTACGTGGTGCGCTGCACCGGCTTCACCAAGAACGAAGCGGGCGAAGTCGTTGAAGTCCAGGCCGAATACCTGCCCGAGACCAAGAGCGGCACCCCGGGCGCGGACAGCGTCAAGGTCAAGGGCAACATCACCTGGGTCAGCGCGGCCCATGCGGTGGCTGCCCAAATCCACCTGTACGACCGCCTGTTCGCCGACGCGCGTCCCGACGGCGGCGACAAGGACTTCCTGACCTGCCTGAATCCGAACTCCAAGCAGACCGTCACGGCCTGGCTGGAACCGGGCACCATCGCCACGCCGGGCGCCACCTGGCAATTCGAGCGCCTGGGCTATTTCACGGCCGACCTCAAGGATTCCACGGAGGCCGCCCCGGTGCTCAACCGCATCGTGACCCTGCGCGACTCCTGGGCCCAAGGCTAGGCATCCGCGCGCGTATCACGGGAAAAGGCGCCTTGTGCGCCTTTTTCTTTCAGTTTTCGGCCCGCGCGCCCCGGCGTTGGGCGGGTTATCATGCCCGACATCCCGCAGCCGGTTGAACGCGCCTTTTTTCGGCGCCCGGACCGCCAGCCAAAATCAAGATGAACACTGAATCCCTAGCCCTGGACTTCAAAAGCGCCACCCTTTATGCCATCCGGGTGGTACTGCACAGCGCGGACCCCGAACGGCTCGCCGCCGCCCTTGCCAAGCGCATGGCCGACGCCGGCAGCTTCTTCGAAAATGAACCCGTGGTCATCGACGCCAGCCGCGTCGACGAAGCGATCGATTGGAAAGCGCTGGTCGCCGCCCTGCGCGCGCACAACCTGCCCGCGATCGGCGTGGTGGCCGAAGGCGCCAATCTTGCGGCCGCGCGCGAAGCCGGCCTGACGCCGGTTGAGCTTTCCACTCCGCCCGCGCGCCCTGCTCCCGTCGTGGATACCGCGCCGCCCAATGATGTGTCGACGCCCGTGCCGTCGGTGCCGGCCGCCGCCGTTGAAACCGCGCCCGCGCCCACCGACACGTCGACTGCTGATGGCGCAGCAAGCGATACCCCCGCCACGGACACGCCGGCCAAGCCCGCCTCGGCCGAACCGATGCCCGCGCGCGAGGCCAGCGGCACCACGTCCGCCGCCACGCCCACGCAGGCCGCGCCGCATTCGGCGTCGGCGCTCGTCATCACCAAACCCTTGCGATCGGGCCAGCGCGTGTACGCGCGCCACACGGACCTGGTCGTGATCGGCATGGTGAGCCAGGGCGCGGAAGTCATTGCCGATGGCAATGTGCACGTTTATGGCCCTTTGCGTGGCAAGGCCATGGCGGGTGCGCGCGGCGACACATCGGCCCGCATTTTCACGACGCATCTGGACGCGGAGCTGCTTGCCGTGGCCGGGGTGTACCGTGTCGTGGAAGACAAGCTGGACCGCACGTTGCACAACCAACCGGCGCTGGTGCGCCTGGATGGCGACACGCTGCGTATCGAAGCTTTGAAAAGCTGACGCGATGACTGCTGCGCGGCGTGTGCGCCGGCGCATCATCGCAGTCGAAAATCAGCATCGAACATCAAGTCTCAACACATTCTGTAAGAAGCCTTACACGGGCTTTTTGCTTTACGATAACGCGGTTTCTTCGAACATAAGGGTTTGATCGTCATGACACGCATTGTTGTGGTGACTTCCGGCAAAGGCGGCGTGGGTAAAACCACGACGAGCGCCAGTTTTTCCGCGGGCCTCGCGATGCGGGGCCACAAGACCGCTGTCATCGACTTCGATGTCGGCCTGCGCAATCTCGACCTCATCATGGGCTGCGAGCGTCGCGTGGTGTACGACTTCGTCAACGTGATTCAAGGCGAAGCCACCCTCAACCAGGCGCTGATCAAGGACAAGCAGCTTGAAAACCTGTTCATCCTGCCCGCCTCGCAAACGCGCGACAAAGATGCGCTGACGCAGGAAGGCGTGGAAAAGGTCATCAACGACCTGAAGGAAATGGGTTTCGAATACATCATCTGCGACTCGCCCGCCGGTATCGAAACGGGTGCGCTGATGGCCGCCTATTTCGCCGACGATGCGCTGGTCGTGACGAACCCGGAAGTGTCTTCGGTGCGCGACTCCGATCGCATCCTGGGCATCCTGGCGGCCAAGTCCAAGCGCGCAGTGGATGGCGGTGAACCCGTCAAGGAATTCCTGCTGCTCACGCGCTACAACCCCAAGCGCGTGGTCGACGGTGAAATGCTGTCCTTGGGCGATATCGAAGACATCCTGCGCATCAAGCTGATCGGTGTCATTCCCGAATCGGAAGCCGTGCTGCAAGCGTCGAACCAAGGTCTGCCGGCCATTCACTTGAAAGAGACCGACGTCTCCGAAGCCTACAAGGACGTCGTGGCCCGCTATCTGGGCGAAGACAAAGCGCTGCGCTTTACCGATTACGAAAAGCCCGGTTTCCTGAAACGCCTGTTCGGAGGCAAGTAAGCAATGTCCTTCCTGTCGTTTCTGCTTGGTCAAAAGAAAACTTCCGCTTCCGTTGCAAAGGAAAGGTTGCAGATCATCCTGGCCCACGAGCGGGGCCGCGGCGACTCGCCCGACTACCTGCCGCAGTTGCAGCAGGAACTTATCGCGGTGATTTCAAAATACGTGAAGATCAACCCTGAAGACATCAAGGTGCACCTGGAACGCCAGGACACACTCGAGGTGTTGGAAGTGAAGATCGAGATGCCGCAAAACGAACCATGATGCGGCCAGGCCGCCCTCTCGCGGCCATGAAAAAAAGCCCGGCATTGCCGGGCTTTTTTGCGTCTGGGGCAGGCGCTTAGCGCTTGCCGACCTGATCGCCGATGACGCCGCCGATCGCCGCTCCGCCCACCGTACCCAGGACACCGCCGTTGGTGATCACGGCGCCTGCGACACCGCCCAATGCGGCGCCGCCCACCGTGCTCTTTTGGCGATGGCTCATGCCGTCCCAGGACGAGCAGCCCGCCATGGCGGCAGTCATCGCCAGTGCGACACAGATTTTGGAAAGAGATGCGATTTTCATGTTGAGGCTCCTATTCTTATCCCCGGGGCCGCACCATGGACCTAACGCGAGCGCGCGATCCCCATATGGGTTTAGAAACTTCAGGATCTCAAAATATCGGCGCGCGCGGTGTTAGGTTTGCCCAGGAATTGTGTCAAACAGCGAGAGAATCTTTGCGCGCCCCTGGGACGATGTTGCAAGCGCCGTCGGCTATTTGACCAGACGTAACACATCGCGAAAGCGCGGGTGCTCGCAAGTTTCCATCCACTCGAATATGGCCATTTCCGATGTGACGATATCGGCGCCATGCGCCCGCGCGCGCCGCAGGGCAGCGTGGTGATCCGAGGGCTTGCGCGACCCCGCCGCGTCCGACACCAGCACGGTCTTGTAGCCCATGTCCACCAAGCCGATCACCGTTTGCAGCACGCAGATATGCGCTTCGCAACCGGCCACCAGAATGGTTTTGCGCGCCGCCGGCAACCACGCTTCAAAGCCAGGTTCACGCGTGGAAGAGAAGTGCATTTTCTGGAACGTGGACTGCACAAGATCGCGCAGCGGATCCACGGTAACGCCAAGCATCTTGCCGTGGTGCTCCGTGGCGACAACCGGCACATCGAGTATCCGCGCGGCTTGCGCGAGCTTGTGCGCGGTATGCAGCACGGCTTCGTTATCGTGAATGGCGGGCATCAGCCGGCCCTGCATATCGACGATGAGCAACGTGGAATCGGAGGCTTGCAGCAGCATGATGAGTGGCTCCCAAGTGGTGCCTGGAATCTACAGCAGGTCGTAGGATGAGTGAAGCGCGACACGACAAAGAAAAGAATGCGATATCGAACGCGCGCAACCCATCAAGCTCCCAAGTGGTGCCTGGAATCTACAGCAGGTCGTAGGATGGGTGAAGCGCGACACGACAAAGAAAAGAATGCGATATCGAA
>Ga0160461_1000918_pt1 | contig 14455 bp, 10 predicted proteins | sample HID1975I_E6MG_FD_108266 | JGI IMG/M metagenome (GOLD analysis project Ga0160461, IMG submission 108266) | Enriched soil microbial communities from UW Madison campus, WI, USA - HID1975I_E6 MG | ecosystem: Environmental > Terrestrial > Soil > Unclassified | place: USA: Madison, Wisconsin...
CACCGTGCCGGCGATCCTGCCGGGCGTGGTGTTCCTGTCCGGCGGCCAGACCGACGAGCAGTCCACCGCGCACCTGGATGCCATGAACCAGATGGGCAACCTGCCGTGGCCGCTGAGCTTCTCCTACGGCCGCGCCATGCAGCAGGCCGCGCTGAAGCTGTGGGCCAAGGACACCAAGGCCAACATCGCCAAGGCACAGCAGACCGTGTACGACCGCGCCAAGGAAAATGGCCAGGCGGCACTGGGCAAGTGGAACGGCTGATACCGGCCTGACCGCACCTGAAAAAATGCCGGCCCTGTGCCGGCATTTTTTTTTGCCGGTAGAGCCACCCCATGGGTGGCTGCACGCCACGCGTGATCGACCCGTCGGCCGCACTGCAACGCACCGCCCACACCATTTTTTCTGGCACGATGCGATCCATCTTTCCCGGATGACGATCGATGATCGTGCGCAAATGGACCTGCTTGTCGGCCCTTCCACTGCTGCTCTGCGCCGCGCTCGGCCACGCCGCGCCTGCGCGCGGCTTCGATGTGCTGGACTACCGCGTGGCGCTGGTGCCCGACATCCCCGGCAAGCGCGTTGACGGCACGCTGGTGATGCACTTCCGGGCCGAGCAGCAGCTGCACGCCGTGACCCTGGACAGTGGCGCGCTGACCATTGCGTCGGTGCAGCAGGACGGCCGCGCGCTGTCGTTCAAACAGGCCGACAGCCGCGTACACATCATCCTGGCCGCGCCGCTGCGGGCAGGCGATACCAGCAGCGTGCGGATCGTCTATGCGGGTGCGCCACCGTTCGGCCTGGAATTCTCGCCCGAGCGCGACGAGGTCTACACGGTGTTTTCCACCAGCCAGTGGATGCCCTCGGTGGATGCGCCCGATGAACGGGCCCTGCTGGCGTTGTCGGTGACCTTGCCCCCCGGCCTGCTGGCCACCGGCACCGGCCGCGCGTTGCCCACGCGCGTGCTGGCCGACGGTCGCATCGAACACCGGTGGCAGCTGGACACGCCGATGCCCGGCTATGTGTACGGCTTTGCCGCCGGCCGTTACCAGCAGGCGGTGCAGCAGCACGGGCCCATCGCGCTGCGCTTCCTGTCGGTGGATCGAACGCCGGCACAACTGCAGACGCTGTTTGCCCGCACCGGCGACATGCTCGACTTCTTCGCTGCGCGCGCCGGGCTGCCCTACCGCGGTGAGAGTTACCAGCAAGCACTGGTGAAACGTACCATCGGCCAGGAAATGGCCGGGCTGTCGCTGATGTCCGAGGCCTACGGGCAGGGCGTGCTGGACGATCCGGACGACACCGCGCTGATGGCGCACGAGGCCGCCCACCAGTGGTGGGGCAACCGGGTGACCTGCGCCAGCTGGCAACACTTCTGGCTCAACGAAGGCATGGCCAACTTCATGACCGCCGCGTACCTGCAGCATGCGCAGGGCGAGGCGGCCTACCAGGCGCAGGTGCAGGGCTGGCGCACGCGGCTGGACGCGCTGCGCGCCAAAGGTGCCGACCATGCGCTGGTCTATGCCTCCTGGGATGCGCCCACCGCCGACGACCGCGCAGTGGTCTATCGCAAGGGCGCGTATGTACTGCACCTGCTGCGCGGTGAACTGGGGGAGGACGCGTTCTGGCGTGGCCTGCGCGATTACACCGTGGCCAACGATGGGCGTTCGGTGACCACCCTCGACTTCCAGCACGCGATGGAAAAGGCCGCCGGGCGCTCGCTGCAGCCGTTCTTCCAGCAGTGGGTGTACAGCGCAGACACAAGGGCGCGCTGAAAACGCCGGTCAAGGCAGGCCCCCGCCGCCTTACGGCAATGACGGCCCGTGGATGCCGTTGATGCTGGCATCGGAAGAGAAGATGAAACGGTGCTCGACGCGGCCGTCCTTGCCGTCCACCGTCACATCGATCATCGAATAGGCGGGCGTATTGCCGGCCAGCGACAGCGACTGTCGCCACTGCTCCACCTGCGCCGCATCAGTGCGGCTGTCCGTGGAGATCGTGCCCGCACACAGGCTCAGCCCGCAGGCAAAATTCTGCATCGACAGCCCCGGGGTGTCCTTCAGCGCGGCCTGCAATGTCCGGGAATACGCGTCGGTCAATTCCGCCGCTTCCGGGACGCGCATGGACTGCTGGGCGATCAGCGACAGGTAATGATCGAACGCGTCGCCCTGCAGCGCGAGCATGGCCTGGTCGAAGGAGAGTGCCGAGCCCTGCAGCATCGCCGATTCGAAAGCGAGGTAGGGCGTTGCGCTGGACGCATGGGCCATCGACGGCGACGCCTGCTGCGCGGCGGGCGCATCTGCGTCATGCCTGTTGTGGGGCAGCTGCGGTGGGCGCGTCCCCGACGTGGCTGACGCTGCCGCGCCCACGCCGAGCAGGTTGGCCACGGACCGTGGCTGCAGGACGTACCAAGCACCGGCCACCAGCACGACCACCGCCAGGCCGATTCCCCACCGCGTGCTTCCCTTGCGCATCCCCTTCTCCGTATTGGCTGCCGAACCCCTGCGCCACAACCGCGTGGTACAGCGCAGACACTATCGGCGGTACGCAGGTGGAAATAGAACACAGTTCACGTTTCGATTCGCGGCATGCGCAGTAGGCTGGATTGAGATGCATGTGGCCTATCGGTTCAAGCATCTACATACGCGGTCTACGATGGCCGGGGAGCGTGTGCGGAGGGGCGCGCGATGCGTCTGCTGCCGTCCGGCGTTGCGGCTGTGCCATGTTTCATCGGAATGGAACGTTCTTCCCAACAGGAGTAGGAGTGATGATGAAGCGTCAACTGTTTCCCGGTGTAGTGGCCGTACTCGTTGCAGGGGGTCTGCTTGCAGGCGCCGCGTTCGCGGCCACCCAGACCATCACCGCCAGCACCCGCAACGGTGGCTCCACCCCGGGCAGCGCCACGGCCACCTCGGCGTCCCGCGTCACCTGTACCCAGGCGTCCGGGGCAACGGCGGGCACCATCCCGCGCTGCAGCCTGCAGGCCCCGGGCTGGAACGGCGTGGTGGAAGTAGGGAAGTCGATCGGCACCACGGGCGCCGGCAACGTGGTCCTCAACTGCAACGGCAGCTACCCCGCCAACGGCGGCCTGAGCTGCACCGCGCAGATCGACGATACGGTGTGCACGGCATCGCAGACGATTTCCGGATCGGCCAGCGGCGGCAGCTCGTATCGCGGGCTGGCGGCCGTCAAGGCCAATGCCACCATCCAGTGTGTGTCCGCCACGGGTGGGACCGGTGGCACAACCTGCGGTATCCAGGCGCCGGGCGCGAATGCGTCGATGACGGCGGGCCAGACGATCACCTCCTCCGGGCCGGGCACGGTCGCGCTGTCGTGTGGCGGTCAGTATCCCGCGTCAGGCGGTGGGCTGAACTGCACCGCCCAGATCACCCAGGTCTGCCCTTGATCGAGGCGATGTGAAAAACGCCGGCGATGCCGGCGTTTTTTTGCATCACGCGCGTGCGCTCAATGCGATGCGGCCAATCCTGCATCGCCCAGCGGTGGCATCACCAGCGGGCGAGGCTCGTCAGCGGCCTGTCCTGCCGATGCCAGTGCCTGCAGGTAGGCTTTCGCGGTGGCCGTGTTGAAGGCCACCAGTACGATCCGCTTGGGCTGTGCATGGCTGCGCTGCCACGCCAGGGTTTCGGTCACGGCCACCTGTGCCGCCTGGTGGATCGGGTAGCCGAATACCCCGCAACTGATGGCCGGGAACGCAATCGACTGCAGACCCAGCGTTTCGGCCAGCTGCAGTGACTTCCAGTAGCAGTTGGCCAGCAGGGCCGGTTCGTCGCGCTGGCCGTCCTGCCACACCGGGCCCACCGTATGGATCACATGGCGGGCCGGGAGGTTGTAGGCCGCCGTGGCGCGCACCTCGCCGGTGGGGCAACGCATGCCCGGGCGGATCTCGGGCAGGGCCTGGCATTCGGCCAGCAGCGCCGGGCCGGCCGCGCGATGGATCGCGCCGTCCACGCCGCCGCCGCCAAGCAGGGATTCGTTGGCCGCATTGACGATCGCATCCACCGCCAGGGTCGTGATGTCGCCCTGCCACACTTCGATCTTCATGCGTGCCGCTCCTTGATACTGATACCGGGTCCATGCAACGGGTGACTGCTGCCTCGCACGTTACCGCGCGGGGGATCTAGGCTGCGTCATCATCGTCTCAGGCGGCGCGACCCGGCGTGCGCCGCCCTGCAGTTCACACGATGCGGCCCATTGGCTTCACCGTAGATGAAGGCAAAGGCGATAGCTGAATGCGAAGACGCCCACCGGGCGGTGGGCGTCTCGGGGTTCATCAGACCAACGCGGGGCTCAGGGCAGACCGGCCAGCCAGTCGTCGTCGGAGCCCTCGTTGATGTCGGCAAACAGCGGGGTGGAGAAGTAGCGCTCGCCGGTGTCGGGCAGCATCGCCAGGATCACGCTGCCCTTCTCGGCACGGTCGGCGATGTCCAGCGCGCTGGCCACCGTGGCCCCGGCCGAGATGCCCACGAAGATGCCTTCCTCGGCAGCCAGCCGGCGCGACGTTTCAATCGCGCGGGCGTCGTCGATGCTCAGCAGTTCATCGTAGACGCCGCGGTTGAGCACCTCCGGCACGAAGTCCGGGGTCCAGCCCTGGATCTTGTGCGGCTTCCATTCCTCGCCCTTGAGCAGTGCCGCGCCGGTCGGTTCGGTGGCGATGATGCGGGTGTCCGGGCGGGCCACCTTCAGCACCTCGCCCACGCCGGTCAGGGTGCCGCCAGTGCCCCAGCCGGTCACGAAGTAGTCCAGGCGCCTGCCGGCGAAGTCGCGCAGGATCTCCGGCGCGGTGGTATTGCGGTGGTAGGCCGGGTTCGCCGGATTGGCGAACTGGCTGGCCAGGAACCAGCCGTGCTCGTCGGCCAGCTCCTTGGCCCGGCGCACCATGCCCGAGCCGCGCTCGGCCGCCGGGGTCAGGATCACCTTGGCCCCGTAGGCGCGCATCAGCTTGCGGCGCTCGATGGAGAAGGTTTCCACCATGGTGGCCACGAACTTGTAGCCGCGGGCGGCCGCCACCATCGCCAGCGCCACGCCGGTGTTGCCCGAGGTCGCCTCGACGATGGTGTCGCCGGGCTTGAGCACGCCGCGCGCTTCGGCGTCCAGGATGATCGCCAGCGCCAGCCGGTCCTTCACCGAGCCGCCGGGGTTGAACGACTCGACCTTGGCGTAGACGGTGACGTGGTCGGGGGCGATGCGGTTCAGGCGGACCACCGGGGTGTTGCCGATGGTGTCCAGGATCGAGTTGTACAGGGCCATGGGAATGCTCCAGGGAAGTCCGTTCACCGCGCCCGGCGCGGCAGGGGGAGGGCAGGGTGGGGATGCTCCGGCAGACCGTAGCCCCGGCATATGCCCCCGGGAAATGACCTGATACCCTTCTTAAACAACATTTGGTTATAAGCTGGTGACGGCAATTGCCCTACAGTCGGATTGCCCTCCCTTCGCCTGCCGTGCCACACGCCCATGACGCTGACCCAACTCCGTTATCTGGTGGCCATCGCCGACGCCGAGCTCAACATCACGCTCGCCGCGTCGCGGGTGCATGCCACCCAGCCTGGCCTGTCCAAGCAGCTCAAGCAGCTGGAAGACGAGCTGGGCTTCCTGTTGTTCGTGCGCAAGGGGCGCAGCCTGGAAGCGGTCACGCCGGCCGGCGTGGAAGTGATTGGCCGCGCACGCGCCGTGCTGGGCGAGGCCAACAATATCCGCACCTACGCGGCCAACCAGCGCCGCGAGAGCCAGGGCCAGCTGGTGCTCACCACCACCCACACCCAGGCGCGCTTCGTGCTGCCGCCGGCGGTGGCGAAGATCAAGCAGGCCTACCCGCAGGTCAGCGTGCACCTGCAGCAGGCCGCTGAAAGCGATGCGCTGGACCTGCTCAGCCAGGGCGATGCGGACATTGCCATCATCTCCACCGCCGGCGCCGAACCCAGCGCCGGTATCGCCATTCCGCTGTACCGCTGGCGGCGGCTGGTGCTGGTACCGCGCGGGCATGTGCTGGACCGCCCCGGTGCGGCGCCGGACCTGCAGGCGCTGTCCACCCAGCCGTTGATCAGCTATGAATCCTCCACCCGCGGCAGCTCCTCGCTGCAACGTGCCTTTGCCAGTGCCGGGCTGACCCCGGACATCGCGCTGACCGCGCTGGACGCGGACCTGATCAAGACCTACGTGCGCACCGGCCTGGGCGTTGGCCTGCTGGCGGAGATGGCGGTCAACGCCAGTGACGAAGACCTGCGCGCGTGGCCGGCCCCGTCACCGATCGACGAGTGCATCGCGTGGGCGGTGCTGCCGCGTGACCGGGTGCTGCGTGACTACGCGCTGGAACTGGTGCATGTACTGGCCCCGCAGATCGACACCCGCGACCTGCGCCGGGTCATCGACGGCAACCAGGAGGCCAACTGGCCGCTGCCGCCCACCTGGGAATCGCTGACGCAGACCATCACCGTCTGAGAAGCGACGGGGATGGCCGCGCATGCGTGCACGACCCCGCGCCTTTGGTGCGCGCCCTTCAAACAGAAGGGGACGTTCCTCCAGAGGGGGTGAGGGCATCGGCCGGGGCGTTGCAAAGGCCGCTGCGACGGTTGGTCGCAGGGCGCCGGGCCGCCCGACCCACGGTCGGGCGCTACCATGACGCGGTGAACCGTCGCCGCCGCCCGTATGCCGTCCTGCTGCAGCTCGCCTTCGTGGCGACGTTGCTGATGGCGCTGGCGCCGCTGGTCAGCCGCTGGCAACAGGCACAGACCGATGCGCCGCGGATGCTGATGCCCTCGGGCATGGCCCATGCCATGCCGGTTGGCGACGTTCCCGCCGACCCGCACGCCGGGCACGCCGGGCACGGCATGCCGGCCTCGCACCAGCACCACGCGATGCCGATGCAGGACATGCCCATGCACGGCATGGCCACGCACGCCGCCGCTGCGTCACCGACCCCGCACACGCCACCGCTGGACGAACACGCCGGCCATGGCGAGGCGTGCGAGTACTGCATGATGGCCTCGCGGCTGATGCCGTGGCTGGCGGTTCTGGTCCTGCTCCTGCCGGCGCTGCCGGTGATCGCCCCGACGGTGCTGCGCGCCGTCGCCACGCCGCGCAGCCTGCGCTGGCCCGCGCACGCCGCACGCGGCCCGCCGTTGAACGCCTGACACCGCCCATGTCCTTTCCTGCTGCGTGACGCCGTGATGGCGGCGCGCGCCTGTGCGTTTTCTGGAGTTCCACATGCATCCCATTTCCCGCAGCGCGGGCGCAATGACGCGCCTGTCTGTTTCCCTGTCGCTCGCCCTGGCCATGCTGCCGCTGCACGCCGCCGAGCGTGAGCCCGCGCAGACCCTGGACACGCTGGTGGTGACCGCCACCGCCCCGTCATCGCCGCTGCACTGGGTCACCGATCCCCGCCTGCCACGCCAACCGGTGCCCGCCAGCGATGGCGCCGACTACCTCAAGACCGTGCCGGGCTTTTCGGCGATCCGCAACGGCGGCACCAACGGCGATCCGGTGCTGCGCGGCATGTTCGGGTCACGCCTGAACATCGTCAGCAACGAGGGCAACCTGATCGGCGCGTGCCCCTCGCGCATGGACAACCCGCTGTCCTACATCGCGCCGGAGACCTTCGACCGGCTGACCATCATCAAGGGGCCGCAGAGCGTGCGCTGGGGCGCCGGGGCGTCGGCCGGCACGGTGCGCTTCGAGCGCGACACGCCGCGCTTCGACGCACCGGGCGTGGACATCAACGCCAGCGCGCTGGTCGGCTCGCGCAACCGCAATGACCAGGTGCTCGACCTCACCGCCGGTGCGTCGCAGGGCTACGTACGGGTCAACGGCAACCGCTCCGAAGCGGACGATTACAAGGACGGCAACGGCGACGTCGTGCCCTCCAGGTGGCGCAAGTGGAACAGCGACGTCGCCGTCGGCTGGACCCCCGATGCCGACACCGTGCTGGAGCTGTCGGCCGGCACCGGCGACGCCATCGCGCGCTATGCCGGGCGCGGCATGGATGGCGCCGCGTTCAAGCGCACCAGCTATGCCGCCCGTTTCGAGAAGGACAACCTGCCCGGTGCCTGGTACAAGCTGCTGGCCAACGTGTACTACAACGATGCCGACCACGTTATGGACAACCACCCGCTGCGCACCCCCAACCCGGACAGCAGCATGCCGATGCCGATGGCAGCCAACGTGGACCGTCGCACCACCGGCGGCCGCATCGCTTCGGAATGGCGTTGGCAGGACGTGGCGATCGTGGCCGGCGTGGATGCACAGGACGGCCGTCATCGCAGCCGCAGCGGCATGGGCCGCAACACCTATCAGCAGCAGCCGTGGACCACCGACGCGCGCTTCGAGACCCTGGGCGCGTTCAGCGAACTCACCTTCGGCGAAGGCACCGCGCAGCGCTGGGTGGGCGGCCTGCGCATCGACCGTGCCGAGGTCACCGACGAACGCCGCACCGCGGGCATGATGGCCATGCCCAATCCCACCGCCGGCCAGCAGCGCCGCGAGTACCTCGGGAGCGGCTTCCTGCGCATCGAACGCGATCTGGCCCCGTCGCTGACCTGGTACGCCGGTGTGGGCCACAGCGAGCGCATGCCCGACTACTGGGAGCTGTTCTCGCCCGACATGGGGCCGATGGGCGCGGTCAACGCGTTCGCCGTCCTCCAGCCGGAGAAAACCACGCAGCTCGACCTTGGCCTGCAGTACCGCAGCACGCGCCTCAACGCGTGGGTGTCGGCGTATGCCGGCCGTCTGCAGGACTACATCCTGTTCACCTATTTCGACGGCGGCATGATGGGCAGCATGACCCAGGCCACCAACGTGGATGCCCGCATCGCCGGTGCCGAGGCCGGCGCCGACATCGCGCTGGGCGCGCACTGGAAACTGGGCGGAAGCCTGGCCTATGCCTGGGGCGAAAACCGCAGCGATGGCACGCCGCTGCCGCAGATGCCGCCGCTGGAAGCGCGCGTGAGCGCCACCTGGGAAGCCGACCGCTGGAGCGTCGGCGCACTGGCCCGCGCGGTGGCCCACCAGCATCGCGTCGCCGATGGCCAGGGCAACGTGGTGGCCCGCGACCTGGGCCCGAGTGCCGGCTTTGCGACCCTGGCGCTCAATGCCAGCTACCGCATCAACGACGCATTGCTGCTCAGTGCGGGCATCGACAACGTGTTCGACCGCGCCTACAGCGAACACCTGAACCTGGCCGGCAGCGCCGATTTCGGCTTCCCGGCCGACCCGGTACGGATCAACGAGCCGGGCAGGACGGCCTGGATGAAGCTGAATTACCGATACTGAGGACGGGGCGCCGGGCCCGGAACCGCTGCCGCGTAGAGCCGGGCTCTGCCCGGCTGGAGGCGTCACCCCGGAACCGCAGCCACGTAGAGCCGGGCTCTGCCCGGCTGGAGGCGTCACCCAGGAACCGCAGCCACGTAGAGCCGGGCTCTGCCCGGCTTAAGACGATGCGCCCGGCCTTTGACGTCATCCGACACGCGCCGATACACGCCGTTACACAGCCGCACAGGCCAGCACGAAAGGCATTTCGGCTGCCACCGGGCGCCGGTAAACGCTTGGCACATATGCCCGGCCAGCCCCGACCCGTACACTCGGCGGTCGTGGGTTTAACGGGATTTTTCCAAATGTTGGGACGCATCACCGCGCGCATCGCCGCTGGCCTCACCCTGGCCCTGCTGGCCGGGTGCAGCAGCAAAGACTACACCGCGCGCCGGCCGGCAGACGCCGTACCGGTCACCACCCAGGTGGTGCAGACCTCCGCATGGAACGACACCCTGCAGGCCCTGGGCACCGCCAAGGCCCGCGAGTCGGTGACCATCACCGCCAAGGTCAGCGAGATCATCGAGACCGTCCACTTCGACAGCGGCCAGCAGGTCAGCGCCGGCACCCCGTTGGTCACCCTGCGCGGGCAGGCCCAGGAAGCCGCCCTGCTGCAGGCCCAGGCCACGTTTGCCGAGGCCGACCAGCTCTACAAGCGGCAGCGCGAACTGGCGGCCCAGCAGCTGGTGGCCAGCGCCACCCTGGACACCCAGCGCGCCATCCGCGATGCCGCCGAGGCGCGCGTGCGCGAAATGCAGTCGGACATCGGCGACCGCCGCGTGCGCGCGCCGTTCGCCGGCGTGCTCGGCATCCGCCAGGTCAGTGCCGGCTCGCTGGTCACCCCCAGCACCAGCATCGCCACCCTGGACGACATCGAGCGCATGCACGTCGATTTCCAGGTGCCCGAAGCCGAACTGGCCAGCCTCGGCAACGGCGACAAGGTCACCGCCACCAGCGTCGCCTATCCCGGCCGCAGCTTCGAGGGCGTGGTGGCCACCATCGACACCCGCGTCGACCCGGGCACCCGCGCGGTCACCGTGCGCGCCGACTTCATCAATGCCGACCATGCCCTGCGCCCGGGCATGCTGCTGGACATCCGCATGTTCCGCCCGGAGCGCCAGGCCCTGGTCATTCCGGAAATCGCCGTGGTGCAGGTGGGCCGCGATTCGTTCGTGTACCGGGTCAAGGCCGACCACAGCGTTGAACGCATCGATATCACCAGCGGCGCGCGCCGTGCCGGCGTGGTTGAAATCCGCAGTGGCCTGAAGGCCGGCGACCGCATCGTGGTTGACGGTACCGGCAAGCTGCGCCCGGGCCTGAAGGTCGATGACCGCCCGGCGCCGGCGGCTGCCGCCGCGCCCGCCGCCAAGGCTGCGGATCCGGCCGGATGAAACTCTCCAACATTTCCATCCAGCGTCCGGTCTTCGCGGTGGTGATGAGCCTGCTGCTGCTCGTGCTGGGCGTCATGTCGTTCACCCGCCTGACCCTGCGCGAGCTGCCCGCGATCGACCCGCCGATCGTCTCGGTGTCGGTGGATTACACCGGTGCTTCGGCCGCCGTGATCGAAAGCCGCATCACCCAGGTGCTTGAAGACGCCCTGGCCGGCATCGAAGGCATCGACACCATCAACGCGCGCAGCTCCAACGGCCGCGCCCAGGTCAGCATCGAATTCACCTCCAACCGCGATATCGAAGCAGCGGCCAACGACGTGCGCGATGCGGTCAGCCGTGTTGCCGACCGCATGCCCGAAGAGGCGCGGCCGCCGGAAATCGCCAAGGTCGAGAGCGACGCCGACCCGATCATCTGGTTCAACATGACCTCCTCCAGCATGGACACGCTGGAGCTGAGCGACTACGCCGACCGTTACGTGGTCGACCGTTTCTCCAGCCTGGACGGCGTGGCCCAGGTCCGCATCGGCGGGCGCCAGCGCTATGCCATGCGCATCTGGCTCGACCGCGACCAGCTGGCCGCGCGTGGCCTGACCGTGGGCGATGTGGAAACCGCGCTGCGCAACGAGAACGTCGAGCTGCCGGCCGGCCGCATCGAATCGGCCGACCGCGACTTCACCCTGCGCGTGGAGCGCAACTACGTGAAGCCGGAAGACTTCGCCACCATTCCGCTCGGCAAGGGCGCCGACGGCTACGTGGTGCGCATGGGCGACGTGGCCAAAATCGAACTGGCCTCCTCCGAGCGACGCGCGTATTACCGCAGCAATGGCGAGCCGGGCATCGGCCTGGGCATCGTCAAGACCTCCACCGCCAACTCGCTGGACGTGGCCCGCACCGCACGCGCCGAAGCCGAGCGGGTCGGGCAGACCCTGCCCGAAGGCACCCACATCTTCGTCGCCTTCGACAACACCACCTTCATCGAAGCGGCCGTGGACCGCGTCTACGCCACGCTGGTGGAAGCCATGCTGCTGGTGCTGGCGGTGATCTGGCTGTTCCTCGGCAGTTTCCGCGCCGCGCTGATCCCCGCCGTCACCGTGCCGGTGTGCCTGGTGGCGGCGTTCATCGCGCTGTACGCGTTTGGGTTCTCCATCAACCTGCTGACCCTGCTGGCGCTGGTGCTGTGTATCGGCCTGGTGGTCGATGACGCCATCGTGGTGGTGGAAAACGTGCAGCGCCGCATCGACCTGGGCGAGCCGCCGCTGGTGGCCTCCAAGCGCGGCACCGCGCAGGTGGCCTTCGCGGTGATCGCCACCACCGCCGTGCTGGTGGCGGTGTTCCTGCCGGTGGGTTTCTTGGAAGGTAATACCGGCCGCCTGTTCCGCGAGCTGGCCGTCGCGCTGGCCGCCGCCGTGGCGCTGTCGGCGTTCGTCTCGCTCACGCTGACCCCGATGATGGCCTCCAAGCTGCTCAAGCCGCACAGCGGCCAGCCGCCCAAGGGCCTGCACGGGGTGATCAACCGCAATCTGGACCGCGTCTCGGCGGCCTACGGGCGCGTGCTCGACGCGCACGTCGGGCGCACCTGGATCTACGTGGTGGTGATGGTGCTGTCGCTGCTGGCCAGTGCATTGCTGCTCAAGGTGCTGCCCTCTGAACTGGCCCCGGCCGAAGACCGCGGTTCGTTCCAGATCATGATCGACGGCCCCGAAGGCGCCGGCTACGACTACACCGTGGGCCAGGTGCAGGAAGTGGAAAAGGTGGTGGCCGGGTTCGTCGGCGACGACAAGCCGATCGTGCGCGCCAACCCGCGCGTGCCCGGCGGCTTCGGTGCCAGCGAAGAAATGCATACCGGCCGCATCAGCGTGTTCCTGCAGCCGTGGCGCGAGCGCCAGGCCGCCACGCCGGACGTGGCCGCCGACCTGCAGAAGCACCTGGACGGCATCCGCGGCGTGCGCGTGCGCACCCAGGTCGGGGGCGGTCTGGTGCGCAGCCAGGGCCAGCCATTCCAGATCGTGCTGGGCGGGCCGGAGTACGCGGAAATCGCGCAGTGGCGCGATCGCATGCTGGCGCGCATGGCCGACAACCCGGGCCTGGTCGGCCCGGATTCGGACTACAAGGAAACCCGGCCGCAGATGCGGGTCAACATCGACCGCCAGCGCGCCGCCGACCTGGGCGTGTCGGTCACCGCAATCGGCAGCGCGCTGGAAACCATGATGGGCTCGCGCCGGGTCACCACCTTCGTCGACAACGGCGAGGAATACGACGTGCTGGTCCAGGCCGGCCGCGACGGTCGCGCCACCCCGGCCGACCTGGCCGCCATCCGCGTGCGCGCCAGCAGCGGCGAACTGGTGCCGCTGTCCAACCTGGTCACGCTCAGCGAAGTGGCCGAAGCGGGCAACCTCAACCGCTTCAACCGGCTCCGCTCGATCACCATCACCGCGGGCCTGGCCCCGGGCTACCCGCTGGGCGAGGCGATCGCATGGGCCCAGCAGACCGCCCGCGAGGAGCTGCCGCAGCACGCGCAGCTGGACTGGAAGGGCGAATCGCGCGAGTACCAGAACGCCGGCAGCGCCGTGCTGCTGACCTTCGCCATGGCCTTGCTGGTGGTGTACCTGGTGCTGGCCGCGCAATTCGAGAGCTTCATCCACCCGCTGGTGATCATGCTCACCGTGCCGCTGGGCGTGCTCGGCGCGCTGCTGGGCCTGTATGTCAGCGGCGGCAGCATCAACCTGTTCAGCCAGATCGGCATCGTGATGCTGGTGGGGCTGGCAGCCAAGAACGGCATCCTGATCGTGGAGTTCGCCAACCAGCTGCGCGATGAAGGCCGCGACGTGCACCGGGCCATCGTCGAATCGTCGATGGTGCGCCTGCGCCCGATCCTGATGACCTCCATCGCCACGGTGGTGGGCGCGATCCCGCTGGTCGTGGCCGGCGGCCCGGGGTCGGCCAGCCGCGGCACCATCGGCATCGTGGTGATCTTCGGCGTCACCGTGTCCACCTTCCTGTCCCTGTTCGTGGTGCCGGCGTTCTACTCGCTGCTGGCCCCGTACACGCGTTCGCCCGAAGCGGTGGCCCGTGAGCTGGAGAAGCAGGAGGCGGAAACGCCGTCGGTGGGCGGGCACGCCTGACCGGGGGCCCGTGGGGGGCGGGGCGATGCTGAATGCGTTGCCGCGCGCCCAAGAAGCGTGACGCAGCCGGGCAAAGCCCGGCGCTACGTTGCCGGCGCGTGGCGACGGGGTCATTTCCCCACGCCGGCGGCCCGCGCTCCCCGTCGCGACGGGTTCATCCCCCACGCCCCCACCCGGCGCTACCCGTGGCGGCCGTGATGGTGGAGAATCGACCCGGTCCCCTCCAGCCGACGGGACGTCCTTTTTTTCCGCCGACTGGAGAGAGCGCGTGGAAGCAGCCGTACATTTTGTCAACAGCATCATCTGGAGCAAGGCGCTGATCGCCGTGTGCCTGGGCGCCGGGCTTTTCTTCAGCATCCGTACCCGGTTCATGCAGATCCGCGGGTTCTTCGAGATGTGCCGCCTCACCGTGCAGGGCGAGAAGTCCGATGCCGGCGTGTCCTCCTTCCAGGCCCTGGCCATGTCGATGGCCGGCCGCATGGGTATCGGCAATATCGCCGGCGTGGCCACCGCCATCGCCTTCGGCGGCCCCGGTGCGATCGTCTGGAGGTGGGTGATGGGCTTCCTGGGCGCGTCCACCTCGGACGTTGAATGCACCCTGCCGCAAGTCTCCGTTACCAAGGATG
>Ga0160461_1000920_pt1 | contig 14400 bp, 6 predicted proteins | sample HID1975I_E6MG_FD_108266 | JGI IMG/M metagenome (GOLD analysis project Ga0160461, IMG submission 108266) | Enriched soil microbial communities from UW Madison campus, WI, USA - HID1975I_E6 MG | ecosystem: Environmental > Terrestrial > Soil > Unclassified | place: USA: Madison, Wisconsin...
GCCGGCCAACGCCAAGCGCAAGGTGCTGCGCCGCAGCATGCCCAAGCTGCTGCGCGCCGACAGCGTGCCGGGCAGCATCACCCTGGACGATTTCTGCGCCAGGCCGCATGCACTGGTGTCGTTCGCCGGCGACCTGTCCGGGTTCATCGACGAAGCGCTCGAGGAAATCGGCCGCAAGCGCCACGTGGTGCTGGCCGTGCCGCAGTTCAATGGCCTGGGGAGTCTGCTGGCGGGGACCGATATCGTCGCCACGGTGCCGGACTATACGGCGGACGCATTGACCGCTGCTGGCGGGTTGCGCGCCGAGGAACTTCCGATCGAGGTGCGCAGTTTCGAGTTGCACATGGCTTGGCGGGGGGCGCAGGACAATGACCCGGCGGAGCGGTGGTTGCGGTCGCGGATACAGATGTTCTTCGGGGATCCGGATAGTCTCTGAGGTTGTGACCAGACAGCGGAATGGCGAAACCAAAGATCAAGCTCTAGGCATTCCTCAATGACACGTAGCATCCATTATGGGCCATCGGCGGCAGCACAATGGTAGCCATATGCTATTTTGCGAATCGCATGTTTGGCTATGAGTAAGTGCCAACGCCTCAGCACCGCACGCCTGCGAGCGACCGAAACGGAATCCCGTTTTTTTAAAAACCACCTACCATCTCCCTCTCGGCACAACCACTTCCCAGCGATCACACTTATTCAAATCCCTAAATTGCTCATCACCATCCTCTGCAAACCGCACCATGACGGCAGCGACTTCGCATTGATCGAAGCCGATCTGTGGTTGGAATGACTTGGCGGTTCGGCCTACCACATTGCCTTGCCTGTCGAGCAGTTGATAGCGGCCAGCCTCTTCCTTCAGCGTCAGGGGATCGCCCTCGCGAAGCGCCTCAACCGCCTTGTGTATCCGGGCACGCAGTGACTGACGACCGGCAAAACCAATATCGATTTCCTTCAGCGTGAGTTGCTGAAAGCGCACCTCCAACTCAGGAAGAGGTTGCCCCTGAAAACCATGCTGCTGAATGTCCCTCATCAGGCTGCGACTAAATGGATTGCCGTCAGCGAATTCACACAACGTCAAGGTCTGTTCAGCTCGCGTCATCCCAACGTAATACAAACGTCGCTCATCGGCAAGGGTATCGACCTGAGTGCTCCAACCGCCATCCAGCAGAACGACATGGCGGAACTCCAGCCCTTTGGCCGAGTGCACGGTGCCAAGACAGAGGCCTTCCTTTGGCTGCTGGCGCAATTCACGGGCGTAGTCGTACAGCCAGTCGATCAAGGCACTACTGCCAAGTTGGCAGTCGCCCAATTCTCCTCGCATTTGCTCAAAGGCCGTCTGAAAAAAACTCTTCCACTCGGCTTCCACCAGTTGATTACTACCCGACAAACGCTGCCATGCGTTAGCCGCGCACACAGCCCCTTCGATTTCTCGCAGATAGTCAGTTGCAGCGACAAAACTGCGCTGCCGAGTAATGGGTAACGCCGTTTCCTTGTCTGCTGCCAGGAAATAAGGAATATCGTGCTGCTCGCACCAGGCCTGGATTGGCCACAGATAGCGGTGCGTCCGAGCCAGAACCGCACAGCCGTTCCAACTCCCTGGCTCAAGCTTCACTAACCGCTCCAACTCCGCCATGGACGCCTGAGCCTGCAGATTGCCGCGCTCACGGTCGCTCGGGTCGATCAGCAATCTCAGTACTCGGCCTTTGCGTTGCTCATCTTGCTCTTCCCAAAGCCCGCCGGCAGGCAGCTCCTGCCGAGCCTTGTCGATCCGGATGGGGTCGGCTTCTTTCAGTCGAGCCGAGTTCTGGCCAATGAGCTGGTTGGCCGCCTCAATAATGCGCAGGGAAGAACGGTAGTTATCGACCAGGAAGCTGGTCGACGCCTCATACTCGTCGCGGAAGCGTTCGATATAACGATTGTTGGTATCGCGCCAGGCATAGATGTTCTGGTCATCATCGCCTACCGCCATGATGCACAACCGGCCATCCTCTTCCGCGTGCCGCCCAGCTAGAGCACTGACCAGTCGGTACTGGAGATCATCGATATCCTGATATTCGTCGACCAGGATATAACGGTATCCGCGCAGTAGCTGCTCGCGGAGGTCGTCCTCGCCCTCAATACTGCGCCTACCTTCCAGCAACTCGACGGCATCGCTTAATACTTGCTTGAGAGCTCGCTCGTCGACCGTCGCGCCTCGTTCGAAACGGGTTCCAGTCAAACGCATGGCCATGCTGTGATATGTCAGAACGCTGACGCCATAGGCATCGCCCCCGACCAGGGCCAACAGCCGTTTTCGGATCTCGTTCGCCGCATGGCGGTTGAAGGTCAACGCCACAATGCTGGTCGCTGGTACTCGCCGCACCCGCAGCAGGTAAGCGATGCGATGTACGATCACACGTGTCTTGCCAGAGCCCGGTCCAGCCAGCACTAGCCGATTGATGTCGTCATCGTCGGCGACGATCAGTTTCTGAGTGGTGCTCAGCGACTCAATGATCGATTTCCATGACTCCTCGCTAGTCGCCAGCTTGAGTACGTCCTCCCGCCCATTGAAATGCTGCTTGATGAACGCCTGCTTGGAGTCGGTGAAGTAATCCAGCACGAGGCGCAACGCCTCAGCCATCTCCTTCAGCGCCACTTCCGCATACTCACGCATCACATGAACCTGAATACGCTTCTCGCGGTAGTGCTCGTCGAGTCGCAAGTAGTCCTCCTTGAGGAAGGTCTTGCGCTTGTCTTCCTTCTTGACCTCGATGGTCATAGCCCGGCGCATGACCGTCATGCCGTGGTTGAGGGTCAAAATGTCCTGCCGATGCAAGTAAAGCAGGACATGCTCAATCACCTTACGGCGTCTGTTCGGCGGAATCAGATGCGGCAGTTCGAGGTCACTTTCGATCACTTGGAGCAATTCGCCAAAACTCGTTTCGACCAGCAGATCCGCGCCACGTAATCCTGCCGGTAGCTTACCGATCAACAATTCCAGGAACTCGCTCGCCAATACGCGCCGCACGCCACCAAAGCCAACGATCTTTGCCCAGGAATGACCACCCCTGATGCGCAGTTTGAGGTAGTCACGATTGAGTTGTCTGAGCTCAAAGCTACTGCGCTGCTGATCATCCGCATCATGATCCTGTGCCAGGCTGCGCAACAGCCGAAGCACATGCAGCGGGAGCAGCTCCTCCAGACCTGTCATTGCCTTTAGTTCAGCGGTCAGTGACGGCAGATTCAGATCCTGCCAACCGCCCTGCTCGGCGTCCGGCGCCTCCTCAGGCAAGCACCGCAGCAATGCCTTTTCCAGCTGCAGGGTGTTCTGCAGGCGCTGACTGGAAGCCCCCATCACACCATGGCGCACATACAGCGTTATCTGCGAGTCATTAACCAGCAGTCCCATCTCCTCCAACTGCTTGAGTGCGCTGGCAACCTCCTCCGATTCCAGGCTGGTCAACTGCATCAACTGGTCCGTGTTCACCCGCTCATCAGCATCGGCGCCGTAGAGAAAGCGCAGAATAGCCCTGAACTCCTCCAATCGACGTTGCGGCAACTCGGCCCTCAGCAAACGTTTCTCGGCCTCTTCCTCGCTGACATCCAGCCGGGCAGGGAAAATCCGCGTATGGTTTTCCTCACGTTTGAGGTAATTACCACGCTCCAGCCAAGCAACCGCCGTAACGACCTTGGTTTCGGCATCACGTTCATCCGCGGAGAAGCTGGTTTCAACGCTATCGTCTAACAGGATTTCGCCCGCCGTGATAATCAGCTTGCCACCCTTGCGTCGACTGCTCTCGTTACGCAACTTGCGCAGGATCTGCTGGATGTCACGGATGCTGAGCTTCGAGCGCTCGCTCATGCCGAACTGGGTTTCGATGTCTTGTGGGTCGTATAACAGCACACAACGCGCATCGCCCTGATCTCGCCCAGCCCTGCCCGCCTCCTGCAGGTAGCTCTCCAGCGAGCCTGGTATGTCGGCATGCACAACGAGACGGATATCTGCCTTGTCCACGCCCATCCCGAAAGCATTGGTGGCAACGATAATTTTCAATTTCCCAGCCTTGAAATCGTCCTGAATATCCGTTTTGGTGTTCGGTTCAAGGCCGGCATGGAAGTGTTTGCAAGGCCAGCCTTGGCCAATCAGGAAATCGGACAGTTCCTCAGCACTCTTGCGACTGGAAACGAAGACGACTGCACCGCCCTCCTGAGCGTCCAGGTGCTCACGCAGTAACCCATCCGTACGCGACCACTTCTCTGCCTTGGTGCAGGGCAGCACGTCAAAATGCAGATTGCTTCGCTCGTGTCCTCCAGGGAACACCTCGAATTCAATGCCCAGGCTTTCCCTGAAGTGGCTCTGAATATCCGCAAGCACATCGGGCTTGGCCGTCGCGGTAAAACAGCCGATCTGCGCCAGCGGTTGGTCATCGGTGTACTCCCGGATGAAGCGGGACACATAAAGGTAGTCTGGCCGAAAGTCGCTGCCCCATTTCGACAGGCAATGCGCCTCATCGAAAATCCAAGCACCAACCTGACGCTGACGGATCGCTCGCCGGAAAGCCTTGTTGCGGAACTGCTCGGGCGACGCCAGCAAAATTCCGACATCGCCCATCTGGATCTTCTCCAGTACCTCCGCGCGCTCCGGCATAGTAAGCAGGCCATTCAGGGCTGCGGCGCACTGAACGTTGCGCTCCAGCAGTCCGTCGACCTGATCCTTCATCAGTGACTGCAACGGCGAAACGATGACGGTAAGACTGCCGTTACGATGGAACCGGTTCAATGCCGGCAATTGATAACATAGCGACTTGCCTCCGCCGGTCGCCAAGATGGCCAATACGTGCTGGCCACGCATGCCGGCCAGCACGATATCGTGCTGAAGACTTTCCCCTGGCCGTTCGTAGCGAAAATCAGGGAAGCCAAAGTAGCGCTTCAGTTCGTGGCGTGGGTCATGAGTCATCTGACAGTACTGACAATCCTCGCGCTCACACGGAACATCGCGTAGCTCGGAGATTAGCCGCCCAACCTCTGGAAACTGGTGTCGGACCCAAGGCGCTAACACCGAGTTGCCGCCAGATACCCGGAGCCAGGCCAACACATAGGCCAGTGACCAATGCAATTCTTCCCGTTGAAGATCGTCGTTGAGCAATTGCTCCAGTCGTGCCCGACATACCTTCAAATCTCGCGGTTGCGAAGGATCCGTCTCTTGCAACAATTGCGGAACCAGCATTTTGAGCTCGGGTACAGATACCGGAGACTGCCCAGTCAAGGATGCGAAGAAGGCTCCCAGGTCTCCCCTCATATTCGGCGTTAGCAGCGCCTGATAACAGAGAAGCTCCATCTGGTTGGTCTCGTTCAACTGCGTGAAGGCCTGGCGTTGATCCTGAAAAAGAACCAACGTCGAGCGGCAGTCGGACAACGGCGAGTTCAGACTGTCACGGATAAGCTTGTAATCCTTGATCAGCCGGTGATACGGGTTTTGTGGAAACGCCAGTGGCGATAAACGCAGAGTATCGATGACCGGCAGAGCATGCAAAGTCATGCTGGGCATATGCTCGCGCAAAATAGGCAGATCGTGGTCGATAACATTGTGTCCGAGTACGAAGCTCGCCCCCTCGGACAGTGCATCCAACTGCTGCAAGGCTAGGGACGGGTTTCCAGAAACCTTCAGCTCCAACTCCGCTCCCGAGTCAGGCCGAAGGGCACCGACCATCATGATCCGGGCAGGTTCATTGTTCTTGGGCGGCACCACCTCAAGATCGAAAATCAGGCCTTTGGGTTGAGGAAGTGGCGACATCAACGGTCATTCCCTGCTCAGCTATTGCGACAATCATCATTCAACGCATGAACGATGGAAGTGATGGGCATCATCATGCCATCAAGCACCGATAAGAGATATCTAGATGCACTCCTGCGAGACGTCAGAGATCGCCAATCACGATCGCCCGCGTATCGGTTGGGACTAGGGGCAAGATTGGGGCACAGCTTCAAAATTCCATCCTGAAACTACCGCCCTAGAGCCAAGCAAAAATGTTCTTCGGGGATCCCGATAGCCTGTGAGCGAGTCGCCCCACACCAACCCGTCTGACGTCTTGCTCCATCGCGCGCGCCTGAAATGCCGTTGCCGGCGCCGGTGACGAAAATCGAATGACCGGACGACTGGAAAGTCCTTCTCTTATGCCCCTCCAACGCCAACACTCCCATCGCCAGGATTGGCTTGCTGAGGCAATGCCGTGACCTTGATTGCACGCACGGGGACAGCGAACTTGGCCCCAATCCTGGAGAAGCGCTCCAGCAAGTGGAAGTTGATGGCTTGCTGTATATCCATGTACAGGTTGTAACCTGGGTCCTTGACGATGTAAACGCACTCAAACTCAAGTGCCTCCTTGCCGAACCCACGCAAATGGGCACGATCAAAGCGTGCCTGCTCCTGCGACCTGATCGCATCCTCGACAATGACTGGTGCTTTCTTTACCGCTTCGGTCGGCGTGTCGTAGGACAGGCCGAATTCGAAGACAATTCGCCGTTCCTGCAGACGCTTGTAGTTCTGAATGGTGCTGCTGATCATGCTGGCATTGGCCATGACAATCTGTTCACCGCCCAGGCTGCGAATGCGTGTGGTCTTGAGCCCTATGTGCTCTACCGTACCGGCAAGTGGGCCGATGACAATGAAGTCACCCACCTCGAAGGGCTTGTCCACGGCAATCGACAACGAGGCAAACAGGTCACCGAGAATATTCTGCACGGCGAGTGCCACTGCGATGCCACCAACGCCCAGGCTTGCAACGAATGCAGTGATGTTGACACCCAGGTTGGAGAGCATGGCCAACAGAACCATCGACCAGAGTAGAACGCGCGCGCCCCAGGCCGACAATGTGGCCAGCGCGCTGCCTTGGTACAGGCCATCACCTCTGTTGCGCGCGAAATAACGAGCCAGGCCCAGGGCAATTGCACGATTCAGCCATAACCCGATCTGCAGCGCCGCCACCACGAACCATAGGCTACTGACACGGCTTAACCAGCGCTCGGGCAGGTCAAGCATGCTCAGCCCAACCAGCAACGAAGCAAGCACCAGCAGAATATTGCTGGTGCCCGCCAGCACCTCGGCCATCACCTTGCTCAGCGCGCCGTCATGTCGAACTCGACGCGACAAGAAACCAATTGCTGCACGGGTCCCCAGGAATGTCACGGCGGCTATGCCGAAGGCCAAAAGCACGTTGAGTACGGAGATACCGAACAGCGTGGTGCCGGTTAATACGTCGATGATGCGATCGTTCATAGGTAGCTAGCCTCTCGATTGTCCTCAGATGATCCATCTGTCCTTTCACTCTGACGCTCGCAGGCCATAGGAGGTCGATCGAATTTCAGCTTGCGGTTACAGATTGATCGCCAGGCATCGCATGAGTCACAAAATTGGGCAGGCCACGCATATCCGTTCTAGGTTTACTGGCGTAGGAATAACAACAATAAGTGGAGAGCGTCGTCATGAATCAAGTCCTTCGCCTGGCATTGGCCAGCGCCGTCCTGGCCGTTAGCACAGCCTCGCAAGCCGCTCCAACGTTCATCAACATCCTCACCGGTGGTACCAGCGGCGTCTATTACCCCGTTGGCGTGGGGATATCGCAGATCTACAGCCATGGCATCGAAGGGAGCAAAACCTCGGTACAAGCGACCAAGGCGTCAGTAGAGAACCTCAATCTTCTGCAAGCCGGCCGCGGCGAATTGGCGTTCGCGCTCGCCGATTCGGTAGCAGACGCCTGGAATGGGGATGCCGAGGCCGGTTTTAAAACACCCTTGAAGAAATTGCGCGCCATTGCCGGGACGTACCCCAACTACATCCAGATCGTCGCCAGCAAGCAGTCGGGGATCACATCCCTGGAGGACCTGAAAGGCAAGCGCATCTCGGTGGGGGCGCCAAAGTCCGGCACCGAACTGAACGCCCGAGCGATCTTCAAGGCTGCAGGCTTGAGCTATCAGGACATGGGCAAAGTCGAATACCTGCCCTACTCCGAATCGGTGGAATTGATCAAGAACCGCCAACTCGATGCCACGCTCCAATCCTCGGGGCTCGGCCAGGCAGCAATTCGTGATCTGGCGGCCACCCTGCCGGTGGTGTTCGTACCGGTCCCGGCCGACGTCGTGAGCAAAATCGGCAACAACGCCTATCAACAAGCCACCATTCCCGCCAAGACCTACGATGGCCAGGATACCGACGTGCCGACAGTCGCCATCAACAATGTCCTGGTCACCCGTGCGGATATCAGCGATGACCTGGCTTACCAAATGACCAAGCTGATATTCGAAAACCTGCCACGCCTGGTCACTGCCCATGCCGCCGCCAAGGACATTCAGGCGCAAAACGCAGCCAGGAACCTGCCCATTCCCCTGCACCCGGGCGCCGAGCGGTACTACAAGGAGAAAAACCTGCTTCCCTGACTGCCAATCCACGCGATGAGGGAGCAGCGTATGAGTGATACCTCGCAAGGCCTGCAAGCCAGTACCGATCGTTGGCCGGCCACGCTTTTTGCCGTGGCACTGGCCTTTTCGATCTTCCAGATTGCCACGGCGGCTTTCCCCCTGATCTCCACCCAAGTGTTGCGGGCGGTCCATGTGGGATTCTTGCTCATGGTCGTGTACCTGAGCTATTCGTTCGTTGGTGATCGCCGTCCGTGGCAGCCACTGGCCTGGGTGTTAGGCCTTGCGGGCATGGCTACTGCCGCCTACCAGTGGTACTACGAAGGTGAACTGATCCAGCGCTCTGGCGAGCTGACAACGGAGGACCTGGCAGTGGGCCTGGTGTTGATCGGCCTGGTGTTCGAAGCGGCGCGACGTGTCATGGGCATTGCACTGCCGATCATCTGTGCATTGTTTCTGGCCTATGGCCTGCTCGGACAGTACCTGCCAGGTGAGCTCGCGCATCGCGGCTACGGCCTGGACCAGATCGTCAATCAACTGGCTTTCGGTACCGAGGGGCTGTACGGCACACCGACGTATGTCTCGGCGACCTATATCTACCTGTTCATCCTGTTTGGCGCCTTCCTCGAGCAAGCAGGCATGATTCGCCTGTTCACCGACTTTGCCATGGGGCTGTTCGGGCATCGCAGCGGTGGCCCGGCCAAGGTTTCGGTATTTTCATCGGCGTTGATGGGCACCATTACCGGATCCGGGGTGGCCAACGTGGTTACCACTGGGCAATTCACCATCCCACTGATGAAGCGCTTCGGGTACAAGCCCGCGTTTGCCGGAGGCGTCGAGGCGACTTCCAGCATGGGAAGCCAGTTGATGCCACCTGTTATGGGCGCGGTGGCTTTCATCATGGCCGAAACGATCAATGTGCCTTATGCCGAAGTGGCAAAGGCCGCACTCATTCCGGCACTGCTGTACTTCGGTTCGGTCTACTGGATGGTTCATCTGGAAGCGCGTCGCAGCCAATTGCATGGTTTGCCCCGCGAGCAATGCCCAAGCGCCTGGGACGCTCTGCGTCAACGCTGGTTCTTGCTGGTGCCGCTGTTGGTGCTGGTGGCGTTGCTGTTCTCAGGGCGCACGCCCCTGTATTCCGGCATGGTTGGCCTGGCCCTGACGTCCATCGTCATTCTCGGTTCGGCGATTATCCTGCGAGCCAGCAATACCTGGCTGCGTGCCGCTTTCTGGGTAGCGCTGGGGCTGCTGTGTTCGGGCTTTTTTCACTTGGGGATTGGCGTCATCCTGCTGGTGATTGCGGTCCTTGCCCTGGCTTGTGCCCTCGTCAAGGGCGGTCGCGCCACGCTTCGTGCCTGTGTCCTGGCCTTGGTCGAAGGCGCCCGACATGCCGTACCGGTAGGCATTGCTTGCGCACTGGTCGGGGTGATCATCGGCGTGATCTCCCTGACCGGTCTGGCCACCACGTTCGCCGGCTACATACTTGATCTGGGAAGGGACAATCTGTTCCTCTCACTGATTCTGACCATGCTGACCTGCCTGGTGCTGGGCATGGGCATCCCGACGATCCCCAACTACATCATCACCAGCTCCATCGCTGCACCGGCACTGTTGGAGCTTGGGGTACCGCTGATTGTCTCGCACATGTTCGTGTTCTATTTCGGTATCCTCGCCGACCTGACGCCGCCGGTGGCGCTGGCCTGCTTTGCCGCCGCTCCCATCGCCAAGGAGAAAGGGCTATTGATCAGTTTCTGGGCGGTACGCATCGCACTGGCAGGGTTTGTGGTGCCATTCATGGCGGTGTATGACCCCGCCCTGATGATGCAAGGCGACAGTGTGGGTGCCACGTTGTACATGCTGATCAAGGCGGTGTTCGCCGTGGCACTCTGGGGATGCGCGTCGATCGGTCACTTCCGCGCGCCGATGCCGTGGTGGGAGCGTCTCCTGGCGTTCCTTGCCGGTGTTTCACTGATCCTTGCCTTGCCCATCAGCGATGAGGTGGGCTTCGTCCTTGGTGCGGCGGTGCTCGGCTGGCATGCCTGGCGTCATCGGCCAGGCTCCGGGCAGATCGCATGATCGGCCTTTGTCTCGGACTCGCAGGCGGGGTGTGGGTAGGCTTGCCGTTACATGACTTCACCCTGGCGTGGCAGCACAGCATCGAGAAAATTCGCTGGGAAGAAGACTATCGGCTGACACCTGCGGGCCTGACACTGATGGAGGCACGGGTGCGCGGCAACGGTGCTGGCATGGAGATCCCGGACGATGCCCAGTTTCGCGATGGCGCGTGGGTCTATCATCGCCAGCTTCCGCCACTGCAACCCTTGCACGCTGGACGCACCCCCGAAGCAGGTGACTATCAAGTGTGCACTGCCGATGGGTGCCGGCCGCTTTCCTATTGGCTGGGGCCGCCAAGCAAGGACGTCGCCGCCGTGGATTTCTGGGCCTGCGAACTGTCCTCAGGCGCGGCTCAGCGAGCGGCATTGCCCTGACCTCCTGATCAGAGCAATGCCGGCAGGCCTTCAGCTCACCACATGCAGGTAGTGAAGGTGGCGCTCGTATTGGTCCAGGATATCCCCGATCACATCATCGCGGCTCCACCCCATGATGTCATAGTCCTGGCCGCCCTCGCGCAGGTGCACTTCGGCACGGAAGTACTTGCGGGCATCGGCGCCGTCCTCGGTGTCACGCATGATGAAGCTGGGGGTATTGAAGGCGCGCGGCCGCACTTCGTAGAGGAAACGCCCCTCGCCGGCATGAGAAAGCTCAAGGGACACGCGCCCATCCTCACGCTCGTTCACCGTCACGTCATAACCTTGCTTGCGCAGTTCGAGGGCGACCTCTTCGCAGGCAGGCTGCACCACTTCGGCGATGAAGCGGTTGACATGAGCGCGACGCGGCATCATGGCGATATTGCGCAAACGGCGTTGCCAGCCGCCGTGCGGGTGCCGGCTATGTCGAGGGCCAGGTAGTGCCTGGCTGCGCAAACCGCGGCGCGTGGCATCCAGGCTGAGGGCCTTGAACAAACCCCAGATGGCCAGCAGAAGGATGACCGCAAAGGGCAAGGCACTGGCAATGGTCGCCGTCTGCAGGGCCTTGAGTCCATTGGCCAACAACAATGCGATCGCTACGGCGCCGATGCTCACCGACCAGAAGATGCGCTGCCATAAGGGTGAATGGCCTTTTCCGGAAGAAGCCAGCATGTCTACCACCAGCGCCCCCGAATCCGCCGAAGTGACGAAGAACACCACCACCATCAACACGGCGATCAATGACACGACGCTGGAAAACGGGAAGTGTTCAAGAAACGCGAATAACGCCAGGGAACTGTCCTGCTCGACCACTGCCGCCAAGTCTTTCACGCCATCGTTGAGGATCATGTGGATCGCAGAGTCGCCGAATACCGTCATCCACAACAGGGTGAACCCTGCCGGTACGAACAGCACGCCGCAGACGAACTCACGAATCGTTCGTCCCCGGGAAATGCGGGCGATGAACAATCCCACGAAGGGCGACCATGACAACCACCAACCCCAGTACAACAGGGTCCAGCCACCAATCCAGTCGGTGGGTTCATAGGCATAGAGGTTGAACGTTTTGTTGACGATGTCCGAGAGATAGGCGCCGGTATTCTGAATATAAGTCTGCAGCAGAAACACCGTGGGCCCGAGCAACAATACGAACACCATCAGCACGACCGCCAGCCCCAGGTTGAGCTCCGACAGAATGCGGATGCCTTTGTCCAGGCCGCTGGCCACCGACAGTGTCGCCAAGGCACAGGTGGCGGCGATGAGTGTCACCTGCACCGTGGCATTTACCGGCAGGCCGAACACATGGTGAAAACCGCTGTTGATCTGCAGCACGCCATAGCCCAGCGAAGTGGCCACGCCAAATACCGTACCCAGAATGGCAAAGACATCCACGGCATGGCCGATGGGCCCGTAGATGCGCTCACCTATCAACGGATAGAGCGCGGAGCGCAAGGTCAGTGGCAAACCGTTCCGGAAACTGAAATAGGCCAGAATCAGCGCGACGATGGCATAGATTGCCCAGGCATGAAGCCCCCAGTGGAAAAAGGTGATCTTCATCGCTTCACGGGCCGCAGCCACGGTTCCTGGGTCACCCACAGGCGGCGTGGTGAAATGCATGACCGGCTCGGCCACGCCGAAGAACATCAGGCCGATACCCATCCCTGCCGAGAAAAGCATGGCGAACCAACTGCTCTTGGGGTAGTCGGGCTCGCTGTGATCCGGACCCAGCTTGATGTCGCCGTAGCGGCTGACCGCCAGGAACACCACGCTGATCAGCACCAGGGCCACCGTGAGAATGTAGAACCAGCTGGCGTTAGTGATGATCCATTGCTGAACCTGCTCGAACAATGATTGGGCGTGTTCCTGAAATGCCGTGGCATATACCACCAGAAGGAAGATCAGTATTGCGCTGGTATAGAAGACAGGTGGGTTGAGGGTGCTCCTGGGTTTCGGGGCTGCAGTCATTGCGGCAGTTCTCCTTTGTGGGGCGATGAGCACAGGGTCGCCGGGCACGGCGACCTGCTCCAAGACTAGCAGTCAGGACAATGCCTGGTCACGCAACCTTCCATGCCCGAAGTATGCGAAAACTATCTTCAGATGACGGAGTACGACCGACGTCACAAGCAAGCTGACAATGTCGCGCAGTCGCAGGCACGTGTCTGCCAGGCATTACCGAGTACAACCTCGGTCGAGTATGCCGGCTCGGTAAAATCAAGCCATACTCTCCTTTTTTCACGACACTGTATGCGCGATGGCCGACTCTACCCGCTCCGCTTCCTCCTCTCGCCAATCACTCTGGCGGGCATGGCGCCAACGCCTGGCATTCTGGGTGGGGGCGCTGCTGGTGGGACTCGTGGCGCTGGCATTCGCGTGGCTGGCCGATGCCGCGTTCGCGTCGTTCAAGCGCCTTTTGGACTACTCGCCATGGTTCCCCGTATTAATCACCCCAATGGGCTTCGCACTCTTGGCGTACTTGACCCAACGTTGGTTCGAGAATGCCAAGGGCAGTGGCATTCCTCAGGTGATTGCCGCGTTGGAGATGCCCTCCCGGCGCTTGCGTGCTCGATTGCTTTCTCTCCCAGTGGCCGCCGCCCGCATGAGTCTGACATTAGGCGCCTTGCTGGTCGGGGGTTCGGTTGGCCGGGAAGGACCAACCGTCCACATCGGCGCTGCAGTGCTCTATACGTTTGGTCGACGTTTAGGTTTGCAGGGTCGGCGCACGATTGCAGGGCTGATACTGGCTGGTGGTGCTGCCGGGATAGCCGCGGCATTCAATACACCTCTGGCTGGGGTGGTGTTCGCCATTGAGGAGCTCAGCCGCACGTTCGAACAACGCTTCAGCGGTCTGGTGTTGACGGCAGTGCTCATTGGGGGTGTCGTTACCCTAGGGCTGATGGGGCACTACGCTTACTTTGGCGAAATCAGCGGCCGCATGCCCGAAGGCTGGGGTTGGAGCGTGGTTCCGGCTTGCGCCGTGCTTGGGGGCGTGCTGGGAGGGTTCTATGCCAAACTGGTACTGCCAACGGACAAAGGCGTCCTCGGTCGAATGTGTGCCTTGCGCGCAAGGTGGCCGATTCGTTTCGCAGCGACCTGTGGACTGTTGCTGGCAGCGCTGGGACTGATTTCCGGCAATCATGTATTCGGTACGGGCTATGAGGAAACCCGAGCCTTGCTCGAAGGGCAACCCATTACGGACTCGACCTTTCTGATTTGGAAGTTCCTGGCCAATGTTGTCTCCTACCTTTCCGGAATCCCGGGTGGGCTTTTTTCACCCTCACTTAGCATCGGGGCGGCCTTTGCGCCTCTGTTGAGTCTTTTACCGAACGCCGATCCGCAGGTTTGCGCATTACTCGGGATGGGGGCGTACCTGGCTGGCGTGACCCGCTCCCCCCTGACTGCTTCAGTCATTGTTCTAGAGCTTACACACAGCCCTGATCTGGCTATTCCCATGCTTGCAACCACGGTGATGGCGGCAGCC
>Ga0160461_1000924_pt1 | contig 14345 bp, 9 predicted proteins | sample HID1975I_E6MG_FD_108266 | JGI IMG/M metagenome (GOLD analysis project Ga0160461, IMG submission 108266) | Enriched soil microbial communities from UW Madison campus, WI, USA - HID1975I_E6 MG | ecosystem: Environmental > Terrestrial > Soil > Unclassified | place: USA: Madison, Wisconsin...
GGCGGCATGACCGCCACGTTCGATTTCAATGGGCTGGATATCGAGCGCTACTACCACTTCCATTGCACATCGGACACAGCATTTCTACAGGTGCTGCAAGAGTTGAATCTGGCGGACAAGATGCGCTGGGTAGAAACCAAGATGGGTTATTGGTATCAGGACAGATTACAACCCTGGGGTAATCCGGTCGCGCTTCTGAAGTTCAAGGGGCTGGGCCTGGTGGCCAAGGTGCGTTATGGCTTGCACGCGTTCCTGTCAGTCAAACGCAATGACTGGAAGCCGTTGGACCATGTCGAGGCGACGGGATGGATTCGCCGCTGGGTTGGCAAGGAAGCCTACGAAGTCCTGTGGCGCCGGCTGTTCGACTATAAGTTCTACGACTACACGGACAATCTTTCGGCGGCCTGGATCTGGAGCCGCATTCGTCGCATCGGCCGCTCGCGGTATAGCTTGTTTCGCGAGAAGCTCGGTTATCTGGAAGGCGGCTCGTCGACGATGCTGCAAGGGCTGGCAGACGCCATTCGCAAGAATGGCGGCGAAATCCGTTTGAAATCGCCAGCAAGCAAGGTCGTGATCGAAAATGGCGAGGTGCACGGTGTGATGGCTGGTGGTGAACTGCACGCCTTCGACAAGGTGGTGAGCACAGTGCCCTTGCCTTACGTGTCTCGTCTTATGCCGGACCTGCCCCAGTCGATTTTGGATCAGTTCAACAATAAAAAGAACATCGCGGTTGTGTGCGTCATTGCCAAACTGAAGCAGGCCGTCTCTGAGAATTTTTGGCTCAATATCAATGATCCGGAAATGGACATTCCTGGTCTAGTTGAATACACCAACTTGCGGCCATTGGGCGAGCACGTGGTCTACGTGCCTTTTTATATGCCCGGTGAGCATCCAAAATATGCAGAGCCGGACGAAGTCTTCTTGAATAAGGTGAAGAGTTATCTCAAGAAGATTAATCCGTCGTTGTCGGATAGTGATTTCATCGATATTAGGGCGAGCCGCTATCGCTTTGCACAACCTATCTGCCAGCCTGGCTATTTGGACGAAGTGCCCGATGCCAAATTGCCCGTAAAGGGCTTGTGGGCGGCTGACACGTCGTACTATTACCCGGAAGATCGCGGTATTTCGGAAAGCATCGGCTACGGTCGGGACATGGCGCGGAAAGTGACGCAGCAATAATCATGAAAGTGTTCATGAACAAGCAGTTCACGCTTTTTGTGGTGACTGGCGGCATTGCAGCCGCCGCGAACTTCGGATCTCGCATCCTGTATAACCGCTGGGTAGATTTTTCCACAGCGGTAATCCTGGCTTACATTACCGGCATGATTGTCGCGTTTCTGTTGGCGAAGGCCTTCGTGTTCAAGGAAAGCACACAGTCTACGAACAAGTCGGTGATGTACTTCATCATTGTCAATATGTTTGCTGTGCTGCAGACCTGGCTGATCAGCATGGGGTTGGCGTTGTATCTGCTGCCCGCGCTAGGAATAAAAATGTATGTACACGAACTTGCCCATGCTGCCGGGGTCGTGGCGCCGGTATTCACCAGCTATCTCGGGCATAAGCACTTTTCGTTTCGATGAGAAGTTGAGAACTCCTTTAATATAAGAAATTCGATAGAAAAATGGTCTGCTTCTTTTCTTGCTTTAACATTATTTAGGCCGCTCAACTTCAGTTTGAAATTCTATTGATGATATTGGTCGGTGCGGTCTGTTTAGGCCGTTGATGTCCCTAATGCGCAGTCCCGGGTGGGCTGTGCTCTATAAGTCTGCACGGGCATTAATCTCGGGTTCGGCCGCAAGCGCGCGAGCCGAATTGCCGGAGCTGCGCTCGCGTGGGGCTGCAGACTGCATTATCAATAGGATCCACGGCGCGAGATATCATGCTAACGCGTTATCAGGCTGGCGCGTCCGTCGCACCATCAGACGGAATTGTTCAGCTTCAAGGGGTGGATTGCCAGCGATGCCCCGACCGCACTTGTGTTCTAAGCGAGCGGCGGGGCATGCTTGTCTTTGCGCTAACCGTTTGATCCCACGAGATTAGCGATTTATTCCTGGGCCGTAAGTAGATCGATGCGTAAATCCGGCATGTCTCGCTGCGCTGGGCAAAAGCCTTTCTAATGCGTGCAGCATTGATCCGTCGATCGGCAAAGGCTCGCTAGGGTAGTCGTCCCAGTCCAATTTAAGGTTGAAAATCGGTGCCAGAGCTTGCGGACGCGCCCAGAACATCGTGCCGACCGGGAACGGGAAGAAGCCATCGTTAAGCGGTGGCATTCCCATTTTTTCGGCCAAGGTTGCAGCAAAGTGACGGTTCTTGTCCCATCCGATCAGGTGCGGATCGTCCGCGAACACCAATCCCAGCTTTTCGTCTTTCGAGAATGCAGTGAGGATGGCATCGGCCGCACGGAATTTGCCTCCAATCATGTTTTCCAGAAGAAACTCGATCCAGTCCGGCACCAAGTTCGACAGCGTGACGTGTGGACTCTTCTTGGTATGGAAGTGGCCAATAATGTCGTATCCACCCAGTTCTTCTGCAAACGCGGTAAAGAATGGGCCTATATCGCGCCCGCGATTTGTCGTTTGACGGACCAGGCAGCGGTGCTGGTAGGGTTTCTGGGCCAACACTCGCGCGACCTCTTCGCCCGCCAAGGCATTGGGCACACTTATAAGGTACTCGCATTCAAGCTGGTTAAGCTCCATGCGGTCCAGAATAGAGGACAGCAAGTCGGGGTAATAGGCGTGAATGTGTACCCCGATCCGAGCTTGGCGAGTCGGGGTTAGGTCCGCGTGCGCGAGGTCGAGAATGTCTTCCTGCCATGAGCCTTGCGGCTGCCCTGCCTGAAGCCAGTGCAGATAGGGATCCGCATCGGACGCTGTCAAGCCCGCGTGGTCGGCGTAAGCGGCCGGATTAAAACCGGGTGCGGGTTTACGAATGTAGATGCGGCTCTGACTTTGCTTCAGATATGTCCGCGCCGCCTCTGCCTCGGAAACGTGAGAACGCCGGGCTCGATAAAAATCTGGAGTGAAGTTTGCACTACCGACTAGTGTAAGTTCGTCGGCCCGGCGTTGATACGTCGCCGTGGTCGCAGTAAGCGCGAGGGATTCCAGTTTCTTCACGTACTCTGGTAGCGCGAACGTCTCCGAAGCGATGAGCTTGCAGGCTTGAGAAATCTGCGCTTGCAGTACGGGAGATGCGCTGATATCCAGTATGGCTTGAGCCGCGGCTTGAACATTAAGATACGGCAGCACGCATGGCTCGGTCGTTTTATTCGAAGAAAGAATCTCCGACACCCCGGTCGCATTTTCAAAGCAGATCAACGGCGTGCCCAACGTCATGGAGTCGATAGCGACGTTGGGCAGTGGGTCGAGCCGAGCGGAAACGAAGAACAGGTCCGCAAGTTCATACAACACGTCCAGATGCGGCGTTTCGTCCAGCATGAGCAGGCCGTCTTGCAGGTCCGAAGTTTGAATTTGATCGTCCAGGAACTTGCGGTACTGCTGGTGTTCCGCCGAGTCGTAGGTCCGGCCGACCCACACCATGAGGATCTTCCTGCCCACAGCCATGTGCTTCAATTTGGTGGCGGCCGCAATGAAGAGGTCCACGCCCTTTCGGTATTCGATCGTGCCAGCGCCGAGGACCACGAACGGTCGGTCAGGGCCTTGCGCGTCATCGCGTAGCACTTGCTTGATCAGTTCCTTGCGTTCGCGATCCGCCTTCTGCCGTGCGGCCGGGCTTTCATCGCCTCGGTCTGTCGGGATAACGGACTGTCCTTGCGGGAGGATGTGCGAACGGCGAATGGCAGGCACCGTGCGTTCCAGGCTGGCATTGCCTTGTACGACCTTTGCGGGGAAGACGACCTCACCAGCCCAACCCAGCGTGTCAACTATTTCGTCCGGATAACAATGGAACTTGCTGAATTCGTGCACCAGCAACACAGACGGCACGTATTGTTCGGCGAGCGGGCGCAGTACGGCTCTGGAAGCGATGCTATTCACGATGGCGAACGCCAATTTGAAGCGTTCATGAAGCGCGGCGATCGTGCGGCCAACGGCCTTGGGCGTCCGCACTGACTTGTCGTAGGGGCCCGCCACGACAGCGCAATCGTTCATGAAATGCTCGGCAACATCTCCATTGCCTAGCAATAGCGCGATCACGTTGTAGCGCTTGCCCAGCTCTCGGCAAATATTCCATCCGAGAATGGGCGCGCCCGTCCGCGTGGCGTCGTGGCACACTACCAGTACGTAGTCGCGCCCGGAATGGGTCGCGGTGGCATTCTCGGTAAGCTTCAGTGGTGGCGGCACTCCGAGACGCTCTTCAGCTTTGCCGAATTCGATGTAGTGCTGATAGGGATCCATGCCGGAGCCTGCGACGTCCGGGTAATTGTCTACATAAAACTCTTCGTCGAACGGTTCAGTCCTGGACTTCGGAATCTGGGGTGGGTTCTGGCCAAGCAAGAGAGAGGCCGTGGCGCCCAAGTGCGGCAGTCTTTCCGAGACGTCCGGCGTGTTATCGCGCAACCGGCCGGGGCGCTTTAGCAGCACCTTGTTCTTGACGCGGCGGGCTAGGGTCGTGCCACTGCGCAATGGCCGCGTCAGACGCCAGGATCTCGAACCCAGCATGCCCTGGATGCGAGCGTCCCGTTCGGCGATCATTTGGTGCATTCGATCGACTTTTTCCTGCCGGTCATTCAGTTCGTGTTCTTTTTCCGCGAACGCGCGCTGAATCGCCTTGATGCTTTCTTTGGTATGGTCTTGACGCAGCAACAACGCCTTGTTGTCCCCAACCATATCTGCCAACGATTGCTTCAGCGTCTCAAGTTCTGTGGTTAGCGCCGCGACTTGAGCCTGATGGGCAGCCGACTCTTCGGACAGCCGGGTTTCAAGCTGCGTGTGCTTGGCCATCAGCAATTCATAGGACTTTTGAGCTTGATCTCGCTCTTGCGTGATTGCCTTCAGTGCCTGCTCCTGGCTGGCCAAGGCCTCTTTCAGTGCACCAAGTTCCGCTTGCGCGGCCGATGTAATCTGCCCCGCATGATCCGCCAATGTCTCTGCTTGCGCCAATGCAGTATTCCAGGCCTTGAAGAAATTTCCTCGATGTTCTTTTTCAGGTAGATTTCTGCCCGTAATGCGGCGCGCGATGTGTTCCCAATGCGCATCCAGCACGCTCTTAGCCTGTTGCGCAATCGAGCATGGCTTTCGTACTGTCAGATGCGCAATGTAATCCTCAGGTAGTGGCTCATCACCTCCCTCGTGTAGGAATACATTCTTCGACGCTTCAATGAACTCGTATTTGGTAAGGCGAGTTCGCGAATAGCGCAGAATGGGCAGTCCGTAGCACAACGAGGTGATCGTCAGGTGCAGGCTGATCGCTACAGTTCCTGCGCTGGTCGCGATGAGAGCCGCGATATCCAATGGGGATGGCCAAAAACTAAGGCATTTTGCCGTCGGCACGGCATCGGTGATCAGAGAAGGGTGTTCGCCCAGAATGGGGCCGATGACCACAACGAGGATTTGCAGGTCTCGAGTGTCGGGATGCGCGGCCAGCGCTTGCGCAATAGTGGCCAATTCAGATTTGGCCTGCACGACGATATAGGGGCCGGTAATGCCCGCCTGCGCAAGCAACGGCGCCGCGCGGGTGCGCGCCTCTTCAAGTGGCAGCACCTCAGGCAGTCCAAATACCGTATCGGGAATAATCGAACACTGTCCGGTATAACCGATACGGCGCATTTCAGCGGCGGTGGGTTCGTCGCGGACCGCCACATATTCGCTCATGCTAAGCGCTGCGCGCAATAGCGGAGCACCCCACGCGGGTGTGTCCAATGACGCGCTCGGTCCGTTCCAGAAGACGGGCACGCCGGCATTTTCCGCGGCCAGCGCGGGCGCCAGCCAATATCCCGTAGGGTGATGCGTTTCACCGTCGGACGGGTAATAGCCCTTGGCTACGTCTTTGTCGAAGCGGATTAAATGTCCCCCGCCGATCAATAAAGCAACATGGCTTTTCAGCGCTGCATTCAGATGGCTCAGCGGCTTAACGTCATATGGCCAGCTATGCGCCACTTTCTCAAGATAGGAATATCGCGTCAGCTTCACGCTCCCCAAGCGGCGACGCAATTCGCGCTCCGCCATGATGGGGAACATCAGGTCGCCATAATTCTCGACGTCGAAAGTGCCGGATATCGCAATGTTGTATGTCGTAGGGGTATTCATTTAATCCTGATCGCCGGGGTGTGCCCGGTATACATAGCTTTTACGATCAGCACTCAACCGTCAGAAAATCGTTAATCGGCGATATGCTCAAGTTAGCGGGGGATTGTAGTTCGAAAAGAGAGCCAACTAACGATTGTCATAAAAGTATGCTACGACACGCAGAAAAAATGAGATGCTGGATAGAAAGCTGTAGGGGCGGACCTAGCGCTGGCGCATGCGCCAGGCATCCTTTGCCGAGCGTAAGGGGCCCGTCAGGCGCCAGGAGAAAGATGACCGCAGACGTTCTATCTCCTCTTTACGACGATGTAGATCGGCCTCCTGCTGGCGCAGCGTTTCAAGCATCGTCTCGAACTCGTCTTTCAGCTCGGCGTATTCCCGGGTCATGGCATCAATCGCCGCGTCAAAGCCGTGCTTCATTTCCCGCAGGCGTTGACGTCCCGTTTCGATTTCGGCCCGTTGTTGCTCGGCGATGGCACGCCACGCTTGATGCTGATCTGCCTCCACTTGGTGCTGTGCGTGCGCTTCAATCACGCTAGACCGAACGCGTTCGAGCTCTGCTCGCAGTTGGCTTTCGGTATCAACGCGCGTGTCTGGCGATTGCGAGGACAGCACCGCGGCGTGATGGCGGGCCTGGTCTTGGCTGGCAATCAGCATGCGGTTCCATGCGAGATAAGGCATCGGAATTCCCGCTAGATCGTGGGCCCTAGCTTGCCCGAACCGCGCGGCGAGGTTGTTCCAATGCATATCCAGAATGCTGGTGGCGTTTCGGGCCTTGGCACATAAGACAAACGACCCAAGCCGCTCCAGAAAGACGTCAGGCACGGGGTCTGTCGGAGGGCTCATCACGACCTCCGCTGCCGTGAACTCACCGGCTGCGGCTTGAGCACAGGACGATGGCAACAACACAGGCAGGCCATACGCGAGTGCGGTCGTGATCACGCCTTCGTCCTGCGCAACAACGCCAGCGCTATGCCCAATCAGCGCCGCAATGGCATCCGGGCTCAATGGGGGCACCAGGGCTGACCGTGCAGGCGCCATGTTTTTCACGGTAACGGCGTCATTTACGGGCGCAGGCAACGGCAGCCGGACGGCTGCGATGCCGCGTGCCGCCAAAGCCTTCTCGAGGATGGGGAGCAGCGCGCGGATCTCTTTATGGTCCTGAACCACCACATAGTCGCCCGTGACATTGGCCACGCGGAGCCATTGCTCAATGGCTTCGGGGCGCGGGGCGCCTTTGTCCCGGCCGGGGATCGTTCTTGGCACATCGAACAACACGGACGGCACGATCGGCGAATCGCCTGTAAATCCGGCGCTGCGAAACGTCGAGACGACGTCTTCGTCACGTGCCGACACATAACGGCTGAGGGAAAGCGCAAAGGTCAGGAAGGGACGTCCCCACTCGGGAATATCACGAACCGCCGCACTGTTCCAGCAGACGGGAAGGCCGGACGTCAGCCCAGCCAGCGCGGGAGCAAGCCAATTGCCCGCACCGTCATGTATATCGCCATGGGGAGGCAGGCTTGGGCCGGAGGTCAGGTTCAGCGTATCAAGATTGCCAACCAGCAGTCCAGAGAGCGCAGGGACGTCGCGCTCGAACTCGTCCAGAGAGCGTACGTCGTAAGGCCAACTAATTACGCTGCGTGCACTGGGCGCGTAACGCGTCAGGGTTACGTTTCCCAACCGTTGCCCAAGCGCATCTTCAATAATTAGCGACGCAAGAACATCGCCAAAAGTCAGTCTATCGAATGCGCCGCAGTGGGCTAGTTGGATGGGTCGCATGGCTTCGCTCGCTAAACAGCGAGCGTCCCGACGACCCGAATATGGGGAAGGTGCCTTGATCTGCAAAGACACCCAGCCTTGACGCGGCTGTTACTGGTTGGGAGGTGGTCCAAAGTACGCCGCAGTCACTTCCGCGGCTGGGCCATCCATTTTTATCTTACCGTGCTCGAGCCAGATGACGCGGTTGCACGTGTGACAAACTAGTTCGCGCGAATGGCTGGCAATAACAAGAATATTCGTGGATGCGACCAATTCAGTCAGCCGCTTTTCAGCGCGATGTTTAAAGCTCTCATCACCCACTGAAAGCCACTCGTCCATCAACAGAATCTCTGGCCGGATTACTGTGGATACCGCGAATGCCAGACGCAGATGCATACCCGCGGAATAGGTGCGAACGGGCATGTCGATGAAGTCACCCAGTTCCGAGAAGGTGATTATCTCTTCAAGTTTGTTTTGAATCTGCGGCCGAGTCAGGCCAAGCAACGCACCGCGCAGATAAATATTCTCTCGGCCCGTGGCCTCGCCATCGATGCCAAAGCCGATATCAATCAGCGAACCGATTTCGCCGTTGATTTTGGCATGGCCGCTAGAGGGCTCATACACGCCGCTCAGTAGTCGCAGCAACGTGCTTTTGCCAGCGCCGTTGTGCCCGAGCAGACCAACTCGGTCGCCATCCTGGAACGTGAATGACAGATCATCCAGCGCGCGCACGTTCAGTCGGCCAGAGGCGTCGGTGCCAATCTGACCGCCGGTCGCGACCTGGAACAGCCGCTTCTTCAGCGAGCGCGCGTTGGCGCTGTAAATGGGAAAGTCGACACAGACCTTGTCGAAGACAATGGAAGCCATAATTCGCGGTACCTAACTTGTTGATCCGTTACAGCCAATACGCAATGCGGCGCCGATAGCGCGCGAAGAGCAGAATGGTCGCGATCCAGCCCACTGCGGCGATGCCAATGGTGACGAGCCAATTCTCTATCGATGGTAATTGGCCCAACAGCGGGGCACGCACGATTTCGAGAAAATGGAAGAAGGGGTTCAAATCAAGCATGTACGTACCCGCGCGTTGGGGCAGCAGGCTGGGCAGCCACATGATGGGGGTCAGATAGAAGATCACCTGGAGCAAGCTGGAAATAATCTGCGGGATATCGCGAAAGCGCGTGCAGATGATGCCAAGGAAGATGCAAAGCCACACCAGGTTCAACAGAACGAGCAGCAGTCCCGGAATGGCAAGGAACATGTGCACACTGGGCGCTTTGCCGACGGCCAGCATAACCAGCGGAAAGATCACGATGTTGTGAGTCAGAATAATTAGGTTGCGCCACAACTGCCGGAACACATGCACGGACAGCGGAATGGGCAGTTGCTTGATAACGGCCTCGGCGGCGATGAAGCTCGAACAGCCTTCCGTGATGACGGACGAGATGAACGTCCAGAGGATGAGGCCCGCAGCCAGGAAGGGCAGGAACTCCTCCATAGGGGATTTGAAGATTTGCCCAAAGACCAGGCCGATCGTCCCGATCATCACGCCCATGCTGATGGTGAGCCAGAAGGGCCCTAGCGCTGACCGGCGGTAGCGTTGGCGGACGTCTTGCCAGCCCAGGGTGGCGATCAAAGTGGATCGGCGCAGAGCGGAAGAAAGATCTTCCAATGCACCCGATATAGAAGTGTTAGCCATTTCTTAGAAAAAGTTAGCAGTGCGCCAGCGCACGAGATCACCGCAGCTTAACGCAGCAGGGTGTCAGTCTTATTGGGAGCCAGGAGCTGCCTGGCATAGCAGGGGGCGATAGACCTGCCGCATTCCTCGTTCGATGTCTTCGGATTTGTGTACCGGTATCAGGGTGTCGGGCAGCGGGTAGCGGTCGCGCAGCGCTACCTTGGCCCAGGTATAGCCATTGGCTTCGACTGCATAAAGGAACGCGCGTTCAATTGCGTGCGCCAGGGTGCCGTCAATCTGGCCGGCCTCGTCGTCGAAATCGCTGAACTGAAGGTTCTGATCAAGCAACTTCGCCAACGCGTCGGTCCGACACCAAAACATGGATCCGGATGGGCATTCGAGCATGACGTTTTCGTCGATAGCGATGTTCATGCGTTCCAGCAAGGATCGACATGTCGCAAAGTTCGCCCCCCATCCCAGGATGTCGCGCAGGAAAAAGAAATGCTGCGGAAATACCATGCCCACCCGATCGCGAGCTAGCAGTTCGAAAATCGACTTGACGATCTCGGGAGAGCCTAGCAGGTGCTCGTACAGGTACTCGCGCCAGGTTTCGAGCGCCGCGCCGGCATGGGGAGATTTCTTGGTGTGCAGGCTGAGGGCCAGATCGTATCGGTCGTAGACGTCGCGAAAGCCCACGAGCTTCGGCGCGATGTCTCGGCCCCGATTCTCGAACACCCGGATTTCGACGCTACCCTTGCTGTAGCCTTCGAAGATTTGTGCGATTTCTCCCCGCTTCTCATCGCTGGTCGTCGAGATGTACACGTCCAGTTGGCCCGGCACGTTTTCAAGATAGCGACGGACGTCGGGGCAAAGTTCGGGGTAGAAGGCGTGCACGATGGCGCAGGCGCTTCGGCCATCGCGGGGCGCAGGATCAGCAAAGGGTAGTTCGAAGGCGTAATCGTCTTCATCAGCCGGACGATTCCATGCATGGCTCGCCGGGGCAGGCGCTATGGCTGGGGAAGGCGCAGACAACCGTGCGCGTACACCATGCCAACCTTCACTGCGCAGCACCCGCATGACGGTTCCGGTCGTGGCCACAAGGCCGCCTTGCTGCTTGATCAGCGACCGTGCGCGCTTCGCGACACGAATGAGCTTTTGCATTTCAGAGTCCCACGCTGTCTTCTTGCGCCAGCAGCCACTGCCAGGTCCGGTGGATACCGGTTTCGAACGGGACCTTGGGCGACCATCCCAGCTCCTCTTGCGCCAAGCGCGTATCCAGGATGCTCTTGGGAATGTCGACGCTGCGGCTTGGCGACACTTTGACGGTGAGCGGTTTTCCCGACTCGGCTTCAATGGCATGGATGATCTGCAGCAGGCTTCGACCTTCTCCGCTGCCGATATTGAATACCCGCGAAGGGCCTTCGTGCGTGGCCGACATGCGTAAGGCTTCGACGACGTCATCCACATAGATGTAGTCGCGCACGCTGGTGCCATCCCCCCAAAGGTGGATAGGCTGGCCGGCAATGCACTGGCGCATGAACGCGGCCACGACGCCTTGGTTCTTGAGCGCGATCTGGTACGGACCAAACGGATTGGCCACACGCAGCACGCGGTACTCCAGGCCGTGCAAATACTCGAACAACCCCAGGTACTTCTCGATGGATAACTTGGAAATGCCGTAGGCCGTAATCGGGGAAGTCGGCGCCGTTTCGGGCGTCGGCACGACTTGGGGGACGCCGTAGATGGTGCCGCCAGACGACACAAAGACGAGGCGCTTGACGCCTTCTTCGCGGCATGCTTCCAACAGACGCAATGTGCTGGCGACGTTGGCTTGCAGATCCGCCAGCTTGTCGATGTTTGCGCTGGCTGGCGTGGTGGCGTTGACGAGATGGAAGACGGTGTCGCGGCCCGATATCGCTGCGGCAATGCTGGTGGGGTCGGCGAAGTCTCCGGGCATCCATTCGACGCCATGCAACGCGCCAGGAAAGGACTGGCGGCGACCAAAGGCGCGCAAGGACGCCACTTGTGGCGCCAGGGTGCGGCACAGATTGGTGCCGAGGAAACCCCCAGCGCCCAGCACCACGCAATGCATGTTCTGTAGAGAGCTCATGGTGTTCCCGTGATTTGCTGAGACAGGGGCGACGAGAGGCCTGCACCGGTGTCAAGGGAGCGTAGCGCCGCACCCAGTTTGCGGCCTTCTACTTCCCAATCAGTTCCCTGTGCGGTCGCCATACCCGCTTGGCGCAGCTTTTCCGCTTCAGCCGGATGCGTGAGCAGGTGGCAGATGGCGTTGGCCAAGGCGGGTAGCGTCGGGGCCTCGAGCCTTGAGTTTTCATCTGTCAACAACCACTCTGTATAGGGAGCGCGGTTGCTCACCACGGGCACACCGCAAGCCATCAGTTCCAATGGCAACAACGACAGATTGGAGAACGATAGGACCAGTGCCACGTCGCACTGGCTGTAGAGCTCGGGCAACTGATTCAGGTCCATGATGCCGTGGTCGGTGTGATCGAAAGGGATCACAAAATTGGACAGGTCAGCTCCAGCAAAGGCGACCGTCGTTCCAGGCAGGCGGCGCGCCACTTCGTCCAGCACCAGCATGCCAAGCTCAAAAGAGCGGCGCGGCGTGTTGGGGCGCGCATAGAAGAATACTCGGCGCTTCTCAGGATCCTTGCGTGGCAACGGGCGGTAGAGCTCACGGTCGTACGAGAAGCTTAGCGCATGGGTGGTCATGCCGTATTCGCGGCTCAGCATGTCCGCCAGCCAATTGCCCGCCGTGATGCCGACAAACCCGAAGCGGTATGTTTCCTCTGCGAAGCTCGCGGCTGAGCCACTGGCGTAGAACCACGGTTCAAAGTCCTGAACAAAATAGCACTTGTGGATCGTCGAGTGGAAGTTGCGCACGTCGTAAGCGGTCTGCCAGGCCGTGGCGATGGTGATGTGTGCGGGAGGCGCGTTTTTACTGCCGACGTAGGCGCGTGCCTTGAGCGGGAAGAACCACGAACGGATCTCGCTTTCCACCGTCTCGCCGGTCAGGCCAGGAAAGTCGCCAGAGACGACAATGCGGCACTCAAAGCCCTGTTGCTCAAGGAAACGGACGAAGCGAAAGATGTTCAGGTGGCCGCCTGACCCACGGCCGACCGGCGGGATAAACCAGTTGACCGTCTGTGCCTTCACACCTTGCGAGCCAATGGGTTCGCCGATCTGCTGCTCACGAACAAAGCCGTAGCCGCTGACGATGTCCGCTTTGGCGAATATCGGCTGCTTCAGCAACATCTGTTTGACGAGCCGCAGCAGGGCGACCGGGCCGTTGTCCCGACCGTAACGGATCGCGGTGCGGGCGCGGCGCGCAAGGGTATGGATATTCATCGTTCTCTATTTTTTCTTTGAGGTGGGCAGGCCTCGCAGCATGCGGCGATCACGGGACATCCAGTGGCGTAGTCGAGTCGGCAGGCGTTCAGCGCGTGATCCCAGATAATGCCCAGCCGATCGCATTAAATTGTGCACCGGCGTATTCAACGTCAGGCCGAAGTGGGAGCGCCACATTCCGGTCGCACGCGCGTACCGCCAGTCATTACGCGTTTGTGCCAACCACGACAACACCATGTGCTTGAGGCTTGGGGTCAGTACATATCCAAACAGCCGGAACAGCGCGTACGACTCGTCGAAGCTGCGTTGCAGTTTTTCTATGTTCTCGAAATCATGCGAGTGATAGACCACGCCATCGTGCGCATAGGCTTTCTTCCAGCCTGCCTTGAGCGCCTCTTCCGCCCAGATTTGGTCTTCGGCGAAGTCCACGTCTGGGTAGGGCAGCTTTTCCCAGACGCTGCGACGGACCAGCGCATTGTTGTCTGAAAAGAAATGCAGGCGTTGACGCAGGCCGGCGTCGTTGTCATACAGCGCGCGATCCTGGATCCAGACCACAGGTTCGACAGTGAAATTGATGAAGTGCCGTTCGAGGTCGCGCTTGGTGTACGGACTGGCGTCGGGGTAAGCCAGGTGCCTGCCGAATACGCCCGCGATCTGAGGATCGGCTTCCGCCGCCGCAACCATTGCGGCCAGCCAATTCTCATCGGCGGGCAACGCATCGTGCGTGATCAGCACCGCAAACTCGCCTCGAGTGAGCGACACGCCCAGATTGCGCGTTTTGCCATGGCCGAACTCCGCGGGCGCTATTTCATGAAGGCGCACACGGGCATCGGGAAAGCCCTTCACAAATTCGACGGTGCCATCCTTCGAACCAGAGTCGATGACCAGCACTTCAAACGGAAATTCCGTTTTCTGCGCGGATACCATGGGTAAAACGCGGCGAAAGATCTCGCCGGGGTTTTTGGTCGGGATGATTACCGCGGCTTTTACGGTATCCGCCGAATTCAGTGCGTCCATTCGGTCTCAGCGCTTATGGGTAGACGTGCGATTCTGACAACGGCTTGCCTTGGCTGTCTTTGGCAGACAACTTGGGCTCGTCCTGAATCCGCCAATCGATCGCCAGCGCGGGATCGTTCCAGATGATGCAACGTTCGTGTTCTGGCGCGTAGTAGTCCGTCGTCTTATACAGAAATTCGGCCGTGTCACTGAGCACGACGAAACCGTGTCCGAAGCCGGGTGGGACCCACAGTTGGTGCTTGTTCTCGGCGATGAGCTCCGCACCGACCCATTTACCGAAGGTCGGCGCAGATTTGCGCAGATCCACCGCAACGTCGAATACC
>Ga0160461_1000936_pt1 | contig 14160 bp, 17 predicted proteins | sample HID1975I_E6MG_FD_108266 | JGI IMG/M metagenome (GOLD analysis project Ga0160461, IMG submission 108266) | Enriched soil microbial communities from UW Madison campus, WI, USA - HID1975I_E6 MG | ecosystem: Environmental > Terrestrial > Soil > Unclassified | place: USA: Madison, Wisconsin...
ATGCATGGGCGAACAGCACCGCATCCACCCAGCCGCCGCCGCGCGTCACCACGGCCGTGACGTAATCTACCAGAGGCGCGGCATCGCGCACCGACCCGTCCTCGACCGCCGCCTCCAGCCCGTGCGAATAGCTGAACGCCCCGACGGGATAGCTGGGGGATGTCCAGGCAAGGAGCGCGTGGATCTGGGCGGGGTTCATGGCCCCACTCCCTCCGTCACCCCAGTTCCCCGGCGAAGGCCGGGGTCCAGTTGCGGACCGGTCATGACTGGGCCCCGGCCTTCGCCGGGGAACAAGGACGCTTCAGTGGTCATGACTGTGGCCATGATCGTGATCATGCGAATGAGCATGCCCATGCCCCTGCCCGCCACCGGCGTAGGCACCCTGTTCAGGCGTGAAGGGCGCCTCGATCACATGGACATGCCCGCCCAGCCCGATCAGCATCGCCTCGATCACATGGTCGTAGCGCAGGCGGATCGCCTTCGCGCCGAGCTGCGCGGGAAGGTGGCGGTTGCCGATATGCCAGGCGATCCGCATCAGTGCGCCGGCGTCGTGGCCGGTCACTTCCATCAGCTTCTCGGCCGCCGCGCCCACCGCGACGATCCGCCCATCCTCCAGCCTCAGCCCCTCGCCATCGGCGAGCACCACCGCGGTCGGCAGGTCGAGCAGGAATGTGGTGCCGCCGACGCCCGTATAGCGGAAGCGCCGCCGGTGCCGCTCGTCATGGTCGAGCACCACCCGGTCGATCGCCTCGCTTTCGTTCCAGCCGCCCGCCGGCAGCACCTCGATCGCGCGCAGCATCAGAACAGGAAGTATCGTTGCGCGAAGGGCAGCACGTCCGCCGGTTCGCAGGTCAGCAGCTCGCCATCGGCACGCACCTCATAGGTCTCCGGGTCCACTTCGATTGCGGGCATCGCATCGTTGAGCACCATCGCCGCCTTGCCGATCCCGCCCCGCGTATCGCGCACCGCGACCAGATCCCGTCGCAGCCGCAGGCGATCGGCGACCCCGTCCTCGATCGCCGCGGCGCTGGTGAACAATACGGAGGACGCGATCCCCGCCCCGCCCAGCGCGCCGAACATCTGCCGGTAATGCACAGGCTGCGGCGTCGGGATGCTGGCATTGGGGTCGCCCATCGGCGCGCAGGCGATGCTGCCGCCCTTGATCACCATATCGGGCTTCACCGCGAAGAAGGCGGGCGACCACAGTACGAGATCGGCCAGCTTGCCCACCGCGATCGATCCCACCTCATGCGCGATGCCATGCGCGATCGCGGGGTTGATCGTGTATTTCGCGATGTAGCGCCGCGCGCGGAAATTGTCGGCCTCGCCGTCGTCGGGGCCAAGGCTGCCGCGCTGGCGCTTCATCTTGTCGGCGGTCTGCCAGCAGCGGATGATCGTCTCCCCCACGCGCCCCATCGCCTGACTGTCCGACGACATCATCGAGAACGCGCCGAGATCATGGAGGATGTCCTCCGCCGCGATCGTCTCCTTGCGGATCCGGCTTTCGGCGAAGGCGACGTCCTCGGCGATCCTGGGGTCGAGATGATGGCAGACCATCAGCATGTCGAGATGCTCGTCGAGCGTGTTGACCGTGTAGGGCCGGGTCGGGTTGGTCGAGCTTGGCAGGACGTTGGGCAGACCCGCCACCTTGATGATGTCGGGCGCATGGCCGCCGCCCGCTCCCTCGGTGTGGAAGGCGTGGATCGTCCGCCCCTTGAACGCCGCGATCGTGCTTTCGACGAAGCCGCTCTCGTTGAGCGTATCGGTGTGCAGCGTCGCCTGCACGTCGAAACGGTCGCAGACGTCGAGGCAGGTGTCGATCGCGGCCGGGGTCGTGCCCCAGTCCTCGTGCAGCTTGAGCCCGCACACGCCAGCGCGCACCATCTCCTCCAGCGCGTCGGGGCGGCTGGCATTGCCCTTGCCGAACAGGCCGAAGTTCATCGGCAGGCTTTCCAGCGCCTGCATCATCCGCCCGATATGCCACGGCCCCGGCGTGCACGTGGTGGCGAGCGTGCCGTGCGCCGGGCCGGTGCCGCCGCCCAGCATCGTGGTCACGCCGGCGTTTAGCGCCTCCTCCACCTGCTGCGGGCAGATGAAGTGGATGTGCGCGTCGATCGCGCCGGCGGTGACGATCCGTCCCTCGCCCGCGATGATCTCGGTGCCCGGCCCGATCACGATATCGACGCCCGGCTGGACATCGGGGTTGCCCGCCTTGCCGATCGCGGCGATGCGGCCGTCCTTCAGGCCGATATCGGCCTTGATGATCCCGCTGTGGTCGAGGATCACGGCGTTGGTGATGACGGTGTCCATGGCGCCCTCGGCCCGCGTCCGCTGGCTCTGGCCCATGCCGTCGCGGATCACCTTGCCGCCGCCGAACTTCACCTCCTCGCCATAGGTGGTGCGATCCTCCTCGATGCGGATCAGCAGCGATGAATCGCCCAAGCGGATGCGATCGCCGGTCGTCGGCCCGAACATCCCCGCATAGGCGCGGCGGGAGAGCGTGACGGCCATCTAGATCCTCCCCGGCACGGGGAGGGGGACCATCCGAAGGATGGTGGTGGGGGGTGGCAGCAGGCAAGCGGCTCGATCGTGGCGAGCCCCCTCCACCAGCTTCGCTGGTCCCCCTCTCCGTGCCGGGGAGGAATGTCGCGCACCCATCACAGATCTCCCATCACGTCGCCGCGGAACCCGATCACCACCCGGTCGCCGCCATAGGGCACCAGCGATACCTCCCGGCTCTGACCGGGTTCGAACCGGATCGCGGTGCCGGCCGGAATATCGAGCCGCTGCCCGCGCGCGGCCGCACGGTCGAACATCAGTGCCGGGTTGGTCTCGGCGAAATGATAATGGCTGCCCACCTGGATCGGCCGGTCGCCGCTGTTGGCGACGGTCAGCGTCGTCACGGGGCGGTCCGCGTTGAGCAGGATGTCGCCATCGGCCGGGATGATCTCGCCGGGGATCATCGGATCGGCCTGTGGACGGTCACCAGCTTGGTGCCGTCTGGAAAGGTCGCCTCGACCTGGACGTCGTGGATCATCTCGGCGATGCCCTCCATCACCTGGTCGCGGGTCAGGACATGGCCGCCGCTCGCCATCAGCGCGGCGACCGATTGCCCGTCGCGCGCGCCTTCGATCACGTGGTCGGTGATCAGCGCCACCGCCTCGGGATGGTTGAGCTTCACGCCGCGCTCCAGCCGCTTGCGCGCCACGATCGCCGCCATCGCGACCAGCAGCTTGTCTTTTTCTCGGGGGGTCAGGTTCATATCAGCAGGTCCATACCGCCGGCAGCCGATCCGTCCAACCGCCTGCAGCCGCCCTGAGCGCCCCAGCCATTCGGATCACCGCCTGTTTCAACGCCGCCGGATCGACCGACAGCATCCGCACGATCAACAGCCGATCGAGACAGGTCGCCCCGCCCCGCACGCCAACGGGCACCAGCCCGCGCGCCAGATCGACATGGGTCGCCGCATCCGCCCCGGCATAGACGATCGTCGCGGTCGCACGCGCTTCGCCGAAGCCGAAGGGCAGCGCCATCGTGCCCGCGACATCGCCGTCGAGCCGGAGAACATCAACCCAGACGAGCCGCCCGTCGCGCCGGATCCGCCAGCTGTCATGGACGCGCCCGTGCCGGTACTCCTCCCCCATCGCGCCGCGCCCGAAGACCAGGCTCTCGACCGCAAGCAGCCGCGCATCGCCGGCGATCTCCGCCTCGAAGCCGCGGCGCACCCGCGCGCCATCGAACAGGATGGCCTCCTGCCCCAGCCATTCGCCCCAGCCGCCGGGGCCGACCGAAACATGCGTGTCGATCCGGGTATCCGCCTCGCCAGGTAAAGCGCGATAGAGCTTCTCCGCCGCCTGCGTCGCGATCGTCGCCGCCGCGTTCTCGCCAATCGCCAGCTCGACGCGCAGCCGGTCGCCGCCGGTCAGCCCGCCGCTGGTGGTGATCGAGACGGCCTGCGGCGGATCGCCCGCCGGACCGTCGGGAAACAGGAAGCGGCATGGCGCGCGCTGGTAGAGATCGGCGAGCCCGGCGCGCGCGGTGAACGCGATCCGCGCCGCGCCATCGACGCGCTGATGCCGCCCCGCGGGCGGGGCGACCCTATCTACGTCATTCGCGCATCCGATCTGCATGATCGCTGCTCTGTAGCGCCGCGCGCGCGCCCGACATAGGGCGTTTGACGTAGATGCGGGCGCTTTACCCTATCGCTTGCCCTTGGCCCGATCCGCGCCGTGATCGGTGGTGAGATCGCTCAGGTATCCGACCTGGGTGATGCCCTTCTTGCGCATCGCGACCCCGGTCAGGCAGGCATGCATGATGAAGTTGGCGTTGAGCGCGGTCTTGTAGGTGGTGTCGAGCATCGGCGCGACCTCGACGATCTCGAAGCCGACGATCTCGCTTTCCGAACACAGCCGGCGGACGATCGGCACCGCCTCGCGCATGGTGAGCCCGCCCGGAACCGGGGTGCCGGTGCCGACCACGAAGGCGGGGTCGAGCACGTCGACGTCGAAGGAGATGTAGAGCTTCTTGCCGCCTTCGCGCGCTTCCTTCAGCGCGCGCTCCATCGTCGCTTCCCAGCCGTTCTTCTCGATCTCGGCCATCGGGTGATAGCGGAAGCCCTGCTCGCGCATCCATTCGAAGCCGCCACGCTCGGGCCAGGGACCGCGCAGGCCGATCTGGATGTAGTTCTTGCCGAGCACATGGCCTTCCTTGATCAGCCGGTAGATCGGCTGGCCGTGGCTGATCTTGTGCGCGCCGTAATTGCCCGCGTCGTAATGCGAGTCGAAGTGGACGACGCCGAAGCTCTCCTTGCCGTGGACGTCGGCCAGCGCGGCCACGTCCGAATATTCCAGGCTATGGTCGCCCCCGACGACGAATGGGATCGCGCCGGTCCGCGCGATCTTGGCGACCTCCTCGCGCACATGGTGCATCGAGATTTCTGTCGACATGTTGTCGACCGCGATATCGCCATAGTCGACGATGTTGAGCTCGACCGAGGGATCGACCATCGTCGTCATGTCGATGCCGCCCGCGCCATATTGCGCGCGCATCGCGACCGGGCCGCCCTTGGCCCCGCGATAGCCCGATCCCATGTCCAGCGGCGCGCCGACGATCGCGACGTCGACCTTGCCCGCGACCAGATCCTCCGGCCAGAGCGCGACGGGCGCGTTGGCGAAGGTCGGGATGCCGCCGCCGCCGACATAGGCCTGGCTGTAAGCGTAGCGGCTGAGCTGGAACGGACCGGGCTTGCGCTCCGGGTCCATCGCCTTCGAACGCAGCACCTTCCAGGCGTTGAACTCCGGCGCTTCGGTGTTGAGCGGGATCGAGGCCATGTCCTTGCCCGGGTGGAACTTCGAGTCCTCGACGATCTGCATCATGCCGTCGACATAGGCCTCGATTTCGGCCGGGGTCTTGTTCTCGAAGCGCTTCCACAGCAGCTCGTGCCGCCCCGCGAAGCCGCCCGCCGCATCGGACAGCAGGAAATCGCGCTTGGCCTGCGAAAGGCCGGCGATCTTCGGAGCCAGCCAGCCGGGGATCTCCGGCTTGGTCTCGGCGATCACCGCCACCGAGCCGGTTACCGCCACACCCAGCACGGCCGCCATCAGCATATGACGCAGTTTCATGTTGTCCCCTCCTGTTCCGCCCGGTCGAGCGACCGCGATCCATACACCCGGCAGACATCGCCAGGAAGCATTTCGCCTCCCACAGAGCCCGCACCGACCCCATACCGACCACGTTGAAGTCGCTCGAATGCGCGCGCACCTAGCCGTCGGATCGACATCCGGCCCATGGGGCGTTTGACGAAGGATGGACGGCGGGTTCGCTTTCGACCATGCCGTACGTCAAATACCCCATGGAACCGAAACGGTCGCAGGTTCAGGCTCGATCGATTACCATGGGGCGGCAATGATACGGGGGACGCTGGCGGTCATGACATCGCGTAACTTCGCTAAGGCACTCATCCTTTCCTCTCTGCTGGGCGGCGCGGCGTTCACGCAGCCGGCGGCCGCGCAGACCGGCGGCACGACGCCGCCGATCCTGGAGACGGAAACCAGCGACGTCTCCTCCCTGCCCCCCGCCACCCCGCACCGGGTGTACATTTCGGGCGGCTATGGCGGCGGTTTCTCGATCATCGACGGCGACACCGCCAAGGTGGTCGGCACGGTCAACAGCGCCGGATCGGCGGCCTTCGCGGTCGCCCCCGACAACAAGTTCTTCTACGTTTCGGAATCGATGTGGACGCGCGGCAACCGCGGCACTCGGCAGGATCTGCTGTCGATCTACGACGGCACCGATCTGAAGCTGGTCAAGGAGATCGAGCTGCCCGGCCGGCTGATCGCATCGGGCCGCATTCCGTTCTTCAGCATCTCGGCCAGCGGCACGCGCGGCTATGTCTACAACATGGAGCCGGCGGCCTCGGTCTTCACCGTCGACCTGAAGACGCACAAGGTGCTCTCGACCACCGAGACCCCCGGTTGCGGACTTGTCTATCCCTTCGGCGACGCCGGCTTCGCCTCGCTCTGCGCCGATGGCACGCTCGCCTCGGTCGCGCTCGACGCCAAGGCCAAGGGCACGATCACCATCACCCCGCAATTCTTCGATCCCGAGAAGGATCCGGTGTTCGAGGAGAGCATCGTCGACATCAAGTCGAGCAAGGCGTTCTTCATCACCTATACCGGCATGGTCTTCCCGGCGCAGCTGGGTGCCACGTCGAAGGTAGCCGAAGGCTGGTCGCTGCAGCGCGCGGCGGGCCTCGGCGTCGCCACCCCGGATGTCCAGCAGAAGACCTGGCGCCCTGGCGGCCGCCGCCCGTTCGCCTATCACGCTGCCAGCGGCACGCTCTACGCGCTGATGCACAACGGCAAGCACTGGACCCAGAAGGAGCACGGCAGCGAGCTGTGGGTGATCGACACCGCCACCCAGAAGGTCACCAAGCGCATCGAGCTGCTGACCGACGGCCGCGTCGTCGGCGTCAGCCAGGACGCCAATCCGCAACTCTACGTCGTCTCGGGCGACGGCTTGTTCCAGGTGCTCGACCCCGCAACCGGCAAGATGGTCCGCCATCTGACCGAGGTCGGCGGTCGTACCCAGCTGATCGCGGTCACGGGCTTCTGATCCTGTGGACGCGGCGCTGATCCCGGCCAGCATCATCGTCGCCGCGCATATCGCGATCGCGCTGATGCTGCTCGTCGCTGGGATCGGGAAGCTGCGCCGCCGCAACGACTGGGAGGGCGCACTCTCCGCCTATCGCCTGCTGCCCGACATGCTGGTCGGCCCGGTGGCGGTCGCGCTGCCGGTGATCGAACTGGTGGTGGCGGCTGGGCTGGTCGCGGGCCTCGTTCCGGCGATGCTGGCGGGTACGGCGCTGATGCTGCTCTTCGCGGCGGCCATGGCGATCAACCTGCTGCGCGGCCGCCGCGATCTCGATTGCGGCTGCGATCCATCGGCCAAGCCGAAGCCGATCGGCTGGATGCTCGTCCTTCGCAACCTGGCGCTGGCCGCGCTGCTCGCCGCCGGTTTGCTTACCCTCCCGCCGCTGCCGGCCGAACTGTGGTTCACCGCCGCCTTCGCCGGTGTCGTCGCCTATCTTCTGACGTCCATCCTCACCCTCTTGCGCGGCATGTCGCCGCCAAGGCCGCACGGAGCCCGCTGAACGTGTTGATCGCTTCCAATTTCCTGCTCTGGGTGGTGGTGGCCCTGCTGACTGTCGCGGTGCTCGCGCTCGCGCGGCAGATCGGCGTCCTTCATGAGCGCATCGCGCCGATGGGCGCGCTCGTCACCGATCAAGGCCCTGTCGCCGGCGACATGGCACCGCATGTCCACGCCACCACGATCGACGGCCGCTCGCTCGCGATCGGGCCGGGACATATGGGCACCAGGTCGACGCTGCTGCTGTTCGTCGCGCCGAGCTGCCCGATCTGCAAGAAGATCATCCCGCTGGCGAAGAACGTCGCGGCATCGGACGATCTCGACCTGATCTTCATCGGCGATGGCGACGAGGCCGAGCAGCGCGCGATGATCGATCGCTACAAGATCGCCGACTATCCCTTCGCCAACAGCCCGCAGGTGGGCCTCGCCTTCCATGTCGGCAAGCTGCCGCACGCCGTGCTGATCCGTCCGGACGGCGTGATCGCGGCCAAGGGCCTGGTCAACAGCCGCGAGCATCTCGAAAGCCTGGTCGTGTCACGCGACAGCGGTTTCAAATCCGCGCAGGCCTTCATTCGCAGCATCCAGGAGCCGATCGCGGCCGAGTGACCGCAGTTCATAAAAGGGGGCATTAGTTATGGGCCGCTTCGACATCGACAATATCAGCGAGCGCTTCGCCCGGCGGCTGGCCGGCGGCACTTCGCGCCGCAGCGTTCTTTCGCGCCTGGGGCTGGCGCTCGTCGCCGCGCCGGTCTTCCCGCTCCTGCCGGTCGAACGCGGCAAGGCGCATGCGCAGGCCCCGGCAGAACCCGTGCTGAGCGATTTCCAGAAGAACGCGCAGACCAAGGACGACACGCAGTGCAACTACTGGCGCTACTGCGCGATCGACGGGTCGCTGTGCACCTGCTGCGGCGGCGGTGTCCACACCTGCCCCGCCGGCACGCAGCCATCGCTCACCAGCTGGGTCGGCACCTGCTACAATCCCGATGACAAGCGCAGCTACCTGATCGCCTATCGCGATTGCTGCGGCACCTCGTCCTGCGGGCATTGCAGCTGCGACAACACCGAGGAGGCGACCCCCGCCTATCGGCCGCAGGGCAACAACGAGATCATCTGGTGCTTCGGCACCTCCTCGATGGCCTATCACTGCTCGACGGCGGCGCTGGTCGGCGTCGCCAGCTGACGCGACCGGGGAGCGCGGGGTCATGCGGGGGGCATCGGCCGGGCTTGCGGCGGCGATCGGCACGGCGGCTCTGGCGCTCGCCGCCACGGCCGCCCTCGCCGGCGACAACTACGCGACCGAACGGAAAGCGATCACGCTGAGCCCCGCGCAGACGCAGTTCATCCTGCGCTGCGGCGGGTGCCACGGCACGCTGGGCGAATCGCCGCAGAAATCGGTGCCCACGCTCCGCCGTTCGGTCGGCTATTTCCTCTGCACCCCGGAAGGGCGGGACTATATCGCGCGGCTGCCCAATGTCTCGCGATCGCCGCTGACCGACCAGCAGCTGACCGACGTGATCAACTGGGTCGCGTTCGAGCTGGGCGAGCATTCCGCCCCGGCGGGGGCCGTGCGCTATACGGTCGAGGAAATCGCGGCCGCCCGTGCCCGTCCGCTCCACGCCCCTGCCCTCAACGACTATCGCCGGGGCATCGTGACCAAGCTGGTCAAGAGCTGTGGGGCACCCCGCGCGATGCTGGAATACGGCCGGCCTAGGAAACTCTGAAGCTCAGGGCGCGGACGGGATCGCCACCGCCCCCTCCACCTTGACGCGATTGAGCGCGATCAGCGAGCGAAAATCGTCGAAATAGGACGTCTCGTTGAACAGCCGACGCGTCAGCCGTTCGTAGCTCGGCATGTCCGCAGTCACGATCACCAGGACGAAGCTGACGCCGCCGGTGACGTAATAGACCTGCTGCACTTCCGGGGTGGCTAGGAAGAGTTGCCGAGCAGCCTCCACGGTTTCGAACCGTTCGTTCTTCAGCTTCACCTCGACGATCGACGTGATCGTCAGGCCGATCGCCTCGGGATCGACGAGCGCGACGTTGCGGCTGATGACGCTCGACCGTTCCATCGCCGCGATTCGCCGCTGCACCGCCGCCGCCGACAGGTTGACCGCCGCCGCGATGACCCGCTGCGGCGTCTTGTTATCCGCCTGGATGATGCGGAGTATCGCGCGATCGAAGGGATCGAGCATCCGCGCGGGGATCGGCCGTCTGGTCATCCGGTGAGCTATTGTTGCGTTTGACGCCCGCATCAAGAGCGCCTGCCCCGCCCGGTCGGTGCTATCCGCGACGCCGTCATCCGCCCGATGGAAGCCGCCGATGGAAATGCCGCCTGCATCCGACCCTGCCCGCCCAGGCACATCCCCGGTCACATCCCCGGTCACATCCCCGGTCACATCGACCGTCACCGGCGTGGCATGCGCCGCCGGGGCGGGCGCATTGTGGGGTCTGGTGTTCCTCGCGCCGGAACTGGCCCGCGCGTTCAACCCCCTGGAGCTCACGATCGGGCGCTATCTCGCCTATGGCGTCATCGCGGCGATGCTGATCGCTCCGCGCTGGAAAACGCTTTCGCCGCTGCTGGACGGGCGGCACTGGCGGGCGCTGGCCTGGCTCGGCTTCACGGGCAACACGCTTTACTATCTCCTGCTCGCCGGCGCGGTGCAGAATGGCGGCATCGCGATGACCTCGCTGGTGATCGGCTTCCTGCCCGTCGCCGTCACGATCATCGGCAGCCGGGAACGGGGGGCGGTCCCCTTGCGCCAGCTCGCGCCTTCGCTGTTGCTGTGCGTGGCCGGCGCGGTCTGCATCGGCTGGCAGGCGATCGGCGAGGCGGTCGCGGCCGGCAGCGGCGGTGCGGCAAAGCTCGCCGGGCTGCTGTGCGCGATCGGGGCGCTCGCATCATGGACGGCCTTCGCGGTCGGCAACGCCCGCAGCCTCGCGCGCTTCCCGACGCTTTCGGGGGACGACTGGAACCTGCTGACTGGCCTCGTCACCGGCGCGCAGAGCATCGCGCTGATCCCGGTGGCGCTCCTGCTCGGCACCGCACAGCACGCCGCGATGGATTGGGCTCGCTTTGCCGCCGTCTCGATCGGCGTCGCGCTGCTCGCCTCGATCGCGGGCAACGCGCTCTGGAACCGGATGAGCCGCCTGCTGCCGTTGACGATGGTCGGGCAGATGATCCTGTTCGAAACCCTGTTCGCGCTGCTCTACGGCTTCGCCTGGGAAAGGCGCTGGCCGGAACCGCTGGAGGTCGCCGCCTTCCTGCTGGTCGTCGCGAGCGTCCTCTGCTGCGTCACCGCGCATCGCCGGCCGCAGCCGATCGCGGCAGTGGCGTGAACCCTTCCCGCTATTTCAGCAACCGCCCGATCGGCCCCGGCCGGATGTCGCCGGCCGCGACGAATCCCGGATTGAAGAAGCGCGGCTTGCCGTAGCCGAGCACATCGCCGTCCGGTCCATAGACATGCCCGCCCGCCGCGCGCAGCACCGCATCGCCGGCGGCGGTGTCCCATTCCATCGTCGGGCCGAGCCGGGGATAGAGATCCGCCTCCCCTGCCGCGACCAGGCAGAATTTTAGCGAGGAGCCGATCGATAGCCGGTCGGCGACGTCGTAATCCGCGAGATACTCTTCGGTCTCGGGCGTGGGATGGGACTTGGAGGCGACGGCGGCGATCCCACCGGCGGGCAGCGCGCGAACCGCGATCGGACGCCGCGCCGAGGCGTCGCCGGCGCGCGACACGTCCTGCGTCCAGGCTCCCGCTCCCGCATCTCCCGCGAACAGCCTGCCCCGCGCCGGCGCATGGACCACCCCGAGCGTCGGTACGCCATCCTCGATCAGCGCGATGTTCACGGTAAAATCACCGCGCTTCAGGATGAACTCCTTCGTCCCGTCGAGCGGATCGACCAGGAAGTAGCGCGCGCCGATCTCAGGCACGCGGCCGGCGGCCACCTCTTCCTCGGCGACGACTGGAATGCCGGGTGCCAGCCGCGCCAGATCGGCCAGGATGATCGCCTCCGCCGCGCCGTCCGCCGCCGTCACAGGCGAGCTGTCGGCCTTGGTCTCTACCGCGCAACCATTCTCGTACAGGTCAAGGATCGCCAGACCGGCGCGGATCGCGCTGTCCACCAGCCCATCAAGCAACGCCACGCGATCCATCTGCAGAAAACCCTCCCCCGGAGGGGAAAAGGTGAAACGCCGATCGCTCGCCCCCGTCAACCCTGACCAGGGTCAACCCTACCAGGGTCAACCCCAACAAGCCGCGCTTGCATCCCCCAAAGCATAACCGTGCGGCGCTCGCTTCCCTTGAATGCTAGCCGCCTTCCTATGACGATCGCGAATACAACGACGCTGACCCATCTTCAGCGCCTGGAGGCCGAGAGCATCCACATCCTGCGCGAGGTGGTGGCCGAGGCCGAGCGGCCGGTGATGCTTTATTCGGTCGGCAAGGATTCGGCCGTGATGCTGCATCTCGCGCGCAAGGCCTTCTATCCGGCTCCGCCGCCCTTCCCCCTCCTCCATGTCGACACGACGTGGAAGTTCCGGGCGATGTACGACCTGCGGGATCGGATGGCCGCCGAAAGCGGCATGGAACTGCTCGTCCACCACAATCCGGAGGCGCAGGCGCGCGGGATCAACCCGTTCGACCATGGCTCCGCGCTCCACACCGACATGTGGAAGACCGAGGGGCTGAAGCAGGCGCTGGACAAGTACGGCTTCGACGCGGCCTTCGGCGGCGCGCGCCGCGACGAGGAGAAGAGCCGCGCCAAGGAGCGCGTCTTCTCCTTCCGCTCCGCCAACCATCGCTGGGATCCCAAGAACCAGCGCCCCGAGCTCTGGCACCTGTACAACGCCAAGAAATCCAAGGGCGAGAGCATCCGCGTCTTCCCGATCTCGAACTGGACCGAGCTCGACATCTGGCAGTACATCCATCTGGAGAACATCCCGATCGTACCGCTCTATTTCGCCGAGAAGCGGCCGACCGTGGAGCGCGACGGGCTGCTCCTGATGGTCGACGACGATCGCTTTCCCCTGAAGCCTGGCGAAACCCCGGTCGAGCGCTCGATCCGCTTCCGCACGCTGGGCTGCTACCCGCTCACCGGCGCGGTCGAAAGCACCGCCGCGACGCTGCCGGAGGTGATCCAGGAGATGCTGCTGACCACCACCTCCGAACGCCAGGGCCGCGCGATCGACCACGACCAGTCCGCCAGTATGGAGAAGAAGAAGCAGGAGGGGTATTTCTGATGACGGCCGTTTCGTTCCTCCCCGGCACGGGGAGGGGGACCATGCGAAGCATGGTGGAGGGGCGTTTCCACGAAGCGCACCGCCTGCCGCACCGCCCCTCCACCACCCTTCCGGCGGTCCCCCTCCCCGTGCCGGGGAGGAGCTTCGCGTGACCGACCCGATCTACAAGACCGACGCCCTCATCGCCGAGGACATCGACGCCTATCTCGATCGCCACCAGCACAAGAGCCTGCTGCGCTTCATCACCTGCGGCTCGGTGGACGACGGCAAGTCGACGCTGATCGGGCGGCTGCTCTACGATTCGAAGATGATCTTCGAGGATCAGCTCGCCGCGCTGGAGGCGGACAGCAAGCGCGTCGGCACGCAGGGGCAGAACATCGATTTCGCACTGCTCGTCGACGGCCTCGCCGCCGAGCGCGAGCAGGGCATCACGATCGACGTCGCCTATCGCTTCTTCGCGACCGAGAAGCGCAAGTTCATCGTCGCCGACACGCCCGGCCACGAACAGTACACCCGCAACATGGTGACCGGCGCGTCGACCGCCGACCTCGCCGTGATCCTGATCGACGCGCGCAAGGGCGTGCTGACCCAGACGCGGCGGCACAGCTACCTCGCCCATCTGCTCGGCATCCGGCACATCGTGCTGGCGATAAACAAGATGGATCTCGTCGGCTACGACCAGACAGTCTTCGATCGCATCCGCCTCCAGTATCGCGCCTTCGCGACCGAGATCGGCATCACCGATTTCACCGCGATCCCGATATCGGGGCTGGGCGGCGACAACATCACGTCGAAGAGCGACAACACGCCCTGGTATCGCGGGCCGACGCTGCTCGATCATATCGAAACGGTCGAGCTCGACGCCGAGGTCGACCAGGCCAAGCCCTTCCGCCTGCCCGTCCAGTGGGTGAACCGTCCCGATCTCGATTTCCGGGGCTTCGCGGGGCAGATCGCGGCGGGCAAGGTGCGGCCGGGCGACGCGGTGCGCGTCCTGCCGTCGGGCAAAACCAGCAGCGTCTCGCGGATCGTCACCCTTGATGGCGATCTGGACAAGGCGGTAGCAGGCCAGTCGGTCACGCTCACCTTCGCCGACGAGATCGATTGCTCGCGCGGCGACGTGATCGTGCGGGCGGACGCGCCGGCCGAGGTCGCCGACCAGTTCGAGGCGACGATCGTGTGGATGGCTGAGGAGGAGATGCTCCCCGGTAGCCCCTATTGGCTCAAGCTCGGCGCGCAGACCGTCACCGCGCAGATCCAGGCGCCGAAATACCAGG
>Ga0160461_1000939_pt1 | contig 14130 bp, 12 predicted proteins | sample HID1975I_E6MG_FD_108266 | JGI IMG/M metagenome (GOLD analysis project Ga0160461, IMG submission 108266) | Enriched soil microbial communities from UW Madison campus, WI, USA - HID1975I_E6 MG | ecosystem: Environmental > Terrestrial > Soil > Unclassified | place: USA: Madison, Wisconsin...
CACGCCCGCTTCGCCTGCTGGAGGGCGGCCGCGATGAAGCCGATCGCCACGATCCCGACCAGCAGCTGTCCCAGCGGCTGGGAGAGCAGCCAGGTGGTCCAGTCCCGCGCGGCTTCGTCGCCCGGCGATGCATCGGCGCCGCTACCACCGGCCCGCAGGGCGAGCTTCGTGGCGGTCCAGGCGAGCACGAGATGGGCGATGCCGCTGATCGCATGGCCCAGGCGTTTGAAATTCGCCTTGCCGTCATGCCGCATCCCCGCCGGACCGGCAGCGGCCTCGGTCAGCCGCCACAGCGCATAGCCGAACAGGCCCAGCGCCACGACGGCCAGCAACGCGGGGCCATAGCTCTCGTCCGCCAGCGAACCGATCGCGCCCTGGTTGTCGGCGGTCTCGCCGCCGCGCAGCGCCGCATCGACCGCGAACCAGCCGATCAGCAGATAGACCAGTCCGCGGGCGGCGAAGCCTACCCTGGCGAGCATCGTCGCGCCGGCATCGGATAGCATGATGGTTACCCCTCGATTGATCCCGGCAGAACCGACGGGGAGGGGTAGCGTTCCGATCAGGCGAGCGCGCCGCCATCGACGTTGAGGATCGTGCCGGTGATCTGCCGTGCGGCGGGCGTCGCCAGGAACGCCACGGCTGCGGCGACGTCCTCGGGCTGGCCGTAGCGGCCCAGCGGAATCAGGCTGCGCTGGAAGTCCGCGAATTCGCCCTCGTCGGGGTTCATCTCCGTGTTCGTCGATCCGGGCTGGACCAGGTTGACCGTGATGTCGCGCGGCCCCAGTTCCTGCGCCAGACCGCGCGTGAAGGATTGCAGCGCGGACTTGGTCATGAAGTAGACCGTTCCCGGCGTACCGACGACGCGGTCCGCGCCGGCCGACCCGATGGTGATGATGCGGGCACCCGCCTTGAGATGGGGGATGGCCGCCTTGGCAGCGAGCACCGGCCCGCGCACGTTTACCGCCAGCAGCGCATCGATATCCTCGACCGGGAAGTCGGCGATGGTGCTGTAGCGCGCGATGGCGGCGTTGTTGACGAGGATGTCGAGCCCGCCGAGCACGTCGGCCGCCTGGTCCACCGATCGCTGAATCGCCGCCGGATCGGCGCTGTCGGCCTGGATCGCCACCGCCTTGCGGCCCTTCGTCTCGATCGTCTCCACCAGTTGCGCGGCACGCTCCGCGGATCGTTCGTAGGTGATCGCGACGTCCGCGCCCTTGTCCGCCAGCGCGATCGCGATGGCAGCGCCGATACCGCGCGATGCGCCCGTGACGAGTGCGCGCTTGCCAGTCAATTCCTGCATGATCGTTCCTTTCTGTGTCGATCGATACAGATCAGATGTGGACGTTGCAGGCGGGCGTCAACCCATTATATAACGATCGATGCAAAATAAGGACGCCAGCGATACAGACGCCGGTATCGGCACCTGCGGAGCCAGCCGGCGCGGCAGGCCGAGGGCGTTCGATCGCGATGCGGCGCTGACGGCGGCAATGCATCTGTTCTGGCAGAAGGGCTTTTCCGCGACGTCGATCTGCGATCTCACGGCGGCGATGGGGATCGGATCGCCCAGCCTCTACGCGGCGTTCGGATCGAAGGAGGCGCTCTACGCCGAAACCCTCGATCAGTATCGCCGGACCAACGAGGCGACTGTCTGGGACGGGTTCTTCGCGGCGGATACCGCGCGCGGCGCGGTCGCGGCGTTCCTCCACGATTCCGCCGCGGGGCTCAGCCAGGCTCCCAATGGCTGCATGGTGACGCTGTCCGCCGTCGGTGCGGAGGGGCATGCGGAGTTGGGCGCGCGGGTGGTGTCGGCGCGCCAGATGACGCTGACCCGGCTCGAGGACCGGATCGAACGGGGCCAGGCGGCCGGCGAAATCGGCCGATCGGTGGACGCGCACGGCCTCGCGCGCTTCGTGCAGACCGTGCAGAACGGCATGTCGCTGCTCGCCCGCGATGGTGCCGGTTTCGACGAACTGGACGCCGTGGCGGAGACGGCGATGCTGGGCTGGGACGCCCGCGTGAACGCGCCGCCCTCGACCTGAGGGGCCGGCCCGCCGAGCGGCGCAGATTTGCAAACACCGACCGGAACGTCGTAAATAGGATGTCATTCCGGTCACACCCATGATGGATGGCAGAGAGGCCCGCCCACTGTATCGTGCGCGAACGGCTCCATCGATCGGTAAGTCCCATTCGGGGCAGTTGTCGATACGCTGATGCAGCCGCCTGAAGAGCGGCGCGTTTGGTCCGTGCCGTGCGTATGAGGTGGCATGCCCTATCAGGCCGACATTGCGGGTACCCGCTACGTGTTCGATTCGCTGGCGCAGGTGATGGCCTGCGCCACGCCGCTGCGTTCGGGCGATGTGCTGGCGGGCATCGCTGCGGACAGCGCCGAGCGGCGCGTCGCCGCACGCTGGGTGCTGGCCGATCTGCCGCTCACGGTCTTCCTGGAGGACCTGCTGATCCCCTATGAATGCGACGAGATCAGCCGCCTGATCGTCGATCGCCATGAGCCGGCCGCCTTCGGCCCGATCGCGCACCTGACCGTGGGCGGCCTGCGCGAGTGGTTGCTGGACGATCGCTCGCCCGAGGATCTGCGCGCGGTGGCGCGCGGGATCACGCCGGAGATGGCGGCCGCCGTGTCGAAGATCATGCGCAACCAGGATCTGGTCGCGGCGGCGCGGCGGATCGGCGTGGTGACCGCGTTCCGCAACACCATCGGGCTCCCCGGACGTCTGTCGACGCGGCTGCAACCCAATGATCCCACCGACAGCCCGCGCGGCATCGCCGCCTCGATCCTCGACGGCCTCCTGCTCGGATCGGGCGACGCGGTGATCGGGATCAACCCCGCCACGGATGACGTTCCCGGCATCGGCACGCTGCTCCACATGCTCGACGAAATCCGGTCGGCGATGGACATCCCCACGCAAAGCTGCGTCCTCACCCATGTCACCAACACGATGGAGCTGATCCGGCTCGGCGCCCCGGTCGACCTTTGCTTCCAGTCGATCGCCGGCACCGAGGCGGCGAACCGGGCCTTCGGGATCTCGCTTGCCCTGCTCGAAGAGGCGTGGAGCGCCACGCTGGCGCTGGATCGCGGCACCATCGGCCGCAACGTCATGTATTTCGAAACCGGGCAAGGTTCCTGCCTGTCGTCGGACGCGCATCACGGCATCGACCAGCAGACGCTCGAATGCCGCGCCTATGCCGTGGCGCGGGCCTATGAACCGTTGCTCGTCAACTCGGTGGTCGGCTTCATCGGCCCCGAATATCTGTTCGACGGCAAGCAGATCCTGCGTGCGGCGCTGGAGGACCATTTCTGCGGCAAGCTGCTCGGCCTGCCGATGGGGCTGGACATCTGCTACACCAACCATGCCGAGGCCGACCAGGACGACATGGATGTGATCGCCACCGTGCTCGGCGTGGCCGGGGTCAGCTTCATCATGGGCATTCCGGGGTCGGACGACGTCATGCTCGGCTATCAGTCGACCAGCTTCCACGATGCGCTCTACATGCGCGACGTGCTGGGCTTGCGGCCCGCGCCCGAGTTCGAGGCGTGGCTTCGCTCGAAGGGCATCTTCGATGCGGCCGGGCGCATCGCCGGCACGCCGCGACTGGCCGATCTGCGCGCGAGCCCGGCGCTGGCGTCGCTGTTGTGAGCGACGGTCGACCGATCGCGGACCCCATCGCGGAACAGCCGGCGTCGCTACAGGATCGGCTGCGCGCGGCGACGACCGCGCGCGTGGCGATCGGGCGCGTCGGCAGCGCGATCCCGACGGCCGCCACGCTCGATTTCCAGCTCGCCCATGCGCGCGCGCGCGATGCCGTCCACGCCGAACTGGCCGATGGCCATTGGGGGGACACGCTATGCGACCGTCCGGTGATCGAAGTGCGTAGCCGCGCGCCCGACAGGGGCGTCTATCTGATGCGTCCCGATCTCGGTCGTACCCTCGACGATGCGTCGATCGATCGGCTGGCCGGGCAGCGTTCGCAGCTTGCGATCATCCTGGCCGACGGGTTGTCGGCGACGGCGGTGCGCGCGCATGCCGCCGATCTCGCGGGCGCGATCATGTCGCGCGCACAAGGCTGGGATGTCGGGACGATCGTGGTGGCGCACCAGGCGCGGGTGGCGCTGGCCGACGAGATCGGCGAGGCGCTCGGTGCCGATCTCTCGGTGATCCTGATCGGCGAGCGCCCCGGCCTCAGCGCGGCCGACAGCCTGAGCGCCTACATCACCTGGCGACCGCGCAAGGGCAGGCTGGACAGTGAGCGCAACTGCATCTCGAACATCCGTCCCCCCTTCGGCTGGACGGTCGAGGCCGCCGCCGACGAGGTGATGCGCATCGCCAATCGGGCGCGCGAGATCGGATGCAGCGGCGTGGCGATGATCGGCATGGGCAGCAGCTCGGAAGCCCGGGTTATCCAGGGCTGAGCCACCGCGCCTGCGCATGAAACCATCTCTGCGCCGCGCCGGGTTGCTCCGCCGGGATCGGGAAACGGCCCCTGGTCCCGGCGGAAAAGCATGATCACATGTTCGCGGCAGTCGGCCGCACGATGACCTCGTTGATGTCGACGCCCTCGGGCTGTTCGAGCGCATAGCGGATCGCGCGGGCGATGGCGTCCGGGGTCAGCGATTTCTGCCGCCAGTCCTTCAGCGCGGCGGCCACCTGCGGATCGCTGATGTCGTCGCCCAGTTCGGTCGCCGTTACGCCGGGGGAGATGATCGTCGAACGGATGTCGTCATGCTCCTGCCGGAGCCCTTCGGTGATCGCCCACACCGCGTATTTGGTGCCGCAATAGACGGCGGCGGTCGGCAGCACGAGATGCGCGCCCACCGACGCGACGTTGACGACATGGCCGCCCTTCTGCGCCACGAAGCGGGGCAGCACGGCCGCGATGCCGTTGAGCACGCCATGCACGTTTACGTCGATCATCCGCTTCCATTCGTCACGCTTCAGCGCGGCGAGCGGCGACAGCGGCATCACGCCGGCATTGTTGACGAGCACGTCGATGCGCCCGAAACGCGCCTCGGCCGCGTCGGCGAAGGCATCGAAGCTCGCCCCGTCGGCGACGTCGAGCACGCTCCACGCCACCGCGTCGCCCAGTTCCTCGGCGATCGCCTGCAACCGCTCGCCCCGGCGAGCGCCGATGAACAGCCTGGCGCCCGCCGCCGCCAGTTCGCGCACCGTCGCTTCGCCGATCCCGCTCGATGCGCCCGTGACGAGCACAACCTTATCGCTCACTCCCGACATGATCGTTCCTTTCGCTTGAGATGACGGGAGCAAGATGACGCCGCAGCGCCCACAGGCGGTAGAGCGATTGCCCGAAGAGATTGCACGATCCTCCAAATCATATCACGGTCGCTTGCGGTATGCGCCGGCATGACGGATCAGGGTCTCATGTACGATATCGACGATCTCGCCCGATCGATCACGCACCACGCCCCACGGTCGGGGATGGAGGGCACCGCCGTGCCGCGCCTGACGCTGATCCGCGCCGATCGCCCGAGTGATCCCGTGCCGGCGGTCTACGAAGCCTCGCTTTGCCTGATCGCCCAGGGTTCCAAGCGGGTCTCGCTCGGCGAACATAGCGTCGTCTACGATGCGGCGCGCTATCTCCTCGTCTCGGTCGATCTGCCGCTGGTCGGGCATGTGCTGGAGGCGAGCGCCGATGCGCCCTATCTGTGCTGCAAGATCGACCTCGACCAGGCCCTGCTCGCCAATCTGATCGTGGCCGAAGGGCACGCGGCGGCTCGGCACGATCTGCCCGCGCTCGCCGTCTATCCGGGCGATCCCGATCTTGTCGACGCCGCCTGCCGGCTGGTTCGGCTGCTCGATCGACCGGAGAGCATCGCGTCGCTCGCGCCGCTGATCGAACGCGAGATCCTCTATCGCCTGCTCACCGGCCCGCATGGCGCGATGCTGCGCCAGATGGCGTCGGTCGACAGCCGGCTGAACCAGGTCACCCGCGCCATCGCGACAATCCGCGGCGCATTCCACACCCAGCTGCGGATCGACGACATCGCCAGCGCCGCCGGCATGAGCCCGTCGTCGCTCCATGCCCATTTCAAGGCGATCACCCGCATGACCCCGCTCGACTACCAGAAGCAGCTTCGCCTGCAGGAGGCGCGCCGGCTGATGCTCGTCGGCGGGGCGAACGCGGGGTCGGCCGGCTTCGCGGTCGGCTATGACAGCCCTTCGCAGTTCAGCCGCGAATATCGCCGCATGTTCGGCGCGCCGCCCCGCCAGGATATCGAGCGGCTGCAGACCGCCGAGGGATATGCGCTGGCGCTCTGAAGCAGCGAACTTCCGTCACGCCGCGATCCTGCTATCTTCCACGCCATGCACGCCAGTCCATCGCTCGCGATCCCGCCCTTGACCGTTCCGCCGGTCGCGCAGGTCGACTTCGTCGTCATCGACGTCGAGACCGCCTGTTCGCGTGTCAGCAGCATCTGCCAGATCGGGATCGTCGGCTTCCGCGATGGGCGAGAGGCTTTCGCCTATGAGACGCTCGTCGACCCATGCGACGAATTCTTGCCCTTCAACACGCGGATCCACGGCATCAGCTGCGATCATGTCGTGGGCAAGCCCAGTTTCGGTGATCTCCACGCCATCGTCGACGGGCATCTTTCCGGGCGGACGACGGTGGCGCATTCCTTCTTCGACAAGGGCGCGTTGTCGGCCGCCTGTCGCGTGAATGGCCGCGCGCCGATCGAGACGACCTGGCTCGACAGCGTCCGCGTCGCCAAACGGGCCTGGCCGGAACTTCCCAGCCACCGGCTGAACGTGCTCACCCGCTTCCTCGGCGTCCGCCACAAGCATCACGATGCGCTGAGCGACGCCCGCGCGGCCGGCATGGTGATCGTCCGCGCGATCGACCACACGGGGATCGACCTTGAAGGCTGGCTGAAGCCGGCGAACCCGAAAACCGGCCCCGCACCCGAGGCCGCCATCGAGGGGCCGTTGCGCGGACAGCGCATCGCCATCCTCGGCGCCCCGCGTAATGGGGCGCTCGCCCAGTGGCTGGCGCTATCGGGCGCGCGCGTGCTCGCCTCGGTCGGCACCAGCACGACGATGCTCGTCATCAGCCGGGATCAGCCCTTCGGACGCTTCGCCCATGCCAGCCCGGCGTATCGCCGGGCCGAAGAACTTCGCCAGTCGGGCACCGCGATCGAGATCGTCAGCGAGGACGATCTGCGCGCCCGCACGGACGGGGCCGGTGCCGCCGATCAGTAGGCAGCGATTTCATCCAAGCCTCTCAAAGCACGAAGTCGCCGGCTGCGAGGCTGGCGACATTCTCCAGCCGGATCACGAAATCGGCCTTTCTGTCGCCGTTGACGTCGCCCGAGACGAGAAGGTCCGCGCCCGCCGCGCTGATGCGGAGCTGGCCGGCGGTGCCGCCGAAAGCGGCGGTGCCGATGAAGGAGAACGCGCCGTTGCCGGCCAGCGTGCCGTTGGCGTCGATCGTCGACAGGTCGATCCGGTCGCCCTGCGCGCGGCTGAAATCGCGGATCACGTCACGACCCGCGAGCGCGACCGTGCTGTCGGCGACGGTCAGGAAGGCGAAGACATCCGCGCCCGCCCCGCCGAACAGATGATCCGCGCCCAGCGCGCCGATCAGCCTGTCGTTGCCGTCACCGCCGATCAGCAGGTCGTCGCCCAGCCCGCCGTTGATGGTGTCGTTGCCGTCGCCGCCGCGCAGCTCGTTCCTGCCATCGTCGCCGACGAGGATGTCGTTATACGCGCCGGCCGTGACGTTTTCGAAATTGTAGAAGGTATCTCCCTCCGCCGAACCGCCCCGCGCCTCGTTCAGCGCGAGATTGACCGCCACCCCCGCGCGGGAATCCACATAGTCGATGGTGTCCGTCCCGGAGCCGCCGTCGAGCACGTCGGCCCCTTCGCCTCCCCGAATGCGATCGTCGCCGTTATGGCCCTGCAGCAGATTGCCGATCCCGCTTCCGATCAGGATGTCGTCGCCCGACGTTCCGATGACGTCTTCGAACGCGATGTATGTGTCCCCCTGCGCGATCCCGCCCGATCCGCGACCGGTCAGCAGGTTGACCGTCACGCCGACCGTCGCCCCGACGAGCGACAGATCGAGGGTGTCGATCCCCGATCCGCCGTCGAATATTTCGGTCGACTCCCGTGCCCAGAACAGGTCGTCGCCGGTTCCTCCGAACGCGGTGATGGTCGCTCCGGCGATCCCGCCCCCGATGATGTGATCGTCACCCGAAAGGCCGTAGATCGCGATATAGTCACCAGCGGCTGCTTCCGACGCGATGATGAGATCGTCGCCCGTCTCGCCATAGGCGACATCGTTGCCGCGTCCCGTGAGGATATAATCATCGCCCGTGCCGCCGTTCAGCGTATCGTTGCCGGCGTCGCCTTGCAGATAATCGTCGCCCGCCCCGCCGAAGAGCTGATCGTTGCCGTCATTGCCACGGAAGTCGTCGTTGTCGACGCTCGTCGGAGCGACGTCGTCGCCTGTTGTTCCTAAAAAGCTCGCCATGCTCGTCTCTCCCTGTCGGCCGTGTCACTCGCGTCCCGGAGAGCATCTTTGTCGCACGATCGGCGGCACGGCTCCTTTGGCGGCAGATTGGTCGGTGGCCGGGATTCGCGCAAGCCGCCCGATCGTTCGGCGGGCAAGCGCGTACCTGAGCGTTCGAAAATGGGGGATAGGGGAACGCAGGCCGGACGTCCGCGCGAACGCGCGACGTGCGGGCAGGGGACGGTGTCGTTCAATCGACCCGGATCACCCCAGGAGGGTCTGGAGCGACCCAGCCGGGTTTTTATTCCAATTGGAACGCCGGCGAACCGAACAACTCCTATGGCCCGGAGGATTATCTCCAGTTCAATTTCGGCGGTCCAGGCGGCTGGAACGATTCGCGTAACTCCGGGAATTCGACCACGGGCTACTTCGTCGAATACAGCCCGGCCGTTCCCGAGCCTGCGGCATGGGCGATGATGCTGACCGGCTTCCTGATGACCGGCGTGGCCTTGCGCAAGCGCTCGTCGCGCATCTCGGTCCCGTCGGCCGGGCGGTAAGCGGACGGGCACCGCATCAGATGCGCTCGGCTTGCGGAAGCGGGCGACGGTAAAGACAGCCAATCATCTGGCGTAGTCGTCCAGCGTCGACGATCATGCGGCGCCGATGGTGTTCCGATCGGCGATCGGGAAGCCATTCGGATCGCCGTATGCCGGCCTGCGTCGGCCCAGCAGCATCCCGCCCCCGAACAGCAGCAGCTGGAAACAGGGCAGTGCCCATAGCCACGGGCTGTCGGTGCCGCTCAGCACTGACAGGTTGCGAAGCGCCAGGCTCAGGATCAGGCCGAGGCCGATGGCGGACAGCGCCGGCGCGATCAGGACCGCCCAGGGCGATTCGCCTTCGGGCTCGCGCCTGAAGAAGGCGATGATCGCGATGCAGATCAGCAGTTGCAGCGCGATGATGCCGATCGTGCCCAGCGCGCCGCCCCATCCGAAGACGACCGCATAGGGATCCGCCCCGCTCACCGCGCAGGGCAGGATCGCGACGAGCGCGCCCACGCTCTGCACGGCTCCCGCGATCCGGGGCGATCGGTGGACAGGGTCGGTGCGGCCGAGCGCACGCCACAGCACGCCCTCGCGGCCCAGCGCATAGAGATACCGCGCGATCATGTTGTGGAAGGCGAGGATGCTGGCGAAGGTGCTGCCCAGCAGCAGCACCGACATCGCGTTGCTGTAGCCGGCACCCAGCAGCCGGTCGCTGATCGCGAACCAGAAGGCACCCGGATCGGCCTGTGCAGCGCCCTGCGCCGCCGACAGCCCATGGGCGCAGACGATCGCCCAGGCGACGAAGGCGAAGAACAACGCGATGGCCGCCACCGCCAGATAGGTCGCGCGCGGCACCGTCCTTTGCGGATCGCGCGCCTCCTCGGCATAGATCGCCGTCGCCTCGAAGCCGACGAAGCAGGCGAGCGCGAAGATCAGCGCGATGCCGGCACCCGGGGCGAGCAACCGGGAGGGCTCGAACGGTGCCAGCGTCAACCCGTCAGGCCCGCCGCCCGACAGCACGATCGTGCCCGCGAGCACCAGCACGATCGCGCTTTCGACGATCATCAGGATGCCGAGCAGCGCGCCGTTCACCTCCACCCCCCGGCGGCCGAGCAGATGGACCACGACCAGCGCGGCGAGCGCGTAGACGATCCATCCGGGCGAACGGCCGATCAGCGGATCGAAGGTCAGGCCGCAGAAGAAGCCGAACAGCCCGTAGAGCGCGATCTGGAGCGCGAGATAGGACAGGATCGCCACCGCCGCCGCGCCGATCCCCGCCGGCTGGCCGAGGCCGCGCGCGACATAGGCGTAGAACGCGCCTGCGTTGCGCACGCGCACCGCCATCCGGCCATATCCGACGCTGAACAGGGTCAGCAGCAGCCCGGCCGCGACGAAGGCGATCGGTGCGCCGGCCCCGTTGCCCAGGCCGATCGCGATCGGGATCGCGCCGAGCGTCCCCGTGAGCGGCGCGGCCGCCGCGATCACGAAGAACACGATCCGGCCCAGCCCGATCGCATTCCCCTTCAGCTCATGGCTCTCGCTTTCCGCTTCTCTTTTGCCATCCATGCCCTGCGCCCCCGCTTCGCGACTGGATGGATCAGGCCGCCTTGTCCGTGTGGCAGCAGGATGATCCGCCGCCGGCCTGCCCGGCGGCGTTCTGCACGCTGTGGCTGTTGCGGCCGCCCGGCACGTCCATCGCCGGGTTCTCGGCGAAGAAGCCGTTCGGCTTCAGCGTGAAGCCGGCATATTCGACCGGCATGATCGGGAAATCCTCCGGCTTGCAGACATGGGTGTGGCCGAAGCTGTGCCAGACGACGACGTCGGCATTCTCGATCGGGCGGTTGTTCCTGATGAAATCGGGCAGTCCCGCGCCGCCGGCATGCTGGTTCGGATAATCGCCGCTCGCATAGCGCTCTTCCGGCGCATAGGGCGTCACCCAGATATGCTTGGTGGCGAATTCGCCGCGATTGCGGACATGGCTTCCCGGCTGCGCCAGCATCAGCGGGCTATCCTGCACGACCAACTTGTAACCGGGCGCGTTGCCGACGCTATTGCGCTGGTTGGGGTTGGTGATCTTCCAGTACCGCCCTGTCCGCCCGCAGGCTTCGCGGGTGGCGTCCCGCTCCCGCGCGAAGGTGCGCGCGGTGGTGTCGAAGACGTTGCCGTGCGGATTGTCGGTGCCCCAGGGACGCGGCACGAACTCATGCTCGCTCACCGAATTGCCCTCGGCCCCGTCGACCATCATGTGCAGCCGCGCGTTGAAGAAATGCTGGTGGGTCGGCCCGCCCAGTCCCTCATCGACCATCCCGCCCCAGCGATAGGGCTCGCCCGGCTTGACGCCGGCCGTCTGGATGATGCCGGTCAGCTTGGCCTCGAGCTGGATCGTGCCGTCCTGGTAGAGATACCAGTAGAACCCGTAATCGTAATTGCCGACCGTGGCGAAGAAGCTGATCACCAGCCGGCGCGAACGCCGTACCTCGAAGGTGTCGTTGCGGAACTCATAGTGCTTCCAGAGGATGCCATAATCCTCCTCGTGCATGCACACCGCGTTCTTCATCACGAAGGCGTCGCCGTTGTCGTCGGCGGAGGGAATGTCGAAATAATGGATCAGTCCCAGGCAGTCGCAACCCAGCTCCAACTGGTTGGCGAGCTTGCCGAGACCGTATTCGCCAGCGTCGAATGCGCTCTTCCAGTAATGGTTCGCGGTCGGATCGGCATAGGGCACCACCATCTCGGTCACGCTGGCGCGGTAGATCACCGGACGCTGGCGGTCGCCGTCCTTGACCGAGAGTTCGTGGAGCACGAGCCCCTCGCGCGGGGTGAAGCCGACGCGGAAGCGCCAGTTCTGCCAGGCCACTTCCCAGCCGTCGACGGTGAAGCTCGGCCCCTCGGGCTGCAGGATGTCGAGCGGCTTGAGGTCGGTTCGCGCGGGCGGCAGCGATGCGCTGTCATAGCTGCGCTTGCGCTTCGGGATCGGGATCACGTCGGGCTCGTCGACCAGCGACAGGACGATGCCCGCGTTGAGATCCACGGTCGCCACCACGCCTTCGATCGGATGGGCGTAGCCATTGTCCTTCAGCGTCTCGCGATAATAGCTGACCGCGCGGACGACCCGTCGGCCGGCCTCTTCCTCTGCCGCGAAATAGCCGGCCGAGAACGGATCGACCTGGACGAGATCGATCTCCGCCTCGGTCAGCCCGCGCCGCGCGATCGCCGCGCGCCAGGCGGGATCGGCCTTCACGATGCGTTCCACGTCGAAGAATTCCTCGACGATGATCCCGGCCTGACCCCAAGGCGCGGCATCGAAGGGCAGCTTGTCCCAGCGGACGATCGCATCGATCCCCAGATCGGCGACCACCTCGCTCGTCGTGCCGGTATCGCGGCGCAGGACGATCATCATCGCAAGGCGCGGCAGCGCCGATCCCGGCCGCCAGGCGAGCACGTCGTCTTTCGCGGGTTCGAGCAGGTGGACCGACGCGAAGCGCAGCGCCGTGCCCGCCTCGACATGCGCCTTGGCCAACGCGCAGGCGCGCTCGATCTCGGCGATGCTCAGTGGTGTCAGCGGGTGAGTGCCACCTTCAGCGGCGATGACGGTCGGCGAAAGCGGCTCGGCAAGCGTGTCCATGATGGCGCCCCTCGATCGAGCGTTCGCCATGTCCAGGCAAACCTAAACTCGAAACGAGTCGAGAATAGGTTGCGGTATTCGCGGTTGTCAACGTGCTTTGGCGGCGTCGGCGAGCGCGGTCAGCGGATCGCTGGCGGCAGGGGCGGGGGTGAGGAAGCTGGGGATGTAGAGCGACAGATAGGCCAGCGCCGCCTTCTTCGATTCCTCCAGCATCTGCGGGGTGATCAGCCCGTGATCCAGCACGGACAGGCAGAACATCAGGTCGGCGATCTCGACCGCGCGGAAGAACAGCACCGTCCTTTCCGGGATGTCGGGAAGCACGAAATGGCTGCCGATCTGCGCCTCGATCGACCGTGCGATCTCGTAATCGGCCTCGCGATCGGACCGCTTGATCTCGGGCGGCGATTTCGGGCCGAGGATCAGCTGCCGCGCGGCGGTGTTCGCGTTGAAGAAGGCCGCGCCCCTGTCGATCGCCACGCCCAGCACCATGTGCCAGTTGGTGACGGGGCCTTCGATCGGGTCGAGCTGCCCGTCGCGCAGTTCCTCGGCGATCAGCCGGCTGAGATCGGCGTAAAGCTCGTAGATGCTGGCGAAGAAGTGATAGGCCGAACCCTTGGGGACGCCCGCATGTTCGGCGACATTGCCAAGGCTCAGCTGGTCGAGGTCATGCGTCTCGAGCAAAGCGCGCGCGGCATCGAGCAGGATACGCCGGCGCATCCGTCCACGGGCCTGGGTGGGGCTGCGCTTGGTGCCGATCATCCGCTATCCTCCTCCTGCCGGGCTGCCCGGACCTGGGCGCTATAATCGCAAGCCCGCCCTGCCGCCACCTTGGCCTCGCCGTTATCGGCCTTGACCTTGAAACCCGACTATAGTCTCATTCCTATATCGAATTATGGCGGATGTCGAATTCGGGGGCGAAGGGGGCGGCGATGAAGCTATCGGATTATGTCGGCTATGACGCGTTGGGCCTCGCGAAGCTGGTTCGCGATGGCGACGTCAGCGCCGCCGAACTCGCCGAGGCGGCCATCGCGGCGCATGATGCCGTCAATCCCCGCATCCACGCCGCCGTCGAGATCTGGCCCGAGGAAAGCGAGGCGGCGATCGCGGCCGCGCCCGCGTCCGGGGCCTTCGCGGGCGTGCCCTTCCTGATCAAGGACGCCGTGCTCCACATGGCCGGCAAGAAATGCGAGCTCGGCAGCCGCCTCCTCGCGGGGATCGTGGCACCCGAGGACAGCCACCTCATGCAGCGCTTCCGCGCGGCGGGGCTCGTCACATTGGGGCGGACGGCCGCGCCCGAAATGGCGTTCAGCTGCACGACCGAGCCGGTGCATTACGGCATAACCCGCAACCCCTGGAACCTGGACCACAGCGTCGGCGGATCGAGCGGAGGCGCGGGTGCTGCGGTGGCGAGCGGCATCGTGCCGATGGCGCATGCCAATGACGGCGGCGGATCGACCCGCATCCCCGCTTCCTGCAACGGGC
>Ga0160461_1000949_pt1 | contig 14000 bp, 16 predicted proteins | sample HID1975I_E6MG_FD_108266 | JGI IMG/M metagenome (GOLD analysis project Ga0160461, IMG submission 108266) | Enriched soil microbial communities from UW Madison campus, WI, USA - HID1975I_E6 MG | ecosystem: Environmental > Terrestrial > Soil > Unclassified | place: USA: Madison, Wisconsin...
GGGCAAGTCCAAGTAAGGTCATGAGAGCATGACCGGCCGATCCGGGGATTGTTCGGACCGCGCGACGCACTTTTACAGTGTGTGGCGCTTTTCATTTCAAGTGCCGGACGCTCTTCGCTTCGAGTGCGCGGCGCCTTTCGATTCAAGTGCGGGGCGCGTTTCGCTTCGAGTGCGCGGCGCTTTTCGTTTCAACTGCGTGGCGCTTTTCATTTCAAGTGCGGAGCGCTTTTCGTTTAGCGTGCGTGGCGCCTCTCAGTTCAACTGCGCGGCGCTTTTCGCTTCGAGTGCGTGAGCGGCCGCCCGCTGATCAGGTCTTCAGGCGATAACCCGTCTTGAAGATCCAGCGCACGCCGATCAGGCATGCCAGCAGGAACACCAGCGTCATGCCCACGCTGACGCCCAGGCTGACGTCCGATACGCCGTAGAACGCCCAGCGAAAGCCGCTGACCAGGTAGACCACCGGATTGAACAAGGTGGCGGTCTGCCAGAACGGCGGCAGCATCTTGATGGAATAGAAGGTGCCGCCCAGGAACGTCAGTGGCGTGACAATCATCAGCGGAATGATCTGCAACTTCTCGAAGCCGTCGGCCCACACGCCGATGATGAAGCCGAACAGGCTGAAGGTCACGGCGGTCAGCACCAGGAAGCCCAGCATCCAGAAGGGGTGGGCAACCTCGAACGACACGAACAGACGCGCCGTGGCCAGCATGATCAGCCCCAGGATGATGGACTTGCTGGCGGCCGCCCCCACATAGCCCATGACGATCTCTACATACGAGATGGGCGCGGAATGGATTTCATAGATGGTGCCGGAAAACCGTGGCATGTAGATGCCGAACGAGGCGTTGGCGATGCTTTGCGTGAGCAGCGACAGCATGATCATGCCGGGCACGATGAACGCGCCGTAGCTGACCCCGTCGATCTCGACCATGTGCGAGCCGATGGCCGAGCCGAACACCACGAAATACAGCGACGTGGAAATGACCGGCGACAACACGCTTTGCATCAGCGTGCGCCAGGCGCGGGCCATTTCAAACAGGTAGATAGCGCGAATGGCGTAGAAGTTCATGATTGACCGTGTACCAGGCTGACGAAGATGTCCTCAAGCGAGCTTTCCGATGAACTCAAATCGGTGAATTCAATCTGGAGCCGGCTCAGGTCCTGCAGCAACTGCGAGATTTGCCCGCCGCCCTGGTTGTCATAGGTGTAGACCAGCTTGTAGCCGTCGGCGGACAGGTCCAACTGATAGGCGTCCAGCGCGGTGGGAATGCCCGGCAGCGGCGCCTTCAAGGTCAGGCTCAGTTGGCGCTTGCCCAGCTTGGCCATCAGCGCGTTCTTTTCTTCCACCAGGATGATCTCGCCCTTGCGGATCACGCCGATGCGGTCGGCCATTTCCTGCGCTTCTTCGATGTAGTGCGTGGTCAGGATGATGGTGACGCCGCTTTCACGCAGCCGCCGCACCATTTCCCACATGCCGCGCCGCAGCTCGACGTCCACGCCCGCGGTGGGTTCGTCCAGGAACAGAATGGCCGGCTCGTGCGACAGCGCCTTGGCGATCATCACGCGGCGCTTCATGCCGCCCGACAAGGCCATGATGCGGCTGTCCTTCTTGTCCCACAGGGACAGGTCGCGCAGCACTTTTTCGATGTAGGCCGGGTTGGCCGGCTTGCCGAACAGGCCCCGGCTGAACGTGACCGTGTTCCACACGCTTTCGAATGCGTCGGTGGAAATTTCCTGGGGCACGAGCCCGATCTTGGAACGCGCGGCGCGAAAGTCCGACACGATGTCATGGCCATCGGCCAGCACCCGGCCGTCGGACGGGTTGACGATGCCGCAGATGATGCTGATCAGCGTTGTCTTGCCCGCGCCGTTCGGCCCGAGCAAGGCGAAGATTTCACCGCGCTGAATGTCCAGGTTGACGCCCTTGAGCGCCTGGAATCCCGAGGCGTATCGCTTGGATAAACCCTGAATTGATATAACCGGCTGCACACAAGCCCCCAACGTAATCGATAGCCGGGGATTTTACTCGTTACCCCAGAGCCGCTTGGTCGGCCTGGTGGAACGCTGTGTTTGACATCTGGCGGCTACCGCCCCCAGCGCAGCACCAGGGGGTCCAGTCGGCGGGCGGTTTCCAGCAGGCCCTGGCGCACCTCGTCGCGCATGGGCGGGAACGGATGCCGGGGCGCGTCGCAATCGATCACCCCGCCCGCCTTCATCAAGGCCTTGGCCGTCAGAATGCCGCCCTGGCGGTTTTCATAGTTGATCAGCGGCAGCCAGCGTTCATACTGGCGGTAGGCCTCGTCGCGCTGGCCCGCGCGATGCGCCTGGATGATGGGGCGGATGCCGTCGGCAAAGCCGCCGCCCGTCATCGAGCCCGTGGCGCCGGCATCCAGGTCCGGCAGCAACGTGATGGCCTCTTCGCCATCCCACGGGCCTTCGATGGCCGCCCCGCCCAGCGCGATCAGGTCACGCAGCTTCGAGGCCGCGCCCGCTGTCTCGATCTTGAAATACGACACCTGTTCGATTTCTCGCGCCATCTTCGCCAACAGCGCGGCCGACAGCGGCGTGCCCGCCACCGGCGCGTCCTGGATCATGATGGGAATATCCACCGCGTCCGACACCTGCTGGAAAAAGGCTTCGATCTGCGCTTCGGGCACCCGGATGGTTGCGCCGTGATAAGGCGGCATGATCATCAGCATGGCGGCGCCCTGGTCTTGCGCGCGCCGGCTTCGCGCCGCGCAAACACGCGTGCCGAAGTGCGTGGTCGTCACGATGACCGGCACGCGACCGCCCACGTGTTCAAGTATGGTCCGCGTCAGCACCTCGCGCTCGTCGTCCGACAGCACGAACTGCTCGGAGAAATTGGCCAGGATGCACAGCCCATCCACGCCAGAATCGATCATGAAGTCCACCGCGCGCTTCTGGCTGGGCAGGTCCAGCTCGCCCGATTCGGTGAACGTGGTGGGCACCACCGGGAAGATGCCGCGATAGCGCGGCGACTGAGATGTCGCGGTCTTGGTCATCGTCATGGTCATGGTGATGGCGGCCTACTCGATGATGTTGAAATCGTTGAGGTATTCGGTCTTGAGCGTCAGCCCCAGGCCGGGCGTGTTGTCGTCCAGGTCGATAAACCCTTCCTTGGCCACGGGCTCGCCGTCGAAGAGGTAGTAGAACAGCTCGTTGCCGACTTCCACATCAAACATCGGAAAGTACTCGCTCATGGGGGAAGCCAGCGTGCTCATCGTCAGATGGTAGTTGTGCATCTGGCCGGCATGGGGAATGACCGGCACGCTGTAGGCTTCGCACAGCGCATTGATCTTGTGCGCCGCCGTGATGCCGCCCACGCGGTTGGTGTCGTACTGCACCACCGACACGGCCTTCCTGTCCAGCAGTTGCTTGAAGCCATACAGTGAAAATTCGTGCTCGCCGCCCGAGATCGGAATCGAGGTCAGTTGGTTCAGCTCGGCGTAGCCGTCGATGTCATCCGCAATCACAGGTTCTTCCAGCCAGCGCGGCTCAAACTTTTCAAGCTTGGGCAGGATGCGCTTGGCGTATTCCAGGTTCCAGCCCATATAGCATTCCAGCATCAGATCCGTGTCGTAGCCGATGACTTCGCGGATGGCTTCCACCGATTTCAGGTTCTCGACCACGCCCTTCTGCAAATGCGCGGGCCCGTAGCCAAACCGCATCTTGAACGCGGTAAAGCCCTGGTCCAGATAGGTCTGCGCCTCGTCCTGCATGGCTTTCAAATCGGTGCGGTACAGCTTGGAGTAGTAGACGGGAATCTTCTCCTTGGTGCGTCCGCCCAGCAGCTTGAAAACGGGCTTGCCCACCGACTTGCCCAGGATGTCCCAGATAGCCAGGTCCACGCCGGAAATCGCCGCCATCGTCACGCCCTTGCGGCCCCACGCATGCGTGGCGCGGTACATGCGCTGCCACAGGTATTCGTAGTCCCAGGGGTCCTGGCCCACCACCAGGGGCGCCAGGTACTGGTCGATGATGGCCTTGGCCACGCGCGGGGCCAAAGCCACATTGCCCAGCCCAACGATGCCGTCGTCCGTTTCCACTTCCACCACCGTCCAGCCGTGAAAGCGGAACGTGCTCATGGTTTCCTCGCGTGAATACAGCAGGTCCATGGCGTTGGAGCAAAAATTGCCTTGCGGCGGCACGGTCTTGCCGGTCCATTCAAAGACACGGGCGCGGACGGATTTGATCTTCATGGTGGAATCCTGTTCAAACAAGAGAGGTTCGGTGCGATGCGCCCATGCGGCAGGCGATCAGGAACGCCTGCCAAGTAGCATCCACATTGGCGCGGCCAAGGCCGGCGATGTCATAGGCGGTGCCGTGCGCGGGTGTGGTGATGGGTATGGGCAGGCCGCCCTGCACCGTGACGCCGCGTGAAAAGCCCAGCAGCTTGATCGCGATCTGCCCCTGGTCGTGATACATGGTGACAATCGCCTGGAACTGGCCGGCCTGCGCTTTCAGGAAAATCGTGTCGGCCGGAAACGGCCCCTGCACCGGCAGCCCTTCCTCGTTCATCTGCCGCACGGCCGGCTCGATGATGTCGACCTCTTCACGCCCGCAGGTGCCGCCGTCGCCGCCGTGCGGGTTGAAGGCCGCCACCGCCACGCGCGGTTCGGCGATGCCGTTGGCCTGCAAGGACCGATAGATCAGGCGCGTGGCGGCCTTGATGCCTTCGATGCTGAGCGCGGCCGCGGCGTCCTTGAGCGGAATGTGGGACGACACGCGCGAGGTCCACAGATCGCCCAGCGTATTGAATTCACAGAAGTAGCCGGTCACGCCCAGGTACTGCGCAAAGTGATGCAGCTCGTCGTCGTGCCGCAAGCCGCCCTGCTTCATGGCGAACTTGTTCAAGGGCGCAAAGCAGATGGCGTCGATATGCCCATCGCGCGCCGCGTCCATGCAAGCGTTCAGCACTTGCAGCACCGACGCGCCGCCGGGCGCCTCGGCCTGCCCCACGGTTACCTGGTCGGCCCGCACGGTGTCCATGGCCAGCCATGCTGGCTGGCGGGTATCGGCGCGGTCCCGCACGGCAACCATGCTGTCCACGGCTTGCGTCGGCACCTGCACCCCGGCTACGCGCTGGCCTTCGCGCCACAGCCAGGCGTCACCCACCAGCACGATGTTGGCGCGCTCGCACGCGTCGGGCCGGGCCAGCAGGCGGGCGATCAGCTCGGCGCCGATGCCGGCCGGGTCGCCCAGGGTCAGGGCAATAACGGGTTTTTGCTGCGTGTCCATGTCAGGTCATTCCACGGAAATGTTGTTCTTCTTGATGATGCTGGCGTAGCGCTGGTTTTCAGCTTTATGGAACTGCGCGAACTGCGCCTGGCTCATCGGGGTGATGTCCGCCCCGATCGCCAGCAGCCGGGCCTGCGTTTCAGGCAGGGCCAGAATCTGGTTCACGTCGTCATGGATGCGCTTCTGGATGGCGGCGGGCGTGCTGGCCGGCATGTAGATGCCGTACCACGCGCTCATCTCCACACCGGGCACGCCGGCCTCGGCCATGGTGGGCACATCGGGAAGCTGGGGATTGCGGCGGGCGCTAAGCACCGCCAGCGCGCGCACCTTGCCGCTCTTGATGTGCGGAATGACGGACGACGCCGTTTCAAACGCCATCTGCACCTGTCCGCCCATCAGGTCGACCATGGCGGGACCGCTGCCGCGATACGGAACGTGCGTCACCTGCACGCCCGTGGCGTCCTTGAACAATTCGGCGGCAATGTGCTGCGTGCTGCCCGAACCGCTGCTGGCGAAATTGAATTCACCCGGACGGCGCTTGATCAGCGCAATCAGCGCCTGCACGGAATCGGCCGGCACCTGGTTGTTGACCACCAGGATGTTCGGCACCGCCCCCACGAACACCACCGGCGTCAGGTCGCGGTCATTGTCGTAACCCAGTTTCAGCAGATGCGGAGCGATGGCGTGGGCGGTCGACACCCCCATGACCATGGTGTGGTTATCGGCCGACTTCGCCGCCTGGTCCGCCGCCAGCGTGTTGGAGGCGCCCGGCTTGTTTTCCACCACCACGGTCTGTTTCAGCATCGGGCCCAGGCGGTCGGCCACGGCGCGCGCCATGGCGTCGGTGCCGCCGCCAGGCGCGGAGCCCACCAACAGGCGCAGCGGTTTGTTCGGCCAGTCGGTGGTTTGCGCCTGGGCGGGCGCCAGGGTTGTCAGGCACAGCGCGGTGGCCGCCAGGGCGGCGCGGATCTTATGGATCTTCATGGTTTGTCTCCTTGATGTTTCTGCGCCGCTTACGGCTTTTGTTGTGAAGCCATCTTAGAAACATCGCCTGTTTCCGTAAAATGAAACTTTTGCACCAATCGTTCACTACAGGCGATCAATCATGGACCGCACTTTGAATGTTCCCGCCCTGCTCTCGCGGCTGCGCATGCGCCAGATCGTGCTGTTGCTGGCCACCGACGAACGCGGCACGCTGCGGGCCGCGGCGTCGCAACTGAACATGACCCAATCGGCCGCCAGCAAAATGCTGCACGAACTGGAATTGGCGCTGGGGCAGCCGCTGTTTGAACGGGTGGGACGCGGGCTGGCGCAGACCCCGGCCGGCGCCTGCGTCATGGGATATTTCCGGGGCATGCGCGGCACCATGTCGTCGCTGGCGCGCGAGCTAGACGAACTGCGGCTGGGCAGCGCCGGCAAGCTGTTCATCGGCAGCATCATGGCGGCATCGCCCGGGCATCTGACCGATGCGCTGCTGCGCTTGAAGCAGACCTATCCGCTGCTAGCCGTGGAAATCGTCACCGGCACCAGCGACCTGCTGATCGCCCGCTTGAACGAGGGCAAGCTGGATGTGGTGATCGGCCGCATGCTGACCCTGTCGGATCGCAACTACGTGTTCCGGCCGATCGGCGACGAGGCGCTGTCCGTGATCGCGGCGGTGGACCATCCGCTGGCCATGCCGCAGTCCGTACAGAAGCGCTTGGACTTTGAGGCGATGCTGGCGTATCCGTGGATTCTGCAACCGCACGGCAGCCCGATGCGTGACGTGATCGAACAGGAATTCCGGTCGCACAACGTGGCGACCCCGCCCGGGCTGATCGAATCGGCCTCCATCCTGACGACCACCAACCTGGCGATGAAGTCCCACATGCTGGGCGTGATTCCGGAATCGGTCGCCAGCCGGTACGCGGCGCATGGCCTGTTGGCGATATTGCCCTACCAGATCCGGCAGACGCTGACCGCCTTCGGCAGCATCGTGCCGCGCGACCGTCCCTTGAGCGCGGCCGGGCAGCACTTTATCGACTTGCTGCACGACAATTAACGATGATGGTTGCGCGTTAGCGGAAAATTAGCGGAATTTAGAAAAATTCACCAACGCCGCGACGTACAATCGCCGATTGCGCCACGCGCGCGTTTTATCCGAGGTTTTCCCGTGAGTGCATTGCCCGCCTGTCCGACCTGCCAATCCGAATACACCTACGAAGACGGCGGCCTCTACATCTGCCCGGAATGCGCGCATGAGTGGTCGGCCCAGGACACTGCCGCCGCCGTCGCTGCCTCCGATGAGGCCCGCGTCTACCGCGATTCAGCCGGCAACGTGCTTCAAGACGGCGACACCATCACCGTCATCAAGGACCTGAAGCTCAAGGGCTCAAGCGGCGTGGTGAAGATGGGCACGAAGGTCAAGGGCATCCGCCTGGTCGACAGCGACCACGACATCGATTGCAAGATCGACGGCTTTGGCCAGATGAGCCTGAAGTCGGAATTCGTGAAGAAGATCTGACGCCACGCGCCCACCCTGGCGGCAGTGTGCCGCGCGGGTGGGCGGCCGGGTCAAGGCCGCGGCTTCAAAGGTCTTCGTCTTCCGCCGCCTTGGGCATCAGGTACGCCGTGAGCGTGCTGGACATGCCCGCCATCACCCACAGCACAAAGAACGACACGGTGTAAAAGCCCACGCGTCCCGTGGGCACGTGTCCGAAGATCGCCACATCCAGCGGGTCGATCAGCGCGAATATCAGCGCGCTGCCTATCCCGGCCGCCAGGAACGACGGCCACAGAATCCACATCAATGAACGCAGGCCCATCTGTGCTCTCCCTGCTTAAGGCTTGGCTTGCGCGGCGCCCGCGCCCTCGCTCGCCTGGGGTGCAACCTGTTCGATGACCAGGCCGCGCTTGACCACGCCGTCCTGGATAGGCTCGTGGATGAAGTTGCTATAGGCGAAGTAGATCGTGACAAAGCATCCGATCATGGCCGCGAACGGGCCGGCCATCAGGATCCAGGGCCAGGGTTCCTGATACCAGGGCTTCGGGATCGGGGCGTGTTGGGCAAGTGTCATGAGCAGTCCTTGGCGGGCTTAATCGGGTACGTAGAAACTGGCGGGCTCGTCGGTCTGAATGGACCGGCTTTCGCCGTCGTGGCCGCGTGCGCGCAGCGTGATGGGATGGGCGCCGGGTTCAACGCCAGCAGGCGCCCGGATCACCATGGGCACCAGCTTGTTGGCCGCCGCTTCGACGTCCACCGTATCCGAGCCCTGGCGGCCGGCCATCACTTGCAGGCCGGGCATGCCATCGGCCGACAGGCGCAGCCGCATTGCCGTGTCCGACGTGTTGATGATCTGCAAGCGGTAGACGTTTTCAATCTGGCCACCCGCCACCTCGCGCCCCAGCGCGCCCCGGTCGCGGATGACGTCCACCCGTAAGGGGTTGCGCATCGCCAACGAGGCAACAAACGCCACGGCCAGAATCAGGATCAGCGTGCCGTAGATCAGCACGCGCGGGCGCAGCAGATGCGAACGCGCGCTTTGGGCGCTCAGGCCGTCTTGCATGGCGCGGTCGGACGTGTAGCGGATCAGGCCGGGTTCGTACTGCATCTTGTCCATGACTTGTTCGCAGGCGTCGATACAGGCGCCGCAGCCGATGCACATGTATTGCAGGCCGTCGCGGATGTCGATGCCGGTGGGGCAGACCTGCACGCACAGGCTGCAATCCACGCAATCGCCCATGCCGGCCGCCTTGTGGTCGACCTTGCGCGAGCGTCCGCCGCGCGGGTCGCCACGGCGCTTGTCATAGGTCACGACGAAGGTGTCCGGGTCCACCATGACGCTTTGGAAGCGGGCATAGGGGCACATGTACTTGCACACGGATTCGCGCATGAAGCCCGCGTTGCCCCAGGTGGCGAAGCCGTAGAACAGCATCCAGAACCATTGCCACGGACCCAGTTGCAGCGTGAACAGTTCATGGCCCAGTTCGCGGATGGGCGCGAAGTAGCCGATGAAGGTGGACCCCGTCCACCAGGCCAGCGCGATCCACAAGAAGTGCTTGGTGATTTTCAGGCGCGCCTTGCGCAGGCTCCACGGCGACTCGTCCAGGCGGATACGCGCAATGCGGTCGCCTTCGACCTTGCGCTCGATCCACATGAAGATTTCGGTGTAGACGGTTTGCGGACAGGCGTAGCCGCAGAACAGCCGGCCCGCCACGGCGGTGAACAGGAACAGCGCCAGCGCCGAGATCACCAGCAGCACGGCCAGGTACACGACGTCTTGCGGCCACAGCACCAGGCCGAACAGATAGAACTTGCGCGCGCCCAGGTCAAACAGCACGGCTTGGCGGCCATTCCATTGCAGCCAGGGCAAGCCGTAGAAAACAAGCTGGGTGATGAACACGAACGCGATGCGCCAGCGCGCGAAGATGCCGCTGACGGATCGCGGATAGATCTTGCTGCGCACGCCCGCCAGCGTCTGCTCCAGGGTTTCAGCCCCGGGGCGTGGCGGCCGCGTGTGCGGGCGCCAGGGCGGCGGGTCGCCGCCAGGCGGCGTGCCCACGCTTGCGGTTGACCCATCATCCATATGCTGCTCCGTACGGTGAATCCGATGATGTGGGGCCGGCCGTGCGTGGCCCGCCCCACCTAAGCGCCGCTGGCCGACTTATTTGGCCAAGGGCGCGGTGCCGACTGCGACGGTGTCGACCGCCGCGGTGCCGACCGCCGCGGTGCCGACCGTCGGGGTTCCTGCCGCCGGGGTTCCCGCCGCCGGGGTTCCTGCCGCCGGGGTATCAACCGCCTTGGCATCAACCGCCTGCGCTTCTCCCGCAGCGTCGGGCTTGTTCGACAGGCCCCACACCCAGGCCGTCAACACCTTGATCTGTTCAGGATTCAGGATGTGTTCGTGCGCGGGCATGCGGTTGTCGCGCCCGTCCAGGATGGTCTTCACGATCGACGCTTCCGACGACCCGTATAGCCACACGTCGTCCGTCAGGTTGGGCGCGCCCACCAATGGGTTGCCCTTGCCGTCCACGCCGTGGCAAGCCACACAGAAGTTGCCGAACTCGCGCTTGCCGCGAAACACGCGGATCGGGTCCGCCGTCAGGCCCGACAAGGAACGCACGTACTGCGCGATGTCGCCCGCCGCCTTGGCATCAATGGCGGCCTTCCAGGGCGGCATCACGCCGTGGCGGCCTTCCTTGATGGTCTTCATGATGACTTCCGGCGAACCGCCATGCAGCCAGTCGCCGTCGGTCAGGTTGGGAAAGCTGGGGCCGCCCTTGGCGTCCGAGCCGTGGCATTGCGCGCAGTTGTTCAGGAACAGGCGCTGGCCGATTTCACGGGCGCCCGCGTCCTGTGCAATCTGCGGCACGGTCATGGTTTCAAAACGCGCGTAGATGGGGCGCACGGCGTTGGCCATCTGGGCCTGATGCCGCGCCACTTCTTCCGTGCTGCTATAGCCCAACTGACCCTTGTACGAGCCCAGACCCGGCATGAAGAACAGATAGCCCAGCGCGAACAGGCAGGCCAGCAGGTACATCCACGTCCACCACGTGGGAACGGGGTTGTTCAGTTCGGTCAGGTCACCGTCCCACACGTGGCCGGTGTCTTCCACCTGCCCGGCGGCCGGCTTGGCGCCCAGCCAGCGGCGCTGCGTGTACAGCAGCCACACGCACCAGAGCACGCCGCCCACGGCGACCACCGAAATGAAAATCCCCCAGAAGCCATTGACGAAATCGCTCATGATCGATTCGCTCCATCTTGTTGTGCCTGGCCGAATTCATCGGGCAGGGCGAACGGCAACATGGCCGATTCGCGGTTGGCGCCCTGGCGGCCGCGCGAGCAGGCCCACCAGACAATGCCGAAAAAGGTCGCCATGGAAATGGCGGTAACGATTGCGCTCAGGTAAGCCACCATGATCAGCCTCCCGTGGCCGGTTGCGTAACCGCCTGCGCGGCGGGTTGCACGGCGGTCGGCGCGGCAGATTCAGCGGACTGCGCGGCCGATTCAGCGGCCTTCTTGGCCTCCTCCGCCTGCTTGGCTTCGGCGGCCAGCTTGGCGCGGCGCACACCCACGCCCAGGCTTTGCAGGTAGTCGACCAGCGCGTCCTCTTCCGTCTTGCCTTCGATTTCCTTCGGCGCGGCGGCGATCTGTTCGTCGGTGTACGGCACGCCCAGCGTGCGCAAGGCACGCATGCGCTCGGACACGTTCTGCCCAGTGATCACCGTCTTTTGCAACCAGGGATACGCGGGCATGTTCGATTCCGGCACCACCTTGCGCGGGTCGCGCAAGTGGATGCGATGCCAGTCGTCGGAATAGCGTTCGCCCACGCGCGCCAGGTCGGGCCCGGTGCGCTTGGAGCCCCACAGGAACGGGTGGTCGAAGACCGATTCCGCCGCCGTCGAATACGAGCCGTAGCGTTGCACTTCGGCGGCCAGCACGCGCACTTGTTGCGAGTGGCAGCCCACGCAGCCTTCACGGATGTATACGTCGCGGCCCATCAGCCGCAGCGGGCTGTAGGGTTCGACGCCCGCCACGGGCTGGGTGGTGCTGTGCTGGAAGAACAGCGGAATGATCTGAACCAGGCCCGCGAAGGACACCACCAGGATGCTGGCGATGATCATCCAGCCGATGTTCTTCTCAAGCGTCTGGTGAGAAAAGAAGCCGGTTTTATTGTTGGCCATGATGTCCTCGTCAAGCAGTGGCCGGCACGACGGGCGCGGCAGGCGCGGCGACCGACGGGCGAGCGGCATGGGGATCGTCTTCGGGAATGGCGGGGTTGACCGGCAGCGCACCGCGCACCGTCATCCACACGTTCCAGGCCATCACGAACACCCCCGACAGGAACAACGTGCCACCCAGCAAGCGGATCAGGTAGTACGGCACGCGCGTCTTCAGTTCTTCGACGAAGCTGTAGACCAGGGTGCCGTCGCTGGCGGTGTCGCGCCACATCAGGCCCTGCTGCACGCCGGCAATCCACATGGCGGCGATGTACAGCACCACGCCGATGGTGGCGATCCAGAAGTGCAGTTCGATGGCCTTCACGCTGTACATCTTTTCGCGGCCATACAGGCGCGGAATCAGGTAGTAAAGCGAGCCGAAGGAAATCATCGCGACCCAGCCCAAGGCACCGGAGTGCACGTGGCCAATGGTCCAGTCCGTGTAGTGCGACAGCGCGTTGACCGTGCGGATCGACATCATCGACCCTTCGAACGTGGACATGCCGTAGAACGACAGCGCGGTGACCATGAACTTCAGGATCGGGTCGGTGCGCAGCTTGTACCAGGCGCCTTGCAGCGTCATGATGCCGTTGATCATCCCGCCCCAGGACGGCGCCAGCAGAATCAACGAAAACGTCATGCCCAGCGATTGCGTCCAGTCAGGCAGCGACGTGTACAGCAAGTGGTGCGGACCCGCCCACATGTACGTGAAGGCCAGCGCCCAGACGTGGACGATGGACAGGCGGTACGAATAGATCGGGCGGCCGGCCTGCTTCGGCACGAAGTAATACATCATGCCCAGGAAGCTGGTGGTCAGGAAAAAGCCCACGGCGTTGTGGCCGTACCACCACTGCACCATGGCGTCCTGCACGCCGGCGTAAGCCGAGTACGACTTCCACATCGACACCGGCATTTCAATGTTGTTGAAGATGTGCAGGATGGCGATGGTGAGGATGTACGAGCCGAAGAACCAGTTGGCCACGTAGATGTGCTTGGACCGACGCTTGATGATCGTGCCGAAGAACACGATGGCGTAGGCCACCCAGACCAAGGTGATCAGGATGTCGATGGGCCATTCCAGTTCGGCGTATTCCTTGCTGCTGGTGAACCCCATCGGCAAGGTGATCGCGGCGGCGACGATGACGACTTGCCAGCCCCAGAACGTGAAGGCGGCAAGCTTGTCGCAGAACAGCCGCGCCTGACAGGTGCGCTGAACCACGTAGTACGACGTCGTGAACAACGCGCTGCCGCCAAAGGCGAAAATCACCGCGTTGGTGTGCAGCGGGCGCAGGCGGCCGTAGCTGAGCCATGCGGTGTCGAAATTCAACTGAGGCCAAATCAGCTGCGCGGCGATAAAAACGCCCACAGCCATGCCGACAATGCCCCACACCACCGTCATGAGCGCGAACTGCCTCACGATCTTGTAGTTGAAGGTATCGGCCTTGCTTGCGATTGCGGCGCAATCGTTCATCACCCTTCCCCTAAAGTAACAAATAGCTCCAGGCTTGAATGATGGGACACGTCACAGGAGTCGGCGTTGATATGGATCAAGCGCCAGAGGGCGCACGCGGGAACGCAGCGCGGGCGCAACGAACCAAGGCCGCTTTCAAGAAAATTCCGTTGTTGCTCGGGCATGCCGCGCCAGCCCGCGCGCAGCGAACAGGCCGAACGCAATCGTGCTTAGCCGCGGCTGGCGGGGCCGCTGTCGTCGTCGCGCAAGATGGCGGTGCCGGCGCTGTCGGTGTCGTCGTACTGGCCATTGAAAACGGCCCACCAGAGCGACACGCCTATCACCAGCACAAACAGCAGCGACAAGGGCAAGAGCAGATAGAGGATGGTCATGGCGCGGCGTCCAGCGCAGCGGGCGAAGCGGGCGAAGCGGGCGAAGCGATCGCGCCCGACCAGTCGCGGCGGCACAAGCGCCACGAGTTATAGGCCACGGCCAATGACGACACCAGCATCGTGATGGCGGACAGCCACGGCTGCACCCAGCCCATCAGCGCAAGCGGCGTCATGAGCAGGTGCCAGATCAGCGAGCCATA
>Ga0160461_1000951_pt1 | contig 13965 bp, 13 predicted proteins | sample HID1975I_E6MG_FD_108266 | JGI IMG/M metagenome (GOLD analysis project Ga0160461, IMG submission 108266) | Enriched soil microbial communities from UW Madison campus, WI, USA - HID1975I_E6 MG | ecosystem: Environmental > Terrestrial > Soil > Unclassified | place: USA: Madison, Wisconsin...
ACGCGCTGTGGATGCACGACGTCGTCCTGATGCCGATCATCACGATCATCTCGCTGTTCGTGCTCGGCCTGCTGCTCTGGGTGGTCATCCGCTTCCGCGCGAAGGCCAATCCGGTGCCGTCGCGCACGTCGCACAACACGACGATCGAGGTGATCTGGACGCTGTTGCCGGTGCTGCTGCTGCTGGTGATCGCGGTTCCGTCGATCAAGCTGCTCGCCAAGCAATATTCGCCGCCGAAGGCCGACCTGACCGTCAAGGTGATCGGCAACCAGTGGTACTGGACCTACCAGTATCCGGATAATGGCGACTTCGAGCTCGTGTCGAACATGCTCGCCGAGGACAAGCGCAAGCCCGAGGATGGCCCTCGCCTGCTCGCCGTCGACGAGCGCATGGTGGTTCCGGCCGGTGCCGTCGTGAAGCTGATCGTCACCTCCAACGACGTGATCCACAGCTTCGCCGTGCCCGCCTTCTGGACGAAGATGGACGCTGTGCCCGGTCGTCTGAACGAAACCTGGTTCAAGGTGCCGGCCGATAAGCCCGGCGTCTATTACGGCCAGTGCTCGGAACTGTGCGGCGCGCGTCACGCCTACATGCCGATCGCGGTCGAGGCGGTGCCCCCGGCGCAGTTCGCCGCCTGGGTCGCCTCCAAGGGTGGTACCATGCCGGGTGCAGCCGGTGCCGCCAATCCGGATGCGACCTCGCCGGCCAGCCCCGCCGTCGCCGCGGCGGGTGCCGCCGCGAAGCCGGAGGCGCCGCTTGCCGTTGGCGCGCCGGGTGCTCCCGTCTCCGATCCGACCGTGGACGCCACGGCAACGCCCGTGACCAGCTCGCAGGGCGAAATGCAGAACACAGGGCGCTAAGAAAATGACCGACACCACTGCCCACGCCAGCCACTTTCAGGCGCACGACGATCATGGTCACCACCATGATGCCGATCACAAACCGGCATTCTTCGCGCGCTGGTTCATGTCCACCAATCACAAGGACATCGGCACGCTGTACCTGATCTTCGCGATCGTCGCGGGGATCATCGGTGGTGCGATCTCCGGCCTGATGCGGGCCGAGCTCGCGGCGCCTGGCATCCAGTATCTGCCGACCTGGGCAGGCACGGACAACTTCGACACCGCGCTCCACATGTGGAACGTGCTGATCACCGCTCACGGCCTGATCATGGTCTTCTTCATGGTCATGCCGGCAATGATCGGCGGGTTCGGCAACTGGTTCGTTCCGATCATGATCGGCGCGCCGGACATGGCGTTCCCGCGGATGAACAACATCTCGTTCTGGCTGCTCATCCCGGCCTTCACCCTGCTGCTCGGCTCGACCTTCGTGTCGGGCGGAACGGGTCTTGGTGCGGGTACCGGCTGGACGGTCTATGCGCCGCTATCGACATCCGGATCGGCAGGGCCATCGGTCGACATGGCGATCCTGTCGCTGCACCTTGCCGGTGCCAGCTCGATCCTGGGTGCGATCAACTTCATCACCACCATCTTCAACATGCGCGCGCCGGGCATGACGCTGCACAAGATGCCGCTGTTCGTGTGGTCGGTGCTCGTCACCGCCTTCCTGCTGCTGCTGGCGCTGCCGGTGCTCGCCGCGGCGATCACGATGCTGCTGACCGATCGTAACTTTGGCACGACCTTCTTCGATGCCTCGGGCGGCGGAGATCCGGTGCTCTACCAGCACCTGTTCTGGTTCTTCGGCCACCCCGAAGTGTACATCATGATCCTGCCGGGCTTCGGCATCGTCAGCCAGATCGTCGCGACGTTCAGCCGCAAGCCGGTGTTCGGTTACCTCGGCATGGCCTACGCCATGGTCGCGATCGGCGTCGTCGGCTTCATCGTGTGGGCCCACCACATGTTCACGACCGGCATGGACGTGAACACCAAGATGTACTTCACCGCGGCGACGATGGTGATCGCGGTGCCGACCGGCATCAAGATCTTCTCGTGGATCGCGACGATGTGGGGCGGCTCGCTCAGCTTCAAGACCCCGATGGTCTGGGCGATCGGCTTCATCTTCATGTTCACCGTCGGCGGCGTGACGGGCGTGGTGCTCGCCAACGGCGGCATCGACAACTACATGCACGACACCTACTACGTCGTCGCCCACTTCCACTACGTGCTGTCGCTGGGCGCGGTGTTCGGCCTGTTCTGCGGCTTCTACTACTGGTTCCCGAAGATGTCGGGCCGGATGTACAGCGAAGTCCTGGGCCAGCTGCACTTCTGGGTGTTCTTCATCGGCGTGAACCTGCTGTTCTTCCCGATGCACTTCCTGGGCCTGGACGGCATGCCGCGTCGCTACCCCGACTATCCGGACGCCTTCGCGCAGTACAACTACATCGCGACGGTGGGCTATATGGTGATGGCCGCCGGCATGGCGATCTTCTTCCTCAACGTCTTCTGGTCGCTGTTCGCGGGCAAGAAGGCTCCGGACAATCCCTGGGGCGAAGGCGCCACGACGCTGGAATGGACGCTGTCCAGCCCGCCGCCGTACCACCAGTTCGAGACGCTGCCGCGCGTGCATTGATCGGCACGCCTGTAATGGGCGTCATGCCAGCGAAGGCTGGCATCTCTGGCCGCGGGGGCAGACCTTGCGGCAAGCGACCCCAGCCTTCGCTGGGGTGACGTCCATTCAGGAGGGACGACGGGGAATAGAATGGCCAGTACCGCTTACACCTCGCAATCGCTGCCGGCGGAATGGCGCGACTTCTGGGCGCTGACCAAGCCCCGGGTGATGACGCTGGTCGTCTTCACGGCGCTGTGCGGGATGCTGGCCGCGCCGGGATCGATGAACCCGGTGCTGGCGTTCACCGCCATCCTCTGCATCGCGCTCGGCGCGGGCGCGGCGGCGGCGCTCAACATGTGGTACGAGGCGGATATCGACGCGCTGATGGTGCGCACCGCGCGTCGCCCGCTGCCCGCCGGCCGGATGGAGCGCCAGTCCGCGCTCCATTTCGGGATCGGCCTCGGCAGCTTCTCCATCCTGCTGATGGGGCTTGCGATCAACGTGCTGTCGGCCGCGATCCTGGCCTTCTCGATCTTCTTCTACGTCGTGGTCTACACGATGTGGCTCAAGCCCCGTACGCCGCAGAACATCGTGATCGGTGGTGCGGCGGGGGCCTTTCCGCCGCTGATCGGCTGGGTGGCGGTGACCGGCCGGATCGAGCTGATGCCGGTCCTGCTGTTCGCCAACATCTTCCTGTGGACGCCGCCGCATTTCTGGGCGCTGTCGCTGTTCGTGAAGACCGATTACGCGAAGGCGGGCGTGCCGATGCTGCCGGTGGTCGCCGGGCTGAAGGCGACGCGGCTTCAGATCCTGCTCTATACCCTGCCGATGGCGGCGGTGGCGATCGCGCCCTGGCCGCTGGGGCTGACCGGTGGGCTCTACGGCATCGTCGCGACCGCGCTGTCGCTGGTCTTCCTGTTCTATGCCGCGCAGGTGGCGGTGAACCGCGAGACCGATCAGGCGAAGATGCGGCCCGAGCGCACGCTGTTCCGCTTCTCGATCCTCTACCAGTTCCTGGTGTTCGGCGCGCTGGTGGCCGATCACCTGGTGATGGCGCGATGACCGACGAGGAGATCCGCCGCCGCCAGCGTTCGCGCGCGATCGTGATGGCGCTGCTGCTCGGCGCGCTGGTCGTGCTGTTCTACGCGATCAGCATCGCGAAGATGGTCTGATGGTCGGCCGCAACGCCCGCACCGGCATCCTGTTCGGCGTGATCGCGATGTCGATGGTCGGCGTCGGTTTTGCAAGCGTGCCGCTTTACCGGATGTTCTGCCAGGTGACCGGCTTCGACGGTACGACGATGCGCGCCGAAGAGAAGGACATTCCGGGCGCGGTGGTGGGCAAGATCATCTCGGTCCGCTTCGATTCCAACGTGTCGCCGGCGCTGCCGTGGAACTTCAAGCCCGAGCATGTTTCCGATCGCGTGGCGATCGGCGCGCGCGACATGGCGTTCTACACGGCGACGAATCTGTCGGACAAGCCGATCACCGGCACCGCCAGCTTCAACGTCAGCCCCGCGCAGGCGGGCCAGTATTTCAGCAAGGTCCAGTGCTTCTGCTTCACCGAGCAGACGCTGCAGCCGGGCGAGACGATGCGCATGCCGGTGGTGTTCTTCGTCGATCCGAAGATCATCACCGATCCGAACACCAAGGATATCAGCGAAATCACGCTGTCCTATACCTTCTTCCCGGTGGATTCCGCCGGGAACGAGGGTTAGGGAAGGCATAACAGGACAACGAGGGGTAGAGCGGCCATGGCCGGAGCGAAGAACCACGATTACCACATCCTGCCGCCGAGCCCGTGGCCGCTGGTGAGCTCGATGAGCGCGCTGACGCTGGCGGCGGGCGCGATCATGTGGATGCACAACGTGGCCTATGGCGGCGTGGTATTCTTCGCGGGCGTGGCGCTGGTGCTGTTCTCCTTCTACAGCTGGTGGGCGGACGTGATCCGCGAGGCGAATGCCGGCGACCACACCCCGGTCGTCCAGCTGCACCTGCGCTATGGCATGATCCTGTTCATCGCCTCCGAGGTGATGTTCTTCGTCGGCTGGTTCTGGGCCTATTTCGACGCTTCGCTGTTTCCCTCGACCGCCGAGGTCATCGGCGGGCAGTGGCCGCCCAAGGGCATCGAGGTGATCGATGCGTTCCACCTGCCGCTGCTCAACACGCTGATCCTGCTGTGTTCCGGCACCACGATCACCTGGGCGCACCACTCGCTGCTGCATGGCGACCGCGAGGGGCTGAAGAAGGGCCTGTGGCTGACGATCGGGCTGGGCCTGCTGTTCTCCGGCATCCAGGCCTATGAGTATGCCCATGCGCCCTTCGCCTTCAAGGGCAGCATCTATGGCGCGACCTTCTTCATGGCGACCGGCTTCCACGGTTTCCACGTCATCGTCGGCACGATCTTCCTGATCATCTGCCTGATCCGCACCTATCGCGGCGATTTCACCCCGCGCCAGCATTTCGGCTTCGAGGCGGCTGCCTGGTACTGGCACTTCGTCGACGTCGTGTGGCTGTTCCTGTTCTGCACCATCTATGTGTGGGGCGGCTGGGGCGCACCGGTTCACGGCTAGACCCGCATCATGACGACCAGCCCGCCGACGCCCGCCGCAGTGGCGCTCGGCGGGCTCTGCCCCCGCTGCGCCGCACGGGGGCTTTTTCATGGGATCGTCAGCTTCGCGCCGACCTGCAAAGGCTGCGGGCTCGATTTCACGCAGTTCAACGTCGGCGACGGGCCGGCGGCGTTCCTGATCCTGATCATCGGCGCGATCGTGACCGCCGGGGCGCTGATCCTCGAGCTTTCGGTGGGGCCGCCGGTCTGGCTGCACGTCCTGCTCTGGCCGCCGGTCACGCTGGCCGCCGTGCTGGGATCGCTGCGGCTGGCGAAGGGCGCGCTGCTCGCGCTCGAATACCGCAATGCCGCGCGTGAAGGGCGGATCGTCGGGCCGTGACCGGAACGCGCATTCCTCTGTGGTCGACGCTGGTCGTCGGCATCGCCGTCGCGATCATGATCGCGCTCGGCATCTGGCAGTTACAGCGCGCGACGTGGAAGGAGGCGCTGCTGGCGCGCTATCAGGTCGCGCGGACCCTGCCGCCGATGGCCTGGCCGGCGGTGCCGGTCGATGCCGAAACGCTGCTGTTCCGCCGCGCGGGGGGACATTGCCTCACGGTGACCGGCTGGGCAGCCAAGGCGGGCCGCAGCATCCGGGGCGAGAGCGGATGGCGGCATATCGCAGCCTGCCGCACCGGCGGGGCCGAGGGGCCGGGACTGCAGGCGGACATGGGCTGGTCGACCAGCGCAACGCCCCCGCAGGGCTGGGCGGGTGGCAGGGTTACGGGCACGATCACGGAAGATCGCGCGCATCGCATCCTGCTGGTCGCCGATACCCCCGCGCCCGGTCTGCAACCGAGCCTGCCGCCATCGCCCCAGGAAATTCCGAACAACCATCGTGCCTATGCGGTGCAGTGGTTTCTCTTCGCGGGCGTCGCCGCGATCATCTATGCGCTCGCGCTCCGGCGGAAGGGACGCGGCGCGACAATTCCAGGGTAATGCCATGACCGACTATGTGATCGATCCCCCCGTGCAGCCGGCAGTGCCCATCGCCGATAGCGAGGCGCTGTTTCCCGTCCGCCGGATCTGGTGCGTCGCGCGCAACTATGCCGAGCACACGCGCGAGATGGGCGGCGATCCGGGGCGCGAGCCGCCATTCTTCTTCGCCAAGCCGGGCGACGCGGTGGTGCCGGGTGGTGGCGACCTGCCGATGCCGCCGGGCACGACGAATTTCCATCACGAGGTCGAACTGGTCGTCGCGATCGGCACCGGGGGCAGCGGCATCGCGGCGGGCGACGCGCTGAACCATGTCTATGGCTATGCGGTCGGCCTCGACATGACCCGGCGCGACATCCAGGCCGAGGCGAAGAAGGACGGCCGGCCATGGGAGATGGCCAAGGGCTTCGACCGCAGCTGTCCGATCGGCGCGATCCATCCGGTCAGCCGGATCGGCCATCCCGCGCATGGCGAGATCGCGCTCACCGTCAACGGCGCGACGCGGCAGGACGGCGACATCGCGGACATGATCTGGTCGGTGCCGGAGATCATCGCGCATCTCTCGGCGCTGGTGGAGCTCGCGCCGGGTGACCTGATCATGACGGGCACGCCGGCCGGCGTGGGTCCGGTCCATGCCGGCGACGTGATCGAGGCGGCGTGCGCGGGGCTCGGCACGCTGGAGGTCCGTTACCGAGCGGCGTGAGCGAGGGCCCGGTCTCCGGTCAAGGTATGACGATCAAGACATGTCACGGTGCTCGTGACATCGGATGCGACCTCTCCGTCATTGCGAGCGCAGCGAAGCAATCCAGCCGTTCCGCAGGCGGAAACGTCGCTCTGGATTGCTTCGTCGCTACGCTCCTCGCAATGACGATGCTCGAAATTTTGCATATGCGATTGCCCCGCCTCTCATGGGAGACGGGGCCGTTGCTGCAGGATGGATCAGGCGGCTTCGCGCTTGTCCTCGACGATCGTGGGCACGGCGGTGGTCGCCTCGCCGTCGATCGCGATCTTCCGGGGCTTCTTGTGCTCCGGCACCTCACGGGTCAGCTCGATGTTGAGCAGGCCGCTGTCATAGCCGGCGCCGGTCACCTTGATGGTGTCGGCCAGCTGGAAGCGACGCTCGAACGCGCGCTTGGCGATGCCGCGATGCAGGAACTGGCGCTCGCCACCCTCGGCGGCTTCGCTGGCGCGGCCGACCACGACGAGGACGTTGTCCTGCACGGTGATGTCGAGCTCGTCGCGCGAGAAGCCGGCGACGGCCATCGAGATGCGATAGGCGCCGTCGCCCAGCTTCTCGATGTTGTAGGGGGGATAGGCGTCGCCGTCACCGCGGGTAGCGAGATCGACGAGGCGGTTGAGGTTCTCGAAACCGATCGAGGACCGCAGCAGGGGGGAGAAATCAAATCCACGCATGACACTCAAACCCTTCATCATTGGCGATTGAGATATTCGGCCCGCGCGACTGCGCCGGACCGTGTCCGCTGGCCCCCGACCGGGCGACCCGCCGACCACAGCGAGATAGGGAGCCGCCGATCCGCTTCAAGACGGGACGCCGAAGGCGGATGAGGCGGGCGAGCGGCCCGGAAATGAAGGTAAATGTCCCAGCTTGCAGCGCTTTCGCTATGTGCGGTGCAGCGTGGCTATGCCATTGTCCAGGCCATGGCAGGGAGTGTGCAGGAAAGCCGGCTGACGCCGAGGCTCGTGGATTCGCTTTACACCGAAGCGATGGTGCTCGCGGACGAGGCGCGCTCCTATTTCGACCAGCATGGTCGCGAGGATCGCGAGCTGCTGCCGCCGCTGCAGCGGGTCGCGTTCTCCTGTGAATCGCTCAAGGTGACGACGCGGCTGATGCATATCGTCGCCTGGCTGCTGACCTATCGCGCGGTGGAGTCGGGCGAGATTTCCGCGATCCAGGCGCGCCGCCCGACCCGCAGGCTGGGCGATGCCGCCGACAGCGAGCCGGCGCAGGTCGATGCGCTGCCCTTCCAGGCGCGCCAGCTGATCGAGAACAGCCGCGACCTCTACAGCCGCGTCCGCCGGCTGGACGAGGAGATGGGCCGTGTGGTCGCGATGACGAGCCCGGCCCGCGGCCTGCTGGATCGGCTCGAACAGGCGTTCTGACCGCCCATCGATGCCGTGGGGGGCTGCGGCTTCGCAGCCACTGACAGACTCCATTTCTGCGAACGATTCGCACTTACCAGCGAGCGCCGAAAGGTGTAGGTCGAGGAATTGCAGTTTGAAATTCATCGAAATCTTCGAGAGGAATCCATGGCCATAGCCCGCCGCCAGATCGTCCCGGCAGCTGCGAAGACTCCCGGCGCGGCGAAGGACATGCTTGGCCATTCGCATCTGTCGCCGTCCGAAGCGGAAGCGGCATTCCATGAATTCGAGTTCGCGTTGCACCACATCTCGGAAGCGTTCGCGCGCTGGTCGTCGGCGGTGCATGAGTCAGCGAGCGGCGAATTGCTGCCGCAGGCCGACGTGTCTGTGCTGCAGCTGATCCGGATGAACGAGCGGCCCAAGAGCGCGGCCGAGATCGGCCGGTTCCTCAACCGCGACGATTCCTCCAACATCCTCTACGCGCTGCGCAAGCTGGAAAAGGCGGACCTGATCGAGAAGAGCGACGGTCCGCTGCGCCAGACGACCTATCAGGTGACCGAGCGCGGCCGCGAAGTGACCGACCGCTATGCCGAACTGCGCCGCCAGGTGCTGCTCGATTCGGTCGGCAAGCTGGCGGGATCGGATGCCGAACTCGGCCCCGTGACGCAGATGATGTGGCGCATATCCGGCCTGTACGAGCAGGCAGCGCGGACGATGTCGGTGATGCGCGTGCTGCAGGGCGAGCCGCAGCCCCAACCGAGCGAAGCCAAGCCCAAGCGGCGTGGGCGAACCCCCAAGGCCAAGGCGAACGACGGCTGAGACGGGTCTGGCGGGCGGTTCAGCCTGCTTTTGATGGCGATATCGGAGCCGTTCGTGCCGAGATAGGCGCTTGAGACGACCGGCATATCTTCGTCATCCCAGCGAAGGCTGGGATCGCGTTCAGCAAGCGCGCGCCATACGGAGGCAGATCCCAGCCTTCGCTGGGATGACGAAGCAGATCAAATGCTTGGTGGTCGAGTGTTTCGCTTACGCTCGACATGAACGGCTGAAGCTGGGTACCAACACAAAACAAACCCCGGCCGTCTCGCGACGACCGGGGTTTTGTTTGAGGTGATCCCGTCAGAATTCGAAGGCGAAGGTGCCGAACACCTGGCGCGGCGGGATGTATTCGACGCTGGTCGTGCCCGAACCATAAGGATCGGCGAAGCGCGACAGGATCGAGTCCTTGTCGAAGATGTTCTGGGCCGAGAAGGACAGGCGCCACGGCTTGTCCTCCGGCGCATACTGGATGAATGCGTTGACGATCGTATAGGCGGGGATGCGGTCGTCTGCCGCCACGCCGAAGATGCGGTAGTTGTACTTGCCGCGATGGACGACCTCGCCGCGCATCGTGAGTTCGGCATTGCCGAGATCGGCGGTGTAGGTGGTGGCGAAGGTACCCTGGATGCCGGGCATCTTGGGAAGGCGCTTGCCGTTCACGTTGGAGCGCGCGTTGGCCACCGCCTCGACGATCCGGGCGTCGTAGTAATAGCTGGCCGGGTAGCCGAGCTGCGCGAAGGTCGCGGCGCGGACCTGGGCGGCGGTCTGCGCGTCGATCACCAGATAGTCGCTCTTGAACTTGCCCCGGCCGGCCGAGAAGGTGCCGTCGAAGCGCAGCCCTTCCACCGGCAGGACCGATCCCTCCAGCTCGACGCCGTAGACTTCGGCCTTGGGGATGTTGTCGGTGCCGCCCGCGAAGGGAACCGGATCCTCGGCGGTGTACTGGAAATTGTCGTACCAGTAGTAATAGCCGGCGGCGTTCAGGCGGACCCGGCGATCGAAGAACTCGTTCTTCGAACCCAGTTCCAGCGCCTTGACGGTTTCCTTCTTGAAGGTGGCCGGCACGAACTGCGGACCGGAGGCGAAGCTGCCGGGGGTGAAGGGCGCGTTCGAGACGAAGCTGACGCCGGTCGGCTTATAGCCCTTGGACGCGGTGGCGTAGAGCAGGTTGGTCGGCGTGACCTTGTATTCCACGCCGAGCTTGCCGGTGAAGGCATCGCTCTTCGCGCCGCGACCGGTGATCACCTGGAAGAACTGGTAGGGCTGCGCCTCGACCTTGTCCCAGCTGTAGCGCAGGCCCGCGGTGAGCGAGAGCGCGTCGGTCGCGTGGAAGGTGGCCTGGCCATAGGCGCCCCAGGCGGTGTGCTGATACGGGCTGTCGGTCTGGAACTTGATGCCGGTGCCATCGGGCAGGACGACCGCCGCGCTGCCCGGGGTCGACACCTCGTAGATGTCCTGCAGCGCCTTCTGCTTCAGGTAGATTCCGCCGACGGTCCAGTCGATCAGGGTGGTGTTCTGCGACGACAGCGTCAGTTCCTGCGAGAAGGTCTTGCTGCGATCGCGCCAGCGGACGAGGTGGTCCATCTGCGCCGGATCGGCGGTGCGATCGGATTCGCCGGTCTGGTTCTTCAGCATGTACTGATAGGCGGTGATCGACTTGGCGATCACGTTGTCGGTCAGTTCCTGGGTCAGCGTAAGGTAGATCATCCGCGTGTCGATCTTGAAGGTCGACGCGAAATCCTGGTTCACGCGGCGGTTGCCGGGCGTGGTGTCGCGCTCGTCCTTCTGCAGCGCGCCGTTGTTGTCCTGGTTGAAGATCTGGCCTTCGAGAAGCGCGGTGAAGGTGTCGCTCGGCTTCCAGATGATCGAGGCGCGGCCGCCGACGCTCGAGCGGTCGTCAAGCTCGTACTTCTCGACCCCGGGGACGCCGATCGAGGAACCGTACCCGTCGCGGCTGAGGAACTGGACGCTGGCGCGCGCGGCGACGGTGTCGGAGATCGGGATGTTCACCGTCCCCGTGCCCTTGAGGTAATTGTAGTTGCCGTAGCTGATCGAGCCCGACCCGCTCGCCTCGCCGATCACCGGCTTCTTGGTGATCAGGTTGATCGCGCCGCCGGTGGAGGTCAGGCCGAAGACGGTGCCCTGCGGCCCGCGCAGCACCTCGACCCGGTCGACGTCGAGCAGATCCTGCGCCAGCGACATCGTGTGCGCGATGTAGACGCCGTCGATGTGGAAGGCGACGCCGGGCTGCGAGTTCGGGTTGGACGACGTCTCGTAGCCGATGCCGCGGATCGTGATCACCCGCTCCGACCCCTGGTTCTGGGTGACGTTGAGGCCGGGCACATAGGCGCTCATGTCGACCAGGCCGTTGATGTTGCGTTCCTGCATCGCATCGCCGCCGATGGCGGTGATCGCGATCGGCGCGTCCTGCAGCCGGGTCTCGCGCTTTTCGCCGGTCACGACGATATCGGCGAGCTCACTGGTGTTCGCCGAGGTCGTTTCCTGGGTGGTGGTCGCCATCTCGGCGGAGGCCAGCTGGGTCTGCGCCTGGGCGGAGACGGACCAGAGCGCGAGAAGCGAGGTGGCGGCGAGCAGGCGGCCGGTCATCAACGATGGAGACTTCATCTTTTGCCCCTTAAGATTGTGGTGTCTCCTCTCCCGAACGGGCCGGCTGCTTTTTCGCGCTCGGCCTTGTTTCCTTCCGCTCCGTTGTTCGGATTGCCGAAGGTGCAGTCGTGAATTTACGTTCTCATATTCCCCACGGTTTTGGCGGCCCGATCAATGGGCCGCCAGATAACGATATTTCGGAAAAGTCAGGATCATCGCCGCGCTGTAGACCAGGATCGCGATGATGCCGTAGATCGCCAGCGCATAGCTGCCGGTCATGTCGAAGGCGATATTGAGCAGCAGCGGTGCCGCCGCGCCGAAGAACAGCGTGCCGCCATAGGCGACGCCCGAGATCGCACCAAGCTCCCGCAGGCCGAAATAGCGCGACAGCAGATAGGGCAGGACGCTGAACTGAACGCCCGCGCCGACCCCGATCAGGAAACCCGCGCCCAGCAGCGTCGCGAAATCGCCGGTGTGCAGCAGCATCCACAGGCCCGCGCAGGTTGTGAGATAGCAGGGCGCGATGATGCGCGGATTAGGGGTCTTGTCCATCACCACCCCGGCGATCGGCTCGACCACGATGGTGGTGAGCGCGAAGACGACGATCACCGAGGTGGCATCGCCCAGCGAGAGCCCGCGATCGGTGAGGAGCGGCACGATGGTGGAGAACATCGCGGTGAGGCAGCCCGCGGAGAGCGGCACGATGCTGAACATGATCCAGAAGCGGGGCGAGACCATCGCTTCGCGAAAGCGCATGCCCGTCAGTTCCGCCGCCGGGGCCTTTGTTGTTGCCGTGCCCGGCACGGCGGCATCGGTGCGGACGGGCGCGTCGCGCAGCAGGAAGTAGAGGATCGGGAAACCCAGCAGCAGCACGATCGCGCCGATCAGCAGGAAGCCGATGCGCCAGCCGAAGGGGGCCAGCAGGGCGGCGGCGAGCAGGGGGAAGGCGGTGCTGCCGAGGCCGTTGCCGACCCCGCCGCAGAAGCCCATCCACAGCCCGCGTGTCTTGTCGAACCATTCGGCCAGCAGCTTGGCGATCACCATGCCGCTCGGCAGAGCCCCGGCACCGCCGACGATGCCGAACAGCAGGTAGAACAGCGCGTGCTGCGCCGGCACCTGCGACACGGCGAGGATCGAGAGGCCAAGGAGGATGTTGCCGATCAGCACGGTGCGGCGCGGACCGATGCGATCCGCCAGCCGGCCGACGAAGGGATAGGCGATCGCGTTGGCGAGCGCCACGATGCTCATCGCGCCGGCGACTTCGGACCGCGACCAGCCGAAATCCTGCGACATCGGGACAAGATAGATGCCCAGCGTGGTCATCACCGTCGGCGTCACGCTGACGAAGCAGCCGAAGCTCGCCGCGAAGATCACCCCCATCGCCCGCGCGGTCATGCCGCCGCCGGCCCGGCCCTCGGGCGCTTCCGCGCCGACCGCGAGGCTGGCCGCACCGCTCACGCGGCGATGCCCGTGGCGCTCGGTGCCGTCACGACGGCCTTGGTGATGGTACGCGGACAATGGCGCAAATCTCGCCTCCCAATGTCGATTCGGTAAACCGGACGTCATCCATCCTATGACAACAACCCGGATTCGCAATGAGATTCACATGGTGTTTTATTTGACGATCCGCGCACAACAATTTTCGCGAAGGGCGCGGGAATGCATCTCGCGAATGCGGTGCGGGCACCGCCATCGCCTTGAGATGGCATCGTGTTTTGAACCCCTCCGCCTTTGCAGCATCGGGTAGGGTGGCCGACGGCGTCAAACCTTTTCCACCCCATGCGCGCTTGTGCAGCAAAGGCGGCGCTGGCAATCAAAACGCCGGAGCGGACGGCGGGCGGCCAGCCCTGTAGTCATGTCCCGTAATCACGATGCCGCCAGCATGCGGTGCCTGTTCCGGATTCGATGGCCGGACTTCACGGCCGCAGCCCAGCCACGAGGACGAATCACCGTGTCGACATCCGTCGAAATCCCCGATCTGCCGCATCTCGACGCACGCAGCTTCGCCGGCCTGGTCGGCGCGTCGCGGCCCGCGCTGGTCGTGATCGATATCCAGAAGGACTTCGTGGCGGAGGATGGCTTCTGCGGCCTGGCGGGGGCGGACCTGACCACGATGCCCGCCGCGATCGACCGGATCGAGCGGATGATCGATGCGGCGCGATCGGCCGCGATACCGGTCGTCTTCGTCCGTCTGTTCACCACGCCGGAGAGCGATTCGCCCGCGATGCTGCGGCTGATGGAGCGGCGCGGGCGCGCGGGCGGGGCGGGGCTGTGCCGCACGGATACGCCGGGCGCGGAGTATCATCGCGTGCGGCCGGCGGCGGGCGATGTCGAGGTCATCAAGCGGCGCTACGACGCGTTCCTCGAAACCGATCTCGATGCGCG
>Ga0160461_1000953_pt1 | contig 13927 bp, 16 predicted proteins | sample HID1975I_E6MG_FD_108266 | JGI IMG/M metagenome (GOLD analysis project Ga0160461, IMG submission 108266) | Enriched soil microbial communities from UW Madison campus, WI, USA - HID1975I_E6 MG | ecosystem: Environmental > Terrestrial > Soil > Unclassified | place: USA: Madison, Wisconsin...
CGAGAGCGCCATCAGGTCGTTGGCGCGCGCGGTGCAGGCATCGAGCGCGGCCTGATCCGGCCCGCCCCAGCCGAAGCGCGCGTGGAAGCGGAAGAAGCGCAGGATGCGCAGATGATCCTCGGCGATGCGCTGGAGCGGGTCGCCGATGAAGCGGACGCGGCCGGCGTCGAGATCGGCCAGCCCCTCGAAATAGTCGAACAGCTGGCCGCTATAGGGATGGGCGGACAGCGCGTTGATCGTGAAGTCGCGCCGTGCGGCATCCTCGCGCCAGTCATCGGTGAAGGCGACGGTGGCGCGGCGACCGTCGGTCGAGACGTCGCGGCGCAGCGTCGTCACCTCGACCGGCCCGGACGGCAGCACCGCCGTCACCGTGCCATGCGCCAGCCCGGTCGGCACCGCGCGGAAGCCGGCGTCGCGGATGCGGTCGAAGCTGTCCTCGGGTGCCAGCGTGGTGGCGAGATCGATGTCCTTGGGGTCGAGACCGAGCAGGCTGTCTCGCACGAAGCCGCCGACGAAGCGGGTGGCGGCGCGATCGGCATCGAGCGCATCGAGCAGGCGATCGAGCCCCTCGCGATGACGCCAGCGCGCCTCGGGCAGGATCAGAGGGGTGGTCCGGGCGGTGGTGCCCGGGGTCACGCGGTCGGTCATGCGATCAGCCGCAGCCGGGGCGCGAGGTTGACGATCATTGCGGCAGTGGCCCCCCAGATGCGCCGGTCTTCCCAGAGATACTCATAATATTGTCGCCGCGCGCCCTTCCAGTCCGCCTCGCGCAGCGCGCGGTTGGCTTCGTCGAGCAGGAAGGCGAGGGGCACCTCGAACACGGCGGCGACCTCGGCCTCCTGCGGGATCAGATGCAGGTCGGGCGGGACCACGCCGATCACGGGGGTGATCGAGAAGCCGGTGCCGGTGCGATAGGAACTCGCGGTGCCGACCACCTCGACGCGGGCGGGGGGCAGGCCGATCTCCTCCTCCGCCTCGCGCAGGGCGGCGGCGACGGCGTCGACATCGCCGGGATCGACCCGGCCGCCGGGAAAGGCGACCTGCCCGGCATGCTTGCGCAGCGTCTCGGTCCGCTGGGTGAGGATGACGCCGGGATGCTCGCGCTCGGTGATCGCGATCAGCACGGCGGCGGGCGTGGGATCGCCCGGCGTCCACGGCACGTCGTCACCCGCGATGGGCTCGTGCGCGATATTCTCGCCCAGCACCGTGGCGATCCGGCGGGCGAGGCTCATGCGGCGGCCAGCGCGAAGAAGGCGCCGTCGCTCCACACGCCGGGCGGATCGGCCGCCTCGGCGATGGCGATCTCGGCAAGCTCGTAATAGAGCGCGCGGCCGACCAGCGCATCGAGCCCGCCGCGCACCCGCAGATAGGGATGCGGGCCGTCTTCGCGCTCTTCGATCCGGATCGGATGATCCGGGCCGGCCACGACCAGTTCGTCGGTGTTGAGGCGGAAGCCGAGGCGACGGGTCGTGCCCTCGCCCTCGCTGGTCATCTCGACCGCGACGAAGGGCGCGTCATCGACCGCGATCGACAGCTTTTCGGCCGGCGTGACGAGGACATGGCCGCCATCGGGCTCGCGCCGCAGGATCGACGCGAAGAGCCGCACCATCGCCGGCCGCGCGATCGGTGCGCCCTGGTGATGCCAGCTGCCGTCGCGCGCGATCCGCATCTCGCTGTCGCCGCAATGCGCGGGATTCCACTGCTCGACCGGCGGCAGACGACGCTCCGCGACGGCGCGGGCGACCTCTTCCAGCGACATTCCCGTGAGTTCCGGCGGAGGGGCGGTTTCCGGCATCGCGCCGGGATAGGGGATGATCGCGATCAGCGCAAAGGCATGAGCGCCGGCTGTCGCGGGCGGACGGTGCCTTCGGTGGGGATCGGCTGGCCGGGGGCGATCCGGGCGAGCAGGCGGTGGCGCTCGACCGGGCCGGGCAGGCGCCAGCCGGCGGTCGGGGCGGCGACGAAGCCGAAGAAGCGCTCGTAATATCCCGGGTCGCCGATCAGCATCAGCGCGGTCTCGCCCGCCGCCTCGGCGGCGTCGAGCGCGGCGGCGGTGATCCGGCGGCCGATGCCGTCTTGCTGCCGATCGGGCCGGACCGCGATCGGGCCGACCAGCACCAGCGGATGGAGCCCGCCACGATCGTCGACCAGTTCCACCGGCCAGCACTGGACGCTGCCGATCAGCGCGCCATCCTCCAGCGCGGCGAAGCTGAGCCCCGCAATCGCGTCGACACCCTCGCGCAGGCGATAGGCGGTGCGCCCGCGTCGGTCCGCGCCGAAGGCGGCGTCGAGCAACGCCTCCACCGCAGCGGGATCGATCTGGTCGAGGGGCGCAAGCGTGATCACTTCGTCGGAAGCTCCTTCGGAAAGGGGCCGGTCATGAAAGGCCGGCAGGACGCGCGCCATTAGCGGTTCGCGGCACGATTGAAAGGGCGAATCGGCAACGCCCCGCCTAGCCGCTTCGCGTGACGCTTCGAGGTGCGCGGTGCCGCCGCCGCAAATCGCGTGATTCATGGATCTGCAACATATCCCCAGCAGCTGTGGAAAAATCGGCGCAACCCTGTGGATAACCCGGGTATCGGCGCGCTTCCCCCGCGTCGCGCTCGGCTTGCCCGTTTTCCGGGCAGGGGCTAGGCGGACGGCGTGAGCATTCCGGAATTTCCAGCATCGCGGACCGCCATCGTCACGGGCGGGGGACGGCGAATCGGTGCGGCGATATCGCGCGTGCTGGCCGAGGACGGCTGGACGCTGCTGATCCATTGCCGCGAATCGGTCGCGGCGGCGGACGCGATCGCGGCGAGCGTGCCGGGATCGCGCGTGGTGCGCGTCGACCTGGCCGACGCCGCCGCGCCCGACGCGATCGTCGCCGCGCTGGATGGGATGCCCCCGCCCGCGCTGCTGGTGAACAACGCTTCGCGATTCGTTTACGATTCGTTCGACGACTTCGGCCTCGATGGCTGGGCGGCGCATATGGACGTCAATTTCCGCGCGCCAGCGCTGCTGACCCAGGCCTTCGCGCGCGCGGTGCCGGCGGGGCAGGCGGCGCTGGTCGTCAACCTGCTCGACGCCAAGCTGGGCGCGCTGAACCCCGATTTCTTCACCTACACCCTGTCCAAGCTGGGTTTCGCCGGCCTGACCGAGCTGGCGGCGCGCGTGCTGGGGCCACGCGGGATCCGGGTCTGCGGGATCGCGCCCTCGGTTACGCTGGTATCCGGCCCGCAGACCCGCGAGAATTTCGACGAGGTCCACAAGCGCAACGCGCTGGGGCGCGGGGTCACCGTCGACCAGATCGTCGCCGCCTTGCGCTATGTCATATCCGCGCCGACGCTGACCGGGCAGACGATCACCCTCGATGCGGGCCAGCGCTTCCTGGGCCTGCCGCGCGACGTGCAATATATGGAGTTCGAATGACCGCCGCTGCCGTGCCGATCGAATCGGTCAAACTCGACGGGCTGGTGCCGCCCGCGCTCGCCCCGCAAGGATTTCGCATCTTCCTGCAGGACATGGAGCTGCCGGTCGACATCGGCTTCCATGACTTCGAGATCGGCAACCCGCAGCGGCTGATGGTGTCGGTCGACGTCCACGTCTCGGCCGATCATTTCGCCGCCGTGGACGACCCGCATCTCGCGTGGAATTACGACTTCGTCCACAGCGAGATTCTGCGGCTGGTCGCGGGAGGGCGGTTCAATCTGCAGGAAACGCTGGTGCGCGCGATCTACGAGCTGATCGCGTCGCGGGCGGGCGTGACGGGCCTCACGGTCTCGTCGCGCAAGCTCGATGTCTACCCCGACTGCGCCGGAGTCGGGGTCGAGATATCGTCCTTCTGAGCGTTGAAATGCCCCGCCCGGCGCCCGAATCGCGTTGTGGGCGGGCGAGAGGGCGGGGCTTTCGAAGCGCCGGTGTCCCTATCGCACCGTCCGGTTGCGAACACACCGGCCGAGACCCTCGATCACCACCGTATAATCCTGCTGCGCGGCGATCGCGCCGGCCGCGTCGAGGCTCGCGACGCTGCTTTCCGGCAGGCGACGGGGCAGGGCGCAGGCGAGGCGATACCAGAGCAGCGTGTCGCGCGCGGGCGGCTCGGCCGCCTCGTCGACCATCTCCGCCAGCGCGACCGCCCAGCGGACCTGCTCGCCCGGACGGCGCAGCACGGCGAGCGAAACCGGCCGGCTGTCGGCGGTCTTGAGGAAGATCTGGGTCTCGCTCTCCCCCGGGATAGCGCCGGGAACGTGGAAGGCGCTGCCGATTCCGGTGATGGTGGGGGCGAGATCGGGATTGACCAGATCGGTCAGGATCCCGCGCAGCCGCTGCTCCAGCGTGGGAGTCCAGTCGAGCTGGGCGTCGGGGGCGACGAGCTGGATTTCGCCGGTGCGGCCTTGGACCGGACGGGCGAGCAGCAACACCTGCTTCTTCTTCAGCTTGGGCGCGCGGCCGCGCTGATCGAGCGGGGCGTCGACCAGGTAAAGTATCTCCGCCGGCAGGCCCTGGGTGCCGCGCAGCAGCGCCCCGACCTCCGCCGTGACGAAGAATCGCTGGTGTCCCGCCGGCACCCCCGGTGCCTCGTCATTTGACACCTTGACAGCCTTGGCGATCGTCGCGCGCACGACGATAGGGGCCGCGACGGCGAGATCGGTGAGGTCGGCATAGCCGAGTTCCGGTGACGATGCCGCTGCAGCAATGGGCTGCGCGGCGGCGGAATTTGCGATGCAAGATAATGAAATCGCGAGGGAATATATGGCGTGGCGCATAACGCTCCGGCTGGTCGATCGGCTGGGTGTTGTGTTGGACACCATAGCCCGGTGACTGTTTGTGCCACGGGGCAAAACGCGGTTGCAACCACAGACAAAGCGTTTGCGTCCCGCGTTACTGGACGATAACACATGGGCATCCGTTGACGATATGATAACATTGCGCGGTCGCTTTTGTTCGCATCTGTGTCATCATTGCGTCATGGCTTTGGCCGGAACATCCGGATGGAAGACGGCCCCGCTCGTGGGTTGGAGGGAGTGTAGTTTCTGAATGGCCTATGCTGATCAATCGATGAGCACGCGCAAGGTCGTGTCGATAGGCGCGGTGGTGGCGCTTCATGCGCTGCTCGGTTACGCGTTCATCACCGGCCTCGCGTATAACGTGGTTGCCAAGGTGGCCGAGGATCTCAAGACGTTCGACGTCGTCGAGGAAGCCCCGCCGCCGCCTGACGAGCCGCCGCCCCCGCCGCCGGACCAGCCGGTCGAGCCGCCGCCCGTCGTGGCGCCGCCGCCGATCGTGCAGACTCCGGTGACGATCGCGCCGCCCGTTACCACGGTGCAGTCCGCTCCGCCGGTGGTGATCACCCCGACGGCTCCGCCGGCCCCGCCGCCGCCGCCCGCTCCTCCGGCTCCCAAGCTGGCGCAGAAGGCGCAGGCTCGTGGCAATCGCGGTGCCTGGGTGACGAACGACGATTATCCGTCGGCCGCCGTCCGTGACGAGCGCGAGGGCGTCAGCGCCGTCGCCTGGGATGTCACGACGGACGGCAGGGTCGCGAACTGCCGGGTAACGTCTTCGAGCGGATCGCCCGATCTGGACGATGCGGCGTGCAAGTTCATCATGCGCCGGGCTCGTTACAAGCCTGCGCAGGACGATGCCGGCAATCCCATCGCGTCGACCGATTCCCAGCGGGTTCGCTGGGTGCTCCCCGAGTAATTGAAATTTCGGTGGGCGGCCGCCGCGGCGGCCCACCGTTTCGCTCATTTGGACTGAGAGGAAAGTACCGAATATGACGACCCCCGCAGCAGCCCCCCATGGCGGCGAGAACCCCTATGGCCTGATGGCCGCGCTCGAGCAGGGCGGCACCATTGCCTGGGCCGTCTTCATCATCCTCGTCGTGATGTCGGCCGCGTCCTGGTACATCATGTTCACCAAGCTGCTCGAGCAGCAGAAGATCCTGAACCAGGCCAAGCGCGTCCGCGCCGCGTTCTGGACGGCACCGACCCTCAAGGACGGCGCCGCCAAGCTCGACTCCAACAGCGCCTATCGCCAGATCGTCGACGACGGCCTGCGCGCCCAGGACGAGCACACCAAGCTGACCGATCCCATCGACCAGCACGACTGGCTGCTCGGCTCGCTCTCGCGCAGCCAGGGCCTGGTCAACTCGAAGCTCGGCAACGGCCTGGCGGTTCTCGCGACCGTCGGTTCGACCTCGCCGTTCATCGGCCTGTTCGGTACGGTTATCGGCATCTATCGCGCGCTCATCAAGATCGGCGCCGCCGGTCAGGCGTCGATCGACGCGGTCGCCGGCCCGGTCGGTGAGGCGCTCATCATGACCGCGCTCGGCCTGGCCGTCGCCGTTCCCGCGGTGCTCGGCTACAACTGGCTGATCCGTCGCAACAAGGTCGTCGCGGAGCAGATCGCTGCCTTCTCGACCGACCTGCACGGCTACATGGTGTCGAACGGCGCGGTGCGTCCGGTCATCGCGTCGGGCCGCCCGGTCGCCCCGGCCGCCAAGCCCGCCGTCACCAAGGCCTGATCGCCGAGGCCTGACGCCAAGGCATGATCGAAGTGTGAGCGGGGTGCCGGCGGTGCCGGTTCCCCGCCTCCACCACCGGCCCGGCGAATATCCCTTCGCCGCATTGAAGTAGGATAGGATTTCCGTCTATGGCCATGAGTGCAGGCCCCGCTGAGAGCGACGCCCCGATGTCGGACATCAACACGACGCCGCTCGTCGACGTCATGCTGGTGCTCCTCATCATCTTCCTCATCACCGTGCCTGTCGTCGTCCAGACGGTTCCGGTGAAGCTGCCTTCGGTTCGTCACGAGGCGACCACGACCAAGCCCGAGAACGTCTCGCTTTCGATCCGTGCCGGATCCGGCGGCGAATGCGAGGTCTACTGGGGCCAGACCCGCGTGAATTCGCAGGAACTGCTCGATCGTGCGGTCGTCAAGCTCAAGGCCGAAATCGATCGCCAGGGCGGCCCGACCGCCGCTGGTCTCGAACTGCCCGAGGCGCATATCCGCGGTGACGTCAACACGCCGTATCGGTGCGTGGGCGGTGCGGTCTTCACGATGCAGCGCGCCGGCTTCGCCCGCGTGGGCTTCATCTCGGAGCCGGCACCCGGCGGCAACAACCGCATCTGACGCGGCAGCGACAAGGAGAATAAGTCATGGCAATGGCAGCCGCAGCCGCCGAAGGCGAGCCGATGATGGACATCAACACGACGCCGCTGATCGACGTCATGCTGGTGCTCCTGATCATGTTCATCATCACGATCCCGATCCAGACCCATGCGGTGAAGCTCGATCTGCCGGTCAACGCGCCGAACGACTCGCCGCCGCCGATCGACACGGTCAAGAACAAGGTGACCGTCGATCCCGCCGGTACGGTCTATTGGAACGGGTCGCCGGTAAGCCTGATCCAGCTGCGTCAGTATCTCGATCTGACGCAGAGCATGAGCCCGATCCCCGAGCTGCACCTCCAGCCCGACCCGCAGGCCCGCTACGAGCTGGTCGACGAGGTTCTGGCGGTGACCAAGAAGGCCCAGGTCGAGAAGATGGGCTTCGTGGGCAACGAAGGCTACGCGAACGCCTTCTGATCAGTCCGCAGAGCGAAACAGTGGAAGGGCGGCCTGAAAGGGTCGCCCTTCTGCGTTCTGGGGTCGGGAGGGATCGCTCTGGGGATGGGCGCTGATCAGGATATGTCGCGCCGCAACCTCTCACACTTCTGCCGGCACGAGCGCGACGGGAGCGGCCAGCTGATCCGGCCTGCGATCCCAGCCTCCGCGGGATCGTTGCGCAGATCACGACCTGGCGGGCCGGTGCAACCCGCTCCCCTCCCCGGAAAGGAGGGGCTGGGGGTGGGTTGGCCTGCGGCGCAGCGATCGCGTTACGGAGAGACACCCACCCCTAACCCCTCCCTTGCGGGGAGGGGGATCGAGCGGCGTTGCCTTGGTCAGGCTTGTGGCTTGCAGACGTCGACCCCAGCCTTCGCGGGATCGTTGCGCAGATCACGACCTGGCGGGCCGGTGCAACCGGCTCCCCTCCCCGGAAGGGAGGGGCTGGGGGTGGGGTGGCCTGCGGCGGAGCGATCGCGTTACGGAGAGACACCCACCCCTAACCCCTCCCCTGCAGGGAGGGGGATTGGGCGGCGTTGCCTTGATAAGGCTTGTGGCTTGCCGACGTCGATCCCAGCCTCCGCGGGATCGTTGCGCAGATCACGACCTGGCGGGCTGGTGCAACCGGCTCCCCTCCCCGGAAGGGAGGGGCTGGGGGTGGGTTGGCCTGCGGCGGAGCGATCGCGTTACGGAGAGACACCCACCCCTAACCCCTCCCCTGCAGGGAGGGGGATTGAGCGGCATTGCCTTGGTGAGGCTTGTGGCTTGCCGACGTCGACCCCGGCTTCTTCGCGGGCGCTTGGTACAGATCCGGGATCGTTCTTGCCGAGCAGGTTCAAGCTTGTCGAGAACCGGCGTCGAGGCAGCGTTTCCGTATGGGACCATCCCTCGACCCACCATCTCGACGATCCCGTTGGCTCCTCGGGACGAACGGGGGGATTACGCGAAGGTCCCGCCTTCGCTGGGGTGACGAAATTGGGCTGTCCGGGCGATCGTCGGGTCGCCTCCCGCTTCGCGGCGACAATCCCTTGACGTGGCGAATTCCAGCGGGGGTGGGCGGGCAGGCGGCTTGGTGCTAAGGCCCGCCGCCATGTCGACCACCTACACGCTCGATACTTCGACCAGCCGGGCCAATCCCACGCCCGCGCCGATGCGGCGGCTGACGGTGCCGGCGGTTGCGGCGCGCAAGGGCGGCGAGCCGCTGGTGATGCTGACCGCCTACACGATCCGCATGGCGCAGCTGCTGGACAAGCATTGCGACATGCTGCTGGTCGGGGACAGCCTGGGCCAGGTGATCTACGGCCTGCCGTCGACGATCCCGGTCAGCCTCGACATGATGTGCGCGCATGGCGCGGCGGTGGTGCGGGGCAGCTATCACAGCCTGGTGGTCGTCGACATGCCGTTCGGCTGCTATGAGGAGAGCCCGGAGCAGGCGTTCCGCAGCGCCGCGCGCATCCTGAAGGAGACCGGCGCGGCGGCGGTGAAGCTGGAGGGGGGAGAGGCGATGGCCTCGACGATCGCCTTCCTGTCGGCGCGCGGCATTCCGGTGATGGCGCATGTCGGTCTGACCCCGCAGGCGGTCAACGCGCTGGGTGGATATGGCGCGCGCGGCCGTAGCGAGGCCGAATCCGCCAAGATCCTGTCCGACGCCCATGCCGTCGCCGATGCCGGATGCTTCTCGATGGTGGTGGAAGGGGTGATCGAGGAGATCGCCGACGCGATCACCGTGGCGGTGCCATGCCCCGTGATCGGGATCGGCGCGTCGGCGCGCTGCGACGGCCAGGTGCTGGTGATCGACGACATGCTGGGCATGTTCGAGCGTACCGCGCGCTTCGTGAAGCGTTACGACGATCTGGCCGGGCGGATCGACGGGGCTGTATCGACCTATGCCGCCGAAGTCCGCGCCCGCAGCTTTCCCGGTCCGGAACAGACATATCGTCGTGAAGGCTGATCGGCGCCGTGAAGCCTGATAGCAGCCGTGAAACTGACGGCTTCCGCTTGGCGCGGCCCGCCGCTAAGACCGGGTTCAGATTGTCGAAGGCAGGGGTCGCGCCACCCGCCGGATCGGAGATGACGCTTGGCTCTGACGCCCCAGAATAACGATGCCTTCTTTCGCGAGGTCAGCGAGGAGCTGCGCCGCGACCGGATGACCGATTTCATGACGCGCTACGGCAAGATCCTTGGCGTGGTCATCGTGGTCGGGCTGATCGCGCTCGGCGGCTGGCTGTGGTGGCAGCATGACCAGGCGACCAAGGCCGGTGCCGATGGCGAGGCGCTGTCGCAGGTGCTGCGCGACGTTTCCGAGGGCAAGAGCGATGGCGCGACCGCCAAGCTGGACGCGCTCGCCAAGTCCGACCGGGCGGGATACCGCGCGGCATCGCAGCTGACGCTCGCCGATCTCGCGCTCGAGAAGAATGACGAGAAGGGTGCGATCGCGCGCTTCAAGGCGGTGGCCGCCGACGAGAGCGTGGGCCAGCCCTATCGCGATGTCGCGCTGATCCGGCAGACCGCGCTCGAATATGACAGCCTGAAGCCGCAGGACGTGATCGCGCGGCTGAAGGGGCTGGCGGTGGCCGGCAATCCCTGGTTCGGCAGCGCGGGCGAGATGGTGGCGGTCGCGCATCTTCGGCTGAACCAGAATGCGGAGGCGGGCAAGCTGTTCGCCGCCATCGCCAAGGACACGCAGGTGCCGGAATCGCTGCGCAGCCGCGCGGTCCAGATGGCGGGCGTCCTGGGCGTCGATGCGGTGCCGGCCGATGCGCCGGCCGCCGCCGGGGGGGATCGAAAGGAATGAACGTTATGAACCGGCCGATCGTGCGGGGCATGGCCCCGAAACGGACAGGCATGAAGCGAGCCGGCGTGGCGCTCACCGCGCTGATGCTGCTTTCGGGCTGCGGGATCTTCGGGGGCGGCAAGGATAAAGGCCCCAAGACCCCGGTGGTGGGCGAGCGGATTCCGATCCTCGTCGCCGAAACCGGCGCGGAGCTCGATCCGGGGCTGGCGGGCACGCCGGTGCTGCTGCCGTCAGAGGTGGTCAACGATACTTGGGGGCAGCCGGGTGGCAACGCCGCCAAGTCGATGGGGCATCTCGGCCTCGGCGCGCGGCCGGCGCGGATCTGGAGCGTCTCGATAGGATCGGGCAGCAGCAAGAAGGCGCGGCTGGCGGCCGGGCCGGTGATCGCGGGCGGTCGTGTCTACACGATCGATACCGAGGCGACCGTGCGGGCGTTCTCGGCCGATACCGGGCGGCAGGTCTGGTCGACGCGGGTCGGCGGCGGCGAGAATTCGAATGCGCTGTTCGGCGGCGGCGTCAGCGTCGATGGCGAGCGGCTCTATGCCACCAACGGCCTGGGCGAGGTCGCGGCGCTCAACGCGTCGGACGGCTCGCAGATCTGGAAGAAGCGCCCCGGCGGCCCGCTGCGCGGCGCGCCCACGGTCGCGAACGAGGCGATCTATGTGGTCAGCCAGGACAACCAGATGTTCGCGCTGAAGGCTTCGGACGGCGAGCAGCTGTGGACCGGCGCGGGTACGCTCGAATCGGCGGGCGTGTTCGGCATGGCGGCACCGGCCGCCGCGCAGGGCACCGTGGTCGCCGGCTTCTCCTCGGGCGAACTCAACGCCTATCGCTACGAAAATGGCCGTGTCGTGTGGCAGGACGCGCTGTCGCGCACCAGCATCTCGACGGCGGTGGCGAGCCTTTCGGATATCGACGCCGCCCCGGTGGTCGACCAGGGTTACGTCTTCGCGGTCGGGCAGGGCGGGCGCATGGTCGCGCTCGAACTGTTCACCGGGCAGCGGTTGTGGGAACTCAACGTCGCCGGCATCTCGACCCCCTGGGTCGCGGGCGACTGGGTGTTCGTGATCACCGATGACGCACGGCTGCTCTGCATCCAGCGCACCACCGGCCGGATCCGCTGGATCGCGCAGCTCGATCGCTGGCGCGACGAGAAGGACAAGAAGGGGCCGATCAGCTGGACCGGCCCGATCCTGGCGGGTAACCGCCTGGTGGCCGCCAATTCGCGGGGCGAACTCGTCAACGTCAATCCGGTCGATGGATCGGTGGCGGAGCGGGTAAAGAACGGCGGGGGCATCTTCGTAACCCCGGCGGTCGCGAACAACACGCTGTACGTGGTCGACGACGACGGAAAACTGTCGGCCTGGCGCTGACCGGTGCGGGTATAGTCCCGCACCCAATTGGGAGTAACGGGATGGCGCGCCTTCCCATCGTCGCCATCGTTGGCCGGCCGAATGTCGGCAAATCGACGCTGTTCAACCGGCTCGTGGGCAAGAAGCTCGCGCTCGTCGACGATCGCCCCGGGGTGACCCGCGATCGCCGCGAGGGCGACGCGCATCTGATCGGCCTGGATTTCAAGGTGATCGACACCGCCGGTTTCGAAACCGACGACCCGGACACGCTGCCGGGGCGGATGCGGCTGCAGACCGAGGCGGCGATCGACGACGCGGATGTCGCGCTGTTCATGATCGATGCCCGCGTGGGTCTGGTCCCGCTGGACGAGGAGATCGCGGCCTGGCTGCGCGGATCGACCACGCCGGTGATCCTGGTCGGCAACAAGGCCGAGGGGCGGGCGGCGGAAGCGGGGTTGCTGGAAGCCTATAACCTGGGCTTCGGCGAGCCGGTCGGCCTTTCGGCCGAGCATGGCGAGGGCATGGCGGACCTGTTCGACGCGCTGTTGCCGCATGTCGAGCCCGCCGGTGATCCGGATGCGGTCGATCAGGAAGAGGATGGCGAGGAGGAGGACGACGAGTCGCCGGACGCTCCGCTGAAGATCGCGATCGTGGGCCGGCCCAATGCGGGCAAGTCGACGCTGGTCAACCGGATGCTCGACGAGGAGCGCATGATCACCGGGCCGGAGGCGGGGATCACGCGCGATTCGATCGCGGTCGACTGGCTGTGGCGGTCCCCCGACGGGCGCGATCGCCCGGTGCGGCTGATCGACACGGCGGGCATGCGCAAGCGCGCCAAGGTGCAGGACAAGCTGGAGAAGCTGTCGGTGGCCGACGCGCTGCACGCGGTCGATTTCGCCGAGGTGGTGGTGCTGCTGCTCGATGCGACGCTGGGGCTGGAAGCGCAGGATCTGCGGATCGCGGATCGGGTGCTGGCCGAGGGCCGCGCGCTGATCATCGCGATCAACAAATGGGATGTCGCCGAACAGCCGAGCAAGCTGTTCCAGGGGATTCGCGGCGCGCTGGACGACGGGCTGGCGCAGGTGAAGGGCCTGCCGCTGCTGTCGGTCTCGGCGGCGACGGGGCGGGGCCTCGACCAGCTGTTGCAGACCGCGTTCGAGACGCGCGAAGCCTGGTCGCGGCGCGTGTCGACCGGGCAGCTCAATCGCTGGTTCGAAATGGCGGTGGAGAAGAATCCGCCGCCCGCGCCCGGCGGCAAGCGGATCAAGCTGCGCTACATCACCCAGGCCAAGACGCGTCCGCCGGGCTTCATCCTGTTCGGTACGCGGGTGGACCAGTTGCCGGAAAGCTATGTCCGCTATCTGGTCAACGGCATCCGCCGCGACCTGGATTTCGGGGCGGTTCCCGTCCGGCTGACGTTGCGCGCACCGAAGAATCCGTTCGGCAGCCAGTGACGTCCCGCCCCGTCGCCGATGATCTGATCGCCGATGATCTGATCGTCGATGCGCGGGGGTTGCGCTGTCCCTGGCCGGTGTTGCGGACGGCGCGTGCGATGCGGCTTCACCCCGATGTGCCGGCGCTCCGCGTGATCGCCGACGATCCGATCGCGCCCGGCGAGATCGAGGCGCTGGCGCGCGAGCAGGACTGGGGGTTCGCGGTCGTCGAAGGGGAGCCATTTCCGACCTTCCGCCTCACCCGGCATCAACACCTCGTTTACCCGCCGGGCGCATAATCGCTGCCGGGGAGGCGTCCGCCTTCAAGGGAGTATCCGGTGACTGACGAAACCACCGAACTGCTGGATTACGAAGCGCTGCGCCGCGCCCGTGGCGAGCTGGGCGCGGCCTTCGTGCGAATCCTGGGATATTTCCGCGAGGATGGCGCGAAATCGGTGGGCGAGGTCGAGGATGCGATGCGTCGGCAGGATGCGGCGGCGATGGTCATCCCCGCGCACACGCTGAAGGGCGAGGCCCACCAGTTCGGGGCCGAGCCGCTCGCGCTGCTCGCCGAGATCATCGAGGAGGGCGCGCGGCGCTGCGTCGAGACGCGAGTCGAGCCCGACGAGCTGTTGCAGGAAGTGGTGAAGCTGCGTCCCCTGTTCCGCCAGACGCTGGCGTTGCTGGAGCGGGAAGCCAATCCGCTGGCAGAGCGCCGCCCGGCCTTCGGGCGCAAGGCGCAGGTGACGCAGGCGATCGGCG
>Ga0160461_1000954_pt1 | contig 13914 bp, 10 predicted proteins | sample HID1975I_E6MG_FD_108266 | JGI IMG/M metagenome (GOLD analysis project Ga0160461, IMG submission 108266) | Enriched soil microbial communities from UW Madison campus, WI, USA - HID1975I_E6 MG | ecosystem: Environmental > Terrestrial > Soil > Unclassified | place: USA: Madison, Wisconsin...
GACGGCCGGGGCCGATGCGCCGCCCGCCACCATCATGCCCAGCGCTTCGGTGATGCAGGCCATGGTGCTGGCCGTGCCCATCACCGAACAGGTGCCCACGCTGGCGACCAGTTGGTTGTTGACGTCGGCGATCTCGGGCGCGTCGATCTCGTCGGCGCGGTAGCGGCCCCAGTAGCGGCGGCAGTCGGTGCAGGCGCCGACCCGCTCGCCTCGGTGCGAACCGGTCAGCATCGACCCCGTGACCAATTGAATGGCGGGCACGCCGGCGGACGCCGCGCCCATCAATTGCGCGGGCACGGTCTTGTCGCAGCCGCCGATCAGCACCACGGCGTCCATGGGCTGCGCGCGGATCATTTCCTCGGTGTCCATGGACATGAGGTTGCGCAGGTACATGCTGGTGGGTTGCGAGAAGCTCTCGTGTACGGAGATGGTCGGGAAGTCCATGGGCAGGCCGCCCGCCAGCATGACGCCGCGCTTGACGGCTTCGATCAGTTGCGGCGCGTTGCCGTGGCAGGGGTTGTAGCTGCTGCCGGTGTTGACGATGCCGATGATCGGACGGGCCAGGGCGTCGTCGGACAAGCCGGCGCCCTTGATGAACGCCTTGCGCAAGAACAGCGAAAAGCCCTTGTCGCCGTAGTTCGTGAGCCCACGGGCCACGCCCTGCGCGGTGGCGCTGTCGCTATCAAAAGGGCCCATCGCGGGCTTGGCGCCCTTGGTCTCGTCCGTCATTTTCAGTCCCGATAATATTATTGATAATCCAGGTCCAAGATCATATCCAGCCTTTGAAAGCGTCGGCAAGCGGTTTCTGTTGGCGTGAACATTGATCGAAATACAAGATCAGTCGATAGAAAAATTCTGATTCTTCAATCAAGTTCACGCTCCTAAACTGGCGCGGTTGACGAGCCGGGCGTCCGTCCATTCCTATACTCATCCCGGCTGGAGAGAGACCTTATGTCAGACCTGCGTCTGCGGCCGCGCCGTGCCGTCCTGCTATCCCTGCTGGCCTTGTGTGCCGGCGTGTCCGCCCCGGCCCTGTCCGCCGATGCCTACCCGGACAAGCCCATCCGCCTGATCGTGCCGTACCCGCCCGGGGGCGCCACCGACGTGATCGGCCGCGTGCTGGCGCAGGAACTGACGGGCGCGCTGGGCCAGTCCGTGATCGTGGAAAACCGCGCGGGCGCGGCGGGCAACATTGGCGCCGACCAGGTCGCCAAGGCGCAGCCGGATGGCTACACCTTGCTGATGGGCGCCTTGACCAGCCACTCCATCAATGCCGCCTTGTACCGTGGCCGCGTCACGTATGACGTGGAAAAGAGCTTCGCGCCGGTGTCCATCGTGGGCACGGTGCCGCTGGTGTTCGTGGTGAACCCGTCGGTGCAGGCCAAGACCTTGGCCGAGTTCATTGCCTTGGCCAAGTCCAAGCCGGGCTACATCACCATGGCGTCGGCCGGCAACGGTTCGCCGCAGCATCTGGCGGGCGAAATGTTCAAGCGCGCCGCCGGCGTCGACATCCTGCACGTGCCCTACAAGGGCAGCGGCCCCGCCATGACCGACCTGATGGGCGGCCAGGTATTGAGCATGATCGAAACCGTGCCGGCCGCACAGGGCAACATCAAGGCGGGCAAGCTGCGCGCATTGGCCGTGACGTCTCCCGCGCGCGTGGACGCGCTGCCGGACGTGCCGACCGCGGCGGAAGCGGGCCTGAAGGACTTCGAGGTCAGCTCCATGTTCGGCATCGTGGCGCCCGCCAACACCCCGGCGCCGGTGATCGAACGTTTGAATGGCGAATTGAAGAAGATCCTGGCCAAGCCGCAGGTGCAGGCGTCGTTGCTGAACCAGGGCGCCATCGCCACCTGGACCACCCCGGCCGATGCAAGCAAGCGGGTGTCGGCGGAAGTCGCCCGCTGGACCAAGGTGATCGACGAAGCCGGCGTGAAGGGCGAGTAATCCCGCGAGTAATGTCCGCTGCTTGATCCCCGGCTGAACCATTTAAGCCACACGCCGAAGATTTTCGAACGAAGTCTTCGGCGTTATTTTTTGTGCGACGCCAAAAGGGGCGGCGCAACAAGACGTTCGTGGCAGGGGAACACGGCGCACTAAAGGGCGCGGGAAAGCAGATGGGCATGCCGTCGCCTCAGAGTGCCGATGCAATAATCCGTAATACAGGGTTTGGTGCACTGCAATCGGGTATTGACCCTATCCGGACTAGGCCGTACTGTACTTTTCGGTCCAGCCTAGGACAGTGGGGGGATACCACGATGACAGAGAATCAAGACGAAAAGTCGATCCTGTACACGCACTTCGGTACGCACAGCCCTTATTGGCGTCTGTCGGCCGATAGCGACGCCATTCAATTGGCCGCCATCAAGGGGGCGACCAACATCGCAATGGCGCTGCGGCCGGATCAGGCAGACACGGTTCGATCGCTGACGGGGATTACCTCCAGCGTGCGGATCGACATGTCGCTGTATGGCGACCTGCTGCGCTTGCACCTGGTGGGCCGCAAGATTAATCCGAACGAATGGGCCGGCACCGCGTCCGCCTATTCCGATACCGAATCCGTCGCCAAGGACCTGGTCGAAGGCCTGTCGTTTGCCGAAACGGTGGTGTCCGAAGCCAATTCGGTGATTGTCATCGTGGACCAGAACGGCCGCGTGCAGCGCTTCAACAAGCTCAGCGAGGAATACACGGGCAAGCGCGAGCAAGACATCGTCGGGCGCAGCGTGTTCGAAATGTTCATGACGCGCGAAGAGGCCATTGCCTCGCGCCGCAATATCGCCGAGTTCTACAAGCGCGGCCAGTCGTATGAAGTCGAGCGCACCATCAACACGGTCAAGGGCCCCCGGCTCTTCCTGTTCCGCAACAAGTTCGTCACCAGCGGCAGCGGTGAAAAGCGTGTCTACCTGATCTGCTCGGGCACCGACATCACCGAAGAACGCCAGGCGCAGGAACGGCTGCGCGTGCTGGCCAATACCGACATGCTGACCAACCTGCCCAACCGGCATGCCATCACGTCGCGCCTGAAGGCGGCGTTGGCGGGGCAGGACGGGCGCGGCGGCGTGCTGTTTCTGGATCTGGACAACTTCAAGCGCATCAACGACCACTATGGCCACGGCTTTGGCGACCGCCTGCTCAAGGCCGTGTCGGTGGCGATTTCAACCTGCCTGTCGCCGGGCCAGACGCTGGCCCGGCTGGGTGGCGACGAATTCATCGTGTTGCAGGAACAGGCGCAGGCCTGGGAATTGGAAGCCACCGCCGAACGCATCATCGAACGGCTGCGCGAGCCGTTCCGCCAAGGCTTGATCGAGGTCTACACCAGTTGCTCGATCGGCATCGCCATGTACCCCGATCACGGCGCCGACCTGGACAGCGTGGTGCGCAGCGCCGACATCGCCATGTATGTGGCCAAGGAAGCAGGGCGGCATACCTACCGCGTGTTCCAGCCCGACATGGACCGCCGCAACGCCGACTACGTGTGGCTGGACACCAACCTGCGCAAGGCCTTGGCCGAGAATCACCTGATGCTGTACTACCAGCCCAAGCTGGCGGGCCGCACCGGTGAAGTCCACAGCGTCGAAGCGCTGTTGCGCTGGCGCTCGCCCGATCGTGGCATGGTCTGCCCCGGCACCTTCATTCCCTATGCGGAAGAATCCGGCCTGATCTCGCCGCTGGGCGTGTGGGTGATGCGCGAAGCCGCGCGCCAGGCTGCCGCCTGGAAGCGCGACGGCCTGAACATCCGCATCGCCATCAACATGTCGGCGCGGCAGTTGGACGACAAGGGCGTGGTCAGCGACTTCATGCGCGCCATTGGCGATGCGGGGCTAGAGCCCTGCATGCTGGATATCGAGCTCACCGAAAGCTGCCTGATCGATGACGAGGGCGCCGCCATCGATCTCATCAAGCAGTTCCGCCAATTGGGCGCGCGCGTCCACCTGGACGACTTCGGCACCGGCTATTCGTCGCTGTCGCAACTGGCGCGCATTCCGCTGGATGCCATCAAGCTGGATGCCAGCTTTGTGCGCGGCGTGAACGAGAACCCGGTGTCGCAAGCGCTGGCCCGCGCCATCGTGGCCGTGGCGCGCACGCTGGAATTGAAGGTGATTGCCGAAGGCGTGGAAACGCTTGAGGAAACCGCCTTCCTGGATACGCTGGGCGTGGACGCCAAGCAGGGCTATCTATACGCCAAGCCCATGCCCGCGACCGAATTCGTTGCCTGGCTGGCGCAGCGGCGCCGGCTGCATCTGATCGCCTGATGCAGCCAGCGCGATGCGGGCGCGCGCTCAATGCATGGTGGCTTCCTGCACGGCTTCGCTGCTGACGGCGCTGCGGCGGTTCTGCGCCAGCACCAGGCGTTCCATGTAGGCGCGGTCTTTCGGATCGATCGAGAACGCGGCCTCGACCCAGTCCTCGGTGATGTCCATCAGTTCGGAACGCGACAGGTTCAGTACGCGCTGGCGGGCGCGCAGCATGGCGCGCATGCCGTTGAGCTTGGGCCGCATCACGTCGATGAAGGTGCGCGTGGCGCGGTACGCCTCGCCCGGTTCAAACAGGGTGTCGACCAGCCCCTTGCCGTGGAACCATTCCGCCGTATGCGATTCGCCCGAGCTGATCAGCTCTTCAGCCAGCTTCATGCCTGAACGGCGCGCCACCAGCGAATAGCCGCCCATGCCCGGAAACAGGTTGAACGCCATCTCGGGAAAGCCCATGCGTGCATTGTTCTGCGCCAGCACGAAGTGGTGCGCCAGCGCGGCTTCAAAGCCGCCGCCCAGCGCCGTGCCCTCGATCATCGCCAACGAGATCGCACCGGTGTCGAAACCGCGCGAGGCTGCGTGCACGCAGTCCACGCAAGCGCGTGCATAGGCCCGCAGCGCTTCGCGCTTGCCGTTGCGGATGGCTTCGGCGAAGAAGTTCAAGTCGCCGCCCACGTTGTAGATCTGCGGCACCAGCGAACCGGTGACCCAGAAGTCGATGGGCAAGCCCGAGTCCTTGGCGGCGCGCGCCAGGGTCATGATTTCGTCGATGAGTTCGTGGTTAAAGCACGGCCGCGGTTGTGCGCGCAGCATCATCCACATGACTCGGCGTCCCTCCTCATAAAAGGCCGAGATTTGCTTCATGTTGCCCGCGGCGGTGAAGGGGTGGCAGTCTGTATGAATGAGTTGATTCATTTGCTTTCGTCCAATCGATCAAGGTGAGTCGGAGTACTGCCGGGTCAGCCTAAACCAGAGCTTCCGGGTGCCGTCTCATGCAAACCTCGTCCGGCTGGCCAGACTTGGCCGTAGGTCGAACTGCCGAGTGATTAACGAAAAAGTCTTGCCAACCGAAGCAGGGTCTCGGCCTCTCGGGCGAGACACGCATCGCCGCAACGGATGACCAAGCTCGCAAATTCGCGACCTTGCGGGCAGGGCGCCAAAGCGCTTGCGGTGCGCTTGCCGTCATGCGTTCGGATGAGGATGTTGCAGCACTGCAACAATATTGATTCTCATTTGTAAATAGAATTAATTCTCGATAGCATCGCGCCTTTCATTTTCCTGAACCGACGTAAAGGCCTTGCGATGTATCCGCCGTTTGTCCCACGCTTCCTCTCTTTGGCGGTAGCGTTCGCCCTGTCATCCGCCTTGCCGCAGGCAATGGCGCAGACCGCCCAATTGCCCGCCATCAGTGTCGAAGGCGTCAACGCCGATGACCCGCGTGTGCCCGAAGTCACCACCGCCACGCGCACGCAGACGCCGGCCCGCTACGTGCCGCAGACCATCGATACCGTGAAGGTCGAAAACGTGCAGAACTACGGCGTCACGACGATCAGCGACGCGCTGTCGGGCATGCCCAACGTGTCCAGCGCGCAAGACACCCGCTTTGACTCGGTGCGTATACGCGGCTTTGACGCCAGTAATGACTTCTATCTGGACGGCATTCGCGACGACAGCCAGTACGTGCGCGACCTGCGCAACATTGAACGCATCGAAGTATTGAAAGGGCCGGCCGCCGTGCTGTACGGACGGGGCAGCCAGGGCGGCATCGTCAACCGCATCAGCAAGGCGCCGCAGCCCGGCCGCGAATCCAGCATCGAAGCGCAGACCGGCAGTTGGGATTTGCGCAGCGTGTACGGCGACTTCAGTGCCGACCCCAGCGATAACGTCAGCGTGCGCCTGAACGTGGGGCAGGAAGACAGCAACAGCTTCCGCCACAAGATCGGCGGCACGCGCCAACTGGTGGCGCCCGCCATCAACTGGCGCATCACGCCCCACCTGGACTGGCTGGTGCAGTACGAATACAGCCGCTACGACCGCACGCCCGACCGCGGCATCCCCAGCGTCAACGGCCGGCCCGCTGACGTGGGCCGCAGCACCGTCTACGGCGACCCTGACCGCGACTACATCGACGACCGCGCGCAATCCTTCCGCTCGCGGCTGGCCTACACGCTGGCGCCCGATTGGCAACTGCGCTACACGCTGGGCGTGTTCAAGCTGGACAGTGATTTCGACAACACCTATCTGACGGGCTACAACGCCGCCACCGGCAAGGTCACGCGCGCACGCTGGCAGCAAGACCTCAGCACGCGCAAAATCACCAACAACCTGGAAACCGAAGGGGTGTTCCATACCGGCGGCATCGAGCACCGCGTGTTGTTCGGCGTAGAACTGGCCCACCAGGACCGTTCGCCCACCTTGTATTCCGCCGCCACCAGCGGCCCGGGTGCGCAGCCCGTGCCCGCGCTGGATCTCTACGACCCCGACTTGTCCCGGCAGCACAACGGCCGCATGGCGCTCAGCAGCGACGCGCGCCACAAGGTCAAGAGCCAGGGCTACTACGTGCAGGATCAGATCCGGCTGAACGACGCCTGGCAGGTATTGCTGGGCGTGCGCATGGACCGCTTCAACATTGATTCCACCAACCGCCTGCTGGATGCCTCGGCATCGCACGACAGCAGCGGCGTCAGCCCGCGCGTGGGCCTGGTGTGGTCACCGCTGCGCGACCATTCCTTCTATGCGTCGTACAGCAAGACGTTTTCACCCACGGGCGGCGGCACCATTGGCATCACGCCGAACGCGCGCGGCAACACCAACGAGCTGGACCCGGAACACACGCGCCAGACGGAAGTGGGCGTCAAGAGCGATTGGCTGGACGGGCAGTTGAGCACCACGCTGTCGCTGTACCAGCTTGAACTCTATAACCGCCGCACCACCGACCCCAACGACCCGACGTTGGTGCTGCTGACCGGCAAGCAGCGTTCACGCGGCATCGAGCTGACCGCCGCCGGACGGCTGACGGGCAACTGGTATCTGCGCGGGGGTATCGGCCTGCAAAACGCCGCCATCATCGAAGACAACAACGGCATGGCCGGCAACCGCGTCAGCAACGTGGCGCGGCGCAACGGCAGCGTCTTCCTGACCTACAAGCCGGCCGAGGGCCTGTACGGCGAAACCGGGCTGACCTTCGTGGGCGAACGCTACGCCGACAACACCAACCTGACGACGCTGCCGGGCTATGCGCGGTGGGACGCGCTGGTGGGCTATCGCACCGGCAAGTGGGACTGGCGCCTGGCCATGCGCAACATCACCGACAAGACCTACTACGGCTCGGCCACCAGCGCCGGGCAGATCCAGGTGGGCGAGCCGCGCACCGTGGTGGCCACGGCGCAATACCGGTTTTGACGCCGCGCTCAGGCCATGCCGCCATTGGCGCGCAGCACCTGACCGTTGACCCAGCCGCTGTCGGGGCCGGCCAGGAAGGACACGATGCCGGAGATGTCTTCCGGCTGGCCCAGCCGTTCCAAGGGCGGCATCTTGGCAAAGTGCTCGATCAGTTCGGGGCTCTTGCCTTTCAGGAACAGTTCGGTGGCCACCGGGCCGGGCGCCACGGCGTTGACCGTGATGCGGCGCCCGCGCAGTTCCTTGGCGAACACATGCGTCAGGCTTTCCACGGCGGCCTTGCTGGCGATGTAGATGGCGTAGCCCGGCAGGTTGGTCGCCACGGTGGTGCTGGACACGTTGACGATGCTGCCGCCGTCGGCCAGGCGCGTGGCGGCTTCGCGCAGCGTGTTGAAGGTGCCACGGGTATTGATGTCGAAAGTCTGGTCGTAGTCTTCGTCGCTGGTCTGCGCCAGCGGCTGCACCTTCAATACGCCTGCGCTGTTGACCAGCGCGCTGACGCGGCCCAATTCCGATTCCACCTTGTCGAACAGCGCGCGCACTTCGGCGGGCTTGGCCACGTCGGCCCGCACCGCCAACGCGCGGCCGCCGGCCTGGCGGATCTCGTCGGCCAAGGCCTCGGCGTGCGAGGCGCTGGCCGCGTAATTGATGGCGACGGCGTAACCGTCCTGGGCCAGGCGGCGCACGATGGCGGCGCCAATACCGCGCGACCCGCCGGTAACCAGGGCGACGCGTTGTGATGCGTGATCAAGGGCTTGCGTATTCATGTGACGGCTCCAGTGAAGGGGGAAGGCAAGGCAGGAAGCAACCCTGCATGAAACGCATCATGAACTATTCCAAACTGAAAATAATTACCCTATATTCGCTAAGTTAATTTCATTTGCATTAATAATCGGCAGCCACCCATGGACCGTTTCCAGGAAATGCAGGTGTTCGTCCGCATCGCCGAGCGGCGCAGTTTTTCGCAAGCGGCGGAAGACCTGCGCATTCCGCGCGCCACGGTCACCAACCTGATCAAGCGCATGGAAAAGCGCCTGGGCGCGCGGCTGCTTGAACGCACCACCCGCCAGGTGCGCCTGACGCATGACGGCGAGGCCTATTACCAGCGCTGCGTGCGCTTGCTGGCGGACCTGGAAGAGGCCGACGGCGCCTTTCTGAACACCGCGCCCAAGGGGCTGCTGCGGGTCAATGCGCAGGGCACGTTGGCCAAATATTTCCTTATGCCGGGCTTGCCCGGCTTCCTGGAACGCTACCCCGACATCGTCCTGCACCTGGGCGAAGACGATCGGCTGGTGGATCTGGTGCGTGAAGGCGTGGACTGCGTGCTGCGCTCGGGCACCTTGCAGGATTCATCCCTGGCGGGCAGGCAGATCGCCTTGATGCCGCAGGTGACGGTGGCCAGCCCCGCGTATCTGGCGCGCTTTGGCGAACCCACCGACCTGGACGACCTGGCCGGCCACCGGGCCGTGGACTACATCTCAAGCGCCACCGGCCGCGCCATGCCCCTGGACTTCATGGTGGACGGGCGCAACGTCACGGCGCGGCCGGCCTCGGTGGTCAGCGTGACGGGCGCCGAGCTCTACACCGGCGCGGCGCTGGCCGGACTGGGCCTGGTGCAGGTGCCGCGCTATCGCGTCGAGCGCGAACTGGCAGCCGGGCATCTGCGCGTCGTGCTGCCGGATCTGCCGCCCGCGCCCATGCCGGTGTCGGTGCTGTATCCGCAGAACCGGCAGGTGTCGGCGCGGGTGCGCGTGTTTACGCAGTGGCTTACCCAGGTGTTCGCCACCGCGTTCGATCAAACGATGTCGGTCAGGTAGTCGCTTGCAATCTTGATGCGCACCTACGCCAAGGTTCAGGCACCAAGGTTCAGGCGCGCAGCAGTGCAAAGGCCTGGTGGGCGATGTTCAGGTCGACCGCGGCGTCGTCGCCGTCGCCCAGGTACCAGGCGGCCGACAGGCCGCACCACGCCACCACCCATTGCAGCAGGCGGCGCCGGTCCAGGCCGGATTCTTCCACGATGATTTGCAGGCGGCGTTCAAAGCAGCCGGGCACGGTGGCCACGGGCGGCACCGGGTCGGACAGGTCGGGGTTGCAGAAAATGTTGGCGTAGTCGAACGTGCGTTCGCCGGTCAGGCGCTTGGGGTCGATGACCAGCCAGCCGCGTTCACCGAAGTCCAGCACGTTGTCGTGATGCATGTCGCCATGCAGCACGGTGACCTCGCGCGGGTCGTCCAGCAGGGCGCGCGCGTAGTGGGCGCTTTGGGCCAGGATGCCGCCGTGCGATTGCGCCATGGGCCAAAGGTCCGTGAACCATTCCTCCAGGCCGCGCAGTGCTGGTAGCGGCTTGGCGCGCGGGGCGTGCAGCGCCTTGAGCACGTTGCAAAGAATGCGGGTGGCTTCGTCGTCGCGGCCAGTGCGGGCATAGGCGGCCAAGGAGCGCGTGCCTGTTGCGCGTTCCAGCAGGATGGCGTCGTCGTCGTGCGCCAGCACGCGGGCCGCGCCGTCTCCGTCCCACCACTGCATCAACACGCCGCCCTGGCGCTCATCTTCTTGTTCGGCAATCTTCAGCATGGCGGGCGCGCCCTGGTGCATCACGGGCAGCAGCCGGGCGGCATGGGTCTGGATCGGCGCGCCGTCGGGCACGAGGTTCCAGCGCGACAGGTAGGCGTCGAACATCGAGGGGGCTTCCTTATTACGGTAGATTGACTACGGTGACTTGCTACGCCGACTTAGTACGGCGGCTTAGTACGCCGACTTGCCGCGCCGACTTACGAACCGGCCATCAGCGCCGCCGCCTTGCGGGCCAGGCGCGCCACGCCGAAGCTGGTGGCAAGCTCGTGGCCTTCCAGGTCGGCAAGCGCTATCCAGCGTGCATCGCGCGCGTCGTCGCCGGCGACCGGTTCGCCGGACTGCCAGCGGCACAGCATGGCGATCAAGATGAAATGACGGCGCAGGGCGCCGGTGTCGTCGCGGTCGAAGACGTCCACCGCGTCGAACACGTGCAGCGGTTCGGCCACGACGCCGGTTTCTTCCAGCAATTCGCGCGCGGTCGCCGCTTCGAGGGGTTCACCGGCGTTGATCTTGCCGCCCGGAAAGGCCCAGCAGTTTTCGTCGGGCGGATTCGCGCGGCGCACCAGCAGCACATGGCCGTCGCGGATGACGGCGGCGATGGTGGCGGCAATGGGGGCAGAGTTGGAGGCAGCGGTGGGGCCTGACAGCGGGCCCGGCGCGGCGGCGGGGGAGGTCATGCGGAAATCTCCTAGGGGTGGCGCTCATCCTAACGTATCCGGCGAGGCCACCCCCAGGCGCTTACTTCTTCACCAGCGGGCAGGTGGATTTGGACAAGGGCATGAAGGCCTGATCGCCCGGCAAGGTTGCCACCAGCTTGTAGTAGTCCCACGGCCGTTTGGATTCCGACGGCTGCTTGACCTCGAACAGGTACATGTCGTGCACCATGCGGCCGTCTTCGCGGATGCGGCCGTTGGTGGCGAAGAAGTCGTTGATGGGCATGGACTTCATCTGCTTCATCACGGCTTCGGGCGCATCGGTGCCGGCCGCCTGCACCGCCTTCAGGTAGTGCATGACCGACGAATAGGTGCCCGCCTGGCTCATGTTGGGCATTTTCTTCAGCTTGTCGTAGTAGCGCTGCGACCACGCACGCGTCTGGTCGTTCATGTCCCAGTAGAACGCTTCGGTCAGCGTCAGCCCGGCTGCGGCGTCCAGGCCGATGGCGTGGATGTCATTGATATACAAGAGCAAGCCGGCCATCTTCTGGCCGCCCTTGGTCAGGCCGAATTCGCTGGCTGCCTTGATCGCGTTGACCGTGTCGCCGCCCGCGTTGGCCAAGCCCACCACCTGCGCCTTGCTGGCCTGGGCTTGCAGCAGGTAGGACGCGAAGTCGCTGGAACCCAGCGGATGGCGCGAGGCGCCCAGCACCGTGCCGCCGTTGGCCTTGACCACGTCGGTGGCGGACGCTTGCAGCGTGTGGCCGAACGCGTAGTCGGCCGTCAGGAAGTACCAGGTCTTGCCGCCTTTTTCGACGGTGGCGCGCGCCGTGGTGTTGGCCAGCGACCAGGTGTCGTAGGTGTAGTGCACGGAATAGGGCGAGCACAGATCATTGGTGATGCGTTCGGTGCCGGGGCCGCTGAACACCACGATCTTCTTCTTTTCGCGGGCCACTTCCAGCACGGCCAGCGCGGGCGCGGAACCCGCCACGTCCATGATGGCGTCCACCTTCTGCGTGTCGTACCACTCGCGCGCCTTGGCGGCGGCGATATCGGCCTTGTTCTGGTGGTCCACCACCATCATGTCGATCTTCTTGCCCAGCACCGAGCCGCCGAAATCGGCGATGGCCATTTCAGCCGCCGTGGCGCTGCCCTTGCCGGTCACGTCGGCGTAGACGCCGCTCATGTCCAGAATCAGACCCAGCCGGACGACGTCGTCAGAGACGGCGGCGGGCTGCTGCGCCCAGGCGGGGGTGGCCGCCGCCGCCAACAGGGCGGACGCGGCGAACAGACGGGTAATCGTGCTGCGGCATTGCATGGAAATCCGGGGCGTGTTGGCGTGAGCCATGGTTTGTCTCCTCTAGTGCCGGATCATGTTGAAGTCTGCCGGCGCCTGGATGGCGCTCTGGTTTTGGGCGGGCCGCGAAAGTGGCGTGGGTGGTGGGATGAGCTCCTTGGGCGATGGGGTGATTGCGGTGATGGTGGTGAGGCGTGGCCGGCTCAGCGTTGCGCCAGCAGGTCGAATTCCATCCGCACTTTGCGAAACGGAAACTCCAGCCGCGCGAAATACACCACGCGGCCGTCGATGCAGGCATAGCGGCGCAGCTCGGCCACCGGGGACGACACGGGAATCTGCAAGGACTCGGCCGATTCCTGGCCGGCTTCGATCACGTTCAGCACCTGGCGCGCCTCGGTGATGCGGGTGCCGTAGAACTGATCCAGCACGGGCGCCACGGTGCTTTTCTGGATGCGGGTGCGATGCTTGCGAAACAGCCCGCTTTCCAGGAACACTTCGCTGTAGCAGAAGGGGCCGGCCTCCGTGGTGTGCACGCGCCGCAGGTACTGGAACAAGCCGCCACGGTCCGCTTCGCAAGGCATGCCCAGCGTGTCCGGCAACGGGGAATCCGCGCTGGATTCCACCAAGGACACCGTGCCCAGTTGATTGCTCAGTTCCACCGTTTCAGCCCAGGTCTTGGGGATCAGCAGCGTGGGGGTTTCGGGCAGCTCCGCGTTCACGAACGTGCCCGACCCGCGCGAGCGCCGGATCAGCCCGTCCTGCTCCAACAGGCCGAACGCCTGGCGTATGGTGGCCCGCGAGATGCCATAGGTTTCCATCAACGACTCAAGCGGCGGGATCTGTTGCCCCGGCCGCCACGTGCGGTTCTGGATATGGCTGCGGAACAGCGCCGCCGCTTGCAGGTAAAGCGGCTGGGGGCTGCGCGAAAAAAGCTTGCGGGCGGGCATGGGTCAGGGCGTGGGCGGAGAGGAAGGATCCGAGAGCATAGCCTCAGCCATGTCGCGCAGCCGGTGTTTCTGGATCTTGACCGAATTGGCGCTTTCAACCGACGGAAAGGCGTCCAGCACGGTGAAGCCCACCGGCGCCTTGAAACCGGCCATGGCGGCCTTGCAGGCGGCGGTCCAGCCGGCGGGGTCGGCTTGGGCGCCCTCGTGCAGCAATACAAAGGCGTAGGGCACGATCTTGCCGTCGCGGGTGGCGCCCACCACCTGGCAGGCGCGCACGCCGGGCAGGGTTTCGACCACCTGTTCGATTTCCACGGGGTTCACCAGAAAGCCCGACAGGCGCAGGGAATCGCCCATGCGGGTCTGGAACACAAACTGCCGCTCGGTCAGCGTGTAGCCCAGGTCGCCCGTCTTGAAATAGCCGTCATCGGTGACGGCGTTGCGGGTGGCCTCGGGGTTGTCCAGATAGCCTTGCATCAGGCTGGGCGACAGGATTTCAATTTCGCCCGACTGGCCGTGCCGCAGCACCTGTCCTGTTTCCGGGTCGCGGGCGCGCACCCGTGCCTCGGGGTAGATCAGCGTGCCGCCGGGTTGGTGGCGGGCGGACACGTCGCCTTCCGCCGGATCACGGGGCTGGCCCGCCACCAGCGCGATCAATTCGCTGGAGCCGTACAGGCCGGTCAGCGGCACGCCGGCTTCGCGCGCCAGGTCCAGCATGTTGTCCAGCGCCGGCGTGAAGCTGGCAAAACCGAACAGCCGCGCCGAGGCGAAGGCGCTGGCGGGCGCGCTTTGCATCATGC
>Ga0160461_1000960_pt1 | contig 13825 bp, 10 predicted proteins | sample HID1975I_E6MG_FD_108266 | JGI IMG/M metagenome (GOLD analysis project Ga0160461, IMG submission 108266) | Enriched soil microbial communities from UW Madison campus, WI, USA - HID1975I_E6 MG | ecosystem: Environmental > Terrestrial > Soil > Unclassified | place: USA: Madison, Wisconsin...
GCCTGGCGATCCGAAGCCGAACAGGCGGGCGGGATGGCCGATGCGCTCGGCACGCTGCAGGATCAACCCGGCGGACAGTTCATGCTGGTCGCGATGGGAGCCGGGCTGGCGCTGTTCGGCGTCTTCAGCTTCGTAGAAGCGAAGTATCGGCGCATCAGGGTACGATTACCGGGCTGAAGAGGAACGAGGATCATCGATCTCGATCCGCGCGATTATTTTCCCCGCGCTATTTCCGCAGCGTCATGGTAGACGATCGACATCGCCGAAGCCCTTCTCGATGCGCGCGGCGACTGAGAGACGGTATCGTGCTCCCGCATTGGCCGGGGAAGTATATGCCCAATACAATCGAAGCGACCTATTTCACACGCCGCGCCGCCGAATCCAGATTGGCGTCATCGAACGCAAGCAGTGGTTGCGCGCGGATAATCCACGCCAAACTTGCCTCTGCCTATGAGATCAAGCTGGCGACGCTGACAGCCCTGCGACCGGAAACGGCTACGGCCGGGAAATCGACGCTCTCGCCGTCCCTGCCCTCCTCGTGAAGGGCTCCCGAGAAAGCAACCAGGCCCGCGATGACGGCAGCGATGCGGAGCCGTTCGGATCATGGCTGCTGCTGCAGGTCCGCGAATCGGACTGGATCGGCGAACTTGCCCGCGCCGCAAAGGCCGATCGCACATTCCCCAAGGGCGGAAGTGCCGAGGAAGTCCGTCAGCACCTGCTGAACAGCAAGGCGGAGGCCGATATGCTGGAAGCGGTCGACGATGCCGAAAACACCTGGCTCAGACGATGACCATCGCGGGGCAGTCCCCATCCGCCGAGCCGGATGACATCGGCGCGGACATGTCGAGCATACCGCTCCTCGTCCGGGTCGCGGAATGGCTGTGCGCGCAAGGTCTCGCAAGCCCCGGCGACGGCACGACCGGCGGCGGCGTCCCGGGCATCCGGGAGGCTGGTGCCCTGCTCACCCTGCTGCGCAACCCTACCGATGCGATGGTCGAAGCCGGCGGCAGCTATGTCGAGACGATGGGACGCATCGCGGTCGACGGCGTCTGGTCCAGCATGATCGATGCCGCCGTCGCGGAGCGCTACTAGACCCGACAGCCCCGGCGAGCCGACCGGGCATCACTGGTAGCGCATGACCTTGCCGAAGCCGTCATTGGTCTTCGTCATCTTGGCCAGTTTGCGGATCATCGTCCGGACATGCCGGTCGAAGCGACGATCGTCGTACACGCCGCGCCAGATATACACGTCACGGTCCAGCAGCGCTTTCAGCTCGGCGGCGAAGTCGCCCTGGCTGTTTACCGCGTCCTTGCCCGCCAGCAGGGTGCAGACCATCTCCTCGGCCGCCGCGACGTCGCAATCATCCTGCCGCTCGCGCCCATATCGCTCCGCCGCCACCTGATCGGCCCGCGCCGCGACGATACGGCTTTGCAACCAGGCGCGAACGGCCGCGCCATCCCATTCGATACCAGCCTTGCTCACCACATTCTCCATGCCGAAGACCGCCCGGTAGCACGGATGCCGAGGCTCGGAGCAAGATGTCGCCGTTGGTATCGTCGAACCCGACCGCGTCGCCTCCGCCGACGGTATAGCGAAACTGACCCCTCACCCCCGTGAAGGCGGCGGTACCGACCAGACGGAAAGCATGGTTGAGCGCTGCCTTGCTGTTCGCATCGATCGCCGAAAGGTCGATCCTGTCGCCTTCGGCGCGGTGGAGGTAAATCGCGCTCGACGACAGCCAGGGGGCTGTCAGCCACCGTCGTGAACGCGGCGAGGCGTTCGCCGAACGATCCGGCGGGCGCGCTGCTCGATGCCGTCCACCAGTTCGAAGATCACGGGCACGACCAGCAGGCTTAGGACGGTCGAGGTCAGCAGGCCGCCGATGACCGCGATCGCCATCGGCTGGCGGAAACTGGCGTCGGCCCCGATGCCCAGCGCCAACGGGGCCATGCCGGCGATCATCGCCACGCTGGTCATGATGATCGGCCGCGCGCGCATCCGGCATGCCTCCAGCAGCGCCTCCTCACGCGACAGCCCATGCTCCTTGATGCCCAGGATCGCATATTCGACCAGCAGGATCGAATTCTTGGCGACGATACCCATCAGCATGACGAGGCCGATCATCGCGGTCAGCACCAGCGCGCTGCCGGTCACGAACAGGGCGAGGAAGGCACCGCCGATCGAAAGCGGCAGGGCCGACAGGATGGTGATGGGCTGGAAGAAATCCCGGAACAGCAGCACCAGCACACAGTAGATGCACAGGACGCCGGCGATGAGCGCCGCCATGAAGCCGGCGGAAATATCTTCGCCGATCTGCGCGCTCCCGTCCGGGATCAGCGATACCGTCGACGGCATCGCGCGGATGGCGGGCAGCATCTGGACCTGGGCATAGGCGTCCCCCTGGGCCATGCCGTTCAGGTCGGCGGTCACCGCGATGAAGCGCTTGCGATCGTAGCGATCGATCCGCGAAAGATCGCTCGCCACCGATATGTCGGCGACGCTGCCCAGCGCGACGACGCCATCGCGTCCGGCGACGCGCAGATTGGCGAGGGTGGAAAGATCGCGGCGCGCCTCGTCTTCCATCCGGGTTCGGATGAAGATCTGTCGGCTGTCGAGGTTGAGGCGGCCGACCTGCGCATCGAAGTCTCCGCTCGTCGCCACCCGGACGACCTCGCCGATCTCCTCGGTGGTGACGCCGCGTTCGGTCGCGCGCTGGAGGTCGGGCCGGATGACGATCTCCTGCCGTTCGGCGCTGGCGGTCGAGTTGATGTTGGACAAGGTGCCGAGCCCCCGCAGTTCGCGGACCAGTTTCTGCGCGGTCTGGCCGAGCGCCCGTGCATCCTCGCCGGCAAGGATCAGCTCCAGCCGTTCGCTGCCGCCGTCGCCGACCGCGAAACGGGTGCCGGGCACGCCCGCGACGCTCTTGCGGACCAGCGCTTCGATCGCCGTCTTCGATGGCCGCTCGCCCCGGGGGCCGAGGATGAGCGTCAACGATGCCTGGCGGACTTCCCCTGATGTGGCTTCATCGGACTGGCCGATACTCGTGAAGACATGCTCCACGCCATCGACCCGCGACAACGCGCGGCGGACCTGCTCGCTCGCCTCGACCGTCGTCTGGAGCGCCGTGCCGGGCGGCAGTTCGATCGACATCTCGGTCAGGCTGCGGTCGTCCGAAGGCAGGAAGCCGGCCGGGATCAGCGGCAGGATGGCGAGCGAGCCGGCCAGGAATGCCAGGGTCGCGACGATCGTGGACCGGGGATGCGCCAGGCACCAGCGCACCGTCGAGATGTAGAGCAGTTCCTGGGTGATGCGGGCATTTTCGGTCTCGACCTGCCCGTGCCCCTTCAGGAAATAGGCCGCCATCATCGGCGTCAACAGGCGCGCGACTAGCAAAGATGCGAGCACGGCGATGACGGCGGTCCAGCCGAACGGCTTGAAGAACAGCCCCGCATATCCGGTCATCAGCGCGGTCGGCAGGAACACGGCGACGAGGCTCAGCGTGGTCGCGATCACGGCCTTGGCGATCTCGTTGACCGCCTCCTCGGTCGCCTGCACGATCGGCTTGCCCATGCGTCGATGGCGTTCGATATTCTCCACCTCGACGATCGCGTCGTCGACGAGGATCCCGACGACCACGGCCAGCGCGAGCAGGGTCAGCGTGTTGAGCGTGAAGCCGAGCCAGTGGATCGCGGCGAAGGTCGGCAGGATCGAAAGCGGAAGCGCCGTCGCCGCGATCATCGTCGCCCGCCAGTCGCGCAGGAACAGCCAGACGACGAGGATCGCGAGCAGCGAGCCTTCGAACAACATGGTCATCGACGCCTCGTACTGCTCGATCGTGTAGTCGATCGAGCCCCCGACCGGGGTCAGCACGAGACCGGGCGTCCGGCTCTCCAGATCCTTGAGCGTCGCCTTGACGCCCTCGGCAACCGCGACTTCGCCGGCCCCCTTGGCGCGATAGATGTTGAGGCCGACGACCGGCTTTCCGTCGAGCATGGCGAGCTGGGTGCGATCCGCCCCGCCATCGCGGATGGTCGCGATCTGGTCGAGGCGCACCCTCCGCCCGTTCGACAACAGGATCGGCAGCCCCGCCAGCTCGGACGGTTGCCCGACCAGCGCGATGGTGCGGATCGACTGTTCTTCGCCGCCAAGCTGCCCGCGTCCGCCGGAGGATTGCTGCTGCACCTGCCGCAGCGCGCGCGAGACATCGCTCGCGGTCGCGCCGACGCTGGCGAGGCGGACCGGGTCGACGATCACCTGGGCTTCGCGCTCGATCCCGCCGACCCGCTCGACCTTGCCGATACCCGGCACCGATCGAATCGCGCGGACGATCGAGTCGTCGACGAACCAGCTCAACTCCGCCTCGTCCATGCGAGGCGACTGGACGGCGAGCACGAGGATCGGCGCGATGGTGAAATTGGTGGTCGTGACGGTCGGCGGCAGCAGGTCGGACGGAAGATCCGCCCGGACGGAATCGATGGCGTCCTTGGTGCGGATCTGTGCGTCGGACAGCGCCGTCTCCAGGCTGAACTCCCCCTCGATCTGGACCGATCCGTCGGTGATCGTGGTGGTGACGTGGCGCACCCCCTCCAGCGCGGCGACGGCGTCCTCGATCGGGCGTGCGACCTCGGTTTCCAGCTGTGCGGGCGTCGCCCCGGGCAGGATCGCGGAGATCGATACCGAGGGGAGGTTGAGGTCGGGAAGATCCTGTACCGGCAGGCGCGAGAAGCTGAACAGCCCCGCGATCGCGAGCAGGATGAACAGCAGGACCGACGGGATCGGGTTGCGGATCGACCAGGTGGCGAAGTTCATGGCCGGACCTTCCCCGCGTCGGAGATGTCGACCACGTCACCATCGTCGAGAAAGGCCGCGCCCCGGGCGGCCAGGCGTTCCGTGCCGGCAAGGCCGCCGACGATCTCGACATCGTCGCCGCTCCGGCGTCCCGTGGTGACGGCCCGCAATGCCACGGTCGACTGCCGGCCCGAAGGCTGCAGCAGCATGACGTAGCTGCGGCCGTCGCGGATCACCACGCAGCCCGCAGGCACGACGAGCGCGGGGGATTCCCCGACCGTGACGGAACCGTTCGCATACATGCCGGCCCGCGCGCGGCTGCCGGGCAGCATGTCGGCATAGACGACCCCCAGCCGCGATTGCGGGTCCAGCGCGGGGGCGAATTCCCGGATCCTGGCTTGCGCGGCGGTGCCGTCGGGCAGGCTGAGCGCGATCGTCTGGCCGCGCCGGGCGGCCCTGATCTGCTCCGCCGTCAGCTCGCCCCGCCATTCGAGGCGGTTCCGGCGGATCATGCGGAACAGTTCCTGCCCCGCCGGCACCACGGCACCCGTCGTCGCGCCGCGCGCGCTGATCACGCCGTCGTCCGGCGCGCGGATCTGCGTGTATTGCAGCTCCAGCTGCTTGGCGGCGAGAAGCGCCTTCGCCGTTCTGGCCTCGGTCGCGAACTGGAGCGCCTCCTGATCGCTGATGCCCCCCGCGCCCTGGAGCGACCGCGCCCGCCGGTCGTTGGCGTCCGCCTGGGCGAGGCGCGCCAGCAGTTGTGCCTCTTCCGCCCGCAGCAGCGCCGGGTTGAGCCGGGCCAGAACCTGCCCGCGCGTCACCTGGTCACCGACATTCGCCCGCAGCTCGATCAGCTGATAGCTGCCGATCTGCGTGCCGATGCTGGCTTCCTCCCACGGCATGATGGAGCCTTGCGCGACCAGCGTCTCCGGCCATGTGACGCGGCGGGGCGTGGCCGTCGTCACTGCGAGCGCGGCATGGGGTTGCTCGGCGGCCGCGAGACTTTCCTCGGGTTGCAGGAACAGGACATACGCCGTTCCCGTCGTCGCCAGCGCGAGCGCCAGCCCGCCACCCCACATCCAGCCGCGTCGCCGGGATTGCGGCACGGAACGGTCGTCTTCCGGCACGGCGTCAGGTCTGGCCATCGCTATGATCTTGCCTTTCATCGGGCCTCGCTCCCGCTCGCCGGGTTCGGCGCATTTCCTTGGTCTCTGGTGAGGCCGATGCGCCGCATCAGCGCCACCCAGGCCCGCGCATGGTCGGCCGCTGCCTCGATCGCGCCCTGCTGCGCGCGATTGAACTGGCGGCGGCTCTCTTCCAGTTCGAACTGCGACATGGCCCCGGCGCGCCAGCGCGCCTCATTGGCGGTGAGCGCGAACCCCGCGGTATCCAGCGTTTCCTGCGACGTCCCGATCCGCAGCAGGGCCGACTGCCGGCCGGCCAGCGCATCCTCGACGTCGCGGACGGTGGTTCGAATCGCCAGCGAGAGCTGCGCGACCGCCTCGCGATAGGCGGCCTGCGCGCCCCGGACATTGGCGGCTCCGGCACCACCGTCGAAGATCGGTCCCGCAAGCGTCGCGCCGATCGAATTGGTCGTGAAGGACGACCCCGAACCGAGCGCCCGGATCCATTGCGCGGTCAGCACCGCCGCCAGATCGACGCGCGGCAGGCGTTCGGCGCGGGCCACCGCGATCTCCGACCAGCGGGCGGCCGCTTCGCGCTCGGCGGCCAGGACGCTCGGGTTGCCGAGCAGCACCGTCGCGGGGAGCGCCGGAACATAGCTCGGCGGGGCCGGAAGCCATGGTCCGGTCGACGGTCGATCGTTCACGGAACCCGCGGCGAGGGTCAGCGGCGCGGCGATGAGGTCGCGCACGGTGACGGCATCCAGTCCGCTCAGCGCGACCAGCGCGTCCAGCAGGCGCAGGCATGTCTCTTCCTGCGAAATCCGGTCTGTGCGGGCGGCGGCGAGGTTGCTTTGCGCCGTCGCCAGCGCCACCGGCGCGATGCTGCCGAAGGCGAGCCGGGCGCGGCTGATCGTCAGTTCGGTATCGCGTGATGCGATGTCCCGGTCACGCACGTCCAGCGTCAGGTTGCACGCCCGCAGCGCGATCGCATTGTCGACGATATCGCTGACCACCGACAGGCGAGCGCCCTGCGCGTCGGCCGTGCGCGCATCGACCCGATATCGCGCGGCATTGGCACCTTCGCGCACACGCCGCCAGAGGTCGATCTCCCAGGAGAGCCGCGCACCTATCGTGGCCGACGTCTGGTGGCTGGGGCCGCCGGTCGGATTGATGCGATCGCGCGATCGCGTCACGCCGCCTTCGATGCCGATCGCGGGCAGCTTTCCCGCATCGCGCACCGTCAGCGACGCACGGGCCTGGTCGATCCGGGCGGCCGCCTCGGCGAGTGTCGGATTGTCGCTCAGCCCCGCCGCGACGAGCCGGTCCACGGCGGGATCGTCGATCTGCGACCACCATGCCGTCGGCTCGATCGGCGCACTCGTCGACGGCGGCGTCGCGGCGGCAGGGGCGTTGTGCCACGCCCCCGGTACGTCCAGCACCGGTCGCTGATAATCGGGCTGCAGCGCGCATGCGCCGAGCAGGACGGCAGGCAAGGTGATGCCGGCGCGAAACAAGGTCGCCATGAAGATACTCTGTCGAGGGCGGGGGCGGGCCGGTTCCGCGAAGCGGACTATCGGGCTCGTCCGGCCATGTCCTGGTGCCGGAAGTCCGCTGGGGACTTCCGGCACGCTGTGCGACCCGACGGCGTTATCCCGCACGGGAACTGTCGATCGGCTGCGGCGCGCGAACGTCAAAAATTGTAGCTGATGAAGCCCAGTCCGTAAGGCGCGGTCTTTTTCCTGACGATCGGGCTGTCCTTGTTGTCCCCGAGCAGGGTCGAGACGCCGCCCATCACGCCAAGGCCGATATGGTCGGTCAGGCGATACTGCACGCCCAGCTCGGCCTTGGCGTCGAGAAGACCGGATCCGGGGCGGAACTCCCGCAGGCCCGACGCATCCGATTGCTGCGCGTTCACGCCGTAGAAGCGGTTGTTGTGTTTGGCGTTGCCCCATCTCGCCGTGACCGATGGATTGAGGAACAGGCGCTCGTTGATCATGATCGGACGCGACAGGTTGAAATCGGCGATCATCCCCCTCGTTCCTCCCGCAAAAACCTGAGTGAGACCGACGGACGCTTCGAGCCCGAACTGCCGATAGGCGACGAAACCGCGCGCGCCGGCACCCATCCGCACCCGGTTGACCCGGTTCGGCGTGTCTCTCCGGCGGTAGTTGTCGGTCATGGTGACGCCGATGCCCACCGTTATGGTTTCGTTGTCGAGCGGCGCTACGCCTATGCCGTTCTGGAAATTGGCGAAGAACATCCCCTGCTTGATGTCGATCACCGGCAACGGCTGGAAACGGTACTTCTTGGCCCCGACGAAGGCCGGCTGATACATTCCGCCTACGCCGATCGCGATGTGATCGCCGTCCGGTCCGTCGCCGGGGCCGCCCGGTCCCCCGGGGACATCCTCGGCGATCGTGATCGGCGGATCGATCGGCGTCGAAACCTGCGCGTATGCGACGTCGGACCAGAAGGGAAGCGGAAGCAATGCGGTCGAGATAATGATGCGGCCATAGGTGCTCAGCAGTCGCGGCATGAAGATTTCCGTCCTCTTGGTGAATTGAAGGTTTTTCCGGGGGCGCTTCGCCGTGGAGAGGCGGTCGATAAATCGATCGATCTCGCGCAGATCCGCCTGATCGTATCCCGCATCGTGAAGCTGGGTGAGATTTTCAGTGGCCGCCCGGCCACCGAAAAGGCGGCGTCGGATCACATACTTCCTCAATTGTTCGAGCTTGGGGTTGGCGAGGGGGAGGTCGCCCTGGCGTTGCCCGAAGATCCAACGCGCAACGCGGCCCTGCCGGTTGAGGCTCGACGCCGGCTCGCCCAGCGCCAAGGTTATCACCGCTAAATCCAGTCGTCCGAGGCCTTGTGTCATGTCGGGCGTCTCCATTTGCCCATGAGACACCGACCGATTTGCACTCCCTCACCAAGAAAATGCGCGAGCAGCGAATTTTCAGCAGCGCCAACTTTTCGTCGTCATGGGGTGAGGGCGCGGGACGGTCGCGGCATCTATGCGATATGCGGATCGCCTTCCTGTTCAACCATGATCAAGTCCATCAGGTCGCGCATAGCCTGCCAATATGCATGGCGCTGGCGGATGGTGGCTTCCCGGGCGAGATCATCGTCGCCACGACCAGTGCGGCGCTTGGTGCCGAGGTGCGGCGGATGGCCGGCGCGCGTATCGGCACCACGATCGAGCATATCGAACTGGCCGTCTCCGCCGCGTCGCGCCGGATCGACTCCTTGGCCGGGCGACTGGTGCCGGCACGCAAGCTGCTTGTCTATAAAGACAATATTGCCTTCTTCCGAGGCCTTGACGTGCTCGTGGTGACGGAGAAGGCGTCGCTTGCCCTCAAGCGGCTCGGCCTAACCGATCTCAGGATCATCCACACCCGCCATGGCGCCGGCGATCGGGCTATCGGCTTCGACGCCGCAAGCGCCGCGTTCGATCACGTCCTGTGCTCCGGCCCGAAGATCCGCGATCGCCTGATCAGGCAGGCGGGGGTCTGCCCGCGTACGATCAGTGTCATCGGCTATCCCAAGTTCGATCTGGTCCGAAACGCGCAACCGATCCGCTACCTGCCGACGGCCGGGACCGTGGTGTTGTACAATCCACATCCCGCGCCGCATCTGTCGTCATGGTATCGGCACGGCCATGCGGTGTTCGAACAACTTGCGCGGAACGATCGTCTCGGCCTGCTGTTCGCCCCGCATGTCATGCTGTTCCAGCGGGGACTGGTCGTCACGATCGATCCCCCGGCGGTCGCCCGTCCCGGTCGCCTGCCGGACAGGTTCCTTCGCGGCGACAGGGTCAAGGTCGATCTCGGCAGCCGCGCGTCGACGGACATGCGCTACACCATGGCGTCCGATGTCTATCTCGGCGACGCGAGCAGCCAGGTCTACGAATTCCTCATCAAGCCGCGACCATGCATCTTCCTCAACAGCGGCGGTCACGCATGGCGGGACAACCCGGACTTTCTGCACTGGACGGCGGGTGAGGTGATCGATTGCCCCAGCCAGCTGTCACAGGCTCTGGCACGGGCCGACGAATTGCACGCCACCCGCTACGCCGACGTGCAGGAGCGCCTGTTCGCCGATACATTCGACCTCGACGAGCGCCCGTCCGCGGTTCGCGCCGCGACGGTCGTGGCGGATTTCGCCGGATGCTATTAGGCTGAAAGCCTCGCCAGAATGGCTTCCACATGCCGGTCCCATCGAAAATGCGCCCGGGCGTGTTCGGCCGCGTCGCGCGCCATCCGCCGGCGCGCTGTCGGGTCGACGAGGAGCTCGTGGAGCGCGGCGGCCACGGCGCTGCCGTCCTTGCCGTCGACCAGAAGCCCGGTCCGCCCGTGCGCGACCAGTTCCGATGGACCACCCTCGCGGCCGGCGATGACCGCCTGACCGCAATACATGGCATCGGCTATGGCGATGCCGAAGCCTTCGAAATCGCGCCCGTCTTCCGTCGCGATCTGCGGATGAAGGAAGATGTCGGCGCTTTCATACAGTTCCTGCGCGCGCGCCTGATCGACGTAACCGGCCAGTTCGATCCGATCGCACAGGCCATGATCGTCGATCAGGCTGGCAAGCGCCTCCTCTTCCGGCCCTCGCCCGCAGATCACGAAGCGGAACGGCAGGCCGGCGTCGCGGCAATGCGCCGCCGCAAGCACAGCGGCACGGATGTTCTTGCGCGGCTCCAGGCGACATAGCGACAGGATGAGCGGGGGTTCGCCGTTGTCTTCGCGAAGGCCGGCAAAGCGCAGGCTCGTCGTCACGCCATTCCACGCGACCGATGCGGCAGGTCCGGCCAGTTCCAGCTTATGGCGTAGCCGGCTCTCGGTATAGCAGCTGACGGCGATGCGATGTTCGGCCGCAGCCGCCACGCGCCGCATGACCGCCAGCGACAGCCCGCGCGCGCGCATGAACTCCCGCCCATGGAACGTCACCATATAGGGCATGCCGAGCAGCATGGCCGGAACCGCCGTCCGCCACGTCGTGGCATGGAGCAGGTCAGGCGGTCCCTCCCGCGCCTCCAGCGTGCCGAGCGCGCGGTAGAACTTCCAAAGCGCCAATGGCGTGCGATCGGCACCCAGGTCGATGACGTCGATCCCGTCGATGCGGGTTCGCCGGGGGCCGATGCTGGTCTGCGTCACGACCGTCACCTCGGCACCCAGCGCCGCATAGGCGCTGGCGACCGATCGCGCATAGGTCTGCATGCCGCCTTCGTCGGGCGTATAGCCCTTGGCGAGCACCCAGACGGCGCATCCTTTCAGGTCGATCGTCGCCCGTTGGATCATCAGCACTTCCTTTCGGTGCTGAGACACCGGGCCATCGCCCGTTCCTCACCCGCGATCCGCCCCCCGCGATCAGAAACGGGTGTCGAACCCCAGGCGGATGGTGCGTGGCCGAAGCGGCGTGATCTGGTCGCGCGCGGTGACGCCGAACGGATTGCCGAAGGCGAAGGTATTCGCATGGGCATCGCCGATGTTGGTGATGTCGAGCGACAGGCCGAAGCCGCCGAAATCAAGGCGAGCGCCCGCATCGCCGATGAAATATCTCCCCTGTGCGATGTCCAGATCCGGGCCTGGCCCCAGGGTGGACATGCCGACGTAGCGCAGCGATGCGTTGCCGCTCAGGACCATGCGTCGCCCGACATCGACCTGCCACTCCGCCGCCGCCCGAATGCCGTCCCGTGGGATATTGGGCAGCGTGGCGTTGCCCGACACGGTGAAGCCCGTTGCCGCTTCGTAGAGCAGGCTGTTGTTCTGGAACGCGCTGGCGGAGAGGGCGAGGCCCGGCAGGAGGCGCCATTTCACCTCCCCGTCAAAGCCGTAGATCCGCCCGTTGCCGATGTTCGCGGTGTTCACCAGGCCGGCGCTGTCGACGATATCGGCCTGGATCCGCTCCCAATCGACGAAGAAGATCGCGGCGCGGAAAGAGAATTTGTCCCGCGCGTCGTCGCGCCAGCGCAGCCCCAGCTCGATCTGCGAGAGGTCGTCGGCGGCGAACTCGGTGCCCTCGGTCGCCGATCCCGAGGCGACGGCAAAGCCGCCCGGCCGGAACCCGTGCTGGTAATGGGCGTAGGTCGACAGCCTCGGTGACAGCCGCCAGGTCAGCGCCGCGTCGCCCGCCAGGCTCATGCGCGTCTCGGATTTCTGTTCCGCCGCGCCGGCCACATCGTCCAGCAGCTGACCAAGATTGTGCGCGATCGTGAACCGCCCCCCCGCGGTCGCCACGAACGAACGTCCGATCGGGAAGGACTTCTGGCCGAAGAGCGAGCCCTCGGTCTGGCGGTTCTGCACGCCCACCAGGCGCTGGGGATTCTCCGGCGAGCCCAGCGAGCGCGAGATGCGGCTCACATTGTAGAGGCCCGCGAACCCCACCACCCAGGGCTTCCTGCTGTTGCCGCCAGCCAGGCGCGTCTCGTGGGCGACGAAGCTGATCAGGTTTTGCTCGCGGAACCGGCGCGGGCTCGATGTTCCGTCGGTCCCCGTCGCATCATAGGTCGATTGCTGCTTATGGCGGACGAACGAGGTGGCGGTGACGATCTCGCCGCCACCGCCCGTCCGCTTGCGCCCGGAGAGATAGGCGAGGTGATATTCGTTGCGGAACGGCTGCGCGAGCGCACTGCTGCGGGTGAGCGGTGGCGCGTCGCGCAGGGTGTACTGGCTGTCGTCGCTGTCAATATCCTGGATCACGCCGCCGACGTCCACCGTCCAGCCGCCCAGATCCTCGCGGCGCAGCGCCAGCCTGCCGCCGCGACTGTGCCCGTCGTTGATGTTGCGCAGCCCGCGCGCCGGATCGTCGATATAGCCCGCGTCGCGCCCGCCATAGACGACACCGCGTATCGCCGTCCTCTCGCCGATGGGCAGGTTGAGCATCGCGGCGGCGTCGCCGCCGATCCCGCCATGTCGGGTCGTGCTGACGCCCATCGCGGCCGTGCCGTATGTTTCGCGGCTGTCGGGCGTATTCGGGACCAGCCGGACCACGCCGCCCAGCGAACCGGCCCCATATAGCGTGCCCTGCGGGCCAGCCAGAACCTCGATCCGCTTCAGGTCGTAGAGGTTGAGGTCGGGGTCGGGCGCATTGTAGTTGAGCCGCGCATCGCCGAGATACTGGCCCACCGTCGATTGGGTCTGCCCGTTGAAGCTGCTGTCGGCGATGCCGCGCACGAACAGCTTGTTGCGACCGCGCCCCAGGTTGGTCGAGCTCAGCACCGGCATCAGATCGGTGAACCCCGCGCTGCCCCGCGCGGCGTGACGCCCCGTCCACTGCGCCTGCGGCTCGAACATCTGGAACGATCCGGGATAGTTGAGCAGCGGCACGTTCTGCTTGCTGGCGGTGACGATGATCGCCGGCGAAGGCTCGTCGATCGGCGTGGGCAAGGCAGGGACGGGCGCTTGCGGCCGCTTGCGGACTGTCCGCTCGCGGACGATCCTCACCGTCACGTCGTCATAGAAGATCGCCTTGGCACCGGTGCCGTGAAGAGCCGCCGCCAGGGCCGCCCGCACCGAAAGGTCGCCCCGCGCCCCGGGCGAGCGGCGCGCGGCAAGCTCGGGATCGGTGACCGCGATCGTCACTCTGCCCCGCGCGCCGATCGCGGCCGCGACCGCGCCCAGCGGGCCTGGCGCGATGTCGAACCGTGCCGCTTCGGCGGCCGATGCTCCGCTCAGGCTGGCCGCAACCGTGATCGCGACGGCCGACCTCCTATCGAGCCGCACTGCCGACAGGCTTCATGACCCATCCGTCTGGGCCGCGTTCGATCGTCAGGTCCAGCACCCGACCGAGCCGGTCGAGCTGCGCGGTGCCGCTGCTGTCGAGCATGATCGTCCCGGAGAAGGGGCGAGCCGAGACGTCGGGGGAAGCGCTGATCCGCGCGCCGAGCGACCGGCTGAGATCGGCCGCCACCTGGGCCA